>ERZ778516.1164-NODE-1164-length-20793-cov-4.421979_pt1 | contig 20793 bp, 22 predicted proteins | sample MGYA00510342_ERZ778516 | MGnify/ENA primary metagenome ERZ778516 (study PRJEB29527, sample SAMN07138961) | mouse gut metagenome | material: feces | host: mouse | place: China:Nanjing | collected 2016-01-25 ... | reverse complement strand
CTTCCCGCCGCTTGCTCAAGGCGGCATTTGATATATGCCCTTACGGGCGCACATACAGCTCGTCGATCCCGTTGCCCCGCATCGCGCGCCACTTGTAGTGGTCGCCCAGCAGCCAGAGCTGCGTCAGACTCTCCGCCGGACGGTTCTCGCAGATCTCTTTTGCGCTCAGGTGGCAATGGTAGTCGATGATCGGCTGATTCTCGGCGTACTGGTGGTACAGAGCCTTCGCTGTTTCGCTTTGCAGCATGAAATCCTGATCCATAAACGGTTTCACGCGGGCGCACCTCCTTCAAACGCTTCACGGATGATCTTTTCCAGGGCTTTTGCCAGCGCGAACTGGTCCTCGAGTTCCATATGCAGCTTGTCCTTGTCGCTGGGGCCAGCGACCGTCGCAGCGTCCAGATACAGCCATCCGTGGGATTTGGCCTGCGCTTCAAAATAGGGGGCGAGCTGCTTGGACACCCCGACCGCAGATGGCGCGAAGCCGGTAAAGATGCTGTTTTCAATCCCCTCTTTGAGGTGGATGGGGCTGACCAGCAGAACTCTGGGCGTGGGGTACTCGGGGCCGTAATCATAAATTTCGGCCAGGCGTCCCAGCGCCGCCGCCCCCTGTGCAATGTCAACCGGCAGCAGGTTGAACCGCTGCTTCATGTCGTTGGTTCCCAGCATGATGATAACGAGATCAAGCGGGCGGTGGGTCCGGAGCGAAACCGGGAGCTGGGACCGTCCGTTTTTGTCCGGTTCCAGGAAATCCTCCATCACGGTGGTGCGGCCTCCGCAGCCCTCTTCGATCACATGGAATTCCTCCCCAAGCAGGTCCTGGAGCACGCTGGTCCATCTCTTGTGCAGCGGCCACCGCCCACCCGCGGGGTTGGAACCAAAGGTATTGGAGTCTCCAAAGCATAAAATGTTGATCATAAGATTGATACCTCTTTCTTTCGGAGCCTGTAAGCATCGCCGGCTGGCTTACCCGACGGCGCCATAGAACAGGTTCGGCAGGAACATGACCAGGTTGGGGACAAACACCAGCAGGAGCATTTCCAGAAAGATCGCGATAAAAAACGGCATCGCGGATTTGGTGTATTCGTCCACAGGGCAGTCGAGGATTGCACAGACCGGGTAAATGGCCGAACCGACCGGAGGCGTGAAAACCCCCATTGTAACGATGGTCGCCATCAGGATGCCGAAATGCACCGGGTCGAAGCCCACCTTCTGCACCATGGGCAGGAAGATCGGGGTCAGCAGCAGGAAGTTGACGTTGCTGTCGAGGAACATGCCCAGAATAAACAGCCACATCAGAATAATAATCATCAGGAGCTGAGGCTGGCTGGTGATGCCGAAGATCAGGTTGGCGAGCGCCTGCGGCAGCCGGCAGTAGGTGACCGCATAGCTGAACGGGCCGGACATGGTAATCAGCAGCATGACCGCCGCAGTGTCGATAACCGCGGTTTTCATCGCGTTCCAGAATTTTTTCCAGGTCAGCTCCCGATAGACCAGAGCGCCGATCAGGATGGCGTAGACGATGCAGAATGCGCCTGCCTCGGAAGGGGTGAAGAAGCCGAACCGGATTCCCACGATCAGGATCACCGGGAAGATCAGCGCCCAGATCGAATTGCGCAGGTTCACCAGGAATTCGGACAGGGTGATGCGGGGCAGCTCCTTGTTGGGAATGTCAAACTGGTTGCGCTTGCAGGTGATGGTAACGGTCGCCATCAGAAAGATCATCATGAGGACGCCGGGGATGATGCCGGCGGCAAACAGGCGCCCGATCGACACCTCGCCGACAAAACCGTAGATAATCAACCCGAGCGAGGGCGGGATGGTGGCGGTAATCATGGAGGTCAGGCTGTTGACGGCGACAATGTATCCCTTGTTGTACCCACGTTTCTGCATCTCGGGGCCGAGCAGGCGGGTTTCCATCGCGGCGTCAGCGGTGGCGGAACCGGAGATGCCGCCCATCATCGTGCTCATGATGACCGAGACCTGCGCGACACCGCCCCACATACGGCGGGTCAGGGCGGAAGCGAATTGCAGGATGCGCTGGGTGATGCCCGATTCGTTCATCAGCGTGCCCGCGAAAATAAAGAACGGGACCGCAAGGAACGAATAGGACTGGGTCTGGGCAACGATACGCTGTACCACGATGCTGAACGGCAGGTCGGCTGTAGAGGCGAAAAAGGCCACCCCGGCGAGCCCGACGACAAATGCCACCGGCATACCGATGATTAACAGAATCACAAAGGCAAGAACCAATAAGGTCATGCGGTTTCCCCTCCCTCCAGCGGCTGAACCTTTTCCTCAACCGGTGCATTGAATTGTTTGATCTTGGAGATGATGTCGAGCACATCCGAAACGCTCATAAAAATGGACATCACGGGGAGTGCCAGCGTAACCCAGGAATAGCTGATTTTGAGGGTCTGGAACGAACGCTTCCAGCTTTCGGCGCTCAGGCGGAACCCATAGATGATGAAGATGATCAGCGCGCCAAGGATCAGGAAGTCGATCACCAGCGCGAGGGCCCGCTGTACCTTAATCGGGAGCCGCCGGGTCACAAGGTCCAGCCCCAGGAATTTGCCGTGGCGGAACGCCACGTCCGCGCCGATCAGCGTGGTCCAGCAGAGCATGAGCTGTGCAACGTCGATGCTCCATGCCAGAGGACGCCCCAGATTGCGGGCGATCGCCGAAATAAAGACCAGTGCGATCATCGCGCCGAAGCCGATGTTGCAGAGGGTCTCCTCTATCCAGCAGAAACCGTGGTAGAGTTTTTTCATCTGTCTTACCACCTCTCAGAAAAGTTTCGGGCAGTGTGAAAAAGTCCTGTACCATTGATTGGACGGAAGCCGTACACCCAGGAGCCTACGGCTTCCGTCCATTTTTAGGAGGACATGTTATCTGCCGAGTCAGGCAACAGATGCCATCTCGGACTGGATGCGGTCGCGCAGGTCAACCATGTTCAGGTCGGTGTAGGCTTTCTCAGCCGCGGCTTTGAATGCGTCTATATCCACATCCTCATTTACGGTCAGGCCGTATTTTTCGGTCATTTCCTTCTCCCAGTCGGCGCAGATCTGGTTGGTTTTCTCCTGGAACTCGACGCCAACCTCATAGAAGGTATCCTCGAACAGCTTCTGATAGTCTGCGGAGAGGCTGTCCCGGAAACCGGTGCCGGTTGCGGCGCAGCCGATCAGCTGGAAATGCTCGGTGCGGTTGATCGTGTTCACAACCTCCCACAGGCGGGTGGCGTAGAACGAAGAGGTCTGAACCTCCGCGCCGTCCAGTGCGCCCTGCTGGATCGAGGTGTAGACCTCGGACCAGCTCATCGGGGTGGCAACTGCGCCCAGGTCGTTGATCGAGGTGGTGCAGATCTCATTGCCGATGGTGCGGATCCGCTGTCCGGAGAGGTCCGCCGGCTGGTTGACCGTCTTGTTCAGGCAGAAGTTGCGGGCGCCGGAATACCAGTTGGAGGTAACCAGCCAGACTCCATGCTCGTCAGCGAACTCCTTCGCCCACTCTTCATACTGGCTGGTCTGCATGATCTTATTCAGGCCGGTGTAGTCGTCCATCAGGTAGGGCATGCCCAGGATGCCGAAATCCGGGATATAGCTGGCCAGGCGGCTGGGGTCGGTGACAGTCAGGACCGCCGCCCCCTGGAGCGCCTGCTCGATCATGTCGTCGGTATCTCCCAGGGAGGAACTGAAGAACAGTTCGGCAGTGAAGTTGCCATCTGTAGCAGCGGCCAGCTTTTCAGATACGGCAATCAGGGACTGCGACTGGAGATCGGTTTCGCTCTGGGTATTTCCGAAGCGGACGGAAACCTTTTCTGCGGAAGGCGCCGCTGCGGAGCTCTGGCTTCCTGCACTGGGTGCAGCACTGGACGCGGGGGTGCTGCTGGTGCTGCTCGAGCCGCCGCATGCAGTCAGGGATGCAGTCATAGCAAGGGCAAGTCCGAATGCGAATACTTTTTTCATGGATATTCTCCTCCTTCATTTTGTTTCGTACAAATCAACGGGCCGCTGAGGCCATTATAACATGTTAGTATGTCAGTTGGAATACACCAAATTATTTTCTCCTATTTTGACAAAAGTATACACGTTAATTTGTAAAAAAAGCACTTCATCCGCTCTTTTCGGATGAAGTGCTTTGGGGATTTCAACCAATATTTCAGTCGGACAGCTTCTGTTTGAAGTAATCCGGGTAAAGCTCCATAAGCGACCGCTCCTGTACCCACAGCTGCTGGAGATGGCTGCGCAGAAGCTGCTGGGCGCGCTCTACATCCCGCTGTTCCACACAGTCCACCAGCCGGGAATGTTCCTCGATCGCGTTAAAGGCGATGTTCCCTTCCCAGGCGGTAATCAGCCGGATCCGGTCGTAATGTCCGTTGACCTGGCGCACGATGTCTGCGCTCAGCTCCTCATGTGTGGTCTCGAATGCCAGCTGGTGGAACTGGTCGTCCAACTCCTTGTATTCCAGGCAACGGCCGTTCTGCATGGCGTCTTTCTGAAGCAGGATATTATTCCGCATATCCGCAATCGTCTGCTCAGAAGCGGCGGGGACAAACCTGCGCAGGTTTTCCACCTCCAACGCTTCCCGGATAAACCGCTCCTGATAGACCCGGTCCAGATCAATCAGGGCGACTGCGGTCCCCTTTTGGGGCGCCACATCCAGCAGGTTTTCCCCCTGAAGCCGGATGAATGCCTCCCGCACAGGGGTGCGGCTTACCCCGAGAAGGCCGGCGATCTCCTGCGTAGAAATGATGGTGCCGGGCTTCAGCACCATACTGAGAATCTCATCCCGCAGGGTGCGGTAGACCTTTTCCTGTGCACTATCCACTTTCACCATATACTGCCTGAGTATCTCCGCCATGCCAATTCATCCTCTCTCCACCCCCGTTTTCCGATCCAAGGGGCTGTATGAAAAATCGAAATCACTGTTCTTTTCTAACAAAAGCAGCGTTTTGGGCACAATCGCCAGTCCTCGGCGTGGGATCGTGCGGAACACTTTCTCCTGTGAAGCGCTTTGGGAGTGCCAGCCAAGTGGCGGCAAGGGGGCTTTTTACAAGAGAAAAAGCCCCCTGTATCGGAGACAGGCTGTCAGCCGCCCGAAAGCGAGTGAAATGCGTTTATCAAATCTGTCACAACTGTCGCATAGGTTGTAAATTCCGCGGAGCCATTTAGAAACACCGCATACTGGCGGTCGGAAACCGCGTAAAATTCCAGGATGTCCTCCTGTCCGGAACGCAGGGTAAAAACCAGCGTCAGGGCAGGCTGAGATTGAATCGATTCTTCGCCGGTCAGAGCCGCAGCGGCCGGGATTGTATCAATCCGGTCGTAGAAGGCGAGGGTTTCCAGATAATCCATCTGGCGCCCCTCCACCGTGGCGGTCAGGGCGGTGGATTCCCCGGATACCTCGAGCGAAACCAGATGCCCTTCATATTTCGCACTCAGGCGGGAGAGGTCAGCGACACTTCGGGTGTAAATGCTGCTCCCGATCAGGTCCATGAAGCCGGCTTCCAGAAACTGTACTTTTTCTGCGGGAATCTCGCTGACCAGCATACCGTCCAGCGCGGCGCAGTAGTAGGTGTCCGGGTCTTTCCGGACAAAGCCGCAGCGGTATTCCTTTCCGTCCAGGGTGAGCTCCAGCGTGTACTCCGGCTGGTCCAGGCCGTACTGGGACAATGGGACATCGCTGCTGACGAACCGTTCGGGGGAAAGCGCCCTGAGCGGGACCAGAACAAGGTCATCCACGTCTTTCCAGTTCAGGGGTGCCGCGACCGGGGCGGTCATCCCGAAAAAGCTGCTGATCGTGTCGGTCTGGAGCTGGTCGAGCACGACCCGCCCGCGGCTGTTTTCAATCACGATCCGGCGCAGAGCGCGGACCGACTCCCCTGTCAGGGCGGGGAACAGCTCGAGCTGACGCAGATCTGACACCCCTTGCAGCAGCATCCGGGCGGTTTCCTCCTCCACCAGATGGATTTCTGTATCGCCCTCCCGCAGCAGGTAGTATTCCTGGGATACCGGGCATCTCCTCCCCAGATACAGCCGTACCGTTTCGTCCTGTGTCAGGAGGCTGGCCTGGGCGGCGGGCGTCTCCAGCCCGAATGCCGCCAGCCCATCGGCGCCCTGTTCGACGGCCCCGCTCGAATCCAGATGCGCCAGACGGTAGATCAGGGAGACCAGCTTTTCCTGCGAATAGATACTGCTGTCTCCCCCCTCGACCGCGACCCCGGAAGGCAGGTTGAGCAGGCCGATGGTCCCGCTCTGGTTGTGCAGCACCACAGCCTGAACTTCCGCAGCACTCATATCGGTGATCTTCCGGCTGGGCGCGGCGCCCTCGGCGGAGGCAGTTTTCGGAAAAAGGGAAAGGAAAACCGCACAGGCTGCCGCAGCTGCTGTCAGCGCGGCCAATATTCGAATCTGTCTGGCCTGTTTCATACCAGTTGTGCTCCCCATCTCAACTATGCCTGCGGCGCCGGTAGACCCGGAGACCGACGATCAGTACCCCAAGAGGCAACAGAACCACCAGTACTGCTGCCAGGCAAAGAACCTGGCCGACTGTGACCGGAAGCGGCGTTCCGCTCAGGTTTTTGGGCGGGATGCTGACCGCGCTGTCGGTCTCGGTGCACCAGTTCATGACCTGCGTCAGGAACTTCGCGTTGCCGCAGGTTTCAGACTGCAAAAGCTGATCGCTGTAAAGCCCCCGGCTACCGATGGCGACCAGCCTTGCGGTGCCGGCATCCGACACCTTTTCCGCAGTCATTGCCAATGTAAACAACCCTTTTTCTCCATTTACATCGGTAAAGTCGTAGGCGCGATCGGTTGAATAGAGCAGCTTTTGGGTTCGAATCCCAGCCTGAGAGACAAAGAGCTGCTCCAGCGCCCGCGTGGAAGGCATCACCAGATAGAGCTGGTTGCCCGAAAAATACTGGTTGATGGGGTGGGCAGAGTAGAGCGGGACGATGCTCAACGGGTTGGCATCGGTATATTGCAGCGGTTCGGCGACCACCGTATCGGTCAGGCCGACCCCCCATTCGCGCAGGAACTCCTGAAGGTTGGGCAGCGCGGCGGAGGAAGGCTCGACGAACACCGCCATGCACCCGCCTTGGGCCATGAAGCGGTCCAGGCTGGCAATCTCCTCCCGGGAAAAATCGCTGGTAGGGGAAGCGATTACCACGAGGTCGGTCCCGTCCGGGAGGGCGGACAGCGAGAGGGTCACACGGCCGGTCTGGTAGTTGCTCTGCTCAAACAGCCGCATCAGGCTGTCGGAAACATGCTCGTTGTGGCCTGCCGTAAACTGCACCGACGGGCTTTCGGTGCCTGCGGCGTAGAGGATCGCACTGGTCAGTTTCTGTTCGCAGTTGAGCTGTTCCACCGCGTTCCCGCTCTGGTCCAGTTCGAACATCTCTTCGAGCTGAAGCGCCCGCGCATAGTGGGCGCCCCCCACCACAATGCTGTTGAGCTGGACCTGAAATCCCCGTTGCAGGTAGGTGTCTACCAACGTGGGGTTGGCGTAGGGATCGACGTATTGGAGCGCCACCCGGCCTTGTCCGGCGCGCTCATACCGTTTCAGCACCTCCGCTACCAGAGGGAGAAAGTCCTCCTGTGTGGAAAATACCCGGATTTCCACAGGGGACGCCAGTTCCTCCAGAATCTGTACCGATTCGGCGGAAAGGTCGTACAGCCGGTTCCCGGTCATATCCAGACGCAGGCCAAGCAGGCTGGTCAGCCGGGAGGCACAGATATTCACACAGACCAGCAGGACAGCGCCCATTGCAAGCAACAGGCAGATGCCCGGCCGGGAACCTGTTTTTTTCTTCATAAACTTCATAGCTCCCTTTCTCCTATGCCTGTCTGCGCCCTTCGGAGACCAGCGTGACGGCAAACAGGAAAAATGCGGAAATCCCCAGATAGTACACAACGGTAGAAAGATCGAAAATCCCCATGGAAAACTCCGCGAACCGGTCGGCTGCCGAAAGGTACCCCGCCAGCGTCCGGAGCAGCTCTCCCGGCAGATAGCTCCGGGCAAACCCGACCAGCCAAAGCCCGAGCAGTACCGCATAGGTGACGATGCAGGCGATGATCTGGTTTTCGGTCAGGGCGCTGATCAGCAGCCCGATCGAGATGAAAGCCGCAGCCGCGGCCAGCATCCCCACATAGCAGCCCAGCGCGACCAGCGGGTCAAACCGGCCCAGGACAGCGAGTACCAGCAGGTAGAACAGCGTAAAGGCCAGACCGATTGAAAAGATGGTGAGAATCGCGAAAAACTTCCCCAGTGCCACCGAAAGGGAACTGACCGGTGCACTCAAAAGGAGGCGGTCGGTGTGCATTCTGCGTTCCTCCGCATAGGAACGCATGGTGAGCACAGGCAGCAAAAAAATCACTGTGGACATCATAGGGGAAAAGAAATTCCGGATGTCCCCGTTGGCCTGAAGCAGGTTATAGACCAGAAAATAACAGCCGCCGATCAGCAGAAAGACCGCCAGATAGATATAACCGATGACCGAATGGAAGAGTTGGCCCAGCTCTTTTTGAAAAACTGCTTTCATCCCTGTGGCTGCACCTCCTGCGAACTGTGCTGCGCATAGCGCCGGTCCTGTGTAAGCTGTAAGAACACATCCTCCAGCCCGACCTGCACCGGCCGCAGCATACGGATTGGACAGCCCGCCGCAGCCAGTGCGGAAAACAGTTCCCGGTGGATGTCCGCGGAACCATGGGTGCGGATATGCCAGGTTGGATGCCCGTCCGCACCGCTGGGCTGCATCGTACAATCGGCTACCGCGTCAAGCGAGCGGATGATCGCGGAAATCTGCGCTTCCGGGCCATCCGCCTGAAGCAGCAGGCCCTCCTGTGCCCGGGCACGCAAAAGCAGCCCGTCCAGCGTGTCATCCGCTGCAAGCCGCCCGTTGCTCAACACGACAATGCGGTCACAGGTCGCGGCGATCTCCGAAAGGATATGGGAGCTGAGCAGGATGGTGTGATCCTGTTTGAGCCGGCCGATCAGTTCCCGCAGCTCGATGATCTGCTGCGGGTCAAGCCCCACTGTAGGCTCGTCCAAAACCAGAAGCCGGGGATGCCCGATCAGGGCCTGGGCAAACCCAACCCGCTGGCAGTAGCCTTTGGAAAGGTTCCGGATCAGCCGTTTGCGCACCCCCGAAAGGTTCAGGCTGTCACAAACGCCGGCAATCTGGGCCTTATATTCCCGTCGGGACAGGCCGCGCAGGCCGCAGGCAAAGGTCAGCTGCTCCTCCACCGTCATATCCGGGTAAACAGGGGGGATCTCCGGCAGATAGCCGATCCGTTTTCTGGCGGCAAGGGGATTGCCCTGGACCGAAATCCCTTCGATGGAAACTTCCCCGCTTGAAGGAGCCAGACAGTTGGTGATAATATTCATTGTGGTGGTCTTTCCGGACCCGTTGTGCCCCACCAGCCCGACCACCTGACCGGGTTCGGCGCAGAAGCTGATCCCCTCGATTGCGGCCTGATCCCCGTAAAATCTGCTGATCCCCTTCACCTCGAGCAAACTGTCTTTCCTCCATTTCCGGATAAATTGTTCCGACCTTATTCTAGCATATCACCGGGGATGGTGCAAGGGAAAGTTCCCCGCGCTGGAACGGAAAGGGGAAACCGGCTTCGCTTAGGGCCTGTATTTACGGCTGTTGGATGCCGGCTGAACGGGCTTTTCGCCGCGTCTGTACTGCATGGGGGAGACGCCGAACTCCCGCTTGAACAGATGATAAAACCGGCTCAAACTCTGGAACCCAGCGGCATAGGCCACATCAATGACCTTCTGGTCCGAATGCAGCAGCAGGTTTGCCGCGTAGTTGAGCCGTTTTGCGCTCAGGCAGGCGATGGGGGAGACGCCCAGGTATTTTTGAAAGCTGCGGCAGAGATGCTCCCGGGTGCGCCCGCTGAACCGCTCCAGATCGGACAGGTTCCAGGAAAAGCATTCGGGGGAATCGAGCTGTTCCAGCAGGAGTCGGAACCAGTCGGGGCAGGACATTGCCTGCGGCCCGGAAAGGGTCGGGAGGATGTATTCCAGCATCACATCCAGCATCAGTCTGCGCAGCGCTGTGCAGACTGCGCGCGGCTGGCTGACAGGCAGCAGGTTCAGCGTTTCCAGCCGTGTCTGGAGAAGCAGACGGTTCCCGGCGGTCAGGAGCAGTGTGGGCGGACGGTCTGCCTCCAGAATCCGCGCCAGCATCCCGGGTTCCTCCAGATACTGAAACATGCCTGTGACCACCCGGGCAGGAAAGGCCACATTGATGTGGTGGCATTCGCCCATCGCCTGTCTGGCGTGGACGTCACCGGGCCGGATCAGCATCAGCGTACCTGCGGAAAGCTCCTGCGGCTGCCCGTTCACGGTGATGCACATGCATCCGCTGGTGACCAGTGTCAGCTCATAGAAATCGTGCACCTGTGGATAGATAGCGGGGTCGATTTTATGGTGAAAGCGGTAGTGCATCTCACTGTCCGGGTCAATCGTCCCCTCGGCATTGATCCTGTGCAGCATGGCCAGCCCTCCCCTCTTTTTTTGATCAGAGATCAATATACAGCACTTTTTTGAAAAAAGCAAGAAGTATTTGTCCAGACTTTCGGATATAGTGGGAACAAACAAAACAGCGTCCCCCAATGGGGCAAAACAAAGGAGGTTTGTCTATGGGAATGAAGCTCGGTATTGGTTTATACCGCCATATGTTGAAACCCGAGTATTACCAGTTTGCCAGGCAGTGTGGCTGCACCCACCTGATCATCCATCTGGCAAACTACTACACCAGCGATACCAACGTTGTGACTGCTACGGATGACAAGATCAATTATGGATATTCCCAGGCAGGGGATCCCATATGGGAGCTGGACAGCCTGCTCAGGATCAAACAGCAGGCCGGGGAATATGGTCTGGAACTCTACGGGATCGAAAATTTCAATCCTGCGGATTGGTATGACGTCCTGCTGGATGGCCCGAAGCGGCAGGAGCAGATAGAAAGGCTCAAACAGGTTATCACCCGTGTGGGAAAAGCGGGCATCCCGGCATTTGGTTATAATTTCAGCCTGGCGGGCGTGTGGGGGCACCAGAAAAAACATGCTGCGCGGGGCGGCGCAGAAAGCACCTGTTTTGACGCCTCCCTGCTCGACCTGAACGCCCCCATTCCAAACGGGCAGGTGTGGAATATGACCTATGCTCCCGGTGATGGCGGTTTTATGCCTGCTGTGACTTCGGAGGAACTATGGGGGCGTCTGCAATCCTTTCTGGAACAGATGCTCCCGGTGGCGGAAGAGGCGGGCGTGGAACTGGCGCTGCATCCGGACGACCCGCCCATGCCGGAGCTGCGCGGCACCCCGCGTATGGTCTACCGGCCCGAGCTTTATCAGAAGCTGATCGACCTGGTGCCCAGCAGGTCGAACAAACTGGAGCTGTGCCTGGGCAGCTTGCAGGAGATGCAGTCTGAAAAGCCCATCTATGACTATCTGGATCAGTATCTGCGGCAGGACAAGGTCAGCTATGTGCATTTCCGGAATGTGAGAGGCAAGGTGCCCTGTTACGACGAGGTCTTTGTGGATGAAGGGGATATCGACATGTTTCGGGTGCTTAGGCAGCTCAAGGACAGCGGATTCAGCGGTGTTTTGATCCCCGACCACACCCCGATGATGACCTGTGCGGCATCCTGGCATGCGGGTATGGCGTTCGCATTGGGGTATATGCGCGCCGCTTTCCAGATGATCGAGCGGGGAATGCTGTGAACCCCTGAAAAAATCTTTTAAACAGCAACAGACAAAGGAGTTGAAAACGATGGATGCTTTTTTTGAGCAGGCATTTGATCTTTCCGGGCAGGTTGCCCTTGTGACAGGCGGTGGAAGCGGGCTTGGCTACGCCACCGCCAAATGTCTGGCTGCGGCCGGTGCAAAGGTGGTCATCACCGGCCGCCGGGAGGATGTTCTGGCAAAGGCGTGCCAGGAGCTGGGCGACCGTGTTTGTTATTATGTCCATGATGTCACCGATACCGACGCGGCGCCCACGTTCATCGCGCGGGTAGTGGATGAGCAGGGCGGCTGTGATATTCTGGTCAACAATGCGGGACGCCACTGCAAAAAGCCGGTGGAGGAGATCACGATGCAGGATTTCCGGGATGTGATGGATGTCCACCTGTATGGCTCGTTTGCTTTGTCGCAGGCGGTGATTCCCTACATGCGCGCCAAGAAGCGCGGCAGCATCCTCTTCATTTCGTCGATGTCCGCGCTGCTCGGGATGACCCGGGTCTGTGTTTACGGGTCTGCGAAATCCGCACTGATGGGCCTGACCCGCTGCATGGCCGGAGATGTTTCCGCTGACGGCATCCGGGTCAACGCGATTATCCCCGGATTTATTGATACCCCCATGTTCCATCAGGCGGTGGATTCCGACCTTCCCCGCCAGCAGAAGATTCTGGGGCACACCCCGATGGGAAGTTACGGCAGGCCGGAGGATATTGGCTGGGCCGCGGTCTACCTTTGTTCCAATGCGGCCAGCTTTGTCAACGGCACGTCCCTGACTGTGGACGGTGGCTGCGCGATCGGGTTCTGAGCGCGGCGGTCGTACTGGGGTCATCCCTGTTATTGATCCGGATGGGGGCGTCCGGGGCATTCCGTACTGCTGCGCATCCTGCGGGCAGTGCGGATTTTTCGCACCATAAATCAAAAAATCCATGCGTCCTGCCCGGACGCATGGATTCGCTTTTTCAGAAATGTTTTACCGTTCGAGGTTCTGGTCGCGGGAGGGGCCGACGCCGACCATCTTGATCGGACAGCCGCAGACCTCTTCCAGCTTCTCGATGTACCGTTTGCAGGATTCAGGCAGTTCCTCATACGACCGGCAGCCGCTCAGATCCCCCTCAAACCCTTCGACCTCCTCATAAACCGGCTGGCACTCGGCCAGCTCCTCGATCGTCGGCGGGAAATCGCGGATCACCGAGCCGTCCGGCTTCTGATAGGCCACGCAGATTTTCAGCTTCCCGAGGTTGCTCAACGTATCAATCTTGTTGATCGCGAGAGCAGTCAGGCCGTTGACACGCACCGAATGCCGCATAATAACCGAATCAAACCAGCCGCACCGGCGCGGACGCCCGGTCACTGTTCCGAATTCATGCCCGAGGTTGCGGATCGTGTCGCCCGTCTCGTCGAACAGCTCGGTTGGGAACGGGCCTGCGCCCACACGGGTGGTATAAGATTTTGCCGCGCCGATCACCTCGTCGATCAGCGTCGGGCCGATGCCGCTGCCAATGCAGACGCCCCCCGAAACCGGATGGGAACTGGTTACAAACGGATAGGTTCCATAGTCGATGTCGAGCAGGGTGCCCTGCGCCCCCTCAAACAGGACCTCTTTTCCAGCTTTCAATGCGTCATAGGCGAGCACCGAAACATCCGCGAGATACCGTTCCAGCCGCTTGCCGCAAGCGGTGTACCGCTCGATGATCTCCTCGAGGTCGAGCGCGGGCTCGTGGTAAAAATCGGTCAGCAGGCGGTTTTTGATCGTGCCGTAGGTGAGCACCTTCTCCCGGAACAGTTCCGGGTGCACCAAGTCGTACATCCGAAGGCCCGAGCGCTCCGCCTTGTCCATGTAGCAGGGGCCGATCCCCTTTTTGGTGGTGCCGATCTCGGATTTGCCGCGCATCTTTTCGCTCAGGCCGTCCAGCACCAGGTGCCACGGCATAATGACATGGGCGCGCGGGTCGATCCGGAGCATATCGCAGGAAATCCCGCGGGACTCCAACCCGTCGATCTCGCCGAGAATCCCTTCGGGATTGATGACGACCCCGCTTCCGAGCAGGCAGAGGGTATTGGGATAGAGGATGCCCGAGGGGATGAGCTGGAGCTTATAGACCTGACCATTGCTTTCAACCGTGTGGCCGGCATTGTTCCCACCTTGAGAACGCACAACCACCTCGGCGCGGGAGGCAAGGATATCAATGATCTTGCCTTTTCCCTCATCGCCCCACTGAACCCCGACAACTACTTTAGCAGGCATGTAAAAAACCTCCTGTCGATTTGGATCAAAAAATACAATCTGTAAAAAAATGCTGGTTTGGATTTCGGGAACCGGGTCCCAAAACACCATCAATCAGTATATCAAAATTTTTGCCCGCGCGCAACCGTGGTATATTTTTTATTTTGACGCAAAAACTAGAGCTGAAACTGTGAAGATTCACGAATGTTGAGAAAAAGGTGGGATCAAGATGAACCTCACACAAGAGGAATATAACGAGATGACAAAAAAGGCTTCGCCCCCCTCTCCGGCGGCGAAGAACATCACGATGGCGTTCCTGATCGGCGGGCTGATCTGCGCGGTCGGGCAGGTGCTGATCTTTGCCTATCAGAATGCGGGGATGGATTCCGAACTTGCCGCCGGCGCGGCAAGCATTACGCTGGTCTTTCTCTCGGTGCTGCTCACTGGATTGAACTCCTATGACAACATCGCCAAAGTGGCGGGCGCGGGCACGCTTGTGCCGATCACCGGTTTTGCAAACTCGGTCGCCGCGCCAGCGCTCGAGTTCAAAAGCGAAGGATTTATCCTTGGGCTTGGTGCGAAAATGTTCATTATCGCAGGGCCGGTCATCGTCTATGGGGTGAGCGCAAGCATCATCTACGGGCTGATCGTCTACCTGTTCGGGCTTTACTAAGGGGGATCGCAGATGGCACAGAGAAGAGGAAGGTATACGGTGGTGCTGGACAACCCGCCCAGTATCCGGGCCGCTGCCACAGTAGGCTGCAAAAAGGAGTCGGAGGGGCCGCTGGGCGGGATGTTCGACATCATCAACAAGGACAGTTATTTCGGGCAGGCAAGCTGGGAGAAGGCGGAAAGCCAGATGCAGTCGCTCGCTGTTTCCAAGGCGCTCGAAAAGGCCGGGCTGCAAAACACCGACATCGACTTCATCTTTGCAGGGGACCTGCTCAACCAGTGCATCGGCTCGACATACGGCCTGCGTGAGCTGGGAATCCCCTATGTCGGGCTGTTCGGCGCCTGCTCCACCATGGCGGAGAGCCTTTGTGTGGCCTCCACCTTTATCGAAGGGGGCGTGGCGCAAAAGGTGGTCGCCTGTACTTCGTCCCACTTCTGCACTGCGGAACGGCAGTTCCGTTTCCCGCTCGAATATGGTGGCCAGCGCACCCCCACTGCCCAATGGACCGCGACCGCATCCGGGGCGGCAGTGCTTCAAAATGGCGATGTCCCACCGTTTGTGCGGGCGATCACGGTAGGGACGATCGAGGACCTCGGCGTCACCGACGCCAACAACATGGGGGCCGCCATGGCGCCCGCCGCGGCCATGACCATCAGGCATTTCTTTGAGGACACCGGCAAAAAGCCGGAGGAATTTGACCTGATTATTACCGGTGACCTCGGGAAGGTGGGCAGTTCTCTGCTCGCTGACCTGCTCCGCCGGGATGGGATCGACCTGGGGGACCGGCAGTCCGACTGCGGGCTGCTGCTCTACGACCTCGAAAAGCAGGATGTCCACGCGGGCGGGAGCGGCTGCGGCTGTTCCGCCTCGGTGCTTTGCGGGCATCTGCTCCCACAGATGCGGGAGGGGAAGCTGCACAATATCCTGTTTATCGCCACCGGCGCCCTGATGAGCCCAACTGTGGTACAGCAGGGGGAGAGTATTGCGTCGATCGCCCATCTGGTCTGCCTGTCCACTCAAAAATCAGGAGGTGTGTTCTGACATGGAAACATTCTGGATGATGCTCAAGGCATTTCTGGTCGGCGGGGCTCTCTGCGCGATCGGGCAAATCTTCATCGACTATACCAAGCTGACCCCCGCGCGCATCCTCACCTGTTACGTGGTGCTCGGCGTGGTGCTGGGCGGGATCGGGCTTTACCCGCGTCTGGTTGAGTTTGCGGGCGCGGGCGCGAGCGTACCGCTGCTTGGCTTCGGCAACACACTGGCCAAGGGGGTGCGGGAGGCGATCCAGACCGACGGCCTGATCGGCGTGCTGACCGGCGGGTTCACCGCAGCGGCAGCAGGCATCGCTGCGGCACTCTTCTTCTCCCTGCTGGCCGCACTGATCTTCAAACCCAAAGAAAAGGGCTGATTTCTGCCGTATCAAGAACAAAGCGATTTGGGAAGCTCCCAAATCGCTTTGTAATTTACAATTTGTCTTGCCCTCAGAAGGGCTATTTTACCAGTTGCAGAACGCCCGGTTTTGTTTCCATTTTTAGAATACCGGGATAACGGTACCGTTATATTTTTCGTCGATGAACTTGGCGTTTTCCTCGCTCTGGAGCGCGGCGAGCAGCTTCTGAATCGGAGCTTTGCCCTCGTCACCGGTGCGGACTGCGACCACGTTTGCGAACTCCTTCGCCGCTTCCGACTCCTTGTCCTCGGTGGTGAGGACGGTGTTCTCGATGCCGGCGCCAACCGCATAGTTGCCGTTGATGACCGCGAGATCGACATCCGGCAGGACACTCGGCAGCAGTGCGGCTTCCATCTCGTTGAACTTGAGGTCCTTCGGGTTGTCAACGATGTCGAGCGGGGTGGCTTCGAGTCCGACGCCTTCCTTCAGCGTAATCAGTTCGAGCTTCTGGAGCAGGAGCAGGGCGCGTGCCTCATTGGTGGTGTCGTTCGGGACCGCAACCGTTGCACCTTCCTCGAGGTCGTCCAGTGAAGCGGTCTTTCCCGGATAAAGCCCGAGCGGCTCAAAGTGGATCGCACCGGCAGAAGAAAGGTTGGTGCCGTTTTTGGCGTTAAAATCTTCGAGGTAGGGAAGATGCTGGAAATAGTTGGCGTCAATATCACCCGCATCAAGCGCCTGGTTTGGGATCACATAATCGGTAAACTCGACGATTTCGAGGGTGATGCCGTCCTTTTCGAGCAGGGGTTTGATGTTTTCGAGGATCTCGGCGTGCGGGGCAGGGGATGCGCCGACCTTCAGGGTGACCGCCTCGGGTGCAGCGGGCGCTTCGGACGATGCCGCCTCCGAAGAGGATGCCGGAGCTTCCGAGGAGGCAGGTGCTGCGGAGGATGCGGGGGAAGTACCGCCGCAGGCCGCGAGCGAGAGCGAAAGGGTCAGGGCGAGTGCCGGGGCAAACAGTTTTGCGATATGTTTCATTTGGAATACCTCTTTTCTAAGTAAGATTTCATTTATGGAAAGCCGCCGGAACCGGCGGAGACCAGCGGTCAGCGGTTGCGCTTGTCCAGACGGGTCGAGAGACGGTCGAACACAATCTGGATGACGCAGACGATGATGACCAATAGGATGATTGTGAGCAGCATGACCTTGGGCTCAAACCGGTGCTGCCCGTAGCGGATTGCCACATCCCCCAGGCCGCCGCCGCCGATCGCGCCCGCCATGGCGGAATAGCCGAGGATGGTGATGGTCGAGATCGAAAGCCCACGGATGAGGGAGGGGACCGACTCACGCACCATCACCTTGGAGATGATCTGCCAGTTGGTCGCGCCCATACATTTGGCGGCTTCGATCATCCCGGTGTCGATCTCGGCGAGCGAGGTTTCGACCAGCCGCGCCACAAACGGCGCAGCGCCGATCACGAGAGGCACACAGGCCGCCACCGGGCCGATCGCCTTGCCGACCAGCAGCCGGGTAAACGGGGAGATCGAGATCATCAGGATGATGAACGGCAGCGAACGCAGGATATTGACCACCCAGCCAAACACGGAATTGAACGCGTGGTTCTCCATGATCCCGCCCCGGTCGGTCACCCGGAGCAGCACCCCCATCGGCAGGCCGAGCAGGTAGGCGAACAGGGTGGAAGCGCCGACCATCCCGAGGGTGACCAGGGTATTTTCCCAGAGGAGCGGTGCAAATTTCTGAATCGTCTCAATCATCGTTCATCACCTCGTATCCAAGCAGCTGACGGGTCATGCGGCTTTTGGGGGCCGCGAAGATCTCCTGGGTGTCGCCCCATTCGACAAACTCGGAGGCGTCGATCACCGCGACCTTGTTGCAGATCGCCTTGACCACCGCGATTTCGTGGGTGATAATCACGATGGTGACATTCAGCTTCCGGTTGATGTCCCGGAGCAGTTCCAGCACGCTTTTTGTGGTGAGCGAGTCGAGAGCCGAGGTCGGCTCGTCACAGAGCAGCACCTCCGGGCTGGTCGAGAGCGCGCGTGCGATCGCGACCCTCTGCTTCTGCCCGCCCGAGAGCTGGGAGGGGTAGCTGTCCGCCTTGGCCGAAAGCCCGACCAGCTCGAGCAGTTCGCTGGTCCTGCGAGCGGTCTCGGCGGGGTCCCCGCCTGCCAGGGAGAGCGGGAAGGCGACGTTCTGCCGCACAGTGCGCTGCATCAGAAGGTTGTATCCCTGGAACACCACCCCCATACGCCGGCGCATCCGGATCAGGTCGCTGCCCGAGAGGGTATGCAGGTTGACGCCATCGAGAGTCACCGTCCCGGAAGTCGGGGCTTCGAGGGTTGAGAGGCACCGCAGCAGCGTCGATTTCCCGGCGCCGCTCATCCCGATGATGCCGAATACATCCCCGCGTCCGATGGAAAGGTTGACATCGTGCAGCGCGGTCACTTCGCCCGACTTGTCATTGAATTTTTTGGTCAGATGGCTGATTTCGATCACGTCATAACCTCCTGTTGCATTTGGGTAGGATGCAAAAAACCCCCGTCCGGATGCACACCGCATCAAGGACGAGAGCATAACAGCTTCGTGGTACCACCTTGCTTCACCCTGTAAAAAGGGCCTCAACCGGCATCTGGCGCTCAATTGCCTGTCACTGTAACGGGTGAACCCGTCGCGAACTAAAAGATTTCGCCCGCGCGGCTCCGAGACCATCTTCAGCCGGTTCCCCTTCGCCTTTTTCCACCACGCAAAGGCTCTCTGTGGAAAGTTCCGCAGCCTACTCTTCTCTTCATTGCCTTTCTGTTGTTACATTATAACACAGTTTGAAAATCCGTCAAGTGCAATTTTTCCCGCCCCTGCCGATTCCGACAAAATAACGGGAAACCGCCGGGATGCCCAGTAAAATTCTGTGCGGATTGTTGTAAACCCCTCCGCAATATGCTATAACTTTGAGAGGATGCTCCTGAACGCCCCAGCTTCCAAAGCTTCGTCCGCCTTTGCTCTGGTCCGGGAGCCGCGGCAGCCAAAGGAGGCGGGGCCGAGGGGCAGCTCCCTCCACCGCGCGTGCACGCGGCGGAACAACTTGTGGAAAGAGGAGATTAGCCAATGAATGTATTTGACATCATCGGCCCGGTGATGATCGGGCCGTCCTCGTCGCATACGGCAGGGGCGGCGCGGATCGGGCGGATTGCATACATGCTGCTCGGGCAGCCTGCCAAACGGGCGGAAATCCTGCTGCATGGCTCGTTCGCCAAAACCTATAAGGGCCATGGTACCGACAAGGCACTGATTGCGGGGATTATGGGGATGAAGCCGGACGATGCACGTCTGCGCAGCAGCTTCGAGCTGGCGGAGCAGGCCGGCCTTTCGTTCGAGATCACAACAGGTCATCTGGAGGACGCGCACCCCAACACCGCACAGATCACCCTTTACGGCGAGGACAGCCAGGTAAGCGTGCAGGGGGCATCGGTGGGCGGCGGGAATATCCTGATCAACCGGATCAACGGGATGGCGGTGGAGATCAGCGGGCAGTTCACAACGCTGATTGTCCTGCATCGGGATGCGCCGGGTACGATCGCACATGTGACCGAGCTGCTCGGCAGCAACGGCATCAATATTGCGAATTTCCGTCTGGCGCGGGAGCAGAAGGGCGGGACCGCGGTTATGACGATCGAAATTGACGGGGACGCGGGCAAAGAACTGAACCGGCAGGTCGCCGCACTGGAAAATGTACTTGGCTCGACCATGCTCAAACCGATCTGACGAGGGGGAACAACGATGCTGAATTATAACACGATAGCGGGCCTGGTGGAGCAGGCCGAACAGGCGGAAAAACCAATTTCCGAGCTGGTATTGGCACAGCAGGCCGAACAGACCGAACGTACGGAGGGTGATCTCTATGAGGAGATGCGCCGGACCTTTCGGGTGATGGAGGAGTCGGTCGCATCCGGGATCGACCCGGATCTGCGCTCGACCAGCGGGCTGACCGGCGGCACCGCTTACCGGATGCAGCAGGCGGTGCGGGAGGGCCGCACCATTTGTGGAGAGGTGTTCGGTGGGGCACTGACCCGCGCGCTCGCAGTCAGCGAGCTGAACGCCTCAATGGGACGGATCGTCGCATCCCCCACCGCGGGCTCCTGCGGCATCCTGCCGGCTGCGGTGCTGACCATCCGGGACGCGCGCGGGCTGGACGAACGGACATGCGTGATGTCGCTGTTCACCGCTTCGGCGGTCGGTATGGTGATCGCCAACAACGCCTGCCTCGCGGGGGCGCAGGGGGGATGCCAGGCCGAGTGCGGTTCCGCGTCTGCGATGGCCGCTGCCGCTCTGGTGGAGCTGGCAGGCGGCGCCCCCGATATGGTGGCGAATGCGGTCGCAATCGCAATCAAAAATATCCTCGGGCTGGTCTGCGACCCGGTAGCCGGTCTGGTCGAAATCCCCTGTATCAAGCGGAACGCGTCGGGCGTGGCGAACGCGCTCTGTGCGGCCGAGCTTGCACTCGCCGGGATCACGAGCGCCATCCCGGCGGACGAGGTGATCCTCACGATGAAACGGGTGGGCGATACGATGCCTGCCGCCCTGCGCGAAACCGCCGAAGGGGGGCTGGCGATGACCCCGACCGGACGCCGCCTGTTCAAGCAGGTATTCGGGACCTGACTGCGCAGTGCCATTCACGGCTGCCGCGAACTAAGAACCCGTATTCACAACCATTCGACACCGTCTGAGCGGGTCTTTTGCCGGC
>ERZ778516.1159-NODE-1159-length-20840-cov-5.742362_pt1 | contig 20840 bp, 17 predicted proteins | sample MGYA00510342_ERZ778516 | MGnify/ENA primary metagenome ERZ778516 (study PRJEB29527, sample SAMN07138961) | mouse gut metagenome | material: feces | host: mouse | place: China:Nanjing | collected 2016-01-25 ... | reverse complement strand
CTTCAGTGGATGTTTCCTCTGATGGTTCGGTTGTATCTTCGGTAGTTGTTTCTTCCTTTGATTCTTCTTCAGTGGATGTTTCCTCTGATGGTTCGGTTGTATCTTCAGTAGTTGTTTCCTCTTTTGATTCTTCTTCTGAAGCTTCTAAACTGAAGAAATTAACTGTATATTCCAGCGTAGCTGGTGTTCCATCAGAGTTGGTTAGTCCTGTAATTGATACTTCAAAAATATCTCCGTTCGCATAAGAAATCTCTGCTAAATTTGGACGGAAAATAATACAATTTGCAAGACTTCCATAATTTTGCGTATCAACATTAAAATAGTTTTCTTGTTCATTTGAAGTAGCTTGATTAAATGTCCATGTCTGATTACTGCCCTTCTTCTTTAAAGTCACTTCTACATTAGAAAGGACTGATTTTCCATAATTGCTGCCAAGTTCAACAGACCATGCCATATCCTGCTCGAAATATTCTACTGGCATTGTTTTGGCTGGCCAAGAAATAAAATCATTGACAGCAAATTGATTCTTCCTGTCAAATGAATACATTGCGGTATAAACATAATGTCCATCACCTGCTTCACCAAAACCAGTAGCAGACATTGTTGGATTTATCACCCAACGTCTGTGGCCAAGCCTGTCAATATTATTAGTATCGCTGTCATTCATCCATGCAGACAGAATCCTTGTAGAAAGTGCAAACATATCAGCAGAACCAGAAGAATATCCATAAGCAATATTACTGCTGCTTGCACCTTGCAGACCTTTTTCATAAATTTCATCTGGACAGCCTTCCGGCTTCTCTGGTTGATGGGACAATTGTTTGTTCAAAAAATTTACAAAAGCTGCGTGTTGAGCAAGTTCTGTATATGTATCATTTAGCACCACTTCTGGAAGCCCTACAATATAGCGAATACAATTCATTGAATTTAATGTATTATTCAAAGATTCTGAAGATATTTTTCCTACTTCATAATTGTCCTGATTTGGCTCTGTATCAAAAGTTGTTTTTGATTTAGTCCATGAATGTTCGTTGATATATTGTCTGATTTCTTCCTTTGACGGAAGATTTTCTTGTACATTTCCCTGTACACGAGCTTCTCTTATGCTGTTTACTGCTGCCTTTTTATCGCCCGCATCCAGCGCAAAAGCTGACGATATGCCTGTTAAACACAATGCACTGATAATGGCAACAGACAGTATTCCTTTTTTGTTCTTTCTCATATTAAACATTCTCCTTTTTTATATTTTTGACTTTCAAGTGTCTTTTTTATCTTACTCTTATTATATAATTCTGTCAATATTCTTTCTTATTTGTTTTACAATTAATACATATATAACACAAAAAACACCCTATTCCCGTATCTGTCCATCCCCATAAATAACATATTTACAAGTTGTAAGCTCTCGAAGCCCCATTGGTCCCCTCGCATGCAGCTTTTGTGTGCTGATACCTATTTCTGCTCCAAAACCAAACTCATTCCCGTCTGTAAATCTTGTCGATGCATTAACATATACACACGCAGCATCCACCTCATCCAAAAATTTATTTGCATTGTGATAATCCTTTGTCACAATCGTTTCACTGTGCTTTGTATTATGCTTATTAATATGTGCAATCGCTTCATCAATACTGCCAACGGTTTTTATAGAAATAATATAATCCAGATATTCTGTATAAAAATCCTCCTCAGATGCCTCTTTCAGTTCAGGACATACTGCTATACACTCTTTATCTGCGCGGATTTCAACTCCCCGCTCTTGAAGCGTTGTGGTCAGCATTGGCAAAAACTCCGGCAAAATACTTTTATGAATAACCAGTGATTCACAGGTATTGCATACACTAATTCTCTGAGTCTTTGCATTCACAATAATTTTTACTGCCATATCAAAATCAGCGTTTTTATCTACATACACATGACAGTTTCCCGTACCTGTTTCAATCACCGGAATAGTACTGTTTTCCAGCGTAGCTTTAATAAGCCCCGCACTTCCTCTTGGAATCAGAAGGTCAATATATTTATTCATTTTCATAAATTCCGCTGTAACGCTCCGGTCCGTAGATTCGATTAGCTGCACACAGTCAGGATTTATTCCTGCGGTTTCAAGAGCTCCTCTGACAGCCTTTACAATTGCGCAATTAGAATGAATTGCATCGCTTCCCCCCTTTAAAATCACAGTATTTCCGGATTTAAAGCACAGCGCAAACGCATCAGAAGTAACATTTGGTCTTGCCTCATAAATCATGCCTATCACACCCAGCGGAACACGCCGTTTGCCAATAATCATACCATTTGGTCTTTTTGACATATCCAAAACTTCTCCTATTGGGTCTTGCAGCGCCGCTACATTTAAAATTCCGTCTGCCATATCTTTTATTCTGTCCTCTGTCAGAGACAGCCGGTCAATCAGACTTTTTTTCATTCCATTTTTTCTGCCATTTTCCACATCTGTCTGATTTGCATCCAAAATTTCTGCCGCTGCTGCCATTAAAGCTGCCGCCGCCAGTTTTAACGCATGATTTTTCTGATTTGTATTCAGCCGAATCATATCCTGTTTTGCAATATCCGCTTTTTTTCCCATTTGCTCCAATATCTCATTCATTTTCTTCTTCCTTTCTAAAACATAAGCAAATCTATGATTCTTCCATTTCATATATCTGCTCTTCTGTAATTACTGCATCTAGCCGAATATCATTTTCCTCATATACAATGCTGTCAAATATCTGAAATTCAAATGCGATTCCTATTTTCTTTTGAAAATTATGTTTTTCTAAATATCTGTCATAAAAACCTTTTCCGTACCCTACACGGTTTCCCTGCCTGTCAAAACCCACTCCCGGAACAAGAATTATCCTGTTTGTGCTGTTGTCTACCTTTATACAAGTCTTTTTGGGTTCAAAAATTCCTTTATACCCTTTCTCTACATCTTCCAAAGAATCAATATAATAAAAATCCATAGAATATCCATCGCTTCCTACTCTTGGCAAAGCAACCCGTTTTTTTTCGGAAAGCCATTCGCATAAAAATTCTCTGGTATCTGCTTCATGATTGCAGGGAAAATATGCAAATAAATCTGCTGTTTCTTTTTCAATTCTCAAAAGATAGTTCTTTATCTTCAAAAAAACTCTTCTGCTTAAAATTTTTACCTCTTCTTCACTAATTTCCCGTCTTTTTTGAAAAATATCCTTCCTTATTCTATTTTTTTCCATTTTCTATTTTCCATCTTTTTATTTTCTTATTTTTCTGTTTCTTTTTTCTTTGATTTTAATTTTTCTATACTCCCATCTGGATTCTGTACCTGAACATTATCCAAAATTCCCCTTAGATTATTATGCATTGCCTGCACATATTCCTTTCGAAGCTGTGCCTGTTCCATTGCTTCTTCATTTGTCAGACCTTCATTCTTTGACTTTCGATACAGCTCATTAATTCTTGCAATCGTTTCATCTGTAACACTCATAATGTTTTCCTTTCCTTCTTCTTTGTTTTTCCTGTTCATTTCCATAATTATACAGAAAATTCCTGTTATGTAATCAGTAGTTAGCTGATTATATTATTTTTAAATAAAATCCATAATCTGAAAATCTTTTTTCCTGTTTGCCGGAAAGAGAGTTCCCTTCTCTTCTCCATTCAGAATTTCCTCAATCACTGACACATGGTCACTGTTTGCAATCACCATATCTGCACCGGAAAATGTAGCGATTCTGGCAGCAGTCAGTTTTGTTGCCATTCCTCCTGTTCCTACATCCGTAGAAGTTGACTTTTTCCCCATCAGCATTAATTTATCATCAATATTGTTTACCACGCTGATAAATTTTGCATTTGGATTAATATTCGGGTCATCTGTGTACAATCCGTCAATATCTGACAAAAGAATCAAAATATCTGCATGAACCAGTGAAGCCACAATTGCAGAAAGAGTATCATTGTCACCAAACTCGATTTCATAAGTAGCGATGGTATCATTCTCATTTACAATCGGAATTACTCCCAGATGAAACAGTTCCTCAAAAGTATTAACAGCATTCGGACGGCTCAGCTCGTCTGTCATGGTAAATTTGGTCATTAATATCTGTGAGACATTTTGATTATATTCGCTGAACAGTTTCTGATAAATCATCATAAGTCTTGCCTGCCCGATAGACGCACATGCCTGCTTCTGTGGAAGAGTTAGCTTTCCGGCCGGAAGGCCCATTCCGTTTCTGCCGATGGACACTGCACCGGAAGAAACCAGTACAACATCTTTCCCCATATTTCTTAAATTTGCCAGTACGCGTACAAGCTGCTCCATCTTACTTAGATTCACCCCGCCTGTCTCTCTGTGTGTCAATGACGAAGAACCTATTTTGATTACAATTCTCTTTTTCTCTTTTAGTTTTTCTCTTTCATTCATTATAAAATCCTTTCTAATGGGGCATATTCCTTTATAATTGCTTCAAATATTCGCAGACCATCCATAGCAGCACTTGTAATGCCTCCTGCATATCCGGCTCCCTCTCCACATGGGTAAAGCCCTGAAATTCCGCGGCTGAAAAAATGTTCATCCCGCTCAAGCCTGACCGGCGACGAGGTTCTTGACTCTATGCCGGAAAGCAGCGCATCTCCTCTGTCAAACTCAGAAATCTGTTCTGCAAAGCCATGTATTCCTTCTATGAGCTGTTCCGACAGTCCTTCCGGCAGAACTTTTCTTAAATTTCCCATACAATATCTACCCTTTATGGCTGGATATATTTCACCAAGGTCTTCTGTCTTTTTGTTCTGACAAAAATCATCAAACCGCTGCACAGGTATCTGTCCATTTCCCTCCAGAAATGCCCGTTCCTCCAGCTCCCTCTGAAATTTTATTCCGTCGAGAACACCAGCTCCATAATCATCCGGAGATATCGCCGCCACTATTGCGCTATTGCTGTTTTTTCCGGCTCTGTCGCTGTAACTCATACCATTTACTGCCAGTCGCCCCTGCTCTGAGGAAGCATTGACCACATAGCCGCCGGGACACATACAAAAAGAATAAATTCCGCGCTCTGGTGTTTGATATGTGACCTTATAATCGGCAGCCTCTAAAAGCTCATGCATATCTGTTCCATACATCGCCTGATTAATCATTGCCTGGGGATGCTCCATGCGAAGCCCTACCGCAAAAGCTTTTGGGGATATCACAACTCCTCTTTGATGCAGCAGTTCAAAGGTATCTCTTGCACTATGTCCTATCGCAAGCACCAGAAGTTCCGCTTCTATTTTCTCTGCTTGGTTTACCCAAAGTCCCGTAATTCTCTTTTGTCCGCCTGTTTCCTCCAGACACAAATCTGTCATTTTTGTATTAAAATATATCGTTCCACCCAAATGACAGATTTCTTCCCGCATCCTTTTTACAATCTGTTTGAGCATATCTGTACCAATATGCGGTTTATTTACATAACAGATTTCTTCCTTTGCTCCAAATTTTACAAACGTTTCCAAAACTTCATGATTCCTGCCTGTCTTATCCTTTATCTGTGTATTTAATTTTCCGTCAGAAAAAGTCCCCGCGCCGCCTTCTCCAAACTGGACATTCGACTCTGTATTTAACTTTCCCGTTTCCCAGAACAGTTTTACTGTCTCCTGCCGGTTATCTACGTCTTCTCCCCGTTCTATTATCACAGGACGATAGCCGTTTCTGGCAAGATAATATCCACAAAAGAGCCCTGCCGGTCCCATTCCTACAATAACCGGAGCATGACTTAGCTTTGTTTTTCCCGTAATTTCATAATGATAGCTTTGTTTTTCTGTCAAACTGATATTCTGGCCAAATATCTTTTTGCTTACCGAAAGTCCTGCCATTTCCACATCCACACTGTATACAAATCTGATATCCGGCTTATTTCTGGCATCGACAGACCTTTTTACAATCTGGTATTTTATTACAGTCTCTTTCTTTAGTTTCAATAGCTTTCGTATTTTTTCCTCCAACGCCTTCTGGTCATGCCCAACCGGAAGCTTTATCTGACTGATTCTGATACATTGATTCTGCATTTTTTCATTCCTGATTCTATTATTTTTTATTCTTTTTTACAGGAAGCCGCGCTTCCTGCGATATATCCACTTGCCCATGCAAACTGCAGGTTATAACCTCCGCATATCCCATCTACATCTACTGTTTCGCCTGTTATGTACAAATTTTCTGTCTTTTTTGACATAAAATTATCCGTCAGCTCTATTGTGCTGACTCCTCCTGCGCAAACCTGTGCATGCTTCATCTCATTTATATCTGTTACCTTTACAGAAAACTGCTTAAAATAACAGAGAAGCTTTTTCTGCTCTCTGTCAGAAAGCTCCGATATTTTTTTACTTTCTTTTATTTGTGCCAAAAACAGCACTCCTTTTACAAGCTTTGAATGAAAGATAAGAGAAAATACTTCTGAAATACTTCTGTTTCCATAAAACTTTCTGCTGTTTTTTATTTCATTAAGCAGCATATTAAAATTATATTCTGGTAAAAAATCAATTTGAACGATTACTTTTTGTTTTTGAAGCAGCGCATATCCGGCAAATCTGGATATCTGAAACACCGGTATTCCGGAAATCCCATAATCCGTAAGCTGTAACTCTCCTGTGTCTTCCGCCACAGCCTGCTTATTTTCTCCTTGATACAAAGTTACTTTTGCCTCTATCCGCACACCTGCCGTAATTTGAAAAAATTTTTTATTTTCACATTTCAGACCTGTAAGAGCTGGAACCAGCGGAACAATCGTATGCCCTGCTGCCTTTGCAATGTCTGTTCCCGATACTCTGCATCCAAAGCCTCCGGCGATACTTCCGGCTGCAAGAATTACTTTATCCGCTGTTTCCTCTGCTTCTCCTGTATCATCTATTTTCCTGTTAATATTTTTCCCATTAATATTTTTCCGGCTAATATTGTTTTGATTAATATTATTTTGCGAAATATCATCTGTTTGTATATTATTCTGCTGAATTCCATTTTTCTGAATAATATTTCTTTCAACATATTTTATCACAAATTTTCCGTCTTTTTTCTTTTTCAGAGCAACTACCACAGAGGCGCATTTTATATTAACCCCAAGCTCCACGCAGCGTTTCACAAGAATTTCTGCCACCGTAGCGGCCTGTCCGGTTGAGGGATAAATATAGCCATTTCTGTCTTTAAACATCAGTCCAAGGCTGTGAAAAAAATCCAACGTCTCCTGATATCCAAATCTTTTAATTGTCTTTTTTACCAAATCTGTATTTTCACTTCTGTAATGCCTGTCAGACATGTTTGTATTTGTAAGATTACATCTGCCGTTCCCTGTGGCATACAATTTTCCGGCGGGTTTGTCTCTTCCTTCTAACACTGTTACCTCTGCGCCATTTTCAGCAGCCGCAACAGCAGCTATCAGTCCCGAAGCCCCTCCTCCGATAATTATAATTTTCATCTTTTATGTCCTTCTTTTTCACTTGTCAGCTTATAATTTCAGATTAGAAATTTCAGCTTGTAAATCCTTCCAGATAACGATATAATTCGCTGATATTTTTTACGCCTATGCCCTGAAGCAGCAGCTCCTTGTCATTTTCGTCAAGCTCTTCATCTTTAATACCTGTCTCAAGAAAAACGGTGGTCTTGTCCTGTTTATAGACAACAATAGCTCCGTCCTCCAAAACCATATAATAATTATAAGGATTATCATTCTCATATTTTTTCACTGTTTCACTGATAGCCACACTTTGTGTCACATCTTTTCGCAGCACCAGCATATCATGAGAAAAAGAAATCATGGAAATATTCTGAATCTCTTCTCCTTCCTCCCGAAACTGCTCGTTATGGCTGGTAATATAGTCAATTACTTCGCTTTTTGACAGACCGATAAATTCTACGGGAATCGACATTGACTGCGTTTTCAGGGTGTCATTTTCCAGATTGTGAGATTCTACAATATATTCTGTATTTTTATCCAGAATTTCCTCGTCTGTTTCTCCCTGCATGGTACGCACACTTCTTGTCTCTATTTCTTCTTCGCTTTCTCCAATATGACTTCCATAATAATATCCGGCAACATACAGCCCTATCAGCAATAATGCAAGTCCAAAAAACCATGACACCTGTTTTATGACATCTTTCTTCATATCTACAACTCCATTTCTCCAGTGAAATCACCAGTCATATATATGAATTATCTGCCACAATTTTATTTTTATACGAAAATTTTATTTTCACACAAAATTAACTCATAAGCCCAAGCTTTTTTACAATTGGAATCAATTTATATCCCTTTGGAATCATTCTCAGCTCATCTTCATTTATAATATTAAATAAAAACAGAAGAATCCCATAGAGAAACACTGCAAAAATAATCGCACACACAAGAGAAAAAGCAGCCGAACCTGTCATAAGAAAAAGTAGCTTATTCAGCGCATATGCACCTGCTCCCATAATTCCTGCCGCAATTGTCGGAAGAATAAAGGTTTTTAAAATCTTCTGCTGATATCCCAGATATTTTTTTATAGAGCATGCATTTAAAATACACACCACAAAACCAAAAATAATATCTGCAATTGCTACACCATAGACATTCAGCTTTAACACTGCAAGCAGAAATACGATTATAAAGATATGAAGCGCCAGAGAAATAGACGAATTAATCACCGGAACTTTCATTTTATCTATTCCCTGAAGAATCGCATTGGTAATGGTAGAAAGTGAAAATACCACTACTGAGAAAAAGGAAAGACGCATAAGCAGTACACATTCCTCATACAAATCCGGAGAAGGAAAAAGCACCTGTATCACGGGCCCTGCCAGAACAGAAAGTCCTACGCCGCATGGTATGGCGATAATCATATTCAGCCGTATTGTGGAATCCACCTTTTTTTTCAGCTCCTTCTTTTTTCCAAGCATAAGAGAGGTAATCAGACTTGGTATCATAGCTGATGAAAATGCAGATGCTATGGCTATTGGTGCTGTTGTAAGCAGCCGATATTTATTGCTGTATATTCCCCAGTAACCATTGTAATCTGCCTCTTTCTGTCCGAATACATAAGTCATAATATTTCCATAAATACCACTGTCTATAATGCTGCTGATATTATAGATTGTAGAACTTAACAGCACAGGCAGAATCGTTACAGCCAGAACCTTTGACAGTGTAAGAAAGGATTCTCTTCTGCCTTTTTTATCTTTTCTGACCTTCTCCAGAAAAGGTCCTCTGTACACAAAATATACAAAAAACATAAATAGCAGCGCTGCAAATGCCCCGCAGGCAGTACCGAGCGTTCCTCCCGCCGCACTGTAAGCGGTGGCCTGCCCTATTTTTTCTCCTGCCTTATACAGAGCCATCGCAGCTATAATACTTACCACTGCATTTACAATCTGTTCAAATATCTGAGAAACCGCAGTCGGAATCATTGTTCCAAGTCCCTGAAAAAAGCCTCGGAACACTCCCAGTATGCACATAATAAACAACGTGGGCGCAAGCACCTTGATTGCCAGCGCCGCCGACGGAAATTTCCAGACATCAGCCAGCCAGTCCGCTCCAAAATATACTCCGGCTGCAACGATAAGGCCAAGAACCGCCGACAATATCATTGCGCCGATAAATGCAAAATAAGCGTTTCTCATTTGTCTCTTTGCAACCCTTGTCGATACGATTTTAGAAACCGCAAGAGGGAGACTTAAAGAGGAAATCAATAAAAATAATGAATATACATCATATGCCGTAGAATATGCGGATATTCCTGCGTTACCCAATATTTTATTCAGCCAGACTCTATATACCAGTCCGATAATCCTTACCAAGATACCTGCCATGGCAAGAATACTTCCCTGAATAATGAAATTTGACTTTTTCCTTTTTTTTGCCATTTCTTCCTCCGATGCTTTATCTGTAAATTTTCAGTCCGTTCAATATTTCATCCTGCATTTTTTCCATGTGAAACCGTTCTTTTTCCTCCATATGGTCATAGCCGAAAAGATGAAGCATACTATGTGCTGTTAAAAATGCAAGTTCTCTTTTTTCCGAATGTCCATATTCCTCTGCCTGTATTCGCACCTGCTCTGCCGATATCAAAATATCCCCAAGCATTAGCTCTCCTGTATCGCAATCAAAACAGCCGATATTTTCCTCCAGTTCAAGAAAAGAAAACTCGCCGGGAGTTTCATATTCCAGCATTGGAAAAGATAAAACATCTGTCGGCTTGTCTATCTGCCGAAATTCTCTGTTCATGCTGTGGATTTTTTCATTATCCACAAGTGTCACTTCTACTGTTGCCTCATAAGGACAGTGTACATAATCAAGACTGGCATTCACCACATCACTAATCACTTTCTGACAGTCAAATTCAAAATTCACATTTCCATTATTTTCAAAAATTAAGCTCATGTTATTTCCTCATCTTATTTCCTCATGTTATTTCTTATTATTTCCTCTTTCTGCATAACATTTCTATAATAATGTTCCCATATAATATAATATTTTCTTATAACATTTCTTTACAACATTTCAGCAATTATATTTTTTCAGAAATACTTTTTTTATAAGATACAATTCTTCAAGAGAGATGCCACTGTTACTCAGGCTTGCATTGTTTACTCTTGTGGAAAATACATTGTCAATAATTTTTTCCTCGGACATATCCTTTTTCGCCTCTCTCATATACTCCACAGAAGTAACAGTAGAGTCTGCAAGCATAACGATTGCAGCTTCCTTTGAAGCCGGCTTTCTGTATTTTCCGCTGCATTCTACAATAATCGCCTTGATATTTTTTGGTATTCCGTATTCATTTGCCACCCTCAGATAATCTCTGATGTCCTTTGCATTCTCTAGTTTTCCGATATCATGCAGAAGTCCGGCCGCATAGGAAAGTCTGATATCAGCTCCGATAGATGCCGCAGCCGATTTTGCGAGATTTCCCACCTCTACACTGTGATAGTACAATGAAATCGACTTTTCCTTTATTTCCATCATGGGAATCGAGCTCTCGCTGGCAAACATTTTAATCCGGATAAAAAACACCCAGTATTTGACAAAGAAAATAACCAGCGAACATGCCGCTGCAACCATAAGTCCGATTGCCGCAAATCCATACTGAAAGGTATCATAAGATGCATTTAATGCAAAATAACGGTATAATCCACATAAATAGAAGGTTCCTGCCCAGAAAATTAATGTGGAAACAAGAAATCTTTTTAAATTGTGAATCTGACTGGCAGACAGGCAGCCAAGCACCATAATCAGAAACGCAATATATATAAATTCTGCCAGATTTGTAAAAATCATCACATAAGTAGATAAAATTACCGCAATACCTGTCAGCAGCCCAAGACTTAAATCCTTTGCAATTACCACAATCATCGGTATTAGATACAATGGCCTTAACTCATAATAATCCAGTGGAAAAGCCATAAGAAACAGCGGCGCAAGCAGAATAAAATGATACAGATATACAGCCTGATTCAGCTCCATTTTTTTATCCAGAAACAGCTTCAGCAGCACTGTATAAAAACTGAGCACCATGGTTGCCACAATGATATAACGTTCTCTGGGCCAGATTAACTCGTCTGTCTTGTATATTTTCGATGCAAAATAACAAATAATAATGGTAAGCACCGCCATATATACATAAACAATCTGTTTTTTATAAGCAGAAATTTTAAACTCTTTTGATTTCATGATATATCCTCCTGATTACCTTCTTTTGTAGTTATCTCTGTTTTCTCTTGAATGTTTTGTTTCAAATTCCTCATATGCCTTTACAATACGCTGTACCAGAGGATGTCTGACTACATCCTGATTGGACAGCCGGATAATGTCAATATCTTCAATTCCCTGCAATACCTTGATTGCAATATCAAGACCGGAAACAGTGCCTTTCGGCAAGTCTTTTTGTGTCAAATCACCTGTAATAACCACCTTCGAGCCAAAGCCGATTCTGGTCAGAAACATTTTCATCTGTGCCGGTGTAGTATTCTGTGCCTCGTCTAATATAATAAATGCATTATCTAATGTCCGCCCTCTCATATAGGCAAGAGGCGCTACCTCTATCAGACCTTTTTCCGTATTATGAAGGTAGCTTTCCGCGCCCATAATTTGATAAATAGCGTCATACAATGGCCTTAAATACGGGTCTACCTTGCTCTGCAAATCTCCGGGCAGAAATCCGAGATTTTCTCCCGCCTCAATTGCCGGTCTTGTCAAAATAATCCGGTTTACCTCATCATTTTTAAAAGCGGAAATCGCCATCGCCATCGCAAGGTAAGTCTTTCCTGTTCCTGCCGGTCCTAGTCCAAAAACAATTGTATGATTGGATATACTGTTCACATAGCTCTTTTGTCCCACTGTTTTAGGCTTTATCGGTTTACCTGCGATAGTCCGGCATATAATAGCGTCATCCAGTTCAATCATCTCCTCTGTACTGTCTGAAAAGGTAAGGGACAGGGCATAATCTACATTCTGTTCTGTAATAGTTTCTCCCCTTTTAGCCAGTTCTGCCAGCGTATTTACTACATTTACTGCCCTCTTTACAGAGGTTTCTCCCCCTATCACCCTCAGTTCATTCTCCCTGTAAACAAAGGAGACATGCAGCATTTTTTCTATTTTTTTTACATACTCATCAAATTTGCCAAACAGATTTGCCGCGGTTTCGGCTGACAAATCTATAATTCTTCCGATTTCACTCATAGCTTTCTCCTGTTTCTTCTGTTATTTCTGTTATTGGTTCATTTTCCACAGCACGGAGCTGCCCGATATTTTCAATTACAGTAATCGTACCTTTGCTTTGACACATATCATTGTTCACCTCTATTGTAACATTATTTTCAACAATTTGAATAGTATTTTTTTCCAATTTTTCTAAAAAATATGATAATTTTTCCTCGCACAGTTTTACCGCCTGTTCTTCAGAATAAATATACTCCTTTTCCTCATAACTTTTATATGTGCTTTTCATCAGAAAAACAGGCAGATAAAAATCCCCATACAGTGAAAGCTGTTTTTCTTCTGTAATAATATCTGTCTCTTCTTCCTCTTTATTATCTGTCAGTCTATATATTTTATTTCCAATTCTTAAAGAAAATCGATTTTTGCTCTTATTATATTCTTTTTTCGTATAATTCAACGGGAGATTATACTCATACTGATAAACCACTTTGCCATAAATATCCGCATCAGCAGCAAGATACTGAGTTCTGACTACCTCTGAGCTGTCATTGACCACATCATAGCGGCCATAGACAAGAGTATCCCCCGCTTTTACCTCCAAATCTGCTTTTACAGCAGGCGTTCCGCTTCGTGTAATAATATTTGTGACAACCGCATCTTTTATGGCCACAATATCATATTCCACTCCTTCTGTGGGCTTTGGCTCATCGGTTTCACCTTCTTTGCGAAGCTCCTCCTCGTTTTCCTTGATATGTACAATTAATCTGGTTCCTGTCATTTCCACGGATACCCATGTAATATCAAAATAATGATTTCTGATTTCCTTTTCGATTTCATCACAGTTCAGTTTTGATTTTTTGATTCCGGGGGTAATACTGTTTTCCTGTAAAAATTTTAAAATTTCATAGTCACTGTAAGAATAATTTCCATCTACCTGCATATCCCAAATAAACAGTGATAAAACATAAATAATCACAAATGATGTCAGAATACCCGCAACAAACATTTTTCTTTTTCTGTACTGATGTATCAGAAAAGGAAGTCCGTATTTCTCTTGTATTTTTGTTTTTACTGCGGTTTTTTTTATAATCGGCTTCAGTCTGAAAAAATCTTCCACTGATACACATAAACTGTAATCGCTGCTGTCTCTGATATCCCATATATAAATATCGGAGCTTCTGCATAAGTTTACAAATCGTTCTTTATTTTCACCCTGTATACAAATTCTGACCACACCAGAAACAAAACCTGTCGCTTTTTCCTTCATGCCGTTTCCTCCCTGTGAAAAACTTTGCTGTTTAATAATAGGATATTTCACTGATAATGCCCTTTACAAGCATTTCTTCTTTTGAGTAATATTCTATCACAAGTTTATTTCCGCATATTTTCAATTTTGTATTTCTGCACTGAAGCTTTAGAACAGATTCTGTATACTCTATAATATAACGATAGTTTTCTATAAATATTCTGCTTTTTCCCGCAATTCTGACATTGACCTCCCCCATCACCAAATCTTTGGGAAGCCCCAAAGTATTGGCAACATTTTTCTTTATATCATGGCTCATAATAATCAACACATTTTATTATTGTTCTATATATATGCAGAAATTTCTGAATTATTCAAGACCGGCAGACCTGTGGAGCAGAAGCTTATATTGCTGTAAATCGAAAAACAGCGGGCTACTTAAAAGTAGTCCGCTGGAGAAGCCTGATATTAATTATATTTGCGTTTTCTGGCTGCTTCTGACTTTTTCTTGCGCTTTACGCTTGGCTTTTCGTAATGTTCTCTTTTGCGAATTTCCTGCTGAATACCAGCTTTCGCACAATTTCTTTTAAACCTGCGTAATGCGCTATCTAAACTCTCGTTCTCTTTCACGATAACATTTGACATCTCTCACCTGACCTCCCTCCAGTTGTGGGATTGTGCATGATACAACTGATTGGGTATTGATTGCACAAATGTTATTATATCACAATATCAAAATTCGTCAACTGTTTTTTCTATTTTTTTCTTATTTTGTTTTACAGATTTATGGAAGCTTTGCGCCCCATGCAAGCTGATTACCACCACATAAAGTAAAGGTTAATGTCTCTGCTCTGTCGGTTTCATTTGCCTGTTTTACAAATACTCCCTTATAGGTTATACCGTCGATTACCATTTCAACATTTGAACCTGTTGTGGTTTTCCATGTACCTGTTGCTCCGCCGGAAATGGTTCCGTCTGAGCTTAATGTAATCTGTATTGCATCATAAATACCATTTGTCTTATCTACTGCTGAGTTTGCCACAAATACCTTATTCTGATACTGAATGGAGAAATCATAGGTTCCTGCAATTTCATCCGGTGTAAAGCCTACTTCTGTCAGTAATTCACCTGAGTATTCATAAGGAGAAACTACCAGCCAGCCATCTTCATTCACATACATCTGATGAACTCTTACCCAGAACTGTTCGCCTGTATCAGAATATCTTGTATGGTATACCAGATAGATTCTGCCATCATCATCTACAAATGCAGAGTTATGTCCCTGAGCTGCCTCAACATGAGTATCACTCTTTCCATACATTCTGACAGAACTCATTGCTCTGATACCTCTGACTGAATTATATTTTGTAGTCTTTGTATCTTTTGACAAATCTACAATACCGGCTGTCGGGTCATATGCGGTGTAAATAGCACTGTTTCCTTTCTGGTCTACATATGGTCCATTAATATTTTCAGAACGGAAAATTCTCATATTGTAACCACCACTTGTTTCAAGATTTCCAAGTGATACAAACAGATAATAATATTTATCTGCCTTTAAAAGATATGGGGCCTCACCAGAGTTATAATATCCTCCTGCAAGTTTATATCCAAGATATGGGTCTACCTTATCCTTTACATATTCACCATATTCATATTCGTAATCTCTAAGACCTGTCTTTGTATCAAGTTTAATCTGGAAAATACCTGCTGACCATGAGCCGTATGTCATCCAGAGATTTCCTTCATCATCATACTGTACATTTGGGTCGATACAGTTTACATTTGCCGTACCTGTTGTCACTGGGTCAGTTGTATATCTTGTTGGAATAGCATCGTTTTCTCCCAGTTTCAGCACCTGCTTGATATCGGCATAATCAACTCTTGATACTGTTTCGCTGTAAGGAGAAAAAGTAACAGTCATTGTCATTTTTGCTTCTGCGCCGTCGTATTCCACTGTCTTATCTGCCTTGATTGTAGATGATTCTGCAGATGCTGATGCATCTGCGCTGCCAAAGCATCCTGAAAAAATTACTTCATCCACATATTCATATGGTCCTTCAATCTTATCCGCAGTAAGAAGCACAATCGCAGAATGCCATTCATTTCCATTAATGCTCATGTACATACACCATTTTTTCATTGTATCATTCCAAATCACATCCGGTGCCCACATATTTGAACCAGTAGCCGAACGCAATTCGCTGTTCTCCGGAGTAATACAATAGTTTTTCCAGACATCTCCAAAAAGAGCATCATAATCTGAACTTATATTCAGCGTAAAATTTTTCCACTTCATTAAATCATCTGTCTTTGCAAAACCAAGATGTGAACCAAAAATATAGTATGTACCTGTCTCAGGGTCCTTAACAATAGAAGGGTCATGTACTCCGACAGAAGCAAAGTCAGAGTTTGTCACTGCATATGCCGGTGTTGAAAAGGCTGATGACATACAGCCTGCCAAAAGAACACCTGTAAGCATGGATGCAGTGGCTTTCTTTCCCTTTTTGCCCTTCATCATAAGTACAACAACCAAAACCACTATTACAACAACGGCTATAACAATTCCAATAATCAGTCCAAGGTTCATACTGCTGTGCTTATCGCCCTCTGTTGTAAATGTCTTTGTAATTGTCTCACCAGCTTTGATATGGCCGATTTCTCTGGCTTCCTTTAAAGCTGTCGAATTTTTGCTGTAATTTACGCCTTCTGGAAACTTATAAGTTACGTTCACCTTGTCAAGGTCATAGTCATTTGTATTTTTAAATGACATGGTATACTCGACAGCTTCTCCGCTTTTATACTTGTCACTGTCTGTACTTACACTGATTTCAAGTCCTTTCATGGAGCTGAAACCATCTTTTCTTACAACATCGCCGTCGTCTGCCGCCGTTGCTGCCAAAGCCATGGACAGAATCAGCATCATACATGCAAGAAAAGCAATCAGCTTTTTTGTTAATTTCTGCATAAAAACCTCCTAAAATTATTTGATTTGTCCCTTAAGGACATTGGAAGCCTCTTTCAGTGCCTCCTCGATAGCCTCTGGATTTTTTCCACCAGCCTGAGCCATATTCGGACGTCCGCCTCCGCCTCCGCCAACTACGGCAGCTACCGCTTTTATAAGATTACCGGCATGTGCGCCCCTCTTCTGCGCCTCATCAGTAGCCATTGCCAAAAGATTTACTTTGGAATCCCCTGCTGCCGACGCAATCAGAATAACACCTTCACCTATCTTATTCTTTAACTGGTCGCCAAGATTTCGCAGACCGTTCATATCCACACCGTCCACTCTTGTCGCCAGAAGCTTAACCCCAGATACCTCAATAATCTGATTTGTGATATCTCCAAGACTTGCATTTGCAATCTGGCTTTTCAGCTTTTCGTTTTCGCTGTGTAGCCTTCTCAAATCCTCCTGCATGGCTTCAATCTTCTTCACAAGACCTGCTGTATCTGATTTGGCAGTCTTCGCTGCCTGATTAAGTTCCTTTTCAACCTCTGCATAATACTTTAATACTCCTTGCGACGTAAGAGCTTCGATTCTTCTTACACCCGCTGCAATACCTGCCTCGGATACAATCTTAAACATACCGATTGTACCTGTATTGGATACATGTGTACCACCGCACAGCTCCACAGAAAAATCTCCCATGGAAACCACTCTTACTGTCTCTCCATATTTTTCATCAAAAAGAGCCATAGCACCGGTCTTTCTGGCATCCTCCATGCTCATTTCCTCTGTGCGTACCTGCAAAGCATGCTCTATCTCTCTATTTACAATTTCTTCTGTTTTTGCTATCTCTTCTGCTGTCATCGCCTCAAAATGAGAAAAATCAAATCTCAGTCTGTCCGGCGTTACCAGAGAACCCTTCTGCTGTACATGTGTACCGAGCACCATTCTAAGCGCCTTTTGAAGCAAATGTGTCGCACTGTGATTTTTACAGGTTCCATTTCTCATTGTTTCATCGACCTGAAGCGAAACCACATCTCCCAGCTTAAACATACCCTTTGTCACTTTTCCCACATGACCAATTTTTCCACCGGACAGCTTTATTGTCTGTATCACCTCAAACACAGCCTCACCCGCTGTAATCGTTCCGGTATCGCCTTCCTGTCCGCCCATTGTCGCATAAAAAGGAGTTTCCTTTACAATAATCGTACCCATATCGCCGTCTGCCAACGCCTGTATTACTTCACTTTCCGTTGTAAGCGCAACAATCTCCGATTCTGCCTGTAAAGTATTATAACCAATAAACACAGAAGTTACCGCCGTATCAATCTCCTCATAAACAGTAGCGTCTGCTCCCATATAATTTGTCTCTTTGCGTGCTTTTCTTGCCTTATTCCGCTGTTTTTCCATACATGCAAAGAAACCTTCTTCATCTAACGTCATACCCTTTTCTTGCAGAATTTCCATTGTAAGGTCAAGTGGAAATCCATAGGTATCATATAAACGGAACACATCTTCTCCGGACAGCACGCTTTTATCCTTCTCTGTCAAATCATCCATTAAATCTGAGAGAATTCCAAGTCCCAAATCAATCGTATTATTAAACTTGCTTTCTTCCTCTGTCAGCACTCTGAAAATAAATTCCTTCTTCTCCTCCAATTCAGGATAACCGTCTTTTGATTCCTGAATTACAGTTGCACTTAACTTTGCAAGAAACTCTTCTTTTATACCCAGAAGCCGTCCATGTCTTGCGACACGCCGAATCAGTCTTCGAAGCACATATCCCCTGCCTTTATTTGACGGCATAACGCCGTCTGAAATCAAAAAAGTAGCAGAACGCATATGGTCCGTAATCAACCGGACAGAAACATCCTTGTCTTTATCCGAGTGATACTCTATTCCTGCAATTTCACAGACTTTATCGCGAATCGCCTTCATTGTATCAAGGTCAAAGACAGAATCCACATCCTGTACTACCAGCCCAAGCCTTTCCAGCCCCATTCCGGTATCAATATTTTTCTGAGCAAGCTCAGTATAATTACCCTTGCCATCTCCTTCAAACTGTGTGAATACATTATTCCACACTTCCATAAAACGGTCACAGTCACACCCTACTTTACAATCAGGTCTGCCGCATCCATATTTCTCTCCTCTGTCATAATAAATCTCCGAGCAAGGACCACAAGGACCTGCACCATGCTCCCAAAAGTTATCACATTCTCCATTTTCATCCGGATAAAATTTCGTAATTTTTTCCTTCGGAATCCCGATTTTTTTATGCCACAGCTCAAACGCCTCTTCATCCTCATAATAAACAGACGGATAAAGCCTTTCCTTTTCCAATCCAAGAACCTCTGTCAAAAACTCCCATGACCATGTGATAGCTTCTTCTTTAAAGTAATCTCCAAACGAAAAATTTCCAAGCATCTCAAAAAAGGTAAGATGTCTACCATCTTTGCCAATACTGTCAATATCTTCTGTACGAATTGCCTTCTGACAGGTAGTCACCCTTCTTCTTGGCGGTATTTCCTGTCCGGTAAAATATGGCTTCAACGGAGCCATTCCTGAATTAATCAGTAAAAGGCTGTTATCGTTGTGCGGTACTAAAGAAAAGCTGTTCATCTTTAAATGATTTTTGCTTTCAAAAAATTCAAGGTACATTCTTCTGAGTTCATTTACTCCGTATTTCTTCATGACTGCCTCCAAAATTTTGTTACATTGTCCTTAATTTTAACACAATTCTTTTTGTTTTTCAATCATTATTTACAAAAACCTTTCCATGTCAGTCAGCTATACAATCATACATTAAACCATTTTTTTGCCCTTCCCTGCAGGAAGTCAGATAAAACCAGCAAGAAAGAGCAAAAACATCAATTCTATTCCCTTCATAAAATCCTTGCTTAAATATTAAGTACGGATTCATACGCATTTGCTTGCAAAAAATAAAAATTTTTTGCTTATATACTGTCAGGACTCCACAAACCATTAGCAGAATAATTATACGAATAAACTCTTTTCGCATAGATGGCAGCATATTTAAAATTATTTTCATATACATAGTTAATCATTTTATGTACTGTTCCACTATCAAACGTATATATATGTCCGTCAGATACATTATAGTATTCATCATATACACTTTGAGAAGCAACTACTAAAGCGGTATATGGAAATGTAGTTTTTTCACACTTCATATATACTGAAGAATCATCCTGCTTTTCACGCAAATCAGTGGTAGTGCTTCCGCCTAAAGCAGTTTTAAAATAAAATTCAAATACAGTATCTTTATAATTCGATGCCGATACTGGAACAGTATAAAACATCATTAAAATTGTCAGCAATATAATAACTTTAGAAATATATTTTTTTATTTTCACTCTAATTCCTCTTTCTTTCATTTTTTATCATATACTTTCCAAATTAAATCACTGGTTATAACACCCATTGAAAAATTTATTCTGCAAGTATATTTAGAATTTACTTGTTATAATAACAAAACAGTAAAAGAGGAGAATATACTTTTCTTTCAGACCATATGAAAAAATTGGCACTTAATAAACAGTACTTTGACCACAGAAGAAGTGCTGTGAATTTAGTATCACTACGTTTCAGGTCGTCAGGCTAAAGCCTGATGACATAGAATCGGAGTGCGAACGATGTCTGAAAGAAAAGTATATTCTCCTCTTTTGCGTCATGTCTACAATAACGTGAATTGACATATAACTCTCAATAAACCTTAAATTAATATAACATCAAATGATATCCGCTAACTTTTTTAGTTTTGCAATCTAAATAGAGAAAAACAAAATAATCCGTTTTTGTTTTGGATAAATAAATTAATATGGCACTTCCATTTTCCTGATTAATAGAAGGTTTCTTCTTCAAATCTATATCTTTATAAAATATTAACGTATCTAAATTTTCATATTCTATTAATTTTTCACTTACAGTTTTGATAAATAAAGTTCTATTATTTGAAAAATCACCAAACTGATAATCTAATGGATAATAATTATCA
>ERZ778516.1158-NODE-1158-length-20853-cov-5.183431_pt1 | contig 20853 bp, 14 predicted proteins | sample MGYA00510342_ERZ778516 | MGnify/ENA primary metagenome ERZ778516 (study PRJEB29527, sample SAMN07138961) | mouse gut metagenome | material: feces | host: mouse | place: China:Nanjing | collected 2016-01-25 ... | reverse complement strand
AGAATTAATGGTTCCCACATTTAACCCTAACTTCTTCGCAGAAACAATCTGATTGTTCATTAATGCCAGAAGCGGACTGATAATCAATGTAATTCCTTTTGTCCTTTTTCTTAATATCTTCGTCGCCAGAAAATAAACTAAACTTTTTCCCCAGCCTGTTTTTTGGACTACCAATGACCGTTTTCCATTTAGCACTTCCCGAATTGTATTTTCCTGCCCAGCCCTAAATTCCGCAGCTTCTCCATATGCATTTTTTAATTCTTGCAATAATTCATCCATCAAGAACTTCCTCCACCTTTGTTATGCTAAAATTCTCTAACGTAGAAACAATATGGCAGAAGTCCCACCAAAAGCCTCCTGCCATATCACCTATTCTCACAAACGATATTCAAATTTCCATTAATAATTATAATCTACGTATTCCGTATCCTTGCGCAGCTTTCCGTGTACGCTGTTTCGATATGACTTATTATCATCATCTAGGTATTTAATTCCTTGACGGATTCTGGCTGTACGCTGCCTTTGTGCATCGCTTAGGCTGTTTGTTATCTCGGATTCCTCAACACGCATATTATATACTTGCGTCATCGGTGCATAGGCGAACTCGCTGAACTCTGTATAATATGGATGCTTTGCCATTGGATCGTCCAAAAATTCTCCAGTGTCAACATCTGCTGTAAATACATTAACTTTCTTATCATAGCCCACCTTAAACTGGAATATCGCGATCTGCCCTTTCAGTTCGGTTTCCTGCTCCACGGTCAGCTCAATAATGCGTGGAATCCCATCTGCCGGCTTTGGCGGCGGTGTTACCTGCTTTGTATATTTTAAGTTAATATCACGTTTTACCTCATCATTATACAGCATTTTAAACGATACGCCAACCTCGTCATCAATCTTTGCATACAGAATCACTTTCTGCCCAATATAACTGTTAAAGATTTCTTTCTCAATTTTCTTTTCCTTATTTAATGTCAGGTAAACAAACTGATATCCCATCTCATCTGCTATTTTCTTGGCATCTGCTATCTGTACATCTGTATTGTTCTTAATTCCGATTGCGCCTGCTGTGGTAAGGGAATCCATTTTTACATAACATATTACTCCGATATTAATACGATACCAGCCATTAGAATAAGACCCAATTACCTGCACCGGCACATTTGCCCCGATTGTCGTCAATATCGTTGATGTATAAGTGGGTTCCGCATAGACTACACAGTCCTCTTTTGTATAATAGGTTTCCGGCTTCGGCTCTGCTGTGTACTCTGGTCCTTGGGCATAGACAGCCATTGCCGGATGCAATATCCCTCCCAGCAGTATGATGCAGAGCGCCAGTACCACCAATTTCTTCTTCCTAATCCAACTTGCCATTTTTCTTTCCTCCATTTCATTAGGAAACCCGTTAATAGGAAACCTTTCGTAACAGTTCAATGGGTTCTCTGAACTGTTACAACCTTTCTTCAATCTCCCTAATAAAACTCAGGCTTCACTTCACTTGGGAAGGAATCTGTCTGATAAGAACAGTTCTTGTTAATTGTAACCGAAGTAAATGTACAGCCTGTAAACGCTCCCGACCGGATACTAATGGTATTCTTTGGAATGGATACATTTGCAAGCGCCGTGCAGCCTGAAAACGCATCCTCGCCAATACTTAACAACGTTTTCGGAAATGACACTTCTGTAATACCTTTGCAAAGTGTAAACGCTTCATCTGATATTACTGTAGTTCCTGACCGGAATGTAAGCTCCGTAATTGCTTCACAGCCCGCAAAAGCCCTGCTTCCTATTGTTTCTACGCCTGCCGGAATATTTATCGCCGTAATACCTAAACAGCCCTCAAACGCACTCGTTCCCAGTTTGGTAAGCCCACTTGGCAATTTTGCAATGGTAATCGCTTCACAGCCCATAAACGCCTCGTCATCCACAGTTTCCAAATCCGTGGGAAGTTTTGTCAGCTTCATTTTCGTACAGTCCAAAAACGCTTGTTTGCCAATTTTGCGAATACTGCTTGGCAGTTTCATCTGCGTAAGGGACTCACATGCATTAAACGTTTTGTCTTCTATTTCTGTTACGCCATCTGGTATGGAAATACGCGCAAGTGCCGAACAACTATCAAATGCACCAAGACCAAGTTTCTCTAATCCCTCTGGCATATCCACATCCACAAGCAGCGCACTGCTCTTAAATACATTACTTCCCATTGTCTTTACAGTGTCAGGGATTGACACGCGCACCAAATTTTTGGAACTGGCAAAAGACGACGCCGCGAGTTCAGTTACCGGCTTTCCTTCTATGGTATCCGGAATCGTTAAATCTGATTTTGATCCAAGGTACTTCTTAATTACTACATGGTCTGCAAATAAATCGTACTGGTATTCACTGTCCTGATTTGACGATGGCACGTCTTCGCTGCTCTCCTCTTCAACAATACTGCTTTCCTCCGTTGTATTGGGGTCTTCTAGGAAAAACCGATGATCGTCGTTGCGTCCGGGGTCAACTTCACCGTTTGTTCTAATATTGTCACTGCTGCTTGTTCCTTGGTTTGCCGAACTGCCGGTATTGCTGTTCTGATTCGCATTACTGCTCTGGTTTGTATCACTATTTTCATTGCTGTTTGCACCGCCATTTGCATTGCCATTAGAGGAAGAAGCGTCACGGTTATCTGCGATCTGTTGTTCATTTTCCTCTGATGTTTCCTCCAAAACGCGCATTGCCGTTGCATAATTTCCCTGCGATGCTTCTATCAAAGACTGAATTTCTTCGGAATAATCCTCTGGATGCTCCTCTGATGCCACTGTAGTCGTTTCCTCAGCAGCCGAAAAATTAAGAACGCCACTCTGATTCAAATACATTCCAAGCAGGAAGGCAAAAGCAATTGTACATAGCCCTACCATTCCCCAAAATAGTTTCTCCATTATGCCCTCTCCCATAGGAACCGCAATATTGCAGTTGCAAAATTGCACTCGCAAAATTGCGATTCCTTTCTATAACTTAATTATGAAAATCCGCTTCCGATACATACGTACCATAAAAAGCGCCGCGGATAACGGTTCTCAGCCCTTTACATCCTGTCAGCCCTGTTAGAGAACTACAGTTTCTAAATGCTTCCGCGCAGATTTTTGTTACCGATTCAGGGATATCCACATTGATTATCTCCGTATGGTCTTTAAATGCCTCCGACCCGATCTGCTTTACGCCGTCCGGTATACTAATATGTGTTATTTCCGTTCCTCTGTATGCCAGCAATATCCCATCACCGACAATTAAAAAATCATTTTTGCTGCTGCCGCCGGTTAATTCCATCCAGTTTTTCATCCATTGCGTGCCAGCAAACGCTTTTGTTCCAATACGTTCCACAGTATCTGGAATTGTTATATCCTCTAGCGAAGCACAGTTCATAAATGCACCATACTCAATCTCTTTCACACTTTCTGGTATATCTATACTCTCTAATCCGCTCTCCGCAAACGCCAATCTCCCTATGGATTTTATTGAATTATCGATCTGAAAATCCTTTAAATTCTTCTGACGGTAATACTGCCGCTGTGGTATCACTTCATCACTGTGATAAGAACTGCCGCCTGCCTGCACGCTGGAAGATATCGCTGTATTATCCGCCGCATTGCTGCTTGGCGTTATCTCTGCAGATGCAGTATTTCCGGAAACACTATTTCCAGAAACACTGCTGCTGGATTCTTCCTTATCAGAATCCGCTGTATCGCTTATATTATTCGTATTTTCTGTTTTATCAGACATATTATCTGCAGAAGTACTGTCATCTGTTTCCTGTTTATCCGAAACCGTGTTCTGCTGACGCTCCTGTTCCTGTGTAATAATATCCGCACGCACGTCATCTGGTACACCGTAGACTGTCGGTTTGCGATTATTCATTAGAATTACCGCTTTTCCCGCTACTACTACAGTTTTGCCTATAACATTGCTTGCTTCCGGAACATCCAACGGATGAATATAACCCGTTACGCCAACCGCACCACCAATTGGCGTTTCCCCATTTGGGGTATTATCACTTCCTGGGGTACTACTGTTATCCGAAGTTTCCGGCTCAGTCACAGGCTCTGTTGAACTGCTAGAATCCGGCGTTGTACTTGTTTGATTGTTATTATCTTCTGTTCCAACATTCGGTTTTACATCAAGGTTGGCATTGCTATCCATAAAATCTGTTGGATATGCCGATTGATAAGTAACAGGAATCCCTTTCTCCTGTCCGAATTTATCTGCGCCTGAATCTTTACTTGTAAAAATTTGCAAATTCGGGCTTCCTGCAAATGCATTGTCATCAATATCCCTTACTGAAGAAGGAATTGCTACCTGCTTTAATGCAGAATTATTGGCAAACGCCCTCTCTGAAATTGCTGTCACTGTCGTTGGAAGTGAAACATCCTCAACTGTGCCCATATTGCTCATAGAATACTTTGGTATTGTCGTTACACCGTCCGCTATTTTCACATGCTTTGTGTTCTTTAAGTTCCAGAACGCATATGTATCCATATTTCTCACTGTATTCGGCATTGCATAATTCTCGCCTTCCCTTGCCGGAAGCACCTGATACAGCATTGTCATATTGCCATTATAAATCGCACCATTATAGGCAGTAAGATACTCATTTTCGCTATCAATACTCACAGAAGCCAGTTTATCACAGTTCGTAAATACCCCCGTTCCCCATGACTTCACATTTTTTCCGATTTGAACAGAAGTGAGTGCTGTACAGCCCTCAAATGCGCCGGGACCTATTTTCGTCACAGAGTCTGGAAGTATTACACCTGTTAAAGCAGTACAGCCTTTAAACGCATTGTATGATATTGTGGTAACGCCTTCTGGTATCTCGATACTGACAATTTGGTCTTTCCCCTCAAATGCATTATCTCCAATTACTTTGATCGTATCGGGAATACTGACAAAAGTGTCAGTACCCAGATACGCTGTCAGGGTTGAGCCATGAATACGAAATCGTTCATCTTCGGCAGCCGTTACTTGATTTTCTGCGATTCCCGCTACACCTGCGAAAACAGTCAATCCCAATAACGCCGCCCCCATTAAGGCTATCAATTTTTTCTTCATACAGATTCCCTTTCATTCCGATCTTTCTTCCCGTTTACGCTGTTCTAAAGCCTTTGCGTTTCCTCTCATCACTTGTCACAAACAACAGAATAGAGATGCATGCCATACCGATTGCAAGGAACCACTTAGGATGAATCGGGTCGCCGGTCGCCGGCGTGGAGTCTAATGAACTTCCTGCCACAAGGTTTGCCGTATCTACATAAATCACATAAGGTGAGAAATGCGGCGGTACAAAGGAAATACATGCTATACCATCAATTGTCGTAAACCGTGGTGTTAACTGTTGAAGATTTCCATTATCTGCTGCCGCAACACGACAGTTTCCGCCATACTGGATTAATACATCCGGTATTGGCATTGTCACAGTGATATTTAATCCATAAGAGTCCGTAATTTTATTCTGTCCCGTCGCATCATACAGTGAGATATCCATTGGGAAATATACAAGGTTATCCAATGAACCATGCCGATTAATCAAAGCTTCCTCCACTGCTGCTGTCGCCTCTGGTGTTTCTGATATCTTTACAATAAAGTTATCGGTTGAACCGCTGACAGAAATTGATGCCAAATCTTTGTTGGATACACCGTTCTTTGTAATATAAATCTTATTGCCATCATTGTTGCTGCTGGTTCCCGGATTAGTACCTGTACCTGTGCTGGAAACTGTGCCTGTCGGCGGTGTCGTTGTACCAGAATTTGTCGGCGGTGTTGTTACTGTCGTGGATGTATTCGTACCCGGACGTCTATCCGGCCTTTCATCGTCCTCCTCGTCATCATCATCTGTTCTAGTTCGGTAGTTCGCCGTTACCGTTGCATCTGCTGCCGGCATAATAATCGTTGTCGTTACAGAAGTAGCGCTTCCAAAACCTAAACCACTTGTACTGGTTGACCAGCGAGAGAACACTCTTGTGGAAGAATCCGGTGCATATGCAGAAATTGTTACGGACTCTCCTGCCTTATATTCGCCGCTTCCAGAACCATAGTTTACTGTTAATTTGTATTTCTTTTCGGTATCCGTACCCGGTTTATTTGGATCATCTGGCTTACTAGGGTTATTCGGATCGTCTGGTTTATTTGGATCATCTGGATTATCTGGTTTGTTTGGATCGTCTGGCTTATTGGGATCATCCGGCTTATTTCCACCGCCCTCTGTATACGTTGCTGTTACCTTAACATCTGCATTCGGCATGGTAAATGTTGTATTTGCCGAAGTAATATTTACAAATAAGTTTGAATAATCCTTTGTCGGATCTTTCTCGTCTGTTACTGTCCAGCTCTTAAAGGTAGAGCCCTCTGCCGGTGCATCCGCCTGCAATAATACCTGCGTACCACCCTCCAATGTAAAGCTTGTTCCCGGTGTACCAAGCGGGTCTAATACAGTACCCTGACCTTTTTCAATTGTTAACTTATAAGGACCGTAAGGGTCAGGAACAACTACAGAAGGATCTGGAACATACGTTGCAATAATCATTCTGTCTTCCATTACGTCCGCACAAGTTGCCTGATCTTCTAGTACCTTATCGCCTACTCTGCTAATCCACTTGCTAAACCGATAACCCGTTAAACCTGGTGCTGGCGGCTTTAATTTCCAAGCTTCTTCTGCATTTGGCGTCTGTGTAAAGCTTCCGTCCGGATTTTCTTCACGAACGACTTTAATCGTGCCAAGTTCTTCCAGATCACTGCCTACAAACTGCAACGTAAATGTATTTCCCTGTGAGGAGAAAATAATCTCACCTGGATGCTTTGCTTCAATCTGCTTATAAGAAACATAAAGCGGACTTTCTTCCTTTGTCTTTTCATCAATATACTTCACACCTTCAATCACATAGAGAATCTTATCTCCTGTTTCATCAAATGTAAATGCCGTATCCGAAAGTACGCAGGACGGATTCGGGATTGTTACTGTACAAAGACGATTTACGCCTGCAAAAGCATTGTCGTCAACCTGAATTGCTGACTCTGGCAGTGTAATCTGTCCTAAGTTGGTACAATTCTGAAAACATTTCTCCGGTATTTGTCTAACAGTTGTATCCGACAGATCAACATTTGTAAGGTTCTCACAAAATGCAAATGCCTGCGGTGAAATCGCTACAACATCTTTTAATTCCGGATTTGTAGATGAATTCATATTGGTTGCACCGTAACCGTTTCTGTCATTTCTTCCGATACCCTCAAGACACTGCACAATCACATTGCCTGCATATTCTGGGTTATTGGTATCAAACAGAAGCATATTGTTGAATTGATATCGTTCGTTTCCTGTTGTATCAATATTCTTTAACGCCTTACAATCTCTAAATGGAAGTTCGCCAATTGTCTTCATACTTGCGCCAATCGCTACCTCTAAAAGATTCTCACAGCTTTGGAACGCATATGGCGGCAATTCTTCAACAGTCGTCATTTTCATATAGGTTAAATGGTCGTTACCGCCCGGATTATTTTCCGTATATTCAATCGTTTCATCACGGACTGCATAGTTAAAGCCAATTAATCCCCATTGTCCTAATGTATATGACAAATCTCTTGCAAGCGTATTTCCCACTGATTCACGGAAAAATCCGCTAAACAACCCTGCATGGATATCTTTTCCTCGTTCTGTATCCAAATTCGCAGAATAAGAATCATCCGAGTAAAGTTTTTGTACATCAGGATCACCGTAAGTATCAACATTCAGCTTACGATCATACTCACTGCGTGCATATCTGTGCGCAACATCTGTGTACTCATGTTTATACTGCAGTCCCAAATATGCAAAATTACCATGATTATCACTATCTTTAAAGTATTTCTGTGAGTCGATACTGTCAACACCATCCGGAAGCGTCATATCCAATGTACCATTTACAATATTGCGTGCTACCGTTGGAATTTCCACACCGCTGTATTTTCCTTTGGACTCTGCTCTTAAATTAATGGTATATTCAAAATGTTCTATAATACTATAATTATCAATTTGTACTGGATTTTCTTCATCTTTCGCTAAATCTTCCGTAATCTCTTTAATTACTTCCTCATTAAATACGTCAATTTCCTCATAGTGCGGATAGTCAATTAATACGCTCTTGCCGCTCTTTGCATCCCGCACAACAACAAGATTGGTCGGGTCATCTGTCTTATAACAGATTGTTCTGTCTGACTTGCCAAACTTCGCTGTTTCCGCATTATCTTTGCCCATTGCATGACGGAACGGTGTATAAGTAGAGTGAATTGCTCCGTGGAAAGTCAAATACTCGGAATTCGTCTTAAACGCAGTTTCGCCAATTGTAATATTATTATCTTGGCTCTCCCAGAATGCGTCGCCTGCAAGATCAATCAGATTTTTGCTGAATACAACATTTTCCAATTTCTCACAGTTTGCAAACGCATCATTGCCGATGACCTTAACGGAATCGCCAAGCTCTACCCACTGCAGCTTGGAAGCGTCTTTAAATGCGCCGTCGGAAATCTCTTCTACAGAGTTATCTGGAATTACCAGCTTATATACATGATCCAATACATTCGGGCCAAAGCAGCCTTCTGCAATCTTTGTAACTTTGTGATCGCCTACTTTATCGCGAACTCTTACTTCTACATCTAACCCATTGTATCCGCTGTCCTGCAGATCGTATTTCGTTAGCGTTGCGTTTCCGTCTTCTTGTATTTCATAAGTTGCAACAAACTCACAGTTCTCACCGTCACCGGTTTCATAGTATTCCTTGCCATCAATAAAGAAACGGTACAAAACGGGTTCGCCGTCAACATCCACTGCTTTTCTGGTTGATATTCTCGGAGAAGCCGGATTGTTTGCCGCACCTCTCTTATTGGCAGGACCATCTACTACTAAGCCGTTTGCGTGCTCGACACTCTTGAAAAGTTCTGTTGGCGTATAGTACGCTGCGTCTGCCGATTCTGGGAAGATTACATTTGTTAAGCCAAAACAGCCGATAAATGTATTATCCGGAATCTTTGTGTCACCTAACTCAATTGGGAAGGTTACTTTCTCCAAACGGTTTCTGCCGGATAAAATATAGTCATAGGCGTCTTCATTTTTTTCAACGCCGGTTGTATTGTTCGCATTATGCGCTAATCCAAAATCTGTTGCATAGGTATTATTTGTTGAAATAATATCAACAATCTGTTCTGGGAATGTAAAAGTGGTCATAGCACCGCCGTTACTTCTTGAATCAACCGCAAATGCGCCTTTACCAATTACAAAGTTCGTTTTTGCATTAACTTCATATGTTGGAAATTCTACATTTGCTAACTGTTCACAGCCAAAAAATGCATATGGCCAGATAACGATGGGATTTCCTTCTGCTTTATCATCAAATTCCGCTGTTACTAAAGCAGATTTTGCAAATGCACCAACACCAATCTGTTTTAATGCAACTGGAAAATGGATATTACTTACATTTGCATTTAAAAATGCTTCTGCACCGATTTTCTCCAAGTTAGAACCGTCAGCAAAAGTCACTGTGGCAAGTCCTGTACACTTATAGAATGCTCTCGCACCAATAAATTTTACTGTATTGGGTATTGACACACTGGTAATATCCCGATTCCCTTTAAATGCATCATTTCTAATACCCTCAACCTTTATCTTTCCTGTAATCAAATGATTGCTGGCATCCGTAATCTGCTTACTATCTAATCCATCCGGCTGCATACGAATTACAAATTTTCCATCGCCTGCTTCAATTAAGCTTGCTCCCTTTAAAGATAAATTGTCCTTTGTCACTGCTCTGTCACATATTGTCTTATGTAAAAAACTTGATTTATAATCTGTAGTGCCGCCAGCGCCTTCGCATAATTTATCAAACGTTTTTTCAAAGTTTGCAGGTTTTGTAATAGCATTGTATTTTGTATTTAAGTTATTCCACGCAGCTGTTGCAGCTGTTATATCTGGAGTTGCACCGCCATATGTCTTTAAAAAGTCCTCAATTTCACCTTGTACTTCTTGCATCTTCTGATTATATTCATCAATCTTTGCTACCCAATCATTATATTCTGACTGTTCTTTTAAGATATCTTCTCCTGTTCCCTCTGCCTTTGTAATAACTATGTATTCATTATTATTACTAGTATAAGTAAGATCCCCCCCATTATTATTATCAATTTTATATTCATCTATCGTCAGTTTCACTGTATTTAATGAACTTGGACTAAGACTACTTAAAGTTGATGGTAATGTATTATTTTTCAGGTCTTCTGATTTAGTAGACGCTGTGTATTTTTCATTTGCTAAAAGCGTAACAACAGCATTCATATAATCAGCATCTATTACAACATAGTCTAAATATTCTTCTGAATTAATAACTACATTATTATCAGCACCATCCGCAAGTCCACTGACAATGCCTTCCTTTGCGCCATTGGTTTTCGGCTTCACCTTTAACTTTTCTACAAGCACTCCGCCTGTAAAGATATAAGTTTTAACTTCATCTCCTGTATATCCATCACTCTCCGTTTTAGTGAGCTGCAAATTACTACTTATCTCTGCGTCTGCACCAAAATCAAGCTGCGAATTACCATACGCATATCCCGTATAGTCATTATCCGTCAATTGCTTACTGTCAGCCGCCGCCCGCATCGTTCCCAGATTCTCGACTGGTATCGCTGCGATTACAATTGCCATAATCATTACAAGCGCGGCGATTGTTCGTTTTACACGCCTTCTCAGCTTGTAATTTTTCTTTTTCTTTCTACTCTTTGTCATCTTGTTTCTCCCCATTAAAATTTTTAGTCCCCTTACACATCTACGAAATCTTTTTTGCAACAACGACGAATCTTCCCTTTTTCTCCTGATAATCACAGGTGGACAGGGTTAAAAGCTGATCGCCGTAGCTTGCGGTTACTCCCGTATCGTATAGTGACAACGCCGACATCTCATGAATATAAGAATTAAACTCTTTCTCTGAAGCGGCATTGATAAATTGATAATACTTAAAGGTGACATCCTCCTCCGAATAAACCTTGGAACGGAATACATACATTACTTGATACTCGCCTTTCTCATAAATCGTATCAAACAATATGGTTGGATGCTCCTGATAATAAGATTCCTTACTGTATTTATTTAAAGAGCCGAACATTTTTCCCGATTTCATATGATGCCCGTACAGTATGATATTGTCACATCCGCGTAGAATATCACACTGATAATCCATAAAAATACAGCCGTTACGATCCTCCTCCTGATTAAAATTATGATCGAGATAGTACTCATTATTGACTGTCTGCATAACAGGGTAGTCAATTATTGTATCGTCAATTTTTATCCATCCGATTAGCTTTTTATTCTTATTATATATTTTTTCATATTCTGGAAGGATATCGGGTATTACGACATTATCTTCTGTAAAATGAATTTTCGCGCCGCTCTTTGCCGCTCTGCCAGTTGCTCCTGCTTCCTTGAGTGCCAAAAGTTCCTCAAATTCTTTCGCGCTCTTGGCAGAAACTTGGTAATATGCTCCCACATATCCAAAACATACCAGACAGATTACAGCACACGCCGCTATCATACACTTTCGTTTGCGTTCTTTCTTGCGAAGCACCCGCAAAATTTCTTCCTGCATTGCAGGGTCAAAGTCATCTAACTTAATTTTGGACTGTTTCGCCTGCTTCATTGTCTGGGTTTGCCCCACCGTCTGGACTTGCCCCACCGTCTTAGCTTGCCTCACCATCTTAGCTTGCCCTATCGTCTGGACTTGCCCCATCGTCTTAGCTTGCCCCATCGTCTGGACTTGCCCCATCGTCTTAGCTTGCCCTAGCGTCTTGCTCCTCCTCTTTGTCTTAACTTTCCCCATCATTTTGACCTGCTTGCGAGCCTTACGCTTCTCTTCTTTCTGCTTTTTCTCCTCCTCTTTGCGCTGGCGTTCCTGCCGTATCCGCTCATACAGTTCATAGACGTTATCGTCAAACTGTCTGCCTACGACGGATTCAAATTCGTATTTCCCATTCTTTAATTCCATGTACAGCTTCTCGATGTCCTTTGGGTCGTCCAAGTTCAAATTACTGGTAATGGAATCAATGAGCTCTTTATCCCTTAGTGCCGCCATATACTCCTCCTGGCTTCGGAAGCGCCTGCCCTCAATGGTCCATTGTAATTCCGCCATTTTTTCTCCCTTTCTCATTGCTTTTCACTTCTTGTACTATTTTCAGATTTACATAAATAATATGTTTAATTAGTTGACATATATATTATATTGTACTATATTTTCAGTTTATTTCAAGTATTTTTGCATTATTTATTACAATTTAATCAAAATTTTTTTTGATTCTTTGCGTCACAACAGTAACACATTTTGGAATCGGTCATATAGTATAGAAAAAAGCTTCTTTCGGAGGTATTTTACAATGAGTGATTTACAAGCAAGCAACTGTGGATGCAACCAACCTACAAACTGTGATAACGGATGCGGATTCGGCGGATTCGGCAACTGGATTTGGATTCTACTCCTTCTGTGCTGCTGCGGCAATGGTAACGGTAATGGCGGATGTGGTATCAGCAACTTCGGTGGCGGATGCGGCTGTGGCGAGAGCAACGGATGCGGGAGCTGGATTTGGATTCTGCTTCTTCTGTGCTGCTGCGGCAACGGCAACGGTGGCTGCGGATGCGGGAATAACAATGGCTGTGGCTGCTGCTAATTTCTAAAGGCATTCGCTCTGCTAGAGGAAAGCGCCGGCGTCTTTGTCGGCGCAGATCCTCTTGATTCTATTTACCAAACGCAAAAGCGAATTGCAAATGTATTTGCTTTCGCTTTTGCATATGTGATTGTATCGCTTCATATATTAATATACGGATTTATGCGCTGCATTTATGGTGCATATATCGTTATTTTATATCGTATGAGGCTTGTTTATAAATATTCGTAGATTGGGGGCTTATATTTATGGAGGATAATGATTATGTACTGGCGTTTGATCATTTTTATACGAACAATCATATCCAGATTTTAAAATCTCTGCTCCCCTTTATGGAATCTGGCAGTTCTCAAATGCTGCCTGCTATAATTAAATATATGGAATTAAAACATACACTTTCCCTGATAAATTCTGGCAATTCACCAATGCATCAGGGGATTTTGTCATGTAATTCTTCTGAATCGCAAAAAGAGCGGAAATCCGAGGGTTCTTCGGAGGCAAAGTTTGATAAAAACGGCGGCAGTTCTGCTACACAGGGTAGTTCTATGCCACAGCAAGAACCACCTGATATCAGTGCTAATTTGGAACGGATTTACCATGCAGTGCACCAATATCTTGCACCAAATGAGGAGAAAAGCTTTCATCAGATTTTATCTGCTTTCCGCACGATGAAAAATATGCGGGAAATGCAGCAAATGATAGAATTAATACAAAGTATGAATCCCGATATGGATTTAGGGTCTGATATGAGCACTCTAGGAAACTTGGGCAATCTGGCAAACCTTGGAAATCTGGCAAATTTAGGCAATTTGCCAAATATGGAAGGAATGGGAAATCTAAATGCAGAGGATATCAATGATATGATGCAGTTATTCAATTCATTAAAATAGTTTTTTAATTTTTTATCAAGGGAGAGTGATTGTTATGGAAGCCGATAATCGTTGGATGAGCGATCCTGCTTTAAAAGGTATTGACAAATCAAAACTTACTTTTCTGGAAAAGCTGTTTATTCAGAGTCAGAAAGTAAATTTTGCAGACAAAAAAGAAATGATGTCCTTTATGCTTACCTTAACAAAGTTTAGCAAAGAGAACAACATTTCTTTTGAAAAAAATGAAGTGGAACTAATTTATTCTGTAATACAGAAATATGCAGACCCTGAAGAACTTCCTAAGATGCAGCAGCTTTCTTCTTATTTCCGTTTCCTGTAAGAAGAAGCAGCACACCGATGGAGAACAGGCAGCATACCAATAACATACGATATTGTATTGGATCGCCTGTCTTCGGGGTTGCGTCTTTAATATGTTCATTGCTTCGCGGTGCACTTGCTGCCGCTGCTGAGTTGCGAACTGTTGTTTGTGATGCTGCTGCGTTGGAAGCCGTCCCAGTTTTATTATTGCTGGAAGCTGACGACGCATTTTTTGTGCCACCTGTGGTTTGTGCTACACCCGATGCAGCTCCGGAAGTCTGGGATGGACTTGCTGTATTTGCGGATGTATGATTACCTTCCTCCATACCCGTAGTATTTACAGCCGCACCAGTATTGGGATCAATTATAACAGCGGCTTTTGCAGCGTTTGCCTGTGCTTGCGCATTGGCAAGGGTAACTGCATTGCTTATCTGCTGTGCTGTACTCCCCAATATAGACTTGCCATTATCATTAATACCAACTGTTATCTTACTGGTGTTATTATTTTTATCGGTTGTCTTTTCTTGATTATTACTACTGTTATTATTTCCGACGCCGGAAGCGCCAAGCTTAATTGTTCCAGCATCTACTACGCTGACCGTTTCATTGCTGCTTTTCTCATTTTTATTAGAGCTTGCATTCTTATCTGGACTTTTGTATACAAGATGCTTATATTGCTTTGCCAACTCCTGCGCTTTCTTTTGCGCATTTTCAGCGTTGGCAGGCGCTGTTATCGTGATATCTTTGGAAACCTTCTCCAAACCACTAAATGCATTGGAACGCACATCCGCAATTTTTTCCGGCAGCGTAATGCTTGCAATGCCATTTAAATTTGAAAATGCATTCTCACCAATTGTGGTAATCGTACTTGGGATTACTACATTTTCTGAACTTCCGTTATACTTATACAACACCGCACCATTTGGATTCATTGTAAAACCGGAATTGGTATAATACCATTTTTTATACAATGTAATATCTTTTTCTAATACCTTATCGCTTCCGTTGGAATTTTTCTTAGAATAAGGTGCTAAGCACTCCTTATCTGTGTACCAATTGGAATCTGTGTTATAATTATTATATTTCATATTTGCCGAAGTAACACTTTCGGGATAGGCTGCGGAATCAATTCCTTTGCCCAGCGCAACCTTTGTTTTAATATTAGAAGCATTGTTGTACGCACCGCCGTTATAATTACCAGTAAAGCCGCCGCCGTTCATATCAAAGGTTACGGAATATCCATTCTCTTCCCATCTTGCATACAATGTAATATTTTCTTTAATAGGCTTATTCCAGCCAGAAAACTTTTTGTCGGATTCTGCTTCGCCTGTATACCAGCCTTTAAATTCCTTATTGGCAATCTTCGGGTTTTTAGAAGGCTTTTTCAGCTTATCTCCTTCATACACTTTAATAGGATCGGGAATATTTTTTGCTCCCTCTGCCTTAAAAGTAACAGAATAATATGCCTTTGCTTGCGCATTCCACTTTGCATAGATCGTGATATCGCTCTCCACAGTATCATTTGCAAAGTCCCATAGAACAGTATATTCCGCATCTTTATACCAGCCCTCAAATGTATAGGTGGTTTCTTTGCTGCCATCATCTTTCAATAATGCAAATTCGTCTTTTTTCAGCAGAGTTGGTTGTTTCCCATCAACAGAAACCATTTCAGAAATCGTGCGTCCATTGAATACCTCACGTTTTTCACCAGAAACATCTGGAATCCCTGTTTTAAAGGTTACTGTATATTTCTTGTCTGGATCAATCTCAATCACTCCGGGTGAGGAGGGCGTTTCAGGCTTCTCGGAAGGCTTTGTACTGGGGCTTTCTTCACTGGAAGTTGGCGGCTGTGATGATTCTTCCTCATTGGTCGGATTTGCACTGGAGCCTTCTTCACCGGAAGTTGGCGGCTGTGATGATTCTTCCCCATTGGATGATGGATTCGTGCTGGAACCTTCTTCACCAGAAGTTGGCGGCTGTGATGATTCTTCCTCATTGGAGGATGAATTCGTGCTGGAACCTTCTTCACTGGAAGTTGGATTGGTATTGGAAGATGAAGATTCCTTATTTGAAGATTCTATTTCATTGGAAGAAGAATCTTCTTTTGCTGAATCGCCGTTTGTTGTTGTTTCTTGTTCGTTAGTTGTTTCTTTGTTAGCTGTTTCTTTATCGCTGGTTTTGTCGTCTGTTGTTTTATTGTCTGTTTTTCCTTTATCGGTTGTTTTATTATTAGAAGGTTCTTGGTCTTTGGAAGTTTCTTCTTTTCTTGGAGACTCCTCCTGCTCAGAAGTTTCCTCTTTATTGGATGTATTATTTGCGTTATCGTTAGCGTTTTCTTGATTTTCATTTTTAGAAGTATCCGTTGATTTATTATTGGAAGTTTCCTCATTTTTAGTAGTATCTTTATTGTTGTTAGAGGTTTCTTCATTTTGGGAGGTTTCTTCTTTTTTACTAGAAGCGTCTTCCGCTTTTTCTTCGGACTTTTCTGTTTTTGCAGAACTTGTGTTTGTTACAGCATCCCCCGTTTTTGAAGAATCTGTATTTGCTGTAGTGTCCTTCGTTTTTACAGAATTTGTGTTTTCATTCGCATTCGTATTTTCAGATGTATCTTCTGCTTTCTGTTCTTCGGTTCCGGAATAGTTTATGCCAACCATTTCCTCTACTTTTTCTTTATCTAAATATTCACTGTATACAAGCTGCTCATATTTATCATCTAAAGTTTTGCCGAAGCGCTTTGACTGCTCTGTCTGGGAATCATAGACGTAAATTATCTTTTCTCCGCTTTCTGCTCCTGAAAACGCATTGTCATCAATTCTTTCAATATTGGGAGGAAGTGTTATTCCACGCACTTCTTCCAATGCTTCAAATGCGCCCGCTGCAATGGTGGTAACGGTGTCTGGTATCTCGACATTAATTTCACTTCCGTCATACTTATAAAGTACCGTTCCATCAGGACTTATATAAAACCCTTTGTCTGCAAGTGTTGTCCCGTCAGAGGTGATATGATACCATTTTTTGTACAAAGTCACACTCTTGGTTATTTCGCTTTCTTTGTCAAATACCGTCAAACACTCTTTGTCTGTATACCAAGTTTCCTTATCGGTTTTGTAGCTATTGTAAGATGCGCCTTTATCAGACGGAAAACTTGCAATCTTTTCTTTGCTGTCCAAAACAAGCACTGGCGACTGATTTTTAAACTCATAATCATTGTAAGTGCCATAAAAATTTCCGCCGTTCATGCTAAAGGTAACTGTAACTGTGCTGCTTTGCACTATATCCTGCTGTACTGCACTGCCATTTTCAATTTCCGCTTGTGCTTCAGGCATTGGTATCTGCGCAAGCAAAACCGCCAGCACCATTAGGCTTACTCCAAGTATGTTTTTTAATTTCCGATACATAAGTTTAACCTCCATTTTTATTAATATCGCTTTTTCTAAAGATATTTTTTCTTTTTCGCTACAACGACGAAGCGTCCATCTTCCTTATAATTATCGCAGGTAGACAATACCAAGCAGGAATCCCCGTACTGCAACTCGTCGCCGATAGTATAGATTGCATTTTGATAAATATTATTCTTAAATGCTTGAAAGCTTTCCTCTGTGCTGATATCAATTGCATCATAATACCGAAATACATCTTCGTCCTCATATGCAACCTCCGAAAGCAGCGCCGCAACCACTTGATATTCACCTTCTTCATAAAGGCTGTCAAACTGAATGGTAGGGTGCGCTTCACAAAAGTTCTTATCCTTATATTGCTTTAGCGTCCCAAACATAACGCCTGTTCTCATATTGTGACCATAAATAATAATATTTTGCTTCTCTGCCAGCACATCGCTGCGGTAATCTAAGATTAACAGCCCGTTTTTATCTTTCTGATGTGTGAAATTTTTATCTAAATAATAGTTGTTATCTCCTGCCCGTGACATTACTGGATAGTCAATTTTCGTACCGCCGATTTTCAACCAGCCCGCGAAATCAGGGTTCTCATGATATAACACCCTAAATTTTTCTAATATAGCGGGTGTTATTTTTGAATTTTCTTGTTCTGCAGCTGTCTTTTCATTTTGATTGACTTGGGCATTTGCTGACTGTATCGTTTGCTGCGGCGATTGTATTGTCCCAGTATTTATTGCTTGCCCTTCTTGTTCTGTTCCGGCTTTCGTGGCTTGCCCTTCTTGTTCTGCCTCTGTTTGCTGTGCTTCCTGCTTTGTTCCTGCTGCGGTTTGCCTTTCCTGTTCTGTTCCCGTTCGCTGTGGTTCTTGTGTTGTTCCTACTTCTGCGTTTTGCACTTCCTGCTCTGTTCCTTTTTTTGCAAAGTCGGTATTTTGGCTTCCGATTTTCGCCTGAAGCCTGCTGGTTTCATAGTTTGTTCGGAAATCCAGTATCAGATTCCAATTTAAAAAGACAACACATAAAATCAGTTGTATGGTAAACATCCCGACAATTATTTTTTTATTTATCCATAACAACTGTTTCTTTTGATTCCTGCGCTGTTTCTTCCGCTGAACGTTCTTGTCAATCTTCTGAATCTGCGCTTGGGTCATATTTTGCAGCAGCTTATGCAGAAAATCCTCTCCAGTATCACTGTGGAATTGAATATTTTCGCTCTTGATTTTATAATAAATCTCCTGCGCAAGCTGCATCGTGATTTTTTTCCTGCCTTTCATTAACTGGCGGATTGTAAGCAAGTCATGCTCTACTGCTTTTGGGTCGTACCCCTCGCTGTAGCTGCCATATCGAACACGCCTTTTTGCGGCTGTGTTGTCTGTATTTTCTCGATAACTCCTGCTGACCATATTGATATACCTATTTCTGTTGACATATTATGTAATCCACTAATTGATTCTATTATAATACAAAAAGCAGAAATTGTATAGACAATTTCTGCTTTTTTTTCTAAATTATGTTAATTTCTTTTATTATTTAAGCCTTATTTTAATTGAGTGAAAAAACTTCAAATATATCCATTAACCCTGCACTATGTAAATATTGTTTTTCATATTCATCAAAATTAAAAGCTGTAACTATAATATCATTCTTAAAACCATGATTAAATATACAGCATGATATAAAATCATCTCCCAATAATGCTTTAGATGTATCATTAAAAGCCATATAACAATAAAATCTTTTGATCTGAATATCTCCAATCTTTAATCCATCACAATAGCACGAATATCCAAGGAAACTATTACTTGATGCAGAAGTAAACTCACGTCCTTTCAAATTTTTATCTTAAATTTTATTTAACAATCTATCAATTTGTAGACCATCCAGCCCTAATGCCCCTGTCGTAATAATAGTATTAGAAGCACCTGTATCAAACTTAATGGACACAAAATCCTTATTCTTCATTAGCATATCCAAGGAAGTTATATAACTTCTTGTCAATTTATTATATCGAAACCGAATCAATAGCACATAACTCCTCCTCTGCAATTCCTTCTTTCTCATATTATTTTGGCATAATCTATTCTCTTTTTTTAATCTTACATAAAAACGCTAAACTTGTAACCCCGCCCACAATATTTTTGCAATATTCGGGCTAAAAGGTGCTGTAATTGCAATGTAGGTTCGACAAATCTCAATCACGAATTCTTCCTGCAGCTTATTTTCTTTCTGAAATGGATTTGGTTCTGTTGTTCCGTTCTTATGCTCTCCTTTGGGAACTGCTGTTTCGATTGCATGTTCATGCAGCTTTGCGGTAATTTCATTGATTTTTAGTTCTTTTTGGAGCGTTTTTTGTAATTCCATTAATAGAGATACAATTTTATGGCGGTTTACTGTTGTATTGCCACGTGTAATGCACTCGTTTATTTTTTGTTTGGTACTTTCGGCGGCTGCTTGTATTCTTTTGTAATCTTTTTCTGTAAATACGCCTGTATAATTGCCACGGCGATTCCATTCGGCAGCGGCAAGCACCATCCGGCGGCTTCTGCTCAAGAATTTATAAATTCCCTCCAATGCACCCTCGTTCCAACTGTTATAATATGGTGCGTCGTTTTCTTTTGGCGTTTTTTCAAATAAAAGGTACAGCCGCAAGCAATCTTTGCCGTAATCCATTATGAAATCTTCATCAAAAAGTCGGCTGCCTGTTTTGTCAAGCCATTCTAACAACTCCGTGCATGAAAAAACAGCAGGAATTGCACCATCCTGCAGCTTGTCAGCATAAAAATCAATTTCTCGGTGGTTTATTGTGGTAAAAATATCAGTGGATATTTTATTTTCCATAGGCATTTTCTCCCTTTTATTATTCAGAAACAAAACATCACGTAGTTTTTAATTCCTTCATCCAGCTTTGTGCCAATCTTATCGCTTTTTCAATTGAATCAATTCTCACAGAAAAATGCAGATCGTATCGTCCAGCAGCTTCCCAATCAGTATACATTTGTCGTGGATTAATATTCGGACTTACTCGATATATCTCCGATTTCACCATTTTTTCTATAGCCTGCTGTGCATGATATGCCGCTATTCCCTTGGTTGCTTTCTCATTACCCTCTTTATTTTTTACTGCCTTCAATGCCAACTGCGCCGCTTTTATATCTGCTGCCGCATATGACAATAATGATATTGGCATAATTATACATTCCTGCTACTAAAAACATATACAAAAGTGTATATGCTAGATGATTCGCTACAATCTCACGATTTGTAGTTGCTGTTTCATCGTGTATGCTTTTGTTATGTTACAACTACTCACAGGTTTCTCTACACTCCACAGCCGTAAATTCCTGGCTTAGCCACCCTGTGTCAAGAATTCTGGCAGCTCGATTACTCGCACAGATTGTTCCGTTTTAGGGGCAGTAATCACATCTCGCCTTTCCGTCCGATAATAGGTCTTTGTGATGTTCATACGGTTGTTCTGAAAATCTACGTCCGATTTTGTTAAGGCAAGTAGTTCTGCTTTTGTCAAGTAAAATCTAAAAAAAATATCATTCCCCACTTGCACCGAA
>ERZ778516.1157-NODE-1157-length-20873-cov-9.930301_pt1 | contig 20873 bp, 21 predicted proteins | sample MGYA00510342_ERZ778516 | MGnify/ENA primary metagenome ERZ778516 (study PRJEB29527, sample SAMN07138961) | mouse gut metagenome | material: feces | host: mouse | place: China:Nanjing | collected 2016-01-25 ... | reverse complement strand
CTTTGTAGATAAATCCTCAAGAAATCATATCGGTATCAAAAACCTCGGAATAACCATTTTTTCGGTATAAGACAGTTTATGCCGAATTCGGCATAACGGGTCCATATCAATGGCAAGCACCTTTTTTCCTTTTCTGGCAAGCCCTATGCTAAGATTGAATGCTGTAGTTGTTTTTCCAACGCCTCCTTTCTGGTTTGCAATGGCAATCACTTTTGCCCCTGTTCTTTTCTTTTCCATGTCTCCCATACATTTGTCCCTCCATAATAAACGATATTTTCACTTTTTCCTGGCATCGTCCCCGCACTTCCTGTCATTGCCAGTCTGTCCGCAGCGGTAATCACCGCCTGCCTGCTGAAACGCCTGCTGCCGACGATACACCTGCCACGGATATAACAAAAAGCAGCAGGGACAGTTTTACAATTCCAACAGCCAGCTTCAGCAGCACGCACACCGCCCATATCATCCATTTCCATACGGCAATCAGCGCCATTCCCGTCTTTCTAAATAAAGTCCCTGCCATAAATTATCCTCCAATCTGCCCCATTACATTTCACTGCTTTCAAACTGCACCCTGTCCTACACTGCTGGCTGGATGCAGATAGCATTTTCGCTGTAATCCACCTGTAAGCGGCTCCCTGCATGGAATCCTGCTTTTTCTAGCCATCTGCCCTCCATGCTGATTTTTGACCGCTCCGGGTAATAGAAGCCAAGCGCCCTATTTGCAGAATTCTGCCTCACATGTATCGACGATGCCACTTTAATTTCTTTGCTTTTCAGGTTCTGCCAGCACTGGTTTTCGCCTGCCGAAGTTTCTGCAATGCATCCCGCCCCATTCTCATGTACTGCCAGAGGCTGTCCCGGATTGTCCGCATGGCGTATAAATATATACCGATCCCCATATTCCACACGCAGCCTGTCCCCTATCTGAAACCCCAGCGCTTCAAGCCATTTCCCCTCCATACTGATTTTTGGAAGCTCCATACGCGAACATGAATGTAAAACTTTGATATATTTCGTATTCTTATTTGTCCAGGTTATTTCCCTGCCGTCTACTTTCTTCCCCTTCATTCCAATACCTCTCCTTTCGTTTTTGCACTTATAAATAAAAATGGGGATCAAGCCAGCTGAAAAACCTAACTAACTTCATCCCCAACATTTCACTGTTTTCGTATACCGGCTGTCAAGATACGAAGCCGACAGTATACGCTTACATCTGGCAGAAAGACCATGCACCAGAACTGCATGTCCGCCATACTCCGCACTATTTTTCACTAAGCTTTTTATTCTTTTCACCACCTTATCATTTATTCTTTCATTGTTTCTAAAAGCTTTGTGGTAATATAGTGTCAAGTTACTGAAATCTGACGTGGAAGTCTAAAAATATGCTTATCCCACATGCATTTTGCTGTTTCAGAATTCAAAAAATATTAGGGCTAAATCAGCGGAACACCTTGATTTTACTGGCTTCTTGCTAACTTGACACTATATTACCACAATCCCCCCATTCCCGATTCGGATACTCTCTAGACGCCTCCCTCACCGCCCCGCGAATAAAATAGTTTTTAATATTTGCCGTAGTCGCTGAGATGTCGTTGCGTCTGACGCCGGTCCATTCAAGCATAAGCGCGCCGGCGCCGGCGGTAATGGCGGCGCCGATGCTGGTGCCGCTGCGGGTTTCAAATTTGCCTTCTCCGACCGGGCCGTAGACGTCTACGGCTGGTGCCGCTATGTCTGGTTTGATTTCTCTTGTCGCTGTGTAGCCGCGGCCGGATTCGAAAAAGACGCTTCCGTCCAGGCCGTTGTAGCCAGCGACGGTGATTGGTTCTTCGGCATCTGACGGTACGGTGATCGTTGTGTCCGGGTTGGAGCGGATAAAGAATACGTCTCCAGACAGCATATCTTCCATTGGGAGCCAGACGTGGTAGATGCCGTCCGCGAAATTGCGCACGGATACATTCAACACCCAGACGCCTGAGATCGGCATTGTAAAACGGACATAGATCAGCTCGTTTCTGTTGGCAGCGCCGGTCAGCAGGTAGTCCACCGTCACCTGCGTTCCTTCGAATAAAAAGCGATACTCCGTATGGCTGCCCGGAGCCGTTGGCAGGGCGCGAAAGCGCTCTCCGGTAGGAGATATCACAGTTACCTCATACAGCTCGGGCGCCTCTGCCCAGATCTCGGCGATAAACCCCTTTACGCCTTCTGATACACTGATCTCTACGCGCTCCTGCGCGTTCTGTCCGCTGATTCCGCCCTGAAAATGATGCCTTTTGTCTGCTTCGTTTCCGCACGCAACTGCTACGCAGCGCTGCCTGCGCATGGATACTTCGTTCAGGGTGTGCGCAAGGGGGCTTGCACCTCCGCGGTTGCCCATATTGGTTCCAAGGGCGATGCAGATGGACAGCGGCTTGCGCAGCTCGGTTGCAAGCATATTCAGATAGCGGATGCCTGCCATAATGTCGTTTTCCTGAAAAACGGGCGTTTCGTCTGGGATAAAATAAAAGTCCTTGAGATATTGCTTTGCTCGCTTTAGCTGTACAAACGCAATGTCGCATTCCGGCGCCGCGCCGCTGAACTGGTTTTTTATATCCTCTGAGCCTGCTGCCAGTGCCGCCAGAAAGGTTCCGTGGCCGTCTGCGTATGGTATTTTTGCTGTCATGGAATCGTGGTTTGCCATAAGCTCTTCATTAATCTGTTTTCTCGTATATTCCGTACCGTACAAAAATCCTCTCGGCGGCATACCGCTGCGTTCTTCCTGGTTCCAGATCCGTTCAACGCGCGTCGTACCGTCTGTGTTGCAAAACAGCGGGTTTGTATAGTCAAAGTCAGTGTCAATAAATCCAAGCAGCACACCCCTCCCTGTCAGCGCCAGGTTCGGCTGATCCCGCACTTTTAAAATGCCGCTTTGCCCCAATGCTACATTGTTCAGCAGTCCAAAGCATTTGGGGATGACGCCATAAGAAAACTCCCCCGTCTTCATCTCCCTGCCCCGCATATGGTCGTAAACCGCCACATAGTCCTCATCCAGCTCCTGTACGCAGTAGTCTCCGGCAGGTATGTCCTCCATATATTCTTTTGTTGCAAGAAAATCAAAATAATCATTTGAGTAAACGGCTTCTTCGCAATCCGTCATAATCTTCTCCTGAAACGAATCCTTCTATTCCATCATATGAAAAAAGCTCCAAAAGGTACGTGCCAAATACTGTGCTTTTTATACAGCATTTACGTTTCCCTTTTAGAGCTTCCTGTTTTTGTTATAGGTATAAATGGTTTTCCCTGTCATTCACGATTTATTCAGAAAAAACTAAACTCGCATAATGCAATCGAACTTCTCTGAGCATCGCTTCTGTCGGTTCCACTTTTACTTCCTGCAGCATCCCCTGGCTTGCAAAAATCATACTGTAAATCGTATGTTCCTGATTTCCAGAAGAATAATCACGTACTTGCAACTGCGGATTGGAATGAAATGAATCCAGCCTGTGCGAGCCGACCGGCGCCATACACTGCATTTCACTCAGTGCATAAGTTGCCAGCTTTTTCCGCTTGCTTTTGTTTTTTACTACAGAGATATCCAGTTCATCTGCTGCAAGCAGGTATTCGTACTCCCGATAACGGTTTTTTAAAGTCGAAAAGCTGATTGGAATCATAAAAATACCAAGCATCAAAAAGAGCGTCTGAAACATTGCACCATATACTAATAATATCAGTGTAATAATCATCAGGAAGACTCCAAGCTTCTTTCCCTGAACATCCTTTTCATCGCGGACAATTACCTCTGCATATGACTCTGACATATGTTCCTCCTTTTTTATCCTTACGTTTGCTCTATCAGCCTGCGCCTCTGGCATGTTCCGGCAGTCCGTGCGTGCCGCGCATTGTAATCAAAGGCCCGCCTTTTCCCTCTACGTAATCACCGGTAATCGTTACGATACCGATATTGTCGTCCTTTGGGATCTCGTACATAATATCCAGCATAAATTCTTCTAAGATCGCGCGCAGCGCCCTGGCGCCGACTTTCTTTTCCTTTGCCTTTTTTGCGATGGCGTGCAAAGCTTCCTCGTCAAATTCCAAACGCACCTCGTCAAAGTCGAGCAGCTTTTGGTACTGCTTGATAATCGCGTTTTTCGGCTCTGCAAGAATCTTTACAAGCATATCCTCTGTCAGTGCTTCGAGCGAAAATAAGATCGGCAGCCTTCCGATAAATTCCGGGATCATGCCGAATTTGCGGATATCTTCTACGGTAACCTGTGACAGCAGGTTTTCTTCCTTGTCGTATTTGTCTTTTAGATCCGCCTTGAAGCCAATCGACGCGGCTTTGTTTAACCGTTCTTTGATAATTTCATCCAAGTCCGGGAAAGCTCCGCCGCAGATAAATAAAATATCCTTGGTGTTGACCGTCGTCATCGGCACCATTGCGTTTTTGCTGCTTGCGCCGACCGGAACTTCGACCTCCGCGCCTTCTAACAGCTTTAGCATTCCCTGTTGTACGGATTCCCCGCTTACGTCGCGCTGGTGCGTATTTCTTTTTTTTGCAATTTTATCGATCTCATCTATAAAAATAATTCCATGCTCCGCGCGGTCTACATCGTTGTCGGCTGCGGCAAGCAGCTTAGATACCACGCTTTCAATATCATCCCCGATGTAGCCTGCCTCTGTCAGGGAAGTCGCATCGGTAATGGCAAGCGGCACATCCAACAGCTTCGCAAGCGTCTTGACTAAATACGTCTTGCCGGAACCCGTCGGGCCCACCATCAGCATATTGGATTTTTCTATCTCGATCTCATCGTGCTGCCCGCTGCTGATCCGCTTATAATGGTTATAAACAGCGACGGACATCACCTTTTTGGCGTGTTCCTGCCCGACAACATAGTCATCCAGCTTTGCCTTTATTTTATGCGGCGCCGGAATTGCGCTGATATCAAATACTGGCTCTGCCTTTTTTTCTTTTGGCTTTTTCTTCTTGATCTTTTGCGTATTCGGCATCATATTCTGCAAATCCGACAGATTAATCATACTGATATTCGGCATTTTGCCGCCCATATTCTGCATCGGGCCTAAAATATCATCCAGCCGAAACCCCGACTGGTTCATACCGTCAAACGTACGCTGCATACAGTCCTGGCAGATACAGATATTGTTCGGTATTTTGATCATCTTGCCTGCGACACTCTCTGGACGATGGCAGATATAGCAGACTTCCTCATAATCATCATTTTTCTCTTCCTTGGATTGCCCAAGATCCACTTCTCTAAAATCATGTTCTGACATTATCTATCCAACTCCAATCCATTTTTTCTTCCGGCTTTTCCTGTCCTTGCATGTGACGCTCCTGTTCTTTCAAAAGCCCGATTACACTATTATAAAAAAGTCCTTCGCATTTGGCAACCAATACAGGAAAATTTAATAATTAATTTATAACTCCCTCATACATATCCTCTTCCTCCTGCACGCTCAGCGTCTCTTTGCGGCGCCGGTCTAACACACGCAGAAATCTGCCGGCTTCCTCCCATGCCTTTTTGGATTCCTGGAGCATCAGTTCTCCCATCTGGAACACATGGAACATGCCTTCGTAGACGCTCAGCCTTACTTTTCCCCCTGCTTCTTTTGCCTTTTTAGCAAGAGACGTCGAATCGCTCAGCAGCATTTCTATCGAGCCTACCTGAATCAGCATCGGCGGAAATCCTTCATATGAGCCAAACAACGGGGAAATATACGGATTTGCAGGATCTTCATCCCCGACATAATCCCGGTTAAAGATCATGCTTTCTTTTGTATTGCCAAACAGCGGATCAAGTGTATAGTTCGTCTCATAAGACTCTCCGCTTGCCGTCAGGTCTGTCCAGGGAGACATCAAAATCAGCCCTTCCGGCAGCTCCATCCCGTGGTCTTTTAAATACAGACACAGTGCCAGCGCCAAGCCGCCGCCCGCGGAGTCTCCTGCCACAACGATCTTTCCAGGCTGGCATCCTGACTGCAACAGCCACTGCCAGGCATCCAGCGCATCATTAAGCGCCGCAGGATAAGGATTTTCGGGCGCCACCCGGTAGTCCGGCGTAAATACGTTGATCCCGCCGCCGATCTCATTGTACAGCCCTGCAAACGAACGGTATTTATTTCGCATCGCCCCGATATAGCCGCCGCCGTGAAGCTGGAGCACGACCCGGTCGATATTCGGGTTCTGCGCCAGGCTCAAAAGCTCTGCCTTGCACTGCTTAAGGTCAATCTGCGTCAGATGAAAACATGCCGGGCACTTCCACGGCGGTTCCACCAGATTTTTACGGATTTCCCCGTTTTGCAGCTTTGGGCCGATCAGCCGGTCTGCTGTCATCCGCGCAATCATATCGCGCACAAACGCGGCAAACATACTGCTTTTCTTCTCTTCCTTTGTTCGTTCTTTGATCTCCTCTGCCGATTTTGCTACTGCATCATCCGGCAATTCTTTTTGCAACCCCTGCTTTTTTACGTCTAAAGACATTTTTTATTCCTTCCTAAAACTTACATTACATGAAATCTGCGCTTTAATTCATTTCGCGCACGCCTTCCCCCGATAATAAACGTAGCCAAAAACATTACACTGGAAAACCCCAGCGCAATATAGCTCATAAGCGGATGACGGATCACGCCGCAAACGCTTAGTATGACACAGATGCCGCTGCACACAATCATAACGATCTGAAACAGCAGGTAGCTCTGCCAGTTGCGGATATTAATAAACATCACCACAATAATCATAAGATCCATCGCAAGCAGCGTAAGCGGGATCGCATAATCCAAAGACCAGTGCTTAAATCCGAGCACATAGTCGATCACGACCAGGTCGGCTGCGCCACATGCTACGCCGATCACGACCTTGCTGCGGTATCCGGCATGTTCGTTCACAATAATGTAAAACAAAAACAGCATCAGATACGCCAGCACGCCAACAACAATCACACTCCACATCCTGTCGCTGTCCATCGTATAATTTAAAAGCACCGCCAAAGCGCCAAGCACAATCGCCAAAAACAAGGCTATCCTGGAAACAAGTTCCAGCTTGCGTCCTTTCAGGCGGATATTCGGATACCGCTCCGCCTGCGCATCTGTGCCTTCTAATTCCACGACACACCGGCAGAGCGGACAGACATCGGTCTTATCTGTAATCGTAACACCGCAATGCAGACATTTATTCATAATACACCCCATTGCTTTCTATTGTGACATCCAGTCCTTCTGCCGCCAGCGTTCGAAAAAAGATCTTCTGCACAACCGGCTTTTCCAGTACCGAGCTGAATGTAAATGCCAGCGTTTCCTGATAAGAGCAGATCGTGCCTTTTAATAGCTGGCCTTTGCTCATCGCAAGAAACGAATGAAACATCTCGATATAAGGCTCGTAGGCTTCCCGTACCTTTACATTTCCGATATTCGTAACGGTCGTCGTATTTGCCAGCGCTGTTTTTGTATAGACAGAACGGATCGCCAGGTTTTTAATTACAAGCGGTACGGCGCGCATTGCCAGATTTTTTTCATTGGACACATTATAAGAAAAAATATCTTCCAGATTTTCCTTTTTGATCTGGCTGCGCAGGCTTTCCTTTACAATCAGCAGCACTTCCTCAAACGTATAGTTCTCCTTTTCCGGCATAAACTCCGCCGATACCACAACGAAAAAATTTTTTGTCGTCACCGAGTCAAAATACGGACGCAGGTTGACCGGTACGGCTGCACGTATCGGACGCTTCGCCTGCGCCCCATGCAGATAGCCCTGATAAATGCTCCATACGACAAGCGCTACAAGATATTCGTTAATACTCATCTCATGCCGCCTGCATACTTCTTTTAACTGCGGAATCTGCAAATATCCATGCATGACACCAAACTCCTGCGCACGAAGCCTTGGCGCCTTCATAATAAACGCACGGCTGGAACGGTAATTTCTAGCATGGCTCTTTTTATAATTCTGCAAAAAGCTGTCCTCCCTGTTTAAGGACGTCTCTATGCTCAGCCGGTCTCCCTCCTGTTCCCGCAGCTTTGGATGTGACAGCCGCAAATACTGATACGTAAGCTCCTTTAAAAAATTAAGCCCGCCCATTCCGTCCGTCAGTACATGGAATACTTCCAGATTGATCCTGCACATATAGTACGTCACACGAAACAAATAGCTGTTGTTGCGGTGCTGTATAATATAACGGCACGGATATGTATCTTCTTCTAACACTTCCGGCGCCGGTTTTCCATTTTCCTCAAAATAATACCAAAAAAAGCCCTGCCGCAGACGCACATTAAATCCGTCAAACTTCGGCAGCACCATATCCAATGCTCTTTGCAGCGTATCGCCGATTACCGGCTCCTTTAATACGACACTAATCCGGTATACATTTGTCATATCATCTCCGGCAATCACCGGAAATAAATGGGCGGTATTGTCCAGCTTGTCCCACTTCGGTTCACGGGCACGCCTGGACGCTTTTCTTTTTTGCTTTTTTCCCGGCTGGGTTTGATTCTTCTTATTCATAGCGTTCCCTGCATCACTTCGCTTCGTTTTGTCCTGCTTCCATACATAATCATTTGCCATAAAAGCAAAGATTATGCAACAGAATCCAGCACATAGAAAACACGCCTGCGGCGAAGTGCTGGATTCTTCCTCTAAGATTATGATGGATTTTGCCGATCAGCAGATCTCCTGTATCCATCCCTGCGGCGCTTCAATATGCCCCATCTGAATGCCGGTAAGCGTATCATACAGCTTCTGCGTTACAGGTCCCATTTTTTCCATGCCGCTAGGCAGACAGATTTCTTTTCCGTGGTCTACAATCTTTCCAACCGGAGAAATAACGGCTGCCGTCCCGCACAAGCCGCATTCTGCAAAATCCTTTACTTCTTCCAGTGCCACCTTTCTTTGCTCTACTTTCATATTCAGGTATTTTTCCGCAACTACCATCAGCGAACGTCTTGTAATCGACGGCAAAATGCTGTCAGACAGCGGCGTAACGACCGTATTGTCCTTTGTTACAAATAAGAAATTCGCTCCTCCTGTCTCTTCCACATACGTCCGGGTCGCCGCATCCAGATACATATTTTCATCGTATCCTTCTTCATGCGCCGTTACAATCGGATACAGGCTCATCGCATAATTTAAGCCAGCCTTGATGTTTCCGGTGCCATGCGGCGCTGCACGGTCAAAATCACTTACCCGGATCGTCAGCGGCTTTACACCGCCCTGGAAATACGGGCCGACCGGAGTCGTAAAAATACGGAACTGGTATTCGTCCGCAGGCTTTACGCCGATTACCGCATTGCTGCCAAACATATACGGACGGATATACAAAGTCGCTCCAGAGCCATACGGAGGTACATACGCCGCGTTTGCCTTTACCGTCTGCGCCACCGCATCTACAAACCGATCCTGCGCAAATACCGGCATCATCAGCCGTTTGCAGGAATCTTCCATACGCGCGGCATTCAGGTCTGGGCGAAATGTCACGATCCTGCCATCCTTTGTCGTATATGCTTTTAACCCTTCAAAACAGGTCTGCGCATATTGCAGAACACACGCGCATTCACTAATTGTAATCTGGTCATCTTCAATCAGCCTTCCTTCTTCCCATGCCCCGTTTTTGTAGTTTGCCACATATCTTTTATCTGTTTTTCGATAGCTGAACCCTATGTTTTCCCAGTCGATGTTCTTTTTTTCCATTTTTATCAAACCTTCCTTAAAATATGATATCCAGTCCCCCAGGAGCTGGTTTGTCTGTTCTTTTCTCGTTTTAGTTTACCCCCATGCGCTACTGCTGTCAAGAACAGAGCAGTACTTTATTTTATGAAAAAGCAAAATCTACACTGTCAGTCCACAAATAATGCTTGCAGTATCTATCAGATCGTATATAATTTTAGTATCTATTTATATAGAAAATGCTTCTTGTAGTGCATACAACTATTGGAACAGTTTTTATGACAGGGTCTGGTACTACAATGGGCAAGTTTGAGTTGCATTGTTGAATTTTTACAGGTAGGGACGCTGGGAGAGAAGATTAGTATCCCCTCTCCCGGCTGCTCTTCGTAAGTGTTGCTATAAAGTGTTGCTGTAGCAAGCTCGCTATAGTTTGTTTTAGGTCAAAACAACTGGGATTGTGTGATAACATATAGTTGAATTGTTCGCTTTCGTACAGCGATGGCGGAAATAACGGGTGCTGTATTCATTGTTATTTCTGCAATACTGTGCTAATAAAATACGAGGAGGATAAAAATGAAAGAACTGGATTATCAGAAAATCGGCAGAAAAATACGTGCCGCACGTCTGGAAAAAGGGTGGTCGCAGGACAGGCTCTCGGAAAAATGCAATATCAGCCTTTCGTTTATGGGGCACATTGAACGCGGAACACGCATTATGAGCATGGACACCTTCGTTGCACTGTGCAACGAGCTGGAAATCAGTGCCGACTATCTGCTATGGGATATTATCCGCCCGTCTGATCCTATTCTTTTAAATATTTTAAACGGGGTCAAGACAAAAGATGCTGCCACTTACTCGCATTATGTGCAGATTATCAAAGCGATCGCTGAGATTATGAGTGCGGGATAGCAGGGCATACGCCCGCGGTTTCCGTCCGTACGCAGGCTTTTTCTGCCCCGTACTAGAGCGTGTTTGAAAAATCATTCCTGCCATCTGCATTCCCCACTTTGCGTGATATTTTCGCCAAATTCAGGTTACATAGCCCGCTATGCGCCCTTCATTTGGCGCAAATCTCCCACAAATTGTGAAATACATCTGACAGAAAGCATTTTTCAAACACGCTCTAAACGAAACCTCCAGACATTTTTACAAATACTCTTCCCGGTTGCAGATCTTTAGATTTTCCAGCACCAGTTTAATATCCGGTGTATTGCCTTTATCACAAATCAGTGTTGCATCTTCTGTATCAACAATAATCAGATTTTCCAGCCCGACTGCTGCAATTAGTTTTTTTCCACCCTGGATAATATTATTTTTGCTGTTGATCGTAATAATATTTCCAGTCACGACATTGCCGCTTTCATTGGACTTTTGAATCCGTTCAACTGCAAGCCAGGAACCGACATCATCCCAGCCAAACACGCCCGGCAGGATAAAAATATTCTCTGCCTTTTCCATAACGCCATAATCAATCGATACTGACTCCAGCTCAGGAAACACCTTTTCCAGCACCATCTCCTGCTTGTCCGTCCCGATCGCCTCTGCGATATTGAGAAGCCCTTGGTGCAGATCCGGCAGCATACTCTTCATATTATCCAGAATCGTAGACACTTTCCAGATAAACATCCCGCTGTTCCACAAATATTCTTCTGATTCCAGATATTCCTTTGCCGTCTCCATATCCGGCTTTTCCACAAAACGGTCTACAGCATACGCATTTCCATCTGCCTGCTGCGGCAAAAATTTAATATAGCCGTATCCTGTCTCTGGATAATCCGGCGTAATCCCGATTGTCACAAGGTTCTTTCCTTTTTCCGCAATCGAGCACCCGTCTTTGAGTGAGTTTAAAAACATCTGGTTATATTTAATCAGATGATCCGACGGCAGCACCATCATCACTGCATCCTCATACTTTTTCGCTATATGCACGGCACCAAGCCCAATACAAGGCGCTGTGTTTCTTCCCACCGGCTCACACAAAATATTTTCCGGCGGTATCCCCGGAAGCTGCTCCATTACCAGTCCCCGGTACGCCCGGTTCGTGGAAATATAAATATCCTCCAGATCAATCAACGGACGGATTCGCTCTACTGTAAGCTGGATCATCGTCCTGCCGTCATCGGTCAGTGATAAAAACTGTTTCGGCAGGCTCTTGCGGCTCTTCGGCCAAAAGCGCTCCCCGCGCCCGCCCGCCATAATCAATGCTGTTTTCTTCATAGCTTCCAACCTCTCTTTATCTTTTTGCATCTTTTCCAGAAAAATCACAAAAATATTGACCATAAGCATTATTTTTGACACAAAAACAAACTGCAATTACAGCCTGCACTTGCCGCAAGGCACCATGCAGACTGCCGCACTATTTAAACGCCCAAAACTTATTAATCAAAAAATTCACAGGAACACTCACAACCAAATTAATCAAAGGCGCCACAAATTCAGAAATATGCAGCACCTGCACCCACAGCACAAGCAGCGCCGTACACAAAAACAGCCCTGTAAACGAATAGGACACATACGTCTTTAACAGCGCCTTCCACATCGAGCGCTGCTGCCCTTCTTTTAACACAAACACCGTCTTCTGGTTCCAATAAAACGACCACAGCACGCTAAGCACAAACGCAACACCCTGCGCCGCCAGATAATCTGCCTGTGGCAGCATCCCTGCTTTCTTTAGCCCAAACAATGTCACCATATACAAAACATAGGAAATCACCGTGTTGCTCACACCAACGATCCCAAATTTAACAAACTGCATAAACCCGGAAACTGTCTCCTGCGTCAGCTCCCTGCCCAGCATCTTATAAAAAACTGTTAAAACAACAAAGACTGTCCGGGCAATCCAGTCCCATATGCTTTTTCCGATCTGCTGCATTTTTTATCCCTTTGATCTTTCTGTGAACGATGTACGAATATAACAATCCATATCGTAACATAAAATTGTTGTTATGACAAGTTTGCATTTTTTGCCATTGTTCAGGATTTCTGCACGGATTAGAGATCTGTATAATATTTAATTACATACTGCCTGGCATCTTTTCTATTTAACCCACATTCCTGTTGCAGCTTCTCTTCCGCTACTGCCTGTGGTGCGCCAAAATCCAGGCAGGTTTTTACAATTCCTTCTATTTTGCCCTCGATTCTGCCTTCATTCCTGCCCTCGATTCTGCCTTCATTCCTGCCCTCGATTCTGCCTTCATTCCTGCCTTTATTTTCTAATTCCTGTAATGCCGTACACATATTCATTCCACCGCCTTTCCTTTGCAGCGCCTTATTTATCAGGCTCTCTGATTCTGCCGCTGCCCCGATCACCAGCCCAAGCTCTGCACTGATTTCCCGGCTGCCATATACTTCCTGAATATTTTGATAATCTCTGCGGTAAATACTGCGTAAAATCTCAAAAAAATCATATACATCCTGATTTTGAAAGCTGCACTTGTCACTTTCTAGTACCTGCACAAAATGCATTTTATAATTATTGACAAACTCTGTGAGCTGCTCTGGAATGCCCTGCATATCCAGCATATCTATTAACGTAAGTGGCCCGTCCCATGCATTTTCTCCATAGTATACACATAAAGTTACTACTGGACGCAGACGATTCTCTTTCCGAAAGCCGCTGAGAAATTCATCCCTGTTGTCCCAGGCTTTCGCTTTCTTATTTTCTTTCACTATTTGTGCATATTCTTTTAAATAGATCAATGTATCTCCTGTCATATTCCGAAGCGGCATTGCATAATGTACTTTCATCTGGTTTTCTAATCCAAAGATTACAAAGTCCACGCCGTACGCACTCTTTTTTACAACATCCAGCAGCCGTCCAAGTGTTTCTGCATAGCTGTCTAATTTTATAATTGAGGAAATATCTGTATCTGATTCTTGTAGCAGTTCTGGCTTCAATACTTTTTCCCCGCCGAATAATGCGCCGTTAAATAAATCTGCAAACCGGTCATTATCGCGCCAGAAGTCTTTCAGGATAATATCTGGTTTTACTTTATTTTTTGCTGCCACATTTCTGCCTTCTTTCGTAATGAGGGTTCTTTTTCTATCAGTATAGCCTGTGGGCAGATGGAAGTCAATTATTTGCATATATAAAAACCAAATTTATTTTTTTACAATTTCAAAAGAATGCACGTTTAAAACTGTTCCCGTATAATTATAAACTTTATATTCCAGGCCATCACAATCCTGATCTATTGCAACACGTACAACTGCCTGCTGCTTTTCTTTGTCAAGCACCACACTTCCAAGAACATCATTTCCAGCATCTATAGAGACAATAAATTCCGCTGTTTGATCCATGCAGTCCAATATTTCGTAATTGAGGATAAACTCATAATTTCCAGACTTTATTGTTTCATACGGCCCCCATATGACAAATCCCTCTGTTGTGCCATCGCTGACAAAGCTTCCACTTACATCATCAATGGCTCCGCCTGCAACAGAAAATCCTGTGCTTGTAGGATAGTCTAATCCGTACTCACCGGAAATTCCAGATTTAAGATCAAATCTGTTTACATCGGCAGCATAGATTTCATATTGATCTATTTGTTCTTGTAAAACATACTTGTTTCTAATATATTCTGGAATCATCCCGTAATACTCTTGTGTTGTAATCATCACATTTTTTCCTGGAACATCAGCAGCATCATCCAAATATGTATAGTCACCCCAGTGCTGCATACTGTTATATGAATTTTCATTGATATTTTTATAAATTCTATCTTTGTCAATAACTCTAAGATTCCTGCTGTCAATGTTCAAATTGTCTCCAACTACGTAAACCACAGGCGCTTCTAATTCAGCAGCTTTTTCTGCTACAGAAGCCAATATATCATAATTATTTTTAGTTTTATACAATACACTGTCATCATATATGTTCAGAATGCAGTATACTACAAAGATCAGTACTAACCCCCATTTTTTAAAAATCAGGCTGTGATCTATTGTATCTATAAATGCTCCTGTCATGATTACTGAAAGCAAAAACACAGGAATCAAATACCTCGATTCAAAGATTTCAGCTCCATATGTTGTATATAAGACTGTAAACATCAATAAATTAAATCCTGTCACACAAACCAGCATTCCATATTTGCTATTGAAATTCTTTAATACCTGCTTTATTGCAAATATAATTCCTGTTGCACATAGAATAAACACAACAAATCCCATTAAATAAATAATGCCTTCTATTTTCAAAGCATTTTGATCCGAATGATGTGGCAGTGCAGAAATAAGATCCATAAAACCTAAAATAATTGACCCAAGGTTGCGCCAGAAATCTGTCAATCCAACTAAAACCATATTGCTGTCCTTACTGATGAAATCTAAATGATGCACGGCAACCCATTTTCCAAACGCAACTACAATTCCGCTTAAACCAAGGAACCGTACCTGAATATTCCATATTTCCTTATAAGAATTATTTACAAACACTCTGATCATATAATACACGACCAACGGCAAAATAATCGTAACCAGTATATACCATCCGCCGGAAATACCGGAAACAAATATTAATAATTCTGTTACAATCATCCAGATATAATGAAACTTATGCTCTTCCAGATCTACCATTATCTTCAACAGCATCAAAGTAATAATAAACCTCAATACATACCAGTTTCCCGACGAAAACATAGAAGAAACATACCCAAGATCATTTGCATTATTAAAAGAAGGTGAAATGTAAATACAAGCTGCCATATTTAGACAAATAATTTTAGAAAGGCCAGATAAATGAAAGGTACATAATATCATATAAAAAATAGATAAAAAAACAGCAGAAATTATAATGTTAGCAATCCCGTAGGATATAAATATATTTTCCGTTATTAAGTAAATAACTGCTGCAAGTGGTACCGGACTATCATAAAACAAGTTTGTCTGCTCCACCCAATGATCGACAAAAAGCGTGTGCTGTTTCCCCATCTCCATAGCCTTTAAATAAAAGCTTGAAGCATCATATCCTATATGATACTGCATTTGCGTGAGATTAAATATTATTAAAACTAAAATCTGTATAAAAAACATACAGATAAATCCAACCCTTAAGTAGCAATAAAAATCATATTTTTTCATATTATTTATCATTGTCCCGAACCTTCCTATTTGATATCCAGCAAGCTTTTACTTATCATTTGCTGTCACTGCATTATTCTTTTTCCCTTAAAATATAAAAAGCCTGCTCGCAACATAATTAGTCAAAATAACAATCAAATTCGCCAATAGTTTTACACCCATATTTGGAAAATGCATACAATCAACTAACAAGTTCATAATCATCAAGTCTATAGCTCCCGTCAACACTCGGCAATAGAAAAAAGAAAACACCTCTCGTACGATTCCTATATGATCTTCGACACTACTATCAAAAACCCATTTACGGTTTGTCAGATACGCAAACAATACAGCAAAAAACCACGCAATTATATTTGATAAAATATTGCTGAAATGTATCATATTCATGCATATGTAATACATGAAAATATTTACAAAAGTTGTTGCAACACCAAATGCAACGTATAATATAATTCTTTTGTATTTTATCATCATACTCATAGATTACCCCAGTCATTTATATAGCAAGCCTGCTTCAGTAAAGCCTATAGCGAGCAATGACTAACAATCCATGTTTTCCCTCTCTAATATCCTGGCAGGCTCTTATTTTCTTTCCAAAAATATACCGTAATATCTCCAAACTGTTTCCTGTCCTCATACTGCCCAAACGTCTGCAAAATCGTATTTTCATTAATTGCATACTGCATATCTGATTCTGGATCAACAATCAGAAAATTTCCCTTCTGCTGTTCCCACTCTTTCTTTGTCATCCACCGATAGGCAACCAATCTTGTATCCTCTGTGACCTCCACTATATTATGACAGATCACTGGTTCAATCTCCAGCACACCTTTTGATGTATACATCACAGACGCAGCATCCCAAAAGGAAGCAAATCCCTTTTGATATCCATGTTCTTTTAAATATTCAGCAGCCTGACGCCTGCCCGTATTATCTGGCTGCCGAACAGTAAATGCTGGAAACATAAGCAGGAATAGCAGGAATGAACATACAGCAACTCCATTGCACTTTATCGTTCCGTTTTCTTTTTGCCCCCCCCTTTCTCATTATGCATCCACGCCAAGATGCCCGCTAAAGTAAAACCGAGCAAAAACGGCTGAATTAAATGCACATCAGGCGCATACGCCGGTACTGTGGAAAACACATACGCTGCTATATTGACTACTGCCATTGCCAGAAATAAATAAACAATCTCTCTGTCTGATTTCTCTTTCTGCCTGATATACTGCACAATTTCATATGCCAGCTTTAATAATATTACAAATCCCACACCGGCTCTACATGTACTGACAGAAATGACTTTATTTTCCCAAAAATTTATGCCAAAAACCTCCAGCATATTGCAGATCCCTATAACAACATGATTCCAGATATTCTCTCTTGAAGCAAAAACCGTATCAATCGCACCTAATTTGTCTCCGCGAATGCCTATCCACAATTTCTGAAAAACTGTATACAAAATAACGGATGCTGCTCCATAATGCAGCAGGCCCGACAATCTGCGTTCCTTTTTGTTCTCATACGAAACTACAATGCCAACAAGCAAAATCGGAATACATGCAGCATACAAAAACATAGAATTTGTCACGGACAATAATCCCAAAACAACTGCCCATCCAACTTTTACCCAAACACCTGTTACAATTCCAGATAAATAATAAGTAAAAAATATTGCCAAAACCGCAGCCGCACAACTCAGCACATGCGTACATGCATCCAGAAAAACTACGGATCTTGGTATTATCAATATCAGCAATACAATAATCGGATAGACATACGCTTTTTTTACTGTCCATTTTCTGGCATAAAGGAAAACAATCCATACACCCGAGAAAACCACCAGTGCATAATTAATTGCCGCCATCATATAAATCAATGTCTCTGAATAGCCAAACATAGATACGCCAAATGCCAATTCTATCGTTGGCAGCATAAACACCCCTGTTGTCAAATGCCAGCCTTTTAGAAATGGATTCCCGCTAAACATATCTTTTCCTGCAAAAACAACACTTACTTCATCCGAATTTATAACCCTGCCTGTTCCTAAACGCCAGCCGTATGCCAGAATCACAGTCATCATAAATATTATTGCATATATGAACTTCTTTTTAATGTTTCTTTTCACTTTCCTCTCCCTCTGTTTTTATAAATCCAATCTCTTTTCCTCTTGTTTTTGCATTATGTTTGAAACTATATTCAATATTATTTAATTTGTTGGCACATATGATTTAACCCATTTATCCATGGATATCTGACTTTATATCCTAACTTCTCCAACAAAGAAATATTAGCTATACTATCTGGTTCATTTTTGCGCATAGGTACAGCCCCAAACAACAGACTAGATGATGAATTTAATTTACTATGAAGGTACTGAGCTATCTCCCTTATCGTATGTCCCTCGCCTGTTCCAACTGGTATATCATAATATCCTTTTAACTGACTATTTATTGTCAAAGAAACCGCCTGACAGACATCTTCAATATGTACAATATCCCTCCGCTGATTTCCATCTGTCAATAAAACATCCTGGTTAACTTTCATCTTTCCTATCAAAGTAGATAAAAAACGATCTTCCGGCTCATCCTCTCCATAAAACATTTCCACTAACAGATTATAAAAATTTACTTCCTGCCATGTACAGCAACATTTCCCAAAATGCCCCAACATTCTTTTTGTGAAACTATATACATTTAATTCTTCTGGAAGCGCAGTATTAATATTTAAAATATTTTCAACACCATAGCTTAAAGCAGTGCCAATAACCTGGCTAGGAAAAGAAAAGTTTGCTTCAATCATATCTGCAATACTTTCTTTCTGATAAGCCCCAATGCAATTAATCACCCAGTCTATATTATGCCTACTTAAAAATGCTTTGTAGTCACTTTGTGGAATACAGATCATGTTTCTTTTACTTTCACAGCTTGTCTTATGGCAAATACCAAAAACAACATTCCCTTTCTCCAATACAGACACTATGTGGCTTCCTAAATACCCCGTAGCTCCCATCATTAAAATGTTCATGCTACTGTCCTAAAGGAATTTTTTAAAATCCCCCCCCCGATTCACAATTACATTCCAAGCCTCCATATTTTTCTTGGAATTCCTGAAAGCTCATCAAACTTCTGTCTTTTACTGATAATACAGGATCTTTCGTATTCCACCGAATGTTTATATCTGCATCATTCCATAGGATGCCCGTGTCAAATTCCGGCAAATATTTTCCAACACACTTATAAGAAACCCATGCATGATCAGAAATCACCTCAAACCCATGCGCAAAACCGGCAGGAACCCAAAATGCCTGATGGCTTTCTTTTGATAACAGTTGTCTTTCCCACTGCCCAAATGTAAGAGAACCCTTTCTTAAGTCAACCGCAATGTCTATGATATTTCCGTTTAATACACTCACAAGCTTCCCCTGTGGGCAGCACGTTTGAAAATGCATTCCCCTGATAACATTCCGCTTTGAATATGTTTCAAATTCTTCGTAAATATCCATTTTGATTCCAAATTTTTCAAATTCGCCTTTTTCAATAACTTTATTGAAATATCCCCTATCATCTTCAACATAAAACGAGTTTATGATTTTTATTCCATGTATCTTTCCATCCCTGCACGTCAATCCCATTGCTCTTTTTCCTCAATCCACTCTTTTGTCATCTGTATTCCAAGTTCAAAAGAAACCTCCGGCTGAAAATCGAGCTCTCTTTCTAGCCTGCCTGTTTCTATTTCACGATAATCTAAAAAAGGCCCGTTATAATCTAATGCCCCAAAATGCATTTCAGCCGCAGGCTCTACTATATCACGCATAGCCTCAATATACTCCTTAAGCTTTCTTGGCTTGCCGCAGCCAATATAATATTCTGAACCTGGCATTCCTTTTTCAGAAGCAATACATATAGCTTTTACCGCATCAGAAATATAAATAAAATCATAATACTGTTCACCAGATGTAAATAGCAGTTCTTCTTTGTTGAGCATTTTTCTTATCGTTTTGTCTATAAATCTCCCTGACATCTCGCCAATCCCATAGATATTTGAGATCACGCAATGAATATATTCAATCCCCTCCTCAAAAGCCTGCACTTTTACCATATAGCCTGCTGCGAGCTTTGCTGTACTGTAGAAATATCCTCTCCCTGCCTTTATATTTCTTTGAGAAAGATACGCCTTTGCTTCGTATTCCATAATGCTCCCTGCAAACACAAACCTTTTACACCCCAATTTCGCAGCAGCGCTGACAGCGTCACACGCATACTTGGCATTATTAAGTTGCAGCTTATAATCGCCCCTGGCGTCTCCAGCCGTCCCTTCCCACCCAAAGTGAAAAAAAAGGCCTGCTTTTTCACCGTGTAACAGCCCCGGCAAAGAACCAATATCTTTCAAATCACAAAATATAGTCTGTATTTTCCCACTTTTGGGTATCCTGCCCATATTTGAATCCCTGCTGCGTACCACTGCATAAACCATATAGCCATGATTAAGCAATTCCTTTATTAAATTGCTTCCAACAAACCCATTTGCCCCAGTTACTACCGCCTTTTTCATTGTAAAGGCCCTCCCTATAGCACTGTGCCGCTAACTGCTGAACGAATAACCTCCGACATATCATCAATCATGGCTTCCGTCATCCCTGGATAGACCCCAACCCAAAAAGAACCTTCCATAATCCGGTCAGTATCTTTTAGCTGGCCAACGACACGGTATCCTTTTCCGCCAGCCCTCATTTCATCAAAACAAGGCTGCTTAAGCAAATTACCTGCAAAAAGCATACGTGTCTGAACTCCATGCTGCTCAATATAGTTTACTGCCTTGTTTTTATCTATTCCTTCTCTGCAAGTCATTAAAAAGCCGAACCAACTTGGCGCAGAATTTTCACACGCCTCTGGCAATACCAGCTTATCCTGCATGCATAACAGATTTTCTTTCAGCCTGTTAAAATTACATATCCTTTTGCGAATAAAGGATGGAAGCTTTTTTAACTGTGCACAGCCTATAGCTGCCTGCATATCTGTAGCTTTCAGGTTATACCCAAAATGAGAATATACGTATTTATGGTCATATCCAAACGGCAGCTCCCCATATTGCCGTCCAAAGCGGTGCGCACACAAATTATCTTTTCCAGGCGGGCATATACAAT
>ERZ778516.1154-NODE-1154-length-20917-cov-4.525980_pt1 | contig 20917 bp, 21 predicted proteins | sample MGYA00510342_ERZ778516 | MGnify/ENA primary metagenome ERZ778516 (study PRJEB29527, sample SAMN07138961) | mouse gut metagenome | material: feces | host: mouse | place: China:Nanjing | collected 2016-01-25 ... | reverse complement strand
CCGAAGGCTCCTTCTGGAAGTCCTTTGCCATTGTCTTGACCAATACTGCCTTCTGGGCGTGCAGACGGTTTTCCGCCTCGTCGAAGATCTCGTTGGCGTGCGCCTCGAACACCTCGGCGGTGATCTCCTCTCCCCGGTGCGCGGGCAGGCAGTGCTGCACCATCACATCCGGCGCGCATTCCCGGAGCAGTGCGTCGTTGATCTGATAGCCCTCGAACGCCTTTTTGCGCAGTTCGGCTTCGCCCTCCTGCCCCATCGACGCCCAAACGTCGGTAAATACCACATCCGCACCCGCAGCGGCCTCCTTCGGGCTGGACACCAGTTTGAACTGCCCGGGATAGCCCTTCGCAAACGCAAGTACCTGCGCATCCGGCTGGTAATCCCCGGGGGTCGCAACCGAAACCTTCATCCCCACTTTCAGCCCGCCGACAATCAGCGAATTGGCCATGTTGTTCCCGTCGCCGATATAGCAGAGGTTCAGCCCTTCCAGGGAACCTTTGTATTCCCGCACAGTCAGCAGGTCGGCAAGGACCTGGCATGGATGGCAGAAGTCGGTCAGCCCGTTGATGATCGGGATACTGCCGTATTTGGCGAGGTCCTCAACCTCCTCCTGCGCAAAGGTGCGGATCATGATACCATCCAGGTAACGGGAGAGCACCCGCGCAGTATCCTCCACCGCTTCCCCGCGCCCGATCTGCAAATCCCGCGACGAGAGGAACAGCGCAGACCCGCCGAGCTGCCCCATCCCCACCTGGAACGAGACGCGCGTACGGGTGGAGGATTTCTGGAAGATCATGCCCAATGTCTGATCCTTCAGGTAAGGATGGCTGATCCCATGTTTCAGTTCATATTTGAGCTGGTCGGCAAGGTTGAGAATCTCGATAATCTCCTGACCGCTCAGGTCCAACAGTTTCAACAGATGTTTCATTGTCCCAGCACCTCATTCAAAATTTCCAGTCCCCGGTCGATCTCTGCATACGAGATGGTCAGCGGCGGGAGCATCCGCAGCTTGGCCTTGGCAGTCAGGATAATCAACCCATGCCGCAGGCATTCCGCCGCGGCCGGCCTGCTTTCCAAACCGTCCAGCGTGATCCCCAGCATCATCCCTTTGCCCTCGACACTCACCACATGCGGCATCTCAAGCACCCTTCTGGTGAGATATGCCCCCTTTTCAGCAATCTCGTCGAGCAGCGTTTGGTCCAGCCGGCGCAGCACCTCGTTTGCACCCGCGCAGACCACCGGATTGCCGCCGAAGGTGGTCCCGTGGTCGCCGTATCCGAACACCGATTCGCACTTTTCCCCGAGCAGGACCGCCCCGATCGGAAGCCCGCCGCCCAGCCCTTTGGCAAGGGAGGTCAGGTCGGGGGTAATCCCGTAGTGCTCGGAGCAGAGCAGCTTCCCGGTGCGGCCAACACCGGTCTGTACCTCGTCGATCATCAGCAGGATGTCCTGCTCGGCACAGAGCTGCGCCGCCGCGCTGACAAACTCCTGTGAAAGCGGCACCACGCCGCCTTCCCCCTGCACCAGCTCGAGCAGGATGCCGCAGGCCGTCCCATCCGCAGCGGCCCGGAGCGCTTCCACATCACCCGCCCGCACGAACCGGAACCCTTCGGTAAATGGATCGTAATACTGGTGGAAAACGTCCTGTCCGGTCGCGGAAAGGGTGGTCACCGTACGCCCGTGGAACCCGTTTTCCAGCGCGATGATGGTATGGCGCCCCTTACCGTATTTGTCATGGCTGTATTTACGAGCGGCTTTTAGAATCCCCTCGTTTGCCTCCGCGCCCGAGTTTGCAAAAAACACCTTTTTCGCAAAGGTGCGCGTGCAGAGGGTTTCAGCGAGCCGGACCATCGGCTCGGAGTAATAGAGATTGGAGATATGCTGCAATTTTCCGGCCTGTGTGCAGACCGCTTTCACCCAGCCATCATCGCAGAACCCAAGCGAATCCACGCCGATACCGGTCGAAAAGTCGATGTAGGTTTTGCCGTCCGCACCGGTGCAGACGGCCCCCTTGCCGCTGACCGCCTCCAGGTCGAACCGCGCGTAGCTGTGCGCAATATACTTTTGGTCCAGCTCCTTGAATCCCATTCTGATTTCCCCGCTTTCTATTTCCGTTTACGCCGGTTGTATTTCTCTTTTGCAAAACCATATGCCTCTCCAATGTATGGGAGCAGCTCCCGGAAGGTCTGCTCGCCCGGACTGAGCACTGCAATCCAGCCCATCCACGCATAGACAGGATGCGGGATCAGGCGGTCGAGCGCGGCGAAATCATACGGCATTTCAACCACCCCGCCCGCCGGCGGGCGTTTGGGCAGTTCCCCAAACAGCGCCCGGAAGGATGGTTTGCGCAGCCCCAGATTGACCCGGTAAACGCCCTCCCTGTCAAGCTGAGATGCGCGGTCATTTCCCCCGTCCTTCTCCTTAATGGTCAGGATGTACACCCCACGGGGCAGCGTTTCGCCAGGGTTGTAGTAGATCCCGCGTTCCCCCCAGCTCTCCCGCAGGACCACCCCTTCCAGATGTTCCATGCAGTATGCAAGAATCGAATCCGGTGTAACCAACAGAAACCGACCTCCTTTAGCAGAATCCTCAGCCGAGGAACATGGTACCGATCCCCTCGTTGGTCATCATCTCGATCAGGATTGAATGGGGGATTCTTCCATCAATGATGAACGCGCGGCTGACCCCCCGTCGCACCGCCTCGACACAGCATTCGACCTTGGGGATCATGCCGCCCGAGACAATCCCCTGCCGGACCAGCGCGGGCAGCTCGCTGCACCGCACCTCCGAAATCAGGGTGGCGTCATCGTCACGATCCCGCAGCAGGCCGCGGATGTCGGTGAGCGAAATCAGGTTTTCGGCGTGCAGTTCGGCGGCGATCCGGGCAGCAGCAGCGTCGGCGTTGATGTTGTAGACGGTGCCGTCGGTTCCCACGCCCAGCGTCGCAATGACCGGGATATAGCCCGCCTCAAGCACATCGAGGATCGGAGCGGCATTCACCCCCGCTACCTCCCCGACCAGGCCGAGATCCTCGCCCGACTGCGCTTTCTCCGCGTGGATCATCTGCCCGTCGATCCCACAAAGCCCGACCGCCCGGCCGCCCTTGCGCTGGAGCAGGCGCACCAGCTCCTTATTGACCTTGCCGCAGAGGACCATCTGCACCACGTCGAGCGTTTCCTGATCGGTATACCGCAGCCCGTTGACAAACCGGCTCTCTTTGCCGGCCGCCTTGAGCGCAGCGGAAATCTCCGGGCCGCCCCCGTGTACCAGCACGATCCTGATCCCGACGAGCGAGAGCAGCACAATGTCGCTCATCACCGCCTCTTTGAGCGCGTCATTGACCATCGCATTCCCGCCGTATTTGACCACAACGACCTTGTTGTAATATTTTTGCAGGTAAGGCAGCGCTTCCGCAAGCACTGCCGCCTTGTCGGTGTTGCTGATGTTCATATCCAATCCTCCAAACGTGCAGATTAAGTCCGATAATCCCCGTTGATTTTCACATAATCATAGGTCAGGTCGCAGCCCCATGCGGTCGCCTGCCCGACCCCCTGATCCATGTCAATCTCGATATGGATTTCCGATTCCAAAAGCACCTGTTTGGCGGCCTCCTCGCTGAACGCGACCCCCGCGCCCCCTTCGCAGACCTGCACTGTCCCGGCCTTGGAGGAGAACTCGACCGCAATCCGGCTGATATCAAAATCCGCATCGGTATAGCCGATCGCGCAGAGCACCCGTCCCCAGTTGGCGTCCGCGCCAAACATCGCCGCTTTCAGCAGGTTGGAACAGACCACCGATTTCGCGACCTTTTTGGCGGTCTCCTTGTCGGGCGCGCCCAATACTGTGCACTCGAGCAGTTTGGTTGCGCCTTCGCCATCCGCGGCAATCAGTTTTGCAAGCTGGCGGCAGACCATGGTCAGCGCCTGCACAAATTTGAAGTACCCGGCGTTCTCGCTCTCGATCCGGTCGTTTCCCGCCAGGCCGTTCGCCATGACTGACATCATATCGTTGGTGGAGGTGTCGCCATCCACCGAAATCATGTTGAATGTCTCATCTGCAACCACCTTGCATGCCTTGCGCAGCATCTCGGGGCTGATTGCGGTGTCGCTCGTGACAAAGCAGAGCATGGTCGCCATGTTGGGATGGATCATCCCGCTGCCCTTGGCGATCCCGCCGACCGTACAGACCCTACCTTCAAGGTCAAAGCTGACCGCCACCTCCTTGCGCAGGGTGTCGGTGGTCATAATCGCCTCGGCGGCTTCGGTGCCGCCGTCCGCACGCAGCGCTGAAACGAGCGAAGGCATTGCTTTGGTGATCGGTTCGAGCGGGAGCGGACGTCCGATCACGCCGGTCGATGCGATAATGAAATCGTCCTCTGAGAGTTTCAGAGCATTGGCCGCGCTTTCACACATCGCGTGCGCGATAAACTCGCCGTCCGCGTTGCAGGTATTCGCATTGCCCGAGTTGCAGAGAACCGCCTGGGCAGTCCCGTTTTCCAGATGCTCCTGTGTGACCAGGATCGGAGCACCCTTGACCTTGTTTTGGGTATAGATCGCGGCAGCAGCGCAGGGGGCTTCGCTGACGATCAGTGCAAGGTCACGCTTGGTGCGGTTGGCGCGGATGCCGCACCAGATACCGCTGGCCTTGAACCCTTTGGCAGCGCAGACACCGCCATCGACAAATTTAAATGACATCGCTGTTTCACTCCTTTATAATAGAAACGCTTATTTTTTAGTGGGTTGGCAGTCCATTCAAAACGCGGGCGGAACCATCCGCAGGCCAGCGGCCTCCTCCAGCCCGAGCGCGAGATTCATATTCTGGATCGCCTGGCCAGCCGCCCCCTTGACCATATTGTCAAGGGTGGAAACCACGATCAGACGGTTGGTGCGCGGGTCGGTGTGCAGGGAAATGTGACAGTAGTTGGAATATTTCACATTTTTGAGGTTGGCAACCGCGCCCTGCGGGAGCAGCTTGACAAACGGTTCCGACCGGTAGAAATCATCAAACAGTTTGCGGACCTCCGGCTCCCCGAACCCACCGGTGAGCTTCATATACATGGTCGAGACGATCCCCCGGTTGACCGCCAGCAGATGCGGCACAAAGGTGACCTGCACCGGCCTGCCCGCAAGCTCCCCGAGCACCTGCTCGATTTCGGGGGTATGTCGGTGACAGGCAACCTTGTAGGGCGCGAACGCCTCGTTGCATTCGGTGTAGTGGGTGTTGAGGGCAAGCCCGCGGCCCGCACCGGTCGCACCGGATTTGGAATCGATCACCAGTGTGTCCGGATCAACCGCGCCCGCCCGGAAGAGCGGCGCAAGCCCGAGGCAGACCGAGGTGACATAGCAGCCCGGATTGCCGATCAGTCGGGCATTTTTTAGACGGTCACGATGCAGCTCGGGAATCGAGTAGACCGCCGCCTCATGCAGGGCTTTGTCGGTGTATTCCTTGCCGTACCACTGGCGGTAGTCCTCCTCGTTTTTCAACCGGAAGTCCGCGCCCATGTCGATAAACAGGGTGCCCTTGTCATACGCTGCGCGCGCGATTGGCTCCGAAAGCCCCGCAGGCATCGAACCAAACACCACGTCGCAGGCATCCACAACCGCGCGGTCGTTGGTCAGGACCCGGTCAAAAATCCCGGTGAGCTGGGGGTAAACCTCGCTGACCGTCTGTCCCTCGAAGCTGACCGACGATACCGCCGCAACCTCCACATCCGGATGTGCGAGCAGCAGCCGCACCAGCTCCAGCCCGGCATACCCGGTCGCACCGATCACGCCAACCTGAATCTTTCCCATGCGCAGTCCCTCCTAACCCTGTTTTTCCCCGGACGCCCCGTCAAGAAACGCCCGGATCTGTGCGATCTGTTTCTGTACCGCCTTGGGAGAGGGGCCCCCTTCGCTCGTACGCCCGTTGACGCAGGTTTCCAGACTGATCGCCTGATAGATGTCCTCATCGAAGATCGGGTTTGCATTCTGGTAGGACGCGAGCGGGAGGGTTTCGAGGGTCAGCCCCTTGGAGATGCATTCGGCCACCAGCCCTCCAGTGCATTTATAGGCATCCCGGAACGGCACCCCTTTTTTGGTCAGATAGTCGGCGCAGTCGGTCGCGTTGATGAATCCGCGCGCCGCGGCATTGCGCATGTTCTCCTTGAGGACGGTCATGGTATGCAGCATCGGTGTAAAGGTCGAAAGGCAGAGCTTGACCGTGTCCACCGCGTCGAAAACCGCCTCTTTATCCTCCTGCATATCCTTGTTGTAGGCAAGCGGCAGCCCCTTCATGACGGTGAGCAGCGCCATCAGGTCACCGTAAACACGCCCGGTCTTACCGCGCACCAGTTCAGCAACATCGGGATTCTTCTTCTGCGGCATGATGCTCGAACCGGTGGCAAACGCGTCATCCAGCTCGATAAACTTGAACTCCCACGAGCACCACGCGACGATCTCCTCCGAGAACCGGGAAAGGTGCATCATCACCATTGACAGCGCACTGCAAAGTTCAATGCAGAAATCCCGGTCGGAAACCCCGTCGAGCGAGTTCGCGGTTACGCCGGAAAAACCGAGCTTCCGGGCGGCCAGCTGCCGGTCGATCGGGTAGGTGGTCCCCGCCAGCGCACCGCTGCCGAGCGGCAGAAAGTCCATCCGGGCACAGGCATCCTGGATGCGCGAGAGATCGCGCATAAACATATTTGCATAGGCCATCAGATGGTGCGCAAACGTCACCGGCTGGGCGCGCTGGAGATGGGTATATCCGGGCATGACCGTTTCCAGATGCTCCCCGGCTTTGTCCGCCAGCTCGGCTACCAGATCGAACAGCAGGGAGGAGACCGTTTTCATCTCATCGCGCAGATAGAGCCGGATATCGAGCGCGACCTGGTCGTTGCGGGAACGCGCGGTGTGCAGCCGTTTTCCGGTATCCCCGATCCGCTCGGTCAGCACCTGCTCCACAAACATATGGATGTCCTCGGCGTTCGGGTCGAACGGGAGTGCACCCGATTTCAGATCGTCAAGGATGCCCGCCAACCCGTCACAGATCCGGTCTGCATCCACCTTTTCGATGATCCCCTGTGCGCCAAGCATCTGCGCATGTGCCATCGAGCCGGCGATGTCCTGTTCAAACATCCGCGCATCAAACCGGATGGAGGAATTAAAGTCGTTTACCCGGTCGTCCACCTCTTTGGAAAACCGTCCTGCCCACATTTTCATTCGTAAAATTCCTTTCTCACTGTCGGAACGGGTTGGAACCAAAAAGGCCGGGCAGAGGGGCGAACCCGCCGCCTGTGCCACAGCCCCGTTAACCGTTTTTCATCAAAGTTTTACTCGATTCTGCAAAGCCTCACTTGATCTTCTGCTCGTCGAGCAGCGCCTTGACCTTGATCGGCAGTCCGAACAGATTGATGAAACCTGCCGAATCCGCTTGATTGTAGATTTCATCCTCACCAAATGTCGCCATCTCTTCCGAGTAGAGCGAGTGCGGAGAGGTCATGCCCGCGTCTATGATGTTGCCTTTGTAGAGCTTCAGCTTGACCTCGCCGGTCACGTTCTGCTGGGTGCTGTCCACAAACGCGCTCATCGCCTCGCGCAGCGGGGTGAACCACTGGCCATTGTAGACGATCTCGCTGAATTTAATCGCCATCTGCATCTTGTAGTGCTGGGTTTCCTTGTCAAGGCAGATTTCCTCCAGCTTGTTGTGGGCGTGATAGAGGATGGTGCCGCCCGGAGTCTCGTATACGCCGCGGCTCTTCATGCCAACCAGCCGGTTTTCTACCATGTCGATCAACCCGATGCCGTTCGCGCCGCCAACCTCATTGAGCTTGCGGATAATGTCGATCGGCTTCATCTCCACACCGTCCAGTGCAACCGGGACGCCCTTCTCAAACCGCAGGGTGATGTAGGTCGGCTTGTCAGGCGCTTTCTCGGGGGAGACGCCCATTTCGAGGATCTTATCGTAATCCGGCTCATTCGAGGGGTCCTCAAGGTCGAGGCCCTCGTGGGAGAGATGCCAGAGGTTTTTGTCCTTCGAGTAGTTGGTCTCACGGTTGATCTTGAGCGGGATGTTGTGTTCTTCCGCGTAGGCGATCTCCTTTTCGCGGCTGTTCAGCTCCCAGAACCGCCACGGGGCGATGATGTCCATCGTCGGGGCAAATGCCTTGATCGCCAGTTCAAACCGGACCTGGTCGTTGCCCTTGCCGGTGCAGCCGTGTACAATCGCGTCAGCGCCCTCTTTCTTGGCGATCTCGACCAGCCGCTTGGCGATCAGCGGGCGTGCAAACGCGGTCCCCAGCAGGTAACGGTTCTCGTAAACTGCGCCCATCTTGAGCGAAGGGATGATGAAATCATCCACAAACGGCTCAGTCAGGTCCTCGATGTAGAGTTTGGATGCGCCTGTTTTGAGCGCTTTTTCCTCAAGCCCGTCCAGCTCACTGCCCTGTCCCACATCGGCCGACACCGCGATAACCTCACAGCCGTAATTTTCTTTCAGCCAGGGGATCAGAACCGATGTATCCAAACCGCCCGAGTAGGCGAGAACAACCTTTTTATACTGCTTCTTTTCCATTACAATAAACCTCCATATGGTTAATCATTCACGATATGACCTATTATACATCATATTCATACAATTTCAACCCTTATTTTTGCATGAATATTCATCTTATTCGATTTTTTATTGGGTAACATTGCACAAAAGGGGGTTCTTTTTTCCGGGAAACGTGGTATACTGTACGGGGATATTCTATCGAAAAGGGGAATTGCATCATGAAGCAGCTTTCTATCTATGACATTACCGAAAACCCGTTTTCCCTGATCGGGAAAAAATGGGCGATGGTGACCACCCGCGCCGGCGGCAAAACCAACACGATGACTGCGTCGTGGGGCGGCGTAGGCATCCTCTGGAACAAACCGGTGGTCTATATCTTCCTGCGCCCGCAGCGGTACACCCGCGAGCTGGTCGATGCGTCCGAGCGGTTTTCGGTCTGTTTCCTGCCAGAGGACTACCGCAAGCAGCTGCAATACTGCGGGTCACACTCCGGCCGGGACGAGGATAAGCTGGCAGCCTGTGGGTTTACTGCTGCTGAGCTGGACGGCGCGCCGGTGCTTGAACAGTCTGATCTGGCGCTCACCTGCCGGAAGCTCTACTGTCAGCGGCTTACCCCGGACAGCCTGATTGACCAGTCGATCGACCAGGTCAACTATCCGGAGAAGGACTATCATTTTCTGTATGTCGCTGAAATCCTGGGCGCATATGAAAAAGCATAAATGCTGACAGGCAGAGACAGGAGAAAAGCCCACCGGTCGACCGGCGGGCTTTTACGTTTTGCCGAGGTGACTGCTGTGAATGACCTCCTTATAGAAGCCCTTCGGTTGCCCGCCGATTTTGAAGGCATCCAAGTCTTCTGCCTGATAGGGCCGCTCATAGCTCATGTATCTCCAGGAACTGCGGCCGTAATCCACGAATACAATGTCGCCCTGCATTTCCGGAAAGGGCGTATTGTAGTAGATGGTTTTTTCAGGCTCGATCCGCAGCAGCATTTCGTTATAGCCAGCCATGAGCCAGCAAGGTTTGGCTGATCCGATCATTGTCATTTTCCTCTGTCATGGAAAGACCTCCTAATCGAAAGATAAGGAATAAAATCCTCTATAAAGTTCTCCTTGACAGAAAAAGTTGCATATTCGCTGCACATGACACGCAGCTTAAGAAAAAATTTTATAAAAAAGGCAGGCGCCCTTGGTGCCCGCCTCTTTTTTGGTGCGGGCGACAAGACTTGAACTTGCACGGTTTACACCACTAGAGCCTAAATCTAGCGCGTCTGCCAATTCCGCCACGCCCGCTGGTATAATCCTTATTATACTCATCAGGGCGCCAAATGTCAACAACATGGTTTTTCGGGGAGTGTCCTACCGCGCATTTTATGACATAAAGGTTTTTCTTCCTTGGGATATCGCAGTCCGCTCCACTGTTGGTTGGCTGACTGATCTTCTTCATGAGAAAAACTTTATAAACTCTTCCAACAGGACACTCCCGTTTTTCGTTTGGTACAAAGCAGCTATTAAAAGATTCCGGCATCCGTAAAAAGCGCAGCGAGTTTTTGGAGCGATTGCCGCGCAGCCTTAAGTCTGCGGCTGACAGTCGAACGCTCAACCCCAAGCAGCTCGGCAATTTCCTGCTGCTTTTTGCCTTCCAAATAATAAAGCCGGATCGAATCCCGCTGGCGCGGCGGGAGGGATTTGATTGCGGCTGACAGGAATTTGCGGTACTTTTCCCGCTGTCTGGAATTGTCGTTGGCAGAGACAGGCCGGCTGCTGAGCTGTGAGAAGTCCTGCCGCAGCTGGACGGTGCGCCGTTGTTCAAACAATCAAAACTCCTCCTCGAAAATCAAAGTCTGGTGAGATAGCCGTGGTTCTGAAAAAATCAGCCGGGTTCTTTTGCATCGGCGGAGCAATACCCGTCCAGATGTTTTGCAACAACCCGCAGGTCATGCAGTTCCGTATAGAGTGTTTCGATCCGTTTCTGGAGCGAAGCAGCCTCCTGGCCGTATGCCTGTTCTGCTGCCTTCTTTAGTTCAGCGATCCGCTTTTGAATCCGTCCGGCAGCTTCTTCATATTGACAAGCGAGCTGGTGTAAATACATCGGTTAGACCCCTCCATTTTCCACAAACTGTGTAAACATATGTTCTTTTTATTAGATTATCACACGATTCGTGTTTTGTCAAGGGAAATTCAGAAAAAAAGATTTACAAATTACACAATATGTGATAATATAAAGATGTGAGGTGAGTCAACATGCTTGGAGAAAAATTGAAAATGCTGCGCAAATCTCGCTGTATGACGCAGCAGGAACTGGGGAAAGCGTTGGGAATTTCCACCAGTACAGTCGGCATGTACGAACAGGGCAGGCGAAGCCCGGACCATGCCACCCTGCTGAAGATCTGTCAGCTGTTTGAAGTCTCCAGCGATTCGCTGTTGCTGGACAGCCCCGTACCCAGTGAACAGCAGGCCGCTTTACAGAGCAATATTGACCTGAATGACGTTATAGAGGACTTCCGAGCCCACCTGCTTTCCCAGCAGGGCCTGATGTTTAACGGGATGCCGCTTTCAGAAAGCGACATCGCGCAGGTGGTAGATGCGATCGAAGTGGGAACGATGGTAGCGGTTGAGAAACTGCGCCGCCGCACAAACAATGGCGGGGAAGCCTGACAACAAGACCATAGGGAGGTTTTCATGGAACGGTTCAAATCGGCTGCGGATGCGTTGGTCGAGCGGTTCCACACCGCTGACCCGTTCGCCCTCTGCGGCTTTCTGGATGTGGAACTGCTTGAGCTGCCGCTTCCTGCGAGGATCCGCGGATTCTATGCCAGTCCGCTTGGGGTACCGATCGTCTATCTCAACAGCGGACTATCCGACCCGAAGGAACGCGCAGCCGTCTGCGCGCATGAACTGGGTCACGCGCTGCTGCACACCGGATACAACTCTTTCTTCCTGAAACAGAGCACCGATTTTGTCACTGCCCGCTACGAGCGGGAAGCGGACCTCTTCGCGGGGTTTCTCCTGCTCGACAGGCAGACCCTCGCCGACTGCCGCGCCAATGGCTGGACGGTGGAACAGGTCAGCCGGTATACTGCGCTGCCCCCAAGGGTGGTGGAACAGTGCCTGCGGGAGCGGGGACCCGTCTGATAAGAAAAAACAAGGGCGACACTTCGGCGTCCCCTGATTGGGGGGCATGAACTGCTGCATCCTGACCGGAAGCCCGCACATACGCCCGAATAAGCCTCTGGAGGCAGCGTCCGACAGTCCGAGAAAATCCTGAAAAGCCCCTTCTTTCTCATTTTCCGGATTTTTCTTGACAAATACGGCGGAGTATGCTTTAATAAATTTAGACACAATCATCACACAAAATCGTTGACAGGGAAGTAAAACGGTTTGCGCACCCACAGAGAGCCGGCGGTGGTGGAAGCCCGGCGGAAGGCGGAACCGATAAAGTAGCCCTTGAGAGCGTATGCAAACAGCAGCATTCTGCCCAGTAGTGTACGACGCGGGGAGCGCGTTACAGCTCCGGGATGTGTTTGCATCCGCAGAGTGGACGTGCTGTGTGCGTCAATGTAAGGTGGTACCGCAGGATACAATCCTGTCCTTTGTGAAAACAGAGGACAGGATTTTTTGTTTGTGTCAATGTATCGGACTATGGTTATGCGTGAAACGGAAAAGGAGTATGGTTATGTCGAAAAAATCAGCGAAGGGGCGAGGGCATTTTACCTCATCTATTGGGTTTATCATGGCGGCAGCCGGGTCTGCAATCGGCCTGGGGAATCTCTGGAAATTTCCCTATATTGCAGGCAGCAGCGGCGGCGGTTTCTTTATCGTCTTTTACATCCTGTTTGCCCTGATTCTTGGTGTCCCGATCACCCTGTCGGAGATGGGGATTGGGCGCAGCACCCAGCTCAATGCGATCGGCGCGTTCCACAAGCTCAACCCAAAATGGGCATTCGTCGGCGCGATTGACGTGCTCTGTGCGTTCACCATCCTTTCCTATTACAGTGTAGTGGGTGGCTGGGTGCTCAAATACATTTCCGTCTACCTGCTGGGCGGAGATTTTGGCGAAAGCACCTCCACTTTTTTTGGAAATTTTGTAGGACAAGGGTTTGAATCGGCAGTCTGGCATATTGTATTTCTGGCATTCTGCGGGCTGGTAGTCATCGGCGGGGTCGCTGCCGGCATTGAGCGGGTCAGCAAATGGATGATGCCTGGCCTGTTCGCGCTGCTGATTATCGTCGCTGTGCGTTCGGCACTGCTGCCCAATGCGGTGGAAGGGCTGAAGTTCCTGTTTGTGCCCCGCTTCGAGATTTTCAGCTCCTTTTCCGAGCTGAGCAATGTGATTGTGCTTGCGATGGGGCAGGTGTTCTTCAGCCTGAGCCTGGGGCTTGGCATTACGATCACCTACGGCAGCTACCTGAAAAAGGAATCGAACATGCCCAGAAACACCTATCTGATCGTAGGGCTGGACACCCTGATCGCTGTACTTGCAGGTATTGCAATCCTGCCGGCGGTGTTCTCGTTCGGTTTTGAGCCGACCGCCGGACCCAGCCTCATCTTTGAAACCCTGCCCGCGGTATTTGACTCGATGTTCATGGGGCGGCTGTTTGGATTGCTGTTCTTTGTACTGGTCTTTTTTGCAGCGGCGACCTCCGCAATCGCCCTGTTTGAGGTGGTTGTGGCCTATTTCATCGACCATTTCCACTGGAAGCGCCGGAATGCGGCCATCATCCTGGGCAGCCTGATGGGGATTATCGGTATCTTCGCACTGCTTTCGATGGGTCCTATGCCGAACCTGACCATCGCCGGCATGAACCTGTTCGATGCGCTCGGATTCCTGACCGATAAAATTTTGATGCCGCTGGCCGCGCTGTTCACCTGTGTCTTTGTCGGGCATGTCTGGGGCATTGATAAGGTGACGCAGGAGATCGAACAGAATGGGGTGCAGTTCCGGATCAGAGGGTTCTTCACTCTGATGATCAAATTTGTTGCACCGGTCCTGATCCTGGTCATCTTTGTCATAGGTCTGATGCCTGCGTAAACTGACGAAAAGGCGTGGCTCTGTTCCACTCCGGTTTGGAGTCTGCCCTGCAAGCTGTACTTTTGAAGCATCCGCTGCGGGACCGGGAATCAGCGCCCCCGCAGCCTGCCGCATGTTTGAAAAACAGCCCCCGCCTCTTTGCAGAGGCGGGGGCTGTTGTGCGAAGGTCAATAATAATTGGTGTGGACATGCTTGCCCATGATCTCAAGGTATTTTGCGAGATCCTCAATCAAACGCAGCTTGATCGAAAAATCAATCGACATCTCCGGGTTCTGATGCGCGGGGTTCATCGCGCGGCCCACAAACAGGTTGACGTCGGTTGCCTCCTCGAACAGCATCTGGGCAATCAGCGATGCACCGTCTTTTTTGTCCAGCCACTCGGTGTATTTATCTGACGCCGAGGCGTACTGCTTGGCGATTTCGACCACCCTGCCCATCGTCAGCACCCCCTCGGTGCAGAGATCCACCCCTTTGATGAACCCGATCGGCGGGATGTTTGCATCCAGATAGTCCAGACGGGTTTCGACCGTTGTATTGAGATACCGTGCGACCAGCGAAGAGGTGGTGCCGCCGCAGACGATCCGTTTGCCGCCCTGCGAGAAAAACTCCTCCATGACCCGCTCATCGTCCTCCTTGTTGACCGGCGGGCCAATCATCAGGTTGACAAGCTGGCGTTCCCGGATACGCAGCACCGCGATCGTGGTATCGTCACCCGGCTTATCCATATACAATTCCCGGCAGGCGTCACTGAGCATACTCGCGATGGATTTTGCCGACATCTCTTTTTTGCAGTGGGTTTCGGCGTATTCGATCACATTCGGGCGTTCCCATCCGAAATTGAGCGACTGCCCGATCCCGGCATGGATCACCCCGTCGCTCATTGCGATGAAGATGTCCCCGAGCTGGACCTCAAAATGGGATTCCAGAATCTTTTTTCCCGAAATCACCCGCTCTTCCCGCTCATACTCATAGTTTTTGCCGTTGCGAAGCACGATAATGTCCGGGTTGTCGTACTGGATCAGGTCGATCTGGTTGCCGTCGTGCACCTTAAGGATCGAGAAGGTCGCATAGGCGACCTGCCGCACCGAACAAACCGGCAGGGTCTGCGCGATGGTGGTGACACACTCCTCGATCGACATGTCCGAATCGATCATGGTTGCGATAATCTGGGAAGTCAGGGTGGAAAGGATGTTGGCCTTTACACCGCTGCCCAAACCATCCGCCAGCACCATGGTAAAGTCACCCTTTGGGTTCTGCGTCTTGACCATCACCCGGTCGCCGCAAAGTTCCTCCCCATATTTAATCAGGCTGATGAAGCCATTCTCCATAAACAGTCTGTCCATCATGTTTCCTCCGACAGAACCGTATTCTTGATCTGGGTCAGCGCCACCTTGGTTTCGGCGGTCGTCTCGCCGAGCAGCGAAGCGATCTCCTGGACGATCCGCATCTGCTTTTCGATCACCTTGTCGGTGATCTCGATCGTCTGGTCGCGGCGGGTCTTATACTTTTCGTGGCGGTTGTGCTCCGAGGTGATGTCCTTAAGCATCCCGAACAGGAGATGGTGCTCCTCGTCCCGCACGATCGAAAGCTCAACATGCTTGTCGAACTCTGGCAGATAGATATGCTTGTCGATGACATCGTTCCCCGTGTCCAGTACATCCTGGAAATAGGTCGGGTCCATCAGCTCAATAATCATCGAGCCAATCAGTTTCTGGCTGCTGATCCCAAACAGATGGCTTGCCGGCATGTTCATCTTCTGGATGCAGAGGTCCTCGTCAAGCACAATGATTGCGTTTGGGGTGATGCTGAACACGTTGTTTGAGAAGGATTCGGCCTTCTCCCGCATGAACGGCAGGCACATCCCAACGTCCGCCTTGCCGTTGAACACCGCAACCGCCTTGTCCCGGCAGGTCGGATAGCCGCAGCTTCCGCAGTTCAGCTCGTGTTCCGGGCGGGTCTTGCCCATCTTGGCAAGGATTTCGGTGAGCTGCGCCTCAGACGGGCGGTGCTCCCGCACCAGCTCGACCGGCAGCGGACGCATCAGACCGAAATCCGGCTTGATGCTGAAATCGGTCCGCCTGGAGCGGTCGGGCTGGGCATACTGGTTGACCCGGCGGCGGCTCCGCAGGATCGAATCCTTATACTGGCGCGTGAACGGGCCGTTGATGCAGCTCCCCTCACAGGCGCTCATCTCGACGAAATAGCCGTTCAGGCTGCCGTTCTCGATCTCCTTGATCGCATTGATGCAGTTTTCCACCCCGTCAACCGGCAGGTATTCATAACCGCTCTCAAAGTCGAGGTCCATACACTCGATGATTCCGCCCGTCTTGGGGAAAAACCGGGACAGACGTCCATCCCCCTCGGGCTGTCCATCTGCCTCAAGCGCTTCCACCTTGATCTCGCGCCGGATGAGCCACTGTTCCAGCTCGTCAAAGGTCAGTACACAGTCTATGTAGCCGGGCAGCTTGTGCATCTCCTCCTTCTTGGAGATACACGGGCCGATAAACACAACATACGCATCCGGGAATTCCGCCTTGATCTGGCGCGCGCTGGCGAGCATTGGGGAGATGACCGGTGCGACGTACGGCAGCGCAGCCGGATAGTATTTCTGGATCAGGGAGACGACAGTTGGGCAGCAGGAAGAGATGATGACCTCCTGCTGATGCTCACGGATCATCCGCTCATACTCCCGCTTGACGATATATGCGCCTTCGGCTGTCTCGCGCACAGCGAAGAACCCCAGCTTTTTCAGCAGCGTTTCGAACTGCCCGATCCCATCAACCGGGAACTCGCTGATGAACGAGGGGGCCACGCTCGCGACCACCTTTTTGCCGCTGCCGATCGCGCCGATCACCTCGGTGAGGTCGTTGCGGACCTTCTTGGCATTCTGCGGGCAGGTGACCACGCACCGTCCGCAGAGGATGCAGTCCTGATTGATGATTTTGGCCTGGTTATCGGCAAAGCGGATCGACTTCACCGGGCAGACCCGGATGCATTTATGGCAGTTTTTACAGTTCGCTTTTTTCAGGCTGAGTACGTCGGTCATTCCTCACTGCAGCTCCTTCATCACTTTTTCCCTGAAAATTTCTTCGGCATTTTCCGGGTTCACACCGGTCACGATCTCATCGTCGATCCGGACCGCGACCCCCTGCTGGCATTTCCCCAGGCAGAACGATGCACTGAGGTTGACCTGTTCCGCAAGCTGGTTCTGTGCGATCATCCGTTTAAAGACATTGATAATATCGTAGGAACCTTTGAGGTGGCATGAGCTTCCAATACACACAGAAATATTCATACAAACACAAATCCCCTTCCCGCCGGATTCCGGCTTTCAGGAGCCGCCCGGGAAAAAACCCAAACCGCTCCAGTCGTATGGTTCTGCTTTTAACTATTTTGACTATAGCATACTATAAAGTTCATCTTTTTTCAATTCTGCATCCGGAAATTCTCCATCCAAATTTTTGTGATAATTTTGTCAATTCTGATGAAACCCGTCTTCTGCCGCGCCGCACCAGGAGAGGTGCCCCATGGCCCCGGGCCTTTGGCTGCCGCCGCAGCGTGCGCGACATGAGGCGGTATCCTCCGGGCGGACCAACCTCCGGAGAATCTTTCCAATCTATCACTTCAAAAGCGCGCGGCGGGCCAGATAATCGGGCATCAGGCGCGCCATCTCCGCATGAAATCCCGCCTGATGGTTCGGATGCAGAAAGTGTACATATTCATGCAGCACCACATATTCGAGCGCTGCGCGGGGTTTCCCCATCAGTTGTTTGTTCAGGGTGATGTAGTTTTTCGCCACATGGCAGACCCCCCACCGGCTTTTCATCCACCGCACCCGGAGAGCGGGCTGGGCGGGCAGGTATGCCGCAAACAGCGGATAGATGCGGTCACTCACCTCTCCGAACACCCGCTGGCATTCCTCGTCGGTATAGCTGTCCTGCACCTGACCCGCGGCTTCCTCCCGAATGCGTACCCGTTCCTGTGCCTGCTCAATCCATGCCTCGTGCGACGCCACAAACCGGTCAATCTCCCGCAGCGGGGTGCGGGCGGGCGCTGAAACGCGCACCGCGCCCCCCTCCCCTACCCGCAGGTTCAGGTTTTTCACCCGTTTGCGGGTCAGCTCATAGGTGATGCCCCCCACAGTCCGTTGGGTGCCGGGCTTCTGTGCGGTCATTTCAGCCGCTCCTCCGCCGCATGGATGATCGTTTTCATCGTCTTGATCCTCCCATACCGCTTATCGTTCGATTCAACGACCGTCCAGGGCGCATAGCCGGTGTTGGTGCGGGCGAGCATCTCGTTGACCGCTTCCTCGTATTGGTCCCACTTGTCCCGGTTGCGCCAGTCCTCGTCGGTGATCTTATACTGTTTCTCGGGAATCCGCTGGCGCTCGATAAACCGCCGGAGCTGCTCCTCCTGGTCAATCTGGAGCCAGAACTTCAGGACGATTGCCCCCCAGTCGGCCAGACGCCGCTCAAACCGGTTGATCTCGTCATAAGCGCGGCCCCATTGCTCCATGGTACAGAACCCCTCGATATGCTCGACCAGGACCCGGCCATACCAGGTGCGGTCAAAGATGGCTGTATGTCCATCCCGCGGGAGGGCGTTCCAGAACCGCCAGAGGTGCTGATGGTTTTTCTCGACCGGCGAGGGTGCACAGATCGGGATCACCTCATAACCGCGCGGGTCGAGCGCCTGCGTCACCCGCTTGATCGTGCCGCCCTTGCCCGCGGCATCCCAGCCTTCGAATGCGAGGATGAGCGGGATGCGCTTCTGATAAAGCCGGTTTTGCAGCTCGAACAGCTGTTTCTGGCAGCGTTTCAGCTCTTGTTTATATTCTTCGATCGAGAGAGTGCGGCGGGCGAGGCTCACCTCCGAGAGGGGCGGCAGCGGACGGGACACCAGCTCCTTCGAGATGCGCACCCCCGCGAATTCGGGCATGTTGTCGCTCTCCCGGCGGGCAATCGCGCCTTCCAGAGCGGAGATCACCGCGGTCAGCACCTTGTGCACCGCATACCGTTTATCCTCCGCCTCCACCAGCGTCCATGGCAGGTCCAATTTGCTGGTTCTCTCGAGCATCTCCTCGAACAGCTCCGCCTCTTCCTCATAGTGCCTGTTCCGGCGCCAGTCCTCCTGGGTCACCCGCCAGCGGGTCGCCTTTTTGGACTCCAACCCCTTGAGCCGCCTGCGCTGCTCCTTCCGGGAAACATGCAGGAAAAATTTGAGCAGGACTGCGCCGTCATCAACCATCTGCCGCTCAAAATCTACAATCTCATCAAACCGGCGCTCGATCTCTTTCCCGGACAGCCCCCCGCTCTCCCGCTCGGCCGTAACCCCATAATACCAGCTCCGGTCAAAAATCGCGATCTCCCCATAGAGCGGCAGCCGCTTCCAGAACCGGTACATCCACGGATAACGCAGGTCCTCCGCGGTCGGCCCGACAATGTTGTGCACCGAAAAGCCGCGCGGGTCCAGATTCTGAATCAGACGGGAGATCATCAAGCCCTTTCCGGACGCCCCCCAGCCCTCAAACAGGATGATGGTCGGGATTTTCAGTTCACGTGCCCGCTGCTGTAACACACTCAGCCGCCGCCAGAGCATCTCCTTACAAGCGTTCCACTCCTCTTTTTCCATCTTCAAGTGCAGGTCCAGTTCTTCCAACATAGCATAGCCCCCTTTGGGTGGTTTCGTTTTCCCCATCTTGTTTTTTGAACTGCTCCAAACGGCAGGCCACCAGCGAAAACTCCGCCGGTTCCCCGCACAAGGAGACGACAAACCCGTTCACGATCCGGGTAGAAATCCCCGGGATGGAAAGGGTGTTGATCTGCCTGAGCGGCAGAGAAAGCCCACGCCCATCCCGTTTGAGGTACGCCTCCTTGCGGGTCCAGACCTCGAGGAACTGTTCCGGGCTGTCGATGCAGGACCGCTCCTCCGGCGTATAATACCGCTCTGCAAGCCGCTTCCAGTCCCGGACCTTCCGGCCGAGCGGTTCCACATCCACCCCGACCGGGAACGCCGACACCGCACAGGCGACCGCGCCCCTGGTGTGCGAAAGGCTGATCCGCAGCCCGCCCTGTTCCAGTTCGGGCTTTCCATGCGCGCCATAAACCAATGCCGGCGGTGTAGCAAGCGCCAGCGCATGGGCGAGCAGCTCCCGCGCCGCAGCGGACAGGTCCCTGCGGTCGGTGCACGCCAGCCAGACCGTGTTCTGCATCCGTCCCCTCCTTTGGGCAATCCCTACAACAGAAGCCGGGTTGCCATATAATCCTATTGTAACAGGATTCGGCGGAACAGTCAATTTTTGTTTGCCGTTTGGATGGGCATTCTGCCACAATTTTTTTGATAATGGATGGGTAAATTTATGCAAAAGAATCGGTACACACCATTTTTCGGCGTGGACAGGGGCGGACAGCTTTGTTTGCGGGGGATAGGGCCGCGACCATATCCCCAGGCGGGCACGCACAGCGGGGGATTTTTGCCAAGGAAATCCCCGACCCAAAAAGACAGCGCCGGTTCCGGGAAAGGGCGTTGCGTGATCCGCGCGATTGTTGTATAATCGAAGCATCTGAAACAGAGGCGGAACGATTCTGTTCGAGCCTGCGGCAGACCCGCATTTTTCAGCGGTTTTACGATATGCGGTTTCAACATCAATCGACAGGAGTTTTTGAAATGCAAGTCAGACTGATCGCACTGGACCTGGACGGTACCACCCTTTGCAGCGACCACCTCACCCTGCCCGAGCCGAACCGGATTGCGATTGCGCGGGCCGCGTCGCAGGGGGTGCAGGTGGTGATTGCCACCGGGCGGATTCGCGGACGGATTCCCCAGCAGCTGCGTGAGATCCCCGGGCTGCGCTACGCGGTGACCTCAAACGGCGCCGCGGTTTGCGACCTTGTGACCGGGGAAACCCTCTATTCCAATCCAGTACCGCAGGATCTCGCTCTGCGGGTGCTGCGGGAGATCGCGCCGTTCGGGCTCTACACCGAGCTTTATTGCTGCGGCAGCTCCTACGTTGACCGCCAGGGGGACGCGATCCTCTCGCGGATTCCGGTTTCCGAGGGGCGCAGGGCGATGATCCGTTCAAGCCGGGAACAGGTGGAGAGCCTGTCCGCGCTCGCCGCCCAGCCGGATGCCTGCGTGGAAAAGATCAATCTGCCGTTTATCCCGCCGCACCAAATCGAAGAGGTCTGGGCGCTGCTCGGCTCGATCGGCGGGCTGGCGGTCACCTCTTCGGTCGCGGGGAACGCGGAGGTCAATGCCGCGTCCGCCAACAAGGGGGACGGGCTCTCCCATCTGTGCGGACGGCTTGATATCCGCCCCGAGGAGGTCATGGCGGTTGGGGACAACGGAAACGACC
>ERZ778516.1151-NODE-1151-length-20935-cov-6.144684_pt1 | contig 20935 bp, 19 predicted proteins | sample MGYA00510342_ERZ778516 | MGnify/ENA primary metagenome ERZ778516 (study PRJEB29527, sample SAMN07138961) | mouse gut metagenome | material: feces | host: mouse | place: China:Nanjing | collected 2016-01-25 ... | reverse complement strand
GGGACGGAGACGGCGGGTGCGTTCGAGAGCCTGTTCGTGTTTCCAGTCGTCAATCTTGGCTTTGTGACCTGACAGGAGTATGTCGGGGACGCGCCATCCTTTGTATTCAGCCGGACGAGTGTAGACCGGCGGGGCGAGAAGATTGTCCTGATAGGAATCACTAAGGGCACTCTGTTCGTCGCCTATGGCGCCGGGAATCAGTCTGATAACGGCATCGGCGATGACCACTGCCGGGATTTCTCCGCCTGTCAGCACATAGTCTCCGATTGAGATTTCCTTTGTGATCAGGTGTTCGCGTATGCGGTAGTCGATTCCTTTGTAGTGACCGCAGAGTATTATAAGATTTTGTGCAAGAGATAGGGAGTTGGCCATAGGCTGGTCAAACTGTTCGCCATCGGGTGATGTGAAAATTATCTCGTCATAGTCGCGCTGCGATTTCAGGTCGGCGATGGCTCGGTCGACGGGTTCAATCTGCATCACCATTCCGGCTTCTCCGCCGAAAGGATAGTCGTCGACTTTGCGATGTTTGTTGGTTGTGTATTCACGGAGATTGTGAACCACGATTTCAGCCAGACCCTTGTCCTGTGCACGCTTTAATATCGAACAGTTAAGGGGAGATTCAATCATCTCGGGAAGTACGGTGAGGATATCGATTCTCATATTTCAATCTATCGTTTGATTCAGTTAATCTTTGATTTGATGCGCCAAGGTGTTGGATAGAGGTTATTGGAGCGGTTGCCGATGTTCTTGACAAAGCCGAGCGGACGGTCAAAATGGGTGAGCAGGATGAATCCGCGCGGAGTGCCGTCAGGAAGTGTGATGGCATCACCTGAAAGATAGGTAATGGCTGTCTGGCTGTCGATTTCTACTGTAGGGAAGGCATCTTTACGCAGACATGGTGATAATGCCAGTGATTGCGAAGGGATGAGGTCGCGGCCTTTGACATTGCCCATAAGTATTCCTTCGTGGATGACATCAAGCTCTTTTTTTATTTTTCGGAGAGTGTCGGCATGCAGACTTGGAAAAGCATTGATGCGGTCCTCATCAGCATATATTTCCATCTCTGCGGCGGCTTCGTCTGTCAGCCATGATTTGGCAGACGTGAGCTGCGGTGTGGATTTGGCGTTTTTTGTCTTGTTTTTGCCTTTCTGTCTTTCACAGCGCATTTCGCCGGGCTTGCGGAGTATTGCGACAAAAAGTCCCTCGCCGCGAAGACGATGTGGCATAAAACGGTAGCAGTTTGCATCTGTACCTATTCCGCCGGCTATCCCCCATTCGGGGGCAATGTCAATAGCGATGCTTTCAGCTCCGAACTCATTGATGATTCTTTCGACCATTTCTTCATTCTCGCTGCGGTTGAAGGTGCATGTGCTGTAAATCATGATTCCGCCCGGTTTCAGGGATGACCAAAGATTGTTGACTATATCCCATTGGCGTTCGGTGCATTCGTGGATCAGACCTGCCGACCATTGCGATATGGCATCGGCATCTTTTCTCATCATACCTTCTCCCGAACATGGGACATCGGCTACGATGAGGTCGAAAGTATCTTTGAGACGGCGGAATGCAGCTGTGTCTCCCCGGGTTACGACACACGACGGATAGGACCATTTTATAAGATTCTCACGCAGCACAGCCGCCCGCGAGGGAACATATTCGTTTGCCACCACCAGTGAGCCGGCCGGTAGTGAGTCAATGACACCTGTCGTTTTGCCTCCGGGGGCAGCACACGAATCAAGGACGCGGACAGGAGAACCTGCATTACCGAACAATTTTTTCACTATGTAGCCGTGAAACATCGATGAAGCCTCCTGAACGTAGTAGCATCCCTGATGTAAGGCAGGGTCAAATGTGAATTTCGGGCGCTGGTCAAGATACAATCCGGCTTCACACCAAGGAATCCTGCTTCCTTTAAACCGGATATCTTCCTCGGTTACATTCTTGCTGACGTTTAGCCTCACCGACGTGCATGGTTCACCTTCGGCGAGAGCTGCCTTTAGCTCGTCAAGACCAAGATCGGCAAGCATTGCAAGAAATTGTTCAGGTAGAATGCGTGAAGGCATAAGAACAGTGTTATTGGATAGCTTATTTTTTGAGTTTTACCAGTGGACGGCCTTCGTATGACTCGAATTTTTTTACCCATTCCTCTGAAATCGGCATTGATGTGTTGGTCTTTATATCGAATCCGGCCATGATTGTGCGACAGGAGCATTTGACCTGATGGTCAGGAACAGAATATATGCGTTGTTCGAGGGTTATGCTTTTTTCGCCGATGGCCACGGCTGCTGTCTCGACTGCGATTTCCTCATTAAAAAATGTCGGGACACAGAAATTGGCGTTAATATTGACAATCACTACCCCCATTTTACGTATATCGACTTCCTTGTCGTCGTTGACGGCCTTGAAATAGCGGGCTTTTGCAAGATCCATAAAGGTCAGGTAGACGCTGTTGTTGAGATGGCCAAGCATATCAATATCATTGAATCTCATCTGGAGAGGCATGTGGTGTCGGAATGTCTCGATACCTGCTTCACATCGGTTTGTACTCATTGTTATGATTAATGAAATTAGTGAAACTGAACATCATTGATAACATCGGCACCAACCATGCGGTTAATAGCCGATATAAGTCTGTCGCGATTGAAGGAGAGTTCGTTTTTGAGAGGTGCTGAAGTCATATAGACATGGAGCACGCCATGATCCACGAAACGGCGTGTGGTATAGCGGTTTATTGACGGTCCCACAACGTCTACCCAAGCCGCGGCCGCACGCTGTTCGTTGAGAGAATCGGTCAGACCTGCGCGTGCCATAGCTTCGTCGATTATTCCGGCTATATGTTTGGGATAGGTACGTTTCATGATTCTGTCGGGGTGAAAATACCGTTTTCGACACTCCACATGCGGTAGTCGCCGCCTGTGCGGTGCATTATTTCGTCGAGATGTGTGCGGTTGGTATCGGTTATGAATATCTGGCCGAATGAATCGGAGGTGACAAGTTCCATTATCCGTTCGACACGCGAGGCATCGAGTTTGTCGAATATGTCGTCGAGCAGTAATATTGGGCGCATACCTGTTGCAGAATGGAGGAAATCGTATTGTGCGAGGCGCAAAGCTATGGTGAATGTCTTGCATTGTCCCTGTGAACCTATTCGTCTCATAGGCATTCCTTCAAGTTCCATGCCTATATCGTCGCGGTGAATGCCGACCGAGGTGTGTTTCACGATTTCGTCATGCCGGCGTGCTTCGTCAAGAAGAGTCTGCATTGTCGCACCCTCACGGTTAAGTCCGCTCTGATAACTGAGGGTCACAGTCTCTGAACTTCCGGCGATTGCTTTGTAGTAACGGTCGAAAATTTCGGTCAGGGCGGCTATACGTGCTCTGCGCACCTCATGGATATAGCTTGCCGACATGTCCATGACTATCTCGACGGCAGCGTAGAGATTGGCATCTACCACGCCTTCACGCAAGAGTTTATTGCGTTGTTCGAGAGCGCGGGTATATCGGATAAGATTGTCAAGATATATCGGGTCGCTCTGCGAGATTACAACATCCATCCAGTGACGGCGTTCCTCTCCGCTTTCGCGTATAAGGTCAATATCCTGTGGTGCTACCATCACGAGAGGAAAGCAGCCTATGTGTGAGCTAAGGCGGTCATATTCTTTCCCTCCGCGTTTGAGGGTCTTCCGACGCGATGAGGAGAGTCCGAGGACCAGTTCTTCGTCAATGCCTTTGCGGACGTAGCGCCCGCGCGCGATGGCAAAGTCTTCATCACGTCTGATAAGCATTTTATCAGGCACTCGCGAAAAGCTTTTGCAGAAGCTGAGAAAATATATGGCATCGAGCATGTTGCTTTTGCCCATGCCGTTGTTGCCAAGAAAACAGTTGACTTTACCCGAAAACTCCAGCCGGGCTTCAGGTATGTTCTTAAAATTGGTAAGTGATAGTTCCTCCAGCCTCATATTGCTACAAAAATACTCATTTTCCGCGTGACGGATATAAAAATAGAACCTAAAAATTCAGAAATAACAAAAATTACAGATTTACAGTCCGCTTTTATTTATTACGGAAGTAAATCTGTAATTTTTGTATCTCAAATATGGATATTTAATAATCAGCTATGTGAGTTGATTATTTCCCGTTGACGATTTCCATGATTATTTTGGGAAGGTCTGTGTTATCGTTGAATGATGCGAATTTCTCAGCTCCCACGCCGACTGCGTAGACAGGTACGAGTCCTCCGCTGTGGCCATTGGTGGTCCATCCGAGACCGGTAAAGCTGTCGAGCACTCTGAACACCTTGACTGTGAATTCGTCAAAATTCTTGTAGAGCGTTTTCTGGTCAGATCCGCTTTGGTTGAGAATGCAGCGTTCGAAATCCTCCTTTAACATGGCGGTCTGTTCAGGTGTGACAGGGACATGTGACCAGAATCCGAGTTTATCTTTGAGGAATTCTTCCATGTCGTCCCAACGGTAGGCACGGCGACTGCGGGCTAGACTTCGGCAATAGTCAGAAAATTCATCCTTTGAAATCTTCTGATAGTCGTAGTAGTTGAGATGGAGGTCATAGCCGACGGCATTGTTTCCGAGCCCCATACCGCCTGTCTCATGGTCGGCAGTCACGACTATAAGAGTCTCGTCGGGGTGAGCGAGATAGAAATCGTAGGCAAGTTTGAGAGCCTCTTGAAAATTAAGCACTTCCTTAATGACAATAGTTCGGTAAAATTTGCATATTCAATTGAATATCAATAAGATACAATGACAATTCAATATCGATGCAAACTATTGTGTATCAGTGCGATACAGCTATGCCTGCTCAAAAATTACCGAACTGTTGTAATGATTGTCCCGCCGTCGTTGGCATGTCCGGCATGATCGATATTACCGCCCTCGACCATCATGAAGAAGCGGTCACGGCCGTTGCGTTCGAGATGCTTTATGCAAGCTTCGGTCATTGCCGGGAGAGTGAGTGCGCCGGGAATGGAGTCGATGGTATAGCCTATGTTTGAAGTACGGTCTTCGAATGGAGAAAGCATGAGTACACGGCGTGAAGTGATTGTGTCGAATCCCTCAGTCCCACGGATGACACGGACTTTGTTTTCAGCGAATATGTCTATGAGATCGGTTTTTTCACCGGTCTTTTTGTTTTTTATTCCACGAAGGTTCGAACCTCCGATAAAGTCATATCCGCATGAGGCGGCATCCTTTCCTATTTCATAGTACATTGAACGTGAGGGGACATGCGTATAGAATGCTCCCGGCGTTGCGTCATCGGGATAGACTGAGGTGACAAGACCTATTCCATATCCGTCATCGAAAAGAGTCTTGGCAATAGAGGTGACAGAAGTGGAGTCAGGGGTCATTCCGAGCATTCCGTTGTTTGTTTTATTGCCTGTTGCAAGAGCAGTTCCGGCAGCTGCGGAGTCAGTGACAGGTGAGGATGCGGAGAATGTTGTAGATACGGCTGAGACAGGGAATTGCATCATCAGCAGATGGTCGTTATTGCCGAGTACGGTACGGTTGTAGGCTTCCGCTCCCATCACCTGTCCCATACCCATGCCGTCACCGATATAGTAGAATATGTATTTCGGTGTGTTGGCGAACAGTGAACCTGCGACGAGAACTGACGCAAGGGCTGAAATAAATCTGTGTTTCATCAGTCGGTAATGATTAAATTTAAATATTGTTGAATTTTAGAATTTCGTCAATCGGATGGCGGGAATTTGACAGCCGTGGCACTTTGCGCTGGCCTCCGAGCTTGCCTGTCGAAGCAAGCCATGCCTCGAACACCCCGGGTCGGCCTTTAACAACTGTCAGCGGATCAAGAAATATGCCGTGGCTACGTTTGGCCTCATAATCGCTGTTCTCATGTTGCAAGGCAATATCGAGTTTTGATGCGAACTCTTTCATTGACACGGGTTCGCGGTTGAATTCAATGAGCCATTCGTGCCGTCCGCGTGAATGGTCTGAGGCATAGACCGGAGCCGCCGTATAATTTGCAATATCGCAGTCAAGTTCCCGGCACACTTTAGACAGAGCCGCCTCGGCATTCTGTACCATAAGTTCCTCGCCAAATGCGTTGATATAGCTTTTGGTGCGTCCTGAGATAGTGATTTTAAGAGGATTGACCGATTCTATTCTGACGGTATCGCCTATCGGATAGCGCCATAGGCCGTTGCATGAACTGATGATCATTGCATAGTTCTCTCCTTCCTCAACCTCCCATGACGGTATGATTTCAGGCCGGTCGCTTCCGGCATCGTCGACATGGATGAATTCAAAGAACGTCCCGCAATCAAGCAATAACAGGAGCGACGGGTCGTCGATGGCATTCTGAAGTGCAAAGAATCCCTCCGAAGCGTTGTAACATTCAAGATACCTCATCTTCGGAGATGTGATGTGGCTATATTGCTCATGATACGGTGCCATTGAGATGCCTCCGTGAAAAAAGACTTCGAGATTCGGCCAGACATCATGGATGCTTGAGACTCCTTCCTGTGTGATAATCTGTTTCAGGACGGTTAGAAACCACGACGGGACTCCGGATATGTTGGTTATGTTCGTGCCCGCTGCAGCTTTGACCAAAGCGGGGAGTTTTACGGACCAGTCTTCGAGAAGCGCCACCTGCTTCGACGGAATACGGAATAGATTGGCGACAGGATTTATATTTTCAATGAGGTTGGCTGAAAGATCTCCGACCTTTACACCCGCTCTGAGATTAAGCTCGTTGGCAAAACTGCCGCCGAGAATGAAACTCTTGCCTGAAAATATGCGGCTGTCGGGGTAGAGACTGAGATAATGAGCCACCACGTCTGCTCCGCCTTTGTAGTGCGATCTTGCAAATGACTCATGTGTCACCGGGATATATTTGCTTTTTCCGTCGGATGTGCCGGAGGATTGTGCGAAATTTCGGGTCGTTCCGGGCCATAAGACATCTTTCTCTCCCTCAATCATTCTCATAATCCAAGGACGTAGCTCCGAATAGGGGACTGTTGCCGGCAATGCCGTTCGGTATTCGTCGTATGTTCTCACTTCCGAGAGTCCCTTCTCGGCTGCCCACTTTGTTTTTCTTAGGGAGCTTAGCAGCCGTTCAAGTTCTGATAGCTGTACCTCCCGCGTGTGGCCTGTCCATGACCGGGAAGCGTTGACACGCCTGCCAAACAGCGCACGTGCAAAGGGTGTGAAGTCCATTTCGTGAGTTTTTATCGTTAAGGATTGATAGATTAGTGGCCGGTTCGGTATTCGTCTGCAAAGACTAAAGTTCGTCGGGATGTTTCCGATAATATTCCTTCAGCAACGGCCCTATGTTGAAATAGAATCCGCCTTTCGGCTTGCCTTCTGAATCCTTGACTGTTATATATTCGTATGACGGATCGTAGAACACGTGGTCAGCGACCGTATAGTCCATCATGTTGAGCAATACATACTCGTGTTGAGGTTCTATGACATACCATGCGTTTTCTTCATCCTCGCCTGTTCCGGTTGACACGATGGCCATAAGGAGATAGTTGAGTTTATATTGCCATATATTCGCAAGATTGGTTTTACCTTTTTCGCGGAGAGCGTTTATTAGCATCACCATTTCTCCAAGATTGAATGGATTGTCGGCGAGAGCCTTTTCGGCATAAGCTATCACGGAGTCACACTCCTGACGTGTGAGTTTTGAAGAACGGTTAAGTACGTTGTAGTGTATGTCGCGCTGCGATGAGCGATACGGGTTGTAATCTTCCTGAAAAATGTAGCCGAGATAAAGGTGACGGTATTTGTCAATCTTCATCAGCGTGTCGTTGCGTTGGAACTCCTGCATCAGCCTCGGATAATAGTAGGGTGATTTAGTGTCGAGAGTTTCCATTCTTATTTTCTCAAGATCAGGCTTTTCGCGTTTGAGCTTGTTTATCTGGGCAGAAGCGCCTGTGATAAGGAATAGTGAGAATATGATTGAGATAAGAGTTCGCATATCGGAGAAACAGTTGTTGTTTGTTGGGAGAATTGGAGATTGTTACTGATTGAGGATTGCCGCAAGCCAGAGGACTGAAGTCCCGACCATGCACATGGTGACCACGGCAGGAAGTCCTTTGGCACAAAGATAGTTTAAAAATTTGGAAGATGGAAATTCCATAATTCTTCCTGCCGGTGTACGGCTATATGCTATACCGCCGAGCGTCGCACCGGCTACCGCCCCTATGATCATCCATTCATGGGACATTGCCAGCCCTACGAACGTTCCTGCAAGAGCTGCTCCGGCTATATAGCCTATTCCCAGGCGCGAGGATGTGATTTTTTTAGGCAGCATGTATTCGAGGCATATGACTATACCTGTGGATATTCCCCAGAATACAAGAGGCGTAGCAGAAATATTGACTACCGTCAGTCCGATGCCGAGAAGACCGAGATATGTAGTTACACAAGCCAGACGGCTTGACATGAAAGTTAGTATTATTCCTGCTATCAGCAGAAGAATACACACCACTGTGATGGCTATTATAACAGTTGCGGCAGTTCCCATAAGGCGTATAGTTGAAATATGAGTGTAAATGATTGATGATGTCATCATCCTTTCAGTTTTTTAACGTTGATTCTATGCTTATTGTTGCTTCTTTCTATTGCTATTGTTTAAAATTTGTTTGTTAAAGTAACGGTCTGATTTTTGCATGACAAGTATTTTTATGTAAATTTGTAGGTTGAAGGATAATTTTGTAAATCCGCTGCAATTTCTTTGGTTGATAAAAATGGATAGCAAGACCGACGATAGTTCTTTGTTGAGTCCCGGAACGGCTAAAAAACGTCTTGGGTCATATTTGCTGAAATACGGTGTGCCACTTGTTATTTCAGTTGGCTTGTGTTGGCTATTGTTTCATAACGAAGATATTAATCCATCTAAGATGTGGAACATTATCCGGCGTGATTGTGATTTCAGGTGGATTGTACTGAATATATTTTTCGGGATTATGGCTCAGGTTTTTCGTGCGGCCCGCTGGCAGATACAATTGCGTGCCCTCGGAATCCGTCCGTCTTTCTGGCAGTTGGTTCTGAGTATTCTCGGTACTTATTCCGTCAATCTTGTCTTTCCTCGTCTTGGTGAAGTATGGCGTACAGGTTATATAGCCAATAAGGAAAAAGCACCCTTCACGACTGTTTTCGGATCAATGGTCGCTGACCGTCTGGCTGATACGTTGGCTGTGTTCATTCTGCTCCTGCTTACTTTCATTCCGGCCGGAACACAGCTCAGATTCTATCTCAGTCAGGATGGAGGAATGCTGTCAAAACTCTTTGATCTTCTTGAATCTCCCGTGCTTTGGGGGGCGCTGATTGCTACTCTTGTAGTCTGCGTATGGATTTTTGTCCGTTATCCCGAGCAGAAAATCATTATGAGAATCAAGGGGATATGGGCAGGTCTGTGGAAGGGCTTTGCTGTGATTGTGAAGATGCGCGGCAAGGGACTTTGGCTATGTTACACAATTTTGCTCTGGGGTTCGTATATCACGGCTCTATACTGTGCTTTCTTGTCTTTTCCGCTGACAGCCGAGATGATGGCGCGTTACGGCATTGCAGCCCTTGCGGTATGTTTCGTGTTTACAAGTATCTCGATGGGAGTGCCTTCAAACGGCGGTATCGGCCCTTATCAGTGGGCCATGATGTTTGGAATAACTCTTTTTTCAGGAGGCATTTCGGGGCTTACACGTGAATATGCCCTGACATTTGCAAATATGCTGATGGGAGTGCAGACTCTCGTGCTTATCATACAGGGATTGCTTACATTCGGATGTATTGCACTATCTAAACGACATAAATAATTGAAGATTAGGAATGAAATTTAACGATAGCGACAAGGATTATTTCCTGCATGACTTTTCAAAAGATAACGGAAGCGACGGCGGAAGTCCTGACACGTCCGGCCGGAACGTAATGGATGATTCAACCGATTCACGGTCGCCGGCTTTTGACTTCGGGGAAAATGCCGGCCATGATTACGAATCGATGCCGGTGAAGCCGCGCCACCGTGGCAGACGCATATTGATATGGTTTTTCATCATAGTCATATGCGCGTTGGGGCTGACGGTATGGATAAGATATTTCGTCCCTTATGTGACCGAATCACAGACGACCGGTTTTGTCACGCTTGTGGAGAAAAGAGGCATTATATTCCATACGTTTGAAGGAGAGATGGTTAGCGAATCGCAACTTGCCGATACACAGCGTGTCTATTCCCGTGATGTATATTTCAGCATTCCCGATGACAATCTTGCACGCCGACTGCAGCAATATCAGGGGAGCGGTACGCCGGTCAAACTGACTTTCAAACGCTATTACGGCACTCTCCCGTGGCGTGGTGCCTCAAACAATATACTGGTTTCCTTTACTCCTGTGCAATGACACAGGCCACAGATATAACTAATACATTATCTAAAAAAGATTTTTCCATTGGATTACAGAATATTACCTCCTGACGGTTTCTTGGAAACCAGACTCAGTCTTCCGCTTTCAAAAAGCATGAGTAACCGTGCCCTGATAATCAACGCACTTACTCCCGGAGCTGCAAAGCTTGAAAAAGTGGCTGAATGTGACGATACGGATGCCATGCGCGAGGCTTTGGACTCGCTTGACGCTGACGTGATAAATATAGGCGCAGCGGGGACTACAATGCGTTTTCTTACGGCTTATTTTGCTGCGAAGGAAGGTGTTGATTTAATTCTTGACGGTAGCGAGCGTATGCGCCACCGTCCGATTAAGGTGCTTGTCGAAGCGCTCCGCGCTCTTGGTGCCGACATTGACTATGCGGGCGAAGAAGGCTTCCCCCCTCTTCGTATCCGCGGACGCAGGCTGAAGGGTGGTGATCTGACGCTCGATTCGTCGGTAAGCTCGCAGTATATATCCGCGTTGCTGATGGTAGCGCCCACAATGACAGAAGGCTTGAAACTTACTTTTACCGGCGAGACCGTTTCGCGTCCATATATCCTCATGACGCTCAAGATGATGGAAGATGCTGGAGTTGAAAGCGAATTTTTTGACGGAGTTGTCACTGTCCGCCCTCAGTCATACCGTCCGTTTGATTTCATTATTGAAGGTGACTGGAGCGCTGCAGCTGCATGGTATGAAATAGAGGCTCTGTCGTCGGGGGCTGTGACGATAGATAATCTTTCGTGCGAATCCTGTCAGGGTGACCGAAAGCTTGCCGACATATTTGCACGTCTCGGAGTCGACACTCAATGGGAAGGTGAGGAAGGTGGCTCAGACCTTATACCATCTCCTGATCAGGATGCCAGACTCCGTGTCGATTTCTCTGATACTCCTGATCTTGCACAATATGTCATCGTGACATGTGTCATGCTCGGAATCCCGTTTCATTTCACAGGACTTTCAACACTTGCCATAAAGGAGACAGACCGCGTCAGTGCATTGAAAACCGAACTGGCTAAAATCGGGGTTTTCATTCAGCCTGAGGGGAACGATGTGGTGTCATGGGAAGGACAGCGCCGTCCGATTGACGCTCTGCCCGTGTTTGATACATACGATGACCATCGCATGGCTATGTGTCTCGCTCCTGTTTCGCTCTTCCTGCCCGGAATAATCATCAAGGATGTCGAGGTTGTCGCTAAATCTTATCCCGGATTTTGGGATGCACTCCGTGAAGCCGGATTTACGCTTCTTGACGGTGACGCACCGCTCCCCGATCCTGTGGAAGAATAAATAAAATCTGCTTTATTCCAATGACAGGCGCTCTGATTATACTTGCTGTGACATTAGTCACAGGGCTCATACTGTATCTCACACATCGTCCCGACAAGGATGATGGAAGCAGTGAGGGTCTAAATGAACCTTCCGTTGAGCCGGAGAAATGTTGCGGACTTCATGCCGTGTGTGAGAAAGGTCTTTCGGCAGACGGTAAACCGGTTTATTATGACGATGAGGAACTTGACCGTTTCGCAGGCCGTCAGCCCGACGAATATTCCGATGAAGAGGAAGAGGAATTTCGTGAAGTGCTCTACACATTGCTTCCTGCCGACATCTATCCGTGGGGAGTGTCGCTCACTCAGCGCAACGTGGCTCTGCCCTCTTCTTTGCGGGACGAGTGGCTGCTCATGGTTGACGACGTTGTGAAAAATAATAATTTAAAAGCTTGATTGATAGGTGGAAATATTCGGCTATGACTTCTTTCGTAATGCCCTTGTCGGTATTCTGTTGCTGAGTGTGGCATCGGCTGTTATAGGCACATATATAGTCACGCGACGTCTTGTGTCGATTTCTGGAGGTGTGACCCATGCCTGTTTCGGAGGACTTGGATTAGGTTATTTTCTTGGCTGTAACCCTGTGGTCATGGCCGGAGTGTTTGCTGTGGCTTCATCGCTTGGAGTCCAGTGGATGTCTAATCGTCATCGTGTCCGCGAAGATTCGGCTATAGCTGTCGTGTGGGCTCTCGGCATGGCTTTGGGGACACTGTTCATATTCCTGACTCCGGGTTATGTACCTGAGCTTAACGCTTTTCTTTTCGGTAATGTCCTGACTATCACGAGTGGCGATTTGTGGTCTTTTGGAATTTATACGGCTCTTCTGCTCATATTCTTCGCTTGTTTTTTCCGCAAGATTGTCGTATGTGCCTTTGACCCGGATTTTGCCAGAGTCCGTCATCTGCCTGTCACTTTTATCACTACAGCGATGACTGTTTTTGTAGCTGTGTGCATTGTTCTTACCATACGTCTTGTCGGTGTGATGCTCCTCATGTCGATGCTCGCCCTGCCACAGATGATTTCCGAGACTTTCTGTCACAGATTCAAGTCGATGATGCTTCTTTCGATTGTAATATCGGTTGTCTGTTGTATTTCAGGCTTGTTGCTCGGGACTGTAATTGATGTGCCTTGTTCAGCACTCATAGTCCTGACAATGACCGCTGTCTATGTTGTGACACGTGTCTATGCTCTGTTGAGATTCAACTGACCGGCTGCTAACTTTTTTTGCTGCGAGATGTTTTATAAGAAATTATAAAACTCTTCTCTGTTATGAAAAACGCACACAAATTCTGTATCATGCTCGCTTTAGGAGCTGGAGGCATATTGGCAGGAGCGCTTAGCGGCTGTGCCGGTATGTGGTTAGGCACGGATACGGATTGGAATTTTACTCAACCCGGAGGTTTCGGTGTTGATATCGGCGTGTCAACTCCTCCTATACATATCGGTGGCCCTGTCGGTGGGCCGGGATTTTTAGGTCCGGGCGGTCCACCACCACCTCCACCACCATATTTAAGGTAAAAAGGCTATTTTGCAATCCTCTTCATAACCATGTCACAGGGCTCCCGGATTTTCTGTAGTCCTGTGATTTTTGTATATGTCCGGGGAAATGATGAATGTATGTTTATTATATTTATCCGTTTATTTAAAATATAGTTTTATTCTTTGATTAATAATTTTAGGGATTAATTTGGAAATATATAACCTATATAGTATATTTGCAAACTAAAAGTAATATTTAAGGCAAATTGTCATTTTGTCTGTCTCAACAAGACTTTAAATCACGTTTAGTTTATCTATAAGTCTATTTCCATGAAACAATTGATCGGGAGGCTTTTGTTCGTGCTATTTTTTTCATCGGTGACCATGTCGCTTTCAGCAAAAGACGATTTATTATATCTTTCAGGCCGAGTCAGAGATGCCATAACGAAGGCAGACCTGACAGATTCACATGTCCTTTTGTATGATTCTCTGGGAAATTTAAGGGATTCTATTAAGGCAGACAGAGGGTCAAGATTTACGGGCGGCGAGGTAATAGCTATGGCTTATTTCGGATTTGCCGTGCCTCGTGTGGATTCGACTTATGTGTTTGATGTTGTTTGTCCCGGATATATGACTGAAACGATAAGTTATCGTGTGGAGAAAATTGGCAAGAGAGAAACTTCCCGCTCTCTTCCACCAATCTATCTAAAGCGCGAGCCTCGTAAACTTGGCGAAGTGACGGTGACCGCCTCCAAAATTAAATTCTACAACAAGGGTGACACTTTGGTTTTTAATGCGGATGCTTTTCAACTCGCCGAAGGTTCGATGCTTGACGCGCTGATTGCACAGCTGCCGGGCGTGGAACTCAATGACAACGGGCAGATTAAGGTTAACGGACAGTATGTAGAGTCACTGTTGCTCAACGGTAAGGAGTTTCTCGATGGCAACAATCAACTCATGCTTGAAAACATAGATGCATATACTGTCAAGAATATAGAGGTCTATGAAGGGCAGACAAAACTTGAGAAGTGGCGTGGCGATCCGGATGCAGAGAAGCATCTGACAATGGATGTCAAGCTTAAAAAAGAATACAATATCGGTCTCATACTCAATGCGCAGGGTGGATATGGAACTGAAGACCGCTACATGGGACGTCTGTTTGCCTCATGGTTCTCCCCTACTACCAAGCTGACTCTTATAGGAAATATAAACAACCTGAATGATAACCGAAAGCCGGGAAAGAGTGACACATGGACACCTGAAATGATGCCATCCGGCACACGGGAATATAAAATGGGCGCATTTAACTATGATTATGAGAATCCTGAGCAGACGCGCAGCTTCAACGGATATGTAAACGTGGAGGAAAATTCCACAGACAACCGCACTACTCTCGCACGCACAAATTTCCTTAGCGGAGGCAATACGTTTGACAATTCGTTCAGCCGTGGCAAAAACCGTCAGTTGAAAGTTGAAACCCGAAATTATTATAACAGTTTCACTGAAAAATTCTATTATGGGGGAATGCTTCTCGGACGCTACATAAAGCGTGAAAACAATTCGTCGTCGATTTCAGCCACTTTTGACAAAGAGCAGACCGACCTTACCTATAAAGCACTTGAAGCACTATATAGCGACGGCTCTCCAGAAAGACTTGACGCTGTGATCAACCGTTCAATAACCCGAAGTGATGGCAGCCGGCATGAGAGCGAGGTGCAATTCTATCCCACGTTCGAATATAAAATTCCACAGACCGATGACCGCCTGCGTTTTCAGGTCGGTGTGAAATACAAGGATGAAAAAGAGGAGCGCTGGCGGGACTACAACATCAACTATGGGGCAGATCCGAATCCGGCTGTCACACGCCGTCAGTATTTCGACAATTCACCTAACCAGACGTTTACGCTTGACGCTACGGCAGAATACAGGACATTCGTAAGCAAAGTGAATCTTGGCTTTACTTACAGCTACCGCTTCCTGAACCGAGACCGTGACTCATACATGTATGCTCTTGACCAGTTGACTGACATGGGAATCTACGGTACTCTGCCGGGTGGGTATCTTGATAAGTTTGATCCTGATAACAGCTATACTTCACGCCTTATAGAAAACAAGCATGATTTTGGCCCGGAGCTGGTGTTTCGCAGACCGTTACGCGGAAACACGCTGTTGGTTTGTGTGAATCCTACCATATCACTGCTGCATCAACATTTCGACTACTGGCGTGCAAACCGTTCGTATCTGGTCAGCAGAAGCTCGATGCTATACGCGGTGGGACGCTATTCAGCAAGGATTGATTTCTCTATGGATAGAAAACCGGGTAAAGACCGTCGGTCTTTTTACCGTCATCAGTTCATCTATGAATACAGACTTGATACGAAGACTCCTGATCTTGTCCATCTGATTGACATCGTGAATGATTCCGATCCTCTTAACATATCACTCGGCAATCCGGATCTGAAAAACGCCTATGTCCATAATCAGACACTGACATGGAACTATAAAGCTCACGACCATCCTGTCAACAATACATTACTGCTTGGGTATGAACTGACCTCGCGTGCTCTTGTGCGCGGCTATACTTATGACACATCGACAGGTATCCGCCGTAACCGCACATATAATGTCGACGGAAACAATGTGTTTTCAGCACACAATAACTTCAATCTACAGTTCGGTGCGAAACAGGAGTTTATGCTGAGCTCATCGACAGACGGACAGATCATTAACTCTGCCGATATGATAGGTGTCAATCTTGAGACACCCGAGGAGTCAAAGGTTTCTACGAGAGCACTGACTCAGGGTCTTAAGTTCGGATGGCAGATCGGCAAGCAGAGTTTGCAGTTTGGCGGGAAATATACCAACCGCCACACTACTTCGTCGCGCGAAGATTTCAACACTATCAACGCCAACCACTACAACTATGGAATTATAGGTCAGTTTATCCTGCCCGGAGGGTTCGGTATAAATACTGATTTCATGCTCTACACGCGCAGCGGTTACGGTGTCAGGGAACTTGATACGACAGATGCTATCTGGAATTTACGTATGACCTATACCCCCAAGGGTGGCAGATGGGTGTTTATGGTCGACGGTTTCGACATGCTTCGCCAGCTATCGAATGTCAATTATGCTGTCAATGCGCAGGGCCGCACGGTCTCTTACACCAATGCGCTTCCGCGCTACATTCTATTCTCTGTCCAGTATCGTATCAATAAGCAACCCAAAAAACGATAATCCGGGTTGACCGAAAAAATCAGGAGTTTCAGAAATAATGAATTTCTGAAACTCCTGATTTTTATACTTATACAATCTCTATGACAGTGCCTTTTTTGCGCTCTGGGTATCGCGTTCAAGCTGTTCACGTAGCTTTTCGGTTGATGAGAACCGCTTTTCCGGGCGCAGGAAGCTGATTAATTCAACAGTCACTTCTTCATCATAAAGATAGCCGGTGTAGTCAAATATATGTGCTTCAATGGATATTTCACCTTGTCCTTCTGTTTCCGAGACTGTAGGCCGGAAGCCAATGTTGACCATTGCCTGACGGCGTTTTCCGTCAGGAGTAATGACATAGGCTGCATATACTCCGGGCTTCGGGATAAGAATACTTTTATCTCCGACATTCAGATTGGCTGTCGGAAATCCGATTGTCCGTCCGAGTTTCTGCCCTGAGGTCACGATTCCACGCAGTCCGTAGGGATAGCCAAGTGCTTCAGCGGCTTTTTCAGGATTGCCTGTGAGTAGATGATGGCGTATGACTGAAGAACTGACAGGAGCGGCTGCGCCTCTGTATTCCGGCGCAGGTATTACCTCTACCCCCACTTCTTTACCGATGGCGCGATATTCTTCAAGTGTCTTCGGACGGTCGTGTCCGAAACGGTTATTGAATCCTAACACGAGTGTATCGATACCAAATGACTTATGGAGCATATTTAGAAATTCGCGGGCGCTCTTGTAGCGCAGACGGTCATTGAAGGTGAGGATTACAATATCCTCGACTCCGGCGTTTCCGAGACGGAGCAGACGGTCCTCAAGCGATGTCAGCAATCCGGGTGTCTCGAGAGGTCTGACGACGGAGAGTGGATGTCGTGAGAAAGTGATGACAGCAGGCGTTAGCTTCCGGCTATCCGCTTCAAGACGCAGGTAGTCAATCAGAAATTTGTGTCCCGTATGGACTCCGTCATACATACCTACGGCTGCTATCCGTCGGCGCGAAGTGTCGCTTTTGGTTATAATTTTCATGATTGCTTGATTGATGGAGAGGTCTGATTGAGAGTCTCTGTTTGATTAACGCCTCCGGACATCGAGGTGTTCTGTCGTCAATTCAAAAACTCATCGAGGAGATTTTTGAATTCGTCACCCGGCTTCACGAGTACGGCATTGAGTCCATAGGAGCGAGCGGCATCGACATTAGCCTGTGAATCATCGAAAAATAGTGTTTCATCAGGCTTGATATGGCCTTCTCGCTCGGTGTAATCGAAAATTTCCTTGCCGGGCTTGCAGCATCCGGCTTCGTATGAGGTGAATATTCCGTCGAAATAATCGGCCATTTCAAATCCTTCCTTGCGGAATTCTTCAGCGATGCGGCTGTTGATCATTATAGGATTTGTGTTTGACAGCAGATATATCTTATAATCCTTGCGCAGAGCGCGGAGCGCTTCAAGACGTGTGACAGGGATGCCGACGAGAAATTCATTGAAGGCATTGTCTATTTCCTCGTCGCTGACCTCGGGTCGGTCAATCATCGGACGTACCTGCCGGTGAAACTCATCGGCATCGATTTTTCCTGATTCGAGGGCAAGAAAAGCACCCTTCTGGCCATACACGCCGAGAAAATCGTCGGCATCTTTCATTCCAAGTCGCTCGAAGGCTCTGACACAGCGGTCGCGGTCGAGATCCATGATGACTCCTCCGAGGTCGAAAAGCAGATTTTTTATCATTTTGCCTTATATGTCAATAAATTCTGTTAAGTGAAGGCAAATTTAAGAAAATATCCCCGATTTTTTTGTAAATTTGCGCCTTAATTATCATCGACACGTAATTGAAGTATCTCTATCACATCATAAAGCGTGGAAACTAAGTACATTTTTGTCACAGGTGGCGTAGTGTCGTCACTCGGCAAGGGAATCATCTCTTCTTCGTTGGCATGTCTTTTAAAGGCACGCGGTTTCAGGGTCACCATACAGAAATTTGACCCCTATATCAACATCGACCCCGGAACTCTCAATCCCTATGAGCATGGCGAATGCTATGTGACAGTTGACGGACACGAGGCTGATCTTGATCTCGGACATTACGAGCGTTTTACAAATATCCAGACCACAAGGGCCAATAATGTTACAACGGGACGGATATATAAAAGTGTCATTGAGAAGGAGCGTCGCGGCGACTATCTCGGCAAGACAGTCCAGATTATTCCACACATCACAGATGAAATCAAACGTAATGTGATGGCTCTCGGCAAGACAGGGAACTTTGATTTCGTCATCACTGAAATCGGTGGTGTTGTCGGTGATATCGAGTCGCTTCCATTCCTTGAGGCTGTGCGTCAGTTGCGCTGGGAACTCGAAGGCAACTGTATTTGCGTACATCTTACCTACGTCCCTTATATAGCTGCCGCTAAAGAACTTAAGACAAAGCCTACCCAACACTCTGTAAAGCAGCTACAGCAGCTTGGCATCCAGCCGGATGTACTTGTGTTGCGTACAGAGCATGACATACCGCAGTCTATGCGAAAGAAAATCGCACAGTTCTGTAATGTCGCTCCCGATGCTGTTATACAGAGCGTTGACGCGAAAAGTATCTACGATGTGCCCATTCTTATGCACGAACAGCATCTTGATGAAATTGTGATGCGTAAGCTGGACATGAATCCGGCAGGGCAGCCGGATATGGCACCGTGGAAAGAATTCCTGACAAAAATGCGTACAGCCGATAAGAAAGTGCGTATCGGTCTCGTCGGTAAATACGTAGAGCTTCAGGATGCCTATAAGTCGATTTCCGAAGCATTGTTCCAATGCGCCACATACTCGGACCGTCAGCTCGACCTTGTGTATATCCATTCAGAGCGTGTCACTCCCGACAATGTTGACTCACAGTTGCGCGATCTTGACGGAGTCATCATAGCTCCGGGATTCGGACAGCGAGGCATTGAAGGTAAGTTTGTCGCGCTTAAATGGTGTCGCGAGCATGATGTCCCTACATTCGGCATCTGTCTTGGCATGCAGTGTATGGTAATCGAGTTTGCGCGTGATGTCCTCGGGCTTCCACAGGCCAATTCGACCGAGATGCAGCCTCATACTCCCGACAATGTCATCGACCTAATGGAAGAGCAGAAATCCATATCCAATATGGGTGGCACAATGCGTCTGGGAGCGTATGACTGCGAACTTTTACCCGGTTCGCGTGCAGCCGAAGCCTATGGCTCTACTCATGTGAAAGAGCGTCACCGTCATCGTTTCGAGTTCAACAATGACTATCGTGAGCGCTTCGAGGCCGCAGGCATGAAGTGTGTCGGCGAGAATCCTGCAACGCATCTTGTCGAAGTCGTGGAGCTTCCCGACCACAGATGGTTCATAGGCACTCAGTATCATCCTGAGTACTCATCGACAGTCCTTTCGCCTTCTCCCCTATTCATGGACTTCATCAAGGCAGCCATAGCCTACAAGGAGGAACGTGAAAATAATTAAAATGAAGAAATAAAACCCCAATTTTCTATCCCGTAAATCCGACTCATGGACAGAAACTCAATCATCGGGCTCTTATTGATGGGCCTAATCATCTTTGGTTTCACCTACATCAACCGCCCGTCGGCCGAGGAGCTTGAGCGACAGCGCATAGAGCGTGAGCAGATGCAGGCTCAGGAGGCTGAAAAGGCCACTGATAGCGGTGCCTTGAAATTCGATTCAATAACTCCGGCTGAAATAGCTACAATCAAGAGCACTGTCCGTGAACTCGGCGTGACTGATTCGCTTACAGGTGTCTCTACCCTGCGTGTCGATAAAGTAGACCTCCGTCTCAGTGCTGATGGAGACCTTCAGGGTACGGTCGATGCCGACGGACGTGTTGTCCCGGTTGCCGATATTATCGGCAATTCAGCCTCACTTCCTGTGACAGTGGGCGTTCCTGCAACCAAAAATCTCCGTAACGCGCTTGCTACGGTTGCCCGTTATCGCGGATTTGCCCGTCATATTTCAGGTGACAGTACGACAGTCAAGCTTGAAAACAAGCTTCTGAGTCTTGAACTTTCGAACAAGGGCGGTGTCATATCGTGTGCCACACTCAAGAACTATGAAAGCTATGATTCAACAAAGGTCAAACTGCTCTCTCCTGAGACTGATACGTATAGCTTTACGCTAACATCTGCAACCCAGCGCTTTGAGACACGCGAATTCTATTTTACCCCCGTACAGCTGAGCGATTCATCCGTGTTGATGAAACTCGACCTTGGCGACGGAGCAGTCTGGGGTATAAAGTACACGCTTCCTGAGGACAGCTATCTTGTCGACATTGACATCGTGCAGCAGGGAATGCAGTCCATTATCCCCTCTTCGGTTGCTTCGATGGACTTTACATGGCATCAGAAGATGCGTCGCAATGAGGCCGGACGTGTGTTTGAGGAACGTAATTCTGCTTTGTACTACATGTTCATTGACGGAGATGTCGATAATCTCAGCGAAAGTGGCGATGACAAGGAGGAAATCAATCAGCGACTCAAATGGGTCAGCTGCAAGA
>ERZ778516.1149-NODE-1149-length-20946-cov-11.770667_pt1 | contig 20946 bp, 19 predicted proteins | sample MGYA00510342_ERZ778516 | MGnify/ENA primary metagenome ERZ778516 (study PRJEB29527, sample SAMN07138961) | mouse gut metagenome | material: feces | host: mouse | place: China:Nanjing | collected 2016-01-25 ... | reverse complement strand
GCATCCGGAATTGTTGCTGCCGCCGAATCCATTGCCGCAGAAGAGCAGAAGCAGGATGATCCACCAGCAGCTGTCGCCGCCGAATCCGCTGTCGCATCCGCATCCGTTTCCGCCGAATCCGCTGCCGCAGCAGGAGAACAGGAGAAGGATCAGGATCAGGCATCCGCATCCGCTTCCGCCAAATCCCACACTGTTATTGCCGCAGCCGCAGCTGCATCCGCAGTTGTTGTCGCAGCCGCAGCCGCAACCGTTTCTACTTAAGTCACCCATGAAGATAACCTCCAAAAACTATTTACACTTCATCATATGCAGAAACGCCCAATTGTGCTATACTAAAACAAAAAAGGACAAAACTGCACCGAAAATTTCTGTGCAGAGCTGCAGAACTGTAATCAGGAGGAAATGACCATGCCGGCAACCTATGCGCATTATATATTTGGTAAAAAGGTATTTCATAAATTACCGGAGAAACTCAAACAGGAGGTCCGTCAGGGAAAGGATGCTTTTCTTCTGGGACTTCATGGTCCGGATCTGCTGTTTTATTATCATCCGTTTCATAAAAACCGGATCAATCAGTACGGGGTGTGGATGCATAAAGAGATGGCAGCAGATTTTTTTGACCGGGGAAGGATCTGCTACCGGAAGGATCCGGATCCGCTGCTTCGGGCCTATCTGTACGGGTTTTTATGCCATTTTATTCTGGATCACGAGTGTCATCCTTTTGTCAATTATTTTATGGAGGAAAAGGAACTGGGCCATCTGACCATAGAGACGGAATTTGACCGGTATCTGATGTCGGAGGACGGATATGAGCCGCTGAACTTTGTCCCCGTACATCATCTGATCAGCAGGAGACATACCAGAGAGCAGATTTCCAGGCTGTTTGAAGATGTGACACCGGAGCAGCTGCAGGTGTGCATCCGGCAGTTTCGCTGGGTCATCTCGCTGTTTGTGTGCCGGAATCCCATAAAAAGACTGGCATTGAAAATAATTTCCAGAGTAACCGGGCAGGATAAGAATATCGGCGGCCTGATCATGGATGGCAGAGTTCATCCGATCTGTGTCGGAAGCGACCGCTTTTTGAAGGAGCGCATGGAGCATGCGGTCCTGACAGCGGTAGACGAGATACAGAAGTACTGTCGGGTCCTGGAGGTGGGAGGACTTTTGTCAGAACGGCTGTATCAGAACTATGAGGAGTCGATATGATGCATCTGACTGGAAAAGAACGGGACTGGGTGCTGTATGATGTGGGGAATTCTGCCTTTGTCATGCTGACTGCCACAGTCATTCCGATCTGTTTTAAAAATGTTGCAGAAGGAACGGGAATGTCTGCTGCGGATTCCACGGCATATTTCAGCTATGCCAGCTCACTGGTAACGGTGATCGCGGCAGTCCTGGGGCCGGTTCTCGGAGCCGTAGCAGATATGAAAGGTTTTAAAAAGCCGGTGTTTGCCTGCTTCATGGGAATTGGGGTGCTGGGCTGCGCAATGCTTGGAATACCGGCAGGGTGGCTTCTGTTCCTCGGGATCTATGTGATCGCCAAGGTGGGGTATCAGGGGAGTCTGACGTTCTATGATTCCATGCTGACGGATGTGACGACGGATGACAGGGTGGATCAGGTATCTGCTCATGGGTATGCCTTGGGTTATATCGGGAGCTGCATTCCTTTTGTCATCAGCATTCTTCTGATCCTGTATGCAGAGCCTCTGGGACTTGGGAGTACGAAGGCGGCGGCGCTGGTCTTTGCCTTCAATGCAGTGTGGTGGTTTGTGCTCACGCTTCCTCTTCTGAGGAGTTTTGAGCAGATCTGTTATGTGGAGAAAAAGGAACATCCGGTCAGGGAGAGCTTTGAGCGGCTTTTTGGGGTCATGAAGGACGTGTGGAACAACAGGCGGATCTTCTGGTTTCTTGCCGCTTTTTTCTTCTACATTGACGGAGTCTATACGATTATTGACATGGCAACTTCTTACGGCAAGGATGTGGGGATCTCCGATGCGGATCTGATGCTGGCGCTTCTGCTGATGCAGATGGTTGCATTTCCGTGTTCCATTCTGTTCGGCAGCCTGGCGAAGAAGCTGGAGGGCGGACGACTGATCCGGCTGTCCATACTTGGATATCTGGTTATTGTACTGTTTGCAGTCCAGATGAGCCATGCATGGGAATTCTGGCTTCTTGCCGTGTGCGTGGCGGTCTTTCAGGGAGGAATCCAGGCGCTGTCCCGGTCATATTTTACAAGGATCATTCCGAAGGAACAGGCAGCAGAATATTTTGGCTTTTATGATATCTTCGGAAAAGGTGCGGCATTCATGGGGACTTTGATGCTTGGAGCGGCGACGCAGCTGAGCGGAACGTCGCGGACCGGAATCGGCCTTTTGTCCATTCTGTTTCTTGCGGGATATGTACTGTTTCGCAAGGCGGAGAAGGCATAAACAGTTCTTGACCTGGAGTTGACTCCATCTGGTATAATGGCAGGTATCAGATATGAGAAGTGGAGGAGAAAAGATGAGGTATCGGGAACTTGGAAGAACAGGGCTGAAGGTCAGCGAAATCTATGGAAAATAAGGAGAGTGTGTTTATGGGAACAATATCCGCATATATGGTTCCGCATCCGCCGTTGATCGTGCCGGAGATCGGAAGAGGAGAAGAGAAAAAGATTCGGAATACGATTGATGCATATGATGAGGTGGCAGGAAGGATCGGAAGGCTGAAGCCGGATACGATCGTCCTGATCTCGCCGCATCAGACCATGTATGCAGATTATTTCCATATCTCGCCGGGAGCGGGCGCAGCCGGAGATTTTGGACCGTTTGGGGCAGGGCAGGTGAGACTGGAGGCTGCTTATGATACGGAATTTGTGAGCCTGCTTTGTCAGTATGCATTCGGAGAGAAGCTGTCGGCCGGAACGGTTGGAGAGAAGGACCGCAGGCTGGATCACGGGACGATGGTACCGCTGTGTTTTGTGAACCGTTACTGGACCGGATACCGTCTGGTCCGGATTGGACTGTCCGGGCTGCCTCTTACGGAGCATTACAGGCTGGGACAGTATATTCAGAGCGCTGCAGATGCCCTGGAACGGAAGACCGTGCTGATCGGCAGCGGGGATCTGTCCCACAGGCTGAAGGCGGACGGCCCTTATGGATATCAGAAGGAAGGACCGGAGTATGACAGGCGCATCATGGATGTCATGGAACGGGGCGCCTTTGGAGAACTTCTGGAATTTTCGGAGGATTTTTGTGAAAAAGCTGCAGAATGCGGACATCGTTCTTTTGTCATAATGGCAGGAGCGCTGGATGGGCAGAAGATAAAGAGTGAGCGCCTGTCCTACGAAGGACCTTTTGGAGTAGGATACGGCATCTGTACCTATGAAGTATGCGGTCCGGATGCCGGGCGGAGGTTTTTGAAGGCATATCAGGAGCGGTCGCTTGCCCGGCTGCACAGACAAAGGGAACAGGAAGATGCCTTTGTGCGTCTGGCCCGGGAGACGATCGAACAGTATGTGCGCAGCAAAGAAGTGCTCCGCTGTCCCGATACACTTCCGGAAGAGATGAGGAAGCGCCGGGCAGGCGTATTTGTTTCCCTGAAAAAAGACGGAAGGCTCAGAGGATGCATCGGGACCATACAGGCGGTGCAGGCTTCGCTGGCAGAAGAAATTATATATAATGCAGTCAGTGCGTGCTCGAAAGACCCAAGGTTTGAGCCGGTCAGCCAGGAAGAGCTGGAACATCTCACCATCCATGTGGATGTGCTGGGAGATACGGAGCGGATCGATTCTCCGGAAGAGCTGGATGTAAAACGTTACGGCGTGATTGTGACCAGTGGATACCGGCGGGGGCTGCTCCTTCCGAATCTGGAAGGAGTGGATACGGTGGAGGAGCAGATTGCCATTGCCAGGCAGAAGGCGGGCATCGGCGGGACTGAAGAAGTGGAACTGGAACGGTTTGAGGTTGTCAGGCATTTTTGACGCAGAGACGTAGAGAGAAGAGGTGGACGGATGGAGACAGTCTGTCAGGTGTGTATGCATCACTGCCGCCTGAAGCCGGGGCAGCTGGGAATCTGCCGGGCAAGGAAAAATGAAGACGGGAAGATCCGGTGCGAAAATTATGGACAGGTGACTTCGCTGAATCTGGATCCCATAGAGAAAAAGCCCCTGCACATGTTTTATCCGGGGAGCCTGATTCTGTCTGTGGGGAGCTACGGGTGTAATCTGCGGTGCCCTTTCTGCCAGAATCATGAGATTTCCATGGCGGACAAAGACGGGGCAGAATCCTGCTGCATTTCTCCGCAGGAACTGACAGAGAGGGCGCAGAAATACCGGCCGGTTGGAAATATCGGGGTTGCATTTACCTATAATGAACCGCTGATTGGCTGGGAATATGTGAGGGATACGGCAAAACTGGTACATGCATGCGGCATGAAAACGGTACTGGTCACGAATGGAAGCGCTTCCCTTTTGGTACTGGAAGAACTTCTTCCCTGTGTGGATGCCATGAACATCGATCTGAAAGGTTTTGGGAGGGAGTATTACCGGAAGCTTGGAGGGGATCTGGATACCGTAAAGGCATTTATTGCCCGGGCGGCAAAGGACTGCCATGTGGAGCTGACGACTCTGATTGTACCGGGAGAAAATGACGGCCTGCAGGAGATGGAAGAAGAGGCAGAATGGATCGCTTCTGTCAACAGGGACATTCCGCTTCATCTTACCCGTTTTTTCCCCAGATATCGTATGATGGACCGGGAGGCGACGGATGTGCGGCGTATCTATGAACTGAAAGAGACGGCTGAGAGATATCTGCCGTACGTGTACGCAGGGAACTGCTGAAAGGAGCAGGAATCATGGAACATATGAGTACATTATGCTATATTGAAAAAGACGGCAGATATCTGATGCTTCACCGGACGGTCAAAAAACACGATGTCAACAAGGATAAATGGATCGGAGTCGGAGGCCATTTTGAAGAGGGAGAAAGTCCGGAAGAATGCGTGCTTCGGGAAGTGAAAGAGGAGACAGGCTATACGCTTACCTCTTATCAGTACCGGGGGCTGGTTACTTTTATCTCCGGAGACGGTGTGACAGAATATATGTCTTTGTTCACGGCAGACCAGTTTACGGGGGAAGAGATTCCCTGTGATGAGGGAGAACTGGAATGGGTGCCGAAAGAAAAGGTCTGGGGACTTCATCTATGGGAAGGCGACAAGATCTTTTTCCGCCTGCTGGATGAGAAGATTCCGTTTTTTTCTCTGAAGCTGGTATATGACGGGCACGGCAGGCTGGTGAGCGCAGCCCTGAACGGAAAGCCCATGGAACTTTTTGATATTCTGGAGGAAGACGGCAGCAAAAGCGGGATCGTAAGGGAGCGGGGCGTGACGCACTGGGAAGGAAGCCTGCATCCTACGGTACATATCTGGATCGTAAGGGAACGGGAACAGGGAGCTTATGATGTGCTGCTGCAGAAGCGGAGTGCCCGAAAGGATTCTTATCCGGGCTGCTATGATATCTCGGCGGCAGGGCATGTGACGGCAGGGGAGGATGTTCTGGAGTCGGCGAAGAGAGAGCTTCAGGAGGAGCTTGGCATCATGGCCTGCCCGGAGGAGCTGGAAGCAGTCGGCATCCATAAAGGATGGACAGAGGATGTGTTTTATGGAAGAGCATTTAAAGACTATGAATGGAGTCATGTCTATCTGTACCGGAAACCGGTGGAGCTTCGGAATCTGCGGCTGCAGGAATCGGAGGTGGAAGAAGTCCTGTGGATGGATTATGGAAAATGCCTGCGCATGATACAGGAAAATTCCCTTCCCAACTGTATCTATGAAGAGGAATTTCGAATGGTCGGGAAAGCTCTGGGGATTGGATCACGCCCCTGATGTCTCTGTGCTTTCATTCATATATGGAAGGAACCGGATTGAAAACAGGTTCTGTCAGTCTCATTCGGACATTGGAAGTCCGTCTGAGAACGGCGGAGCCTGTTTTTGCCTGTCCAGATGCCCGTTTCATGCAGATGCAGCAGCCAGAATCGTATTTTACAGCAGTTTTCTGCGCCGGACATGCGGAAAAAATCAGGATATGGATGAAACTTTTTGGCAGGATGGAAGGTCTAACAGTCAGACAGAGTAAGGAAGGAGGAAAGGATCATGAAAAGTGCTGAGAAAGAGGCTCTGGTTCAGGAATGTCTCATGGAGCATTATGAAAAATATTACCGGATTGCATACAGCTATACGTTTCAGGAGCAGGACGCCATGGATATTGTACAGGAAGGCGCATACCGTGCGATCCTGAAAAGCGATTCTCTGAAAAATCCGGAGTATGCGGACACGTGGATCTGCAGGATCATGATGAATGAAGCGGTCCGTTTTCTGGAAAAATACAGAGGACGCACAGCTTCCATGGAGGAGGTGCCGGAGAAAGGAAAAGAAGATGATACCGAAGATTTGGATCTGAAGCAGGCTCTTGCGAAATTGAGCGAAGAGGAACGCAGGATTGTGGTGCTCCGGTATTTTGAAGAGGAAAAGCTCCAGACCATTGCAGGAGTCATGGGTCTGAAGGTGAATACGGTGAAGAGCCGCCTGTACCGTGCGGTGGAGAAGCTGAGAAAATATATGGAGACAGGAGGGACAGAATATGGAAAAATGGAAGAAGGAGTATGACAGAATCGCGGCGCCGGAAAAGGGAAAAGAGAAGATGGAGGAGGCAGTTATGAGAGCGAAGGAAAAGAAAGAGAGAATCCGAAGAAAAAGGAGAATCCGTTCTGTCGGAAGCGCGGCAGCAGTGTTTGCCATTCTGCTGATTCTCCCCAATACCAGCCGGACGGCGGCGGCGGCCATGCAGCAGATCCCGGTACTGGGGAATTTCTTTCAAGTGGTGACGATCCGGGAATATCAGGTGGATGAAGAGCGTTATCAGGCGGATGTGAAGGTGCCGGAGGTGGTGCCGGAGCATATGGACGGCATGTCAGAGGAGACTGCGCAGCAGACAAAAGAGACGACAGACGCCATTAACTTTGATATCCGGCAGGCGACAGAGGAACTGATCGAGGAGTTTAAGAGCACCATGGAAGAATTTGAAGACGGTTACGGAGATATCATCGTGGACAGCGAGGTGCTGACGGACGATGAGAAATGGTTTTCTCTGGATCTGGTGCTCTATCAGGGCGCAGGCAGCGGCTATGAGCGCCACCGCCACTATACCATCGACAAGACCACCGGCAGGCGGGCGGAGCTTTCGGATTTCTTTGGAGAAGATTATGTGGAGACAATCAGCGAAGAAGTCAGGGCACAGATGCGAAAGCGGATGGCGGAGGATGAGAATGTGACCTACTGGATCGATTATGAGGACGTGCCGGAGTGGAATTTTGAATCCATTGCGGAGGATCAGGACTTTTATGTAAACAAAGACGGAAAGGTGGTCATCTGCTTTAACGAATATGAAGTGGCGCCCGGCTATATGGGGTGCGTGGAATTTGTCATGGAATGACAGGCATACAGCACAGAAGACGATACCGGCAAAGACAGGTGGCTTTGCCGGTTTTTCGGATGTTCAGGAAGTTTTAAGAAGAATTAAGAAGATTTTCTCGGAAGGTTGTAGTAAAATAGAGAAAAACTGCGTTTATATGGATGTAGATGCATTTACCAGGAGGATAAAATATGTTGCTGTTTCTGGCGCTTCTGGACAGTCCGGAGGAACAGGAGAAATTCACGGAGGTTTACGAACAGTACCGGCATTTCATGTGGTATGTGGCGAATCAGAAGCTGCAGGATGCACACCTTGCCGAGGATGCGGTGCAGGAGGCATTTCTGGCGCTGGCCAGGCATCTTGACCAGATCGAGGATGTACACAGCCCGCGGACGAAGAAATTCCTGGCAACGATCGTCAGAAGCAAGGCGGTTGATATTCTGAGAAGATCAAAGCCGGAGGAGGAACTGGATGAATATCTGACGAATCAGCAGACCGGGGAGGATATTCTGGAGCAGTATCTGACAAGGGAATATTACAATCAGCTCATATCCTGCATTCTGGAGTTGGACGACAGCTACCGCGTGGTATTTGAATATAAATACATATATCAGATGGGAGATGCCCAGATCGGGGATATTCTCGGGATTTCTGCCAAAAATGTGAATGTACGTTACTTCCGGGCGAGGAAGAAACTGCAGAAAATGATTCAGGAGGAGGTTGACCGGTTTGCAAAAGCATGAGAAACTTTCCAAAGAAGAAGAACTGCTGGCACAGGTTCTGGAGGAGTGTCTGGAAGAAGATCTGAGTTTTGTACCGCCGGAAAGAGAGATTTCCAGAAAACACCGGTTTTCAGAGGAATTTGAACAGGCAATGCAGAGCATTCAGGATGAGATTCTGGAAGAACTTCGAAAAAAAGAAGCGCGGAGACATTTTTCCCCCAGGTATGGACAGTGGGCGGCATGCATCCTGGTATTCTGCGTGTGCGGATGGCTGCTGTACTGCCGTGTGGGCGGCCTGACCGGCAGCTCGGGCACGGAGGAAATCGCGGATACGGCAGAGGCTCCTGCAGAAGAGTCTGTCATGGAGGATCTGGATTCCGGAGCAGGGAACTGTATAACAGACGGTCAGGAAAATGCAGAGCCAGAAGAGCGTGGGCTGGAAACGGGAGCTTCAGAGGCAGTCGGAGAACCGGAAGGGAAAGACTACTGTGATCAGATCGTCTATCCGGCCCGGGATCAGGAGGTACCGGAGCAGCTGGAAACGGTGACCACACGGGTGAACTGTCCGGTCCTGGATGAGGATAATCCGGTCCTGATGCTGACCATTGGCAATACAGGAGAGGAGGATGTGCGCTACCTGGATCATTACGAACTGGAAGTGCGGCTGGAGGATACATGGTACCAGATTCCGTCGGAGGGTGAATGGAAGGGGGAATGGCTTACGCTGGAGGCAGGCATGGCGGTGGACAAGGCGGTCGATCTGTCTGAATACCGGATTGATTATGATGCAAGCCAGTACCGCCTGGTTACTTATACCGGAGATGGTCCTCTTGGAGTGGAATTCACCTTCGGAGAAGTGTTCAGAAAGACGATGGAGGAACTGGAGGATTGAGACCGTCTTCAGAGCAAAAAAGGGAAATCTGAGGACAGATGCACAAGGAGCATGGAGGAAGTTATGGAAAGAAAACAGAAAAAGAGCGGGTACAGAGGAGCGGTATTATGGATAACCGGGCTTTTGCTGCTGGCGGCAACGGGCTGCGGCGGCGCGGCGGTCAGCAACACGTCCGCAGGAGCTGTAAGTGAAAGTTATGCAGTTGCAGAAGAAGCCATGGACGCGGCGGCGCCCCAGATGGAATATGCCGCACAGGACATGGATGCCGGAGGTGCGATTACGTCTGAGAGCGGCATTGATCCGGTCATACAGAACGGAAGAAAGCTGATCAAGACCGTACGTCTGGAAATGCAGACAAAGGAATTCGACGCGCTTACGGACGGACTTGTGAAAAAGGTTCAGGAGATGGACGGTTATATTGAAAGTTCCGCCATGTGGGGGAACAGCTATTACAACAGCGACACCAGAAGTTCCGAGTATACGGTGCGGGTCCCGTCAGACCGGCTGAATGAGTTTATCGATGTGGTGGGCGGACTTGGAAATATTACATATAAAAATGAGAGCATAGAGGATGTGACGCTTCAGTATGTGGATGTTGAAAGCCGCAAAAAGGCGCTGGAGACCGAACAGGAGCGGCTTTTGGAGCTTATGGAGCAGGCAGAGAATCTGGAAGACCTTCTGGCCATTGAGAGCAGACTCTCAGAAGTGCGTTATGAGCTGGAGAATTACGGAAGCCAGAAGCGCTGTCTGGATAATCAGATTGATTACAGCACGGTATATCTGACGGTTACAGAAGTGGAGCGGATCACCGAGACCGGCAGGAAGACCTTTTTTGAGGAGATTGCAGAGCGGTTCGGCGACAGCCTGTATATGGTTGGTTTTGGCGTGAGAGAATTTGTGATCGTGCTGGTGGGCTCTCTGCCGGTACTGGCGGTATGGATTCTTGTGATCGCCGTGTTTGTGCTGGTGATCCGCAAAGTGGTCTATAAAGAGAAAGGATTCCGGATTTTCAGGAGGAAAAAGGCAGTTCCGGAAGCGACAGAGGAGAAAAAGGATCAGAAATGAGCAAAGACGTCCCATAAACAGGGCCTGCGGGCAGTTTATGGGGCGTTTTACGATAGTATTTGCAAAAATTCTTCCCGGATGCTATACTTTATTATAATTGGGTAAAGTGTCGACTACTGAAGGGAAAAGGAAAATACTATGTTTGATTATCGCGTCGAAGCCGGGAATCCGGCCCGTCTGGGAGTGACCAGGAATGGGAAAGATATTAATTTTGCAGTAGTGGTACGTGACAGGAAAGACTGTTGTCTGCTTTTGTATAAAAAAGGAACCGAAGAGATTGCAGCAAAGCTTTCATTTACAGAGGAGATGAGGTTTGGAGATATCTGCACCATGCAGATCCGGCGGCTTCCGGTAAATGAATATGAATATAATTATCTGATAGACGGAGAAGTGACCCCGGATCCCTATGCCAGGGTGATCTGCGGGAGGGAGAAATGGGGAACCCGCCCGGAAGGCGTGCACGCCCTGCGCTCCGGCATGCAGGCAGAGCGGTTCTTCTGGCAGGGAGACAGGCCGTTGATGCTGCCTTATGAGGAATGCATCCTGTATGTGACCCATGTCCGGGGATTTACCATGGATCCGTCTTCCAGATCCCGTCATCCCGGCACCTTTTCGGGTATCAAAGAGAAAATCCCATACCTGAAAAGTATGGGAATCAATCAGCTGGAGCTGATGCCGGTGTATGAATTTGCGGAATATGAGCAGAAGAGACCGTCGAAAAAGCACATGCCGGTAAGCCGAAGCGCCGCGGAACAGATCAACTACTGGGGGTACGCAGACGCGTATTATTTTGCGCCCAAAGCTTCCTACAGTGCGTCCGGGAATCCGGTAAGGGAATTGAAGGAACTGGTGCGGGAATTACATAAAAACGGGATTGAGCTGATCCTGGAATTCTATTTTCCGGTCAGGACAAATCCACATATGATTCTGGACTGCATCCGTTGCTGGGTGGCGGAATATCATATTGACGGAGTGCATGTAAACAGTCAGGGGACTCCGCTGGGAAGCCTGGTCTTTGATCCGCAGCTGTCCTGTACAAAGATCATGAGTGAGAGTTTTACGCTGGAGGAATATTATGAACCGGGTTATGAGCCGGCCTGTCGGAGGCTTGCAGAGTACAACGATGATTTCCTTCAGAAATCCAGGCGGTTTCTGAAAGGAGACGAGGACATGCTCGGGCAGATTGCCTGGAGCATGCGCCGGAATCCGGGGCAGCAGGCAGTCGTCAATTATGTGGCATGCCATAACGGTTTTACACTGGCGGATGTGGTATCCTATGATGTCAAACACAACGAAGACAACGGAGAAGAGAACCGGGACGGAAGCAGTTATAACTGCAGCTGTAATTATGGGGAAGAAGGTCCAACCGCTTCCAGGAAATTAAAACAGTTAAGAGAGCGTCAGGTCCGCAATGCGTTTCTTCTGATGCTGCTCTCCCAGGGAGTTCCGGCGATCTATGGCGGAGACGAGATGGGGAATTCCCAGGGCGGGAATAATAACGCATGGTGCCAGGACAATGAGACTGCATGGATCCAGTGGAGCAGGAAAAAAGCGGACCGCCGCCTGCGGGAATTTGTAAAAGATGCGATTCAGTTCCGGAAGCGTTCCGGAGCTTTTGGGCGTTCGAAGGAATATACCATGAAAGATCATCTGGCAAAGGGAATGCCGGATCTGTCCTATCACGGGAAACGGGCATGGTACGGAGAATTTGAGACCTGCAGCCGTCAGATGGGAATCCTCTATGCCGGGTGCTATACGGGAGGGGAGACCTGTTATGTGGTGTACAATATGCATACGGCAGATCAGGAGCTGGCGCTGCCCATCCTTCCCAAAGGAGAGAGATGGCATGTGGCAGCGGATACCGGAAGAGAAGAACATGCATTTTACAGTCCGGGGGAAGAGCCGGTTCTGAAGGAGCAGAAGGTGGTGACGGTTCCGCCAAGGACGATTTTGATACTGGCAGGTAAAAAAAGATGAGACTGATTAATATATGGAGACATTTTTATACGATTACAGAGCATAAAATGGTGGTTGCCCGGCACTGTTTCAAGGTGGGGATGTACTGGCAGGGGATTACCCACGACCTGTCCAAGTATACGCCGGCGGAATTCTGGCAGGGCTGCAGGTATTATCAGGGCTTTCAGAGTCCGAACAATGCAGAGCGCGAGGAGAAAGGATATTCTGCCGCATGGCTGCATCATAAGGGACGCAATAAGCATCACTACGAATACTGGATCGATTACAGTCTGAAGCCCGTGAAATGCATGGCGGGTATGAAGATGCCTTTAAAATATGTCAATGAGATGGTTATGGACCGGATTGCAGCGTCGAAAGTATATGAAGGGAAAAAATATACCAGGCATTCGCCGCTTGCTTATTATGAGCAGGGGAAAGGAAGTTATCTGATTCACGAGGAAACAAGGGAACTTCTGGAGTATATTCTGCATATGCTGGACGAAAAAGGTGAGGAAAAGACGTTTGCATACATGAAAAAGTATATGGTAGGGAAGAAAAATTATCCGAAAATCAAAAAAAATAAAAAAATCTGAAAAAAGAAGAAGGATTTTCGGATTTTGCGCAGTATATTATTTATATAGGGTATTTGTAAAAGATCATTCTGTTTCATTGAAAAGGGGGAGAGGCTGTGACGATCCGGGAAAAGACAGAGATATGGGAGGAAGAGCGCCTGAGCGATTATGCGGCGCGGAGCAGAAATTCCAGAGGCAGAGACAAAGAGGAGCCGCCCTGCGATATCCGTCCGGTCTATCAGAGGGACAGGGACCGCATCCTGCACTGCAAATCCTTCCGCCGGCTGAAACATAAGACCCAGGTGTTTTTAACTCCTAGGGGGGACCATTACCGGACCCGGCTGACCCATACGCTGGAGGTGGCGCAGAATGCCAGAACCATCGCCAGGGCGCTCAGGCTGAATGAGGATCTGACAGAGGCAATCGCACTGGGACACGATCTTGGGCATACGCCCTTTGGACATGCCGGAGAACGGGCGCTGAATGAGATCTGCAGCGAAGGATTTGCCCACCACAGACAGAGTGTGCGGATCGTTGAGAGTCTGGAAAAGGGCGGAAGGGGCCTGAACCTGACCTGGGAGGTCAGAGACGGGATCCTCAACCATCAGATGACGGGAAGAGCGGAAACGCTGGAGGGAAGGATCGTCCGTTATTCAGATAAGATCGCATACATAAACCATGATGTGGACGACGCGATCCGGGGAGGCGTGATCCGGGAGCGGGATCTTCCGAGGGCCTATACGGACATTCTGGGACATTCCACCAGAGAACGGCTGAATATCATGATCCATGACATTGTGGAACAGAGTCAGGACAAGCCGGACATTCTGATGTCGGAGGATATCCAGTATGCATTTATGGGAATGCGGAAGTTCATGTTTGACAATGTATATACAAACCCCAAGGCAAAAGGCGAGGAACAGAAGGCAGAGAATATCGTGAAGGAACTGTTTCAATATTATATGGAACATCCGGAGTTTCTGCCCAATGAGTATGTGGAGCGGATGTGGTACTCCGGCGAGACGCAGGAGCGGAGCGTCTGCGACTACATCGCAGGTATGACAGACCAGTATGCCATATCCAAATTTCAGGAATTCTTTCTTCCGGATTCCTGGAGAGTTTAACAGGAATCAGGTGTGATATGAGTTTTTATTCGCAGGAGCTTGTGGAGGAGGTCCGTTCCGGAAGCGATATTGTGGACGTGATCTCCGGTTATATAAAACTGCAGCGGAAGGGCAGCAATTATGTGGGTGTATGTCCCTTCCATAACGACAGGAATCCTTCCATGTCCGTCAATCAGCCAAGGCAGATCTATCACTGCTTCAGCTGCGGGGCAGGCGGGGACGTGTTTAAATTTGTGATGGAATATGAGAACCTGACGTTCCCGGAGGCAATGAAGGTGCTGGCGGACCGCGCCGGTATTACGCTTCCGGAGCAGGATACTTCCAGAGAGGCGAGGCAGCAGGCGGATCTGAAAGCACAGATCATGGAACTGAACAAACTGGCCGCGAAATATTATTACTATACACTGCGGCAGCCGGCAGGAAAGCAGGGGCTTGACTATCTGCTGGGAAGGCAGCTTACCAGAGAGACGATCCAGAAGTTCGGACTGGGCTATGCGGATAAATACAGCAGCAGCCTGTACCAGTATCTGAAAAGCAGGGGATATTCCGATTCGCTTCTGAAAGAATCCGGACTTATGCAGGTGGATGAAAAGCGCGGTATGTACGACAAGTTCTGGAACCGGGTTATTTTTCCGATTATGGATACGCATAACCGGGTCATTGGTTTCGGCGGGAGAGTGATGGGGGATGGGAAGCCCAAATATCTGAATTCACCGGAGACAAGGGTCTTTGATAAGAGCCGCAACCTTTACGGGCTGAATCTGGCACGAATGAGCCGGAAACCGAATATCATTCTGTGTGAAGGCTATATGGATGTGATCGCCATGCATCAGGCGGGCTTTCACCAGGCGGTTGCATCCCTCGGCACAGCATTTACGCAGCAGCAGTCAGTCATACTGAAGCGGTATACCAGTGAGGTGCTTCTCACCTATGACAGCGATGAGGCGGGGGTAAGAGCGGCGCTTCGGGCAATTCCGATTCTGAAGGATGCAGGTCTGACGGCGAAGATCATCAACATGGAGCCATACAAGGATCCGGATGAATGTATCAAGGCGGAGGGAACAGAGCGCTTTCAGAAGCGGATCGACGAGGCTGAGAGCAGTTTCTTTTTTGAAATCCGGATGCTGGAGAGACAGTATGATTTCAGGGAGCCGGAGAGCAAGACCGCATTCTACCGTGCACTGTCCGAAAAGCTTCTGGAATTTGAACAGGGAATTGAAAGGAACACTTACATAGAGGCGGCAGCAGAAAAATATCATCTGACGTATGAACAGCTTCTTCATATGGTAAATCAGACCGGAGTGAAGCTGGGCGGGCTTACAAGAGCGCCTGCGCCGGCAGAGCCTTCCGGACGCAGGAGGAAAAAAGCAGAGGATGGAAGCCTTCGCTCCCAGTGTCTTCTGATCACCTGGATGAGTTCGGGAGACCGGATGTTCCGAAATATCAGAAAATATGTGAAGCCGGAGGAATTTACAGACCCTCTCTGCCGGAGAGTGGCGGAGCTTCTTACAGAGCAGTGGGCGTCGGGAAAACTGAATCCTGCGTCTTTGTTTCAGCATTTTACAGAGGAAGAGGAGCAGCAGAAGGTGTCCGCCATGCTTCAGGGCAGCATTCCGGTCCTGTCGCCGAAGGAGGAGGAGAAGGCTCTGCAGGAGACGATTCTTCGGGTAAAACAGAGCAGTATCGCCTGGCAGACGGAGCATATGGACCCGAATGACGTGGAAACGATGCAGAAAATCATACAGAAACGCCGGGAAATTGAGAAATTGCATATTTCTTTGGATTAAGGATAAAATATGAACAATTATGGAAGGAAGAACCAGTATGGAAGAAAATATGGTGAAATTCAGTGAAAAATTGAAAGAGCTGCTGGCGACTGCAAAGAAAAAGAAGAATGTTCTGGAGTATCAGGAGATCAGCGATTTTTTCAATGATATGGAGCTGGATGCGGAAAAGTTTGAGAAGATCCTTGATTTTCTGGAACAGAACAATATCGATGTGCTTCGCATCACGGATGATGACGACGACAATATTATCTTAAGCGACGAAGATGATGTGGATGTAGAGCAGATCGACCTGTCCGTTCCGGACGGAGTCAGCATTGAGGATCCGGTCCGCATGTATTTAAAAGAGATTGGAAAGGTTCCGCTCCTGAGCGCTGAAGAAGAGATCGACCTGGCAAAACGGATGGAGCTTGGAGATGAGGAGGCGAAAAAGCGTCTGGCAGAAGCCAATCTTCGTCTGGTAGTCAGCATTGCAAAGCGCTATGTGGGCAGAGGGATGCTGTTTCTCGATCTGATTCAGGAAGGCAATCTGGGGCTGATTAAGGCCGTGGAAAAGTTCGATTATCGGAAAGGCTATAAATTCAGTACCTATGCAACTTGGTGGATCCGTCAGGCGATCACAAGGGCGATCGCAGACCAGGCAAGGACGATCCGTATTCCGGTGCATATGGTGGAGACCATTAACAAGCTGATTCGGGTATCCAGACAGCTTCTTCAGGAGCTGGGAAGAGAGCCTCAGCCGGAAGAGATTGCAGAGGAGATGAACATGCCGGTGGAGCGTGTCCGTGAGATTCTGAAGATCTCTCAGGAGCCGGTGTCTCTGGAGACTCCGATTGGCGAAGAGGAGGACAGCCATCTGGGGGATTTCATCCAGGATGACAATGTGCCGGTTCCGGCAGAAGCGGCCGCCTTTACGCTTTTGAAGGAGCAGCTGGTGGAGGTACTTGGAACTCTGACGGAGAGAGAGCAGAAGGTACTGCGCCTGCGTTTTGGACTGGACGACGGGCGGGCGCGCACACTGGAAGAGGTAGGAAAGGAATTTAATGTAACCCGTGAGAGAATCCGCCAGATTGAGGCGAAGGCGCTCAGAAAGCTCCGCCATCCAAGCAGGAGCCGGAAGCTGAAGGATTTTCTGGATTAGGAGAAGGACATGCAGTTGTCTAAGAGGATGCAGCATCTGACTTTCCTGATCACGGAAGGGAACCGGCTGGCGGATGTGGGAACGGATCATGGCTATGTCCCGATCGCTCTGGTGAGGGACAAAAGGATTCCTTCCGCCATCGCGATGGATGTGAACCGGGGACCGCTTGCCCGTGCCGGGAAACATATCCAGGAATCCGGGCTTTCTACATATATAGAGACCCGCCTGTCCGACGGACTTGCGAAGCTTGGACCAGAAGAGGCGGATACCGTATTGATTGCCGGGATGGGCGGAATGCTGACCCGGAGGATTCTGAAGGAAGGCGGGCACTGCCTGCATACAGTGAAAGAGCTGGTTCTGCAGCCGCAGTCAGATATTCACAGAGTAAGGGAGTGGCTGTGTGAGAACGGGTATCAGATCACAGCGGAGGATATGGTGGAGGAAGACGGGAAATATTATCCCATGATGCGGGCGGTTCATGGGCAGGAGCGGAAGCTTTCGCAGACGGAACTGTACTATGGAAAGGGAGAGATTCAAAGAGCGCCGGAGGTGCTGCATTCCTGTCTTCAGGCGGAGCTTTCCAGAAGCCGGAGGCTTCTGGAGATTCTGCGGCAGAACGGGCAGGAAGGAACCCGGCGGGCGGCGGAAGTGGCGGAAAGCATCAGACGGATCAGCAGCTGCTGTAAAGAGACGGCACATTGTCCGGCATCGGAGCAGTCAGCCGGACAACAGATTATGAACAGGAGGATGTTTCCAGATGAAATGCAGTGAGATATGCGCCCTGATCGAACAGGAGTATTCGCCGGAATATGCCTGTGACTGGGACAATGTGGGGCTGCTGGCAGGCAGACGGGATAAAGAAGTGAAGAAGATCCTGCTGGCGCTGGATGCGACGGATGAGACCGTACGTATGGCGGTGGAGAAGGAGGCGGATCTTCTGATCACACACCATCCCTTGATCTTTTCACCGGTCAGGCGGGTTACGGATGAGGATCTGATCGGGAGACGGCTGATTACCCTGATACAGCATGATATTTCTTATTATGCCATGCATACCAATTACGATACCAGAGGGATGGCGGATCTGGCGGCAGGGCTTTTAAAGCTCGATGAATGCACCGTTCTGGAAGAGGTCAGAGACGGGGAGGGGATCGGAAGAGTTGGTGTTCTGCCCGGACGTATGACGCTTGAGGAATGCGCCGGCCTGGTAAAAGAAGCATATGATATCCCGAATGTGCGGCTGTTTGGTCCGCCGGATGCACAAGTCCGTCTGGCTGCCGTCTGTCCGGGAGCCGGGAAGAGTACCGTGAAGGAGGCGCTGCGTTTCGGCTGTGATGTATACATCACAGGGGACATCGACCATCATACCGGGATTGATGCGGTGGACCAGGGACTGTGCATCATTGATGCGGGGCACTATGGAATTGAGCATATCTTTATGAAAGATATCAGGGACTACCTGGAAAAGGTACTGACAGGGGTGCGTATGGAGTGCGTACCTGTGAAGCATCCATTTACCGTTGTCTAAAAACCGTGCAGGCCCGAAACAGGCAAAGAGGGTTCTGGCGGATCAGAATGAAAGCAAAAAGGGGGGCGTACATATGAGACAGATCGTTGTAGAAGGAAAGAAAAGAGAAGTGCCGGACGGCATGACTTATCTGGAACTTGCGAAAGAATATCAGAAGGATTATCTGCATGATATTGTGCTGGTGCTGGAAAACGGCAAGATGCGGGAGCTGTTCCGCAGGGTGAAAAATGACAGTGTGGTGACGTTTTTGACCACCGGGCATACGGACGGGCACAAGACATATAAGCGCAGCGCCACGCTGCTTCTTTTAAAAGCGATCTTTGATGTGGCGGGAAAGGAAGCGGTTACGGGGATTAAGATTCACTTTTCCGTAAGCCAGGGATATTACTGTACAAGTAAATATCTTAAGCCGGATGCTGCTTTTCTTGATCAGGTTCAGGCTCGTATGGAGGAACTGGCAGCTCAGTCGATCCCCATTCAGAAAAAGACGGTTCCGGTGGAGGAGGCAATTGAAAACTTTTCCCGCCGCGGAATGAAGGATAAGGCGAAACTGTTCTGGTACCGGAGAAGTTCCAGCGTAAATATCTATGATCTGGACGGTTTTGAAGATTATTATTATGGATATATGGTCCCGGATACCGGTTATCTGAAATATTTTAAACTGATTCCGTACGACGAAGGCTTTGTGCTGGAATTCCCGCCGGCCAGGACGCCGGAGACTTTCGCTCCCTTTAAGCCGGAGCAGAAGCTGTTCCTGACCCTTAAAAATTCCACGAAGTGGAGCGAGGTACTGGAAGTGGCGACGATCGGGGCGCTGAATGAACAGATCACCTGCGGAAACATCGGCAATATCATACTGGCGCAGGAAGCGATCATGGAAAAGCAGCTGGGAAATATAGCGGCACAGATCGCATCCCGGCAGGACAAAAAGCTGATCATGATTGCCGGGCCGTCTTCTTCCGGAAAGACAACGTTCTCTCACAGACTGTCCATTCAGCTTCTGGCGCATGGACTGCGGCCGCATCCGATCGGAGTGGACAATTATTTTGTGGAGCGGGAGGATACTCCGAAGGACGAGGATGGAAATTATAACTTTGAATGTCTCGGTGCCATGGATATTGAACTGTTTAACAGTCAGATGAACGCCCTGTTAAGAGGCGAGGAAGTATCCATGCCGACCTTCAATTTCCTGACCGGAAAGAAGGAATATAAAGGAAATACGCTGAAGCTGGGACCGGAGGATGTCCTGGTCATTGAGGGGATCCACTGTCTGAATGACGCGCTGTCCCATTCCCTGCCGAAGGAGAACAAATTCAAGATTTATCTGAGTGCGCTGACGCAGTTGAATATCGATGAGCATAACCGGATTGCTACGACGGATGGCCGTCTGCTCCGCCGCATGGTAAGAGACGCCAGGACCAGAGGCGCCGGGGCGAAAAAGACGATTTCCATGTGGCCGTCTGTGCGCCGCGGAGAGGATGAGAATATCTTCCCGTATCAGGGGGATGCGGATGTGATGTTTAATTCCGCGCTGATCTATGAACTGTCTGTGCTGAAACAGTATGCAGAGCCTCTGCTGCTTGGAATCCGGCAGGGAGAACCGGAATATACAGAGGCAAAGAGACTTTTGAAGTTCCTGAATTATTTTCAGGGAATCGACAGTAATCTGGTGCCCAATAATTCGATACTGAGAGAATTTATCGGAGGCTCCTATTTTAATGTGTAAGGTCTGCGTATGCAGGCAGCAGAGCTTTGACAGCGTCTGAAGGTCTGGAGAGATCTGTCCGGAAAAAGGAACAGGAAAGTTCCTTTTTCCGGCAGAATATTCCAACAGGGCGAAAGTGTATGGAAAGGGAGATAAAAGCGTTCCCCGGGAACAGCTGACGGGAGTTTGTATTATGAAAAAATTTATAAAAGAAAGATATCTCATACCTCTTGGGGTATGGTTTGTTGTTTATATGGCATTATTTCTGTATCTGGAGGTATGCGAGCCGGAGTCCGTGCATTTGATCTTCTGCGGGCTGGACCGTAAGATTCCGTATGTGCAGGCATTTGTCTATCCATATCTGAGCTGGTTTCCGTATATTTGTGTATGTGCATATTCTGCGGTTTGGAATCTGGAAGACAAGGATTACAGGAAGGCGGTCTTTTTCCTGACGGCAGGCATGAATGTATTCCTGCTCATCTCTTACGTCTGGCCCACGGGTCTGGATCTCCGGGAGGGGATCGTATACAACACGGCGGTGCCCAGCGGATATCTGATGCAGTTTGTACAGGCGGTAGACACACCAACGAGCGTATTTCCAAGTATGCATGTGTATGTAACACTGGTGCTCCAGTATACACTGGAGATACAGAAAGGAAGACTGGCCATGAGAAAGATATGGGCCGGAAGGATTCTGGCAGCGGCGATCATTCTGTCCACCATGTTCACGAAGCAGCATTCGGTTCTGGATGTGCTTGGAGCGTTTTTGCTGTTTGGACTGCTGGCTGCCGGATATTGCAGCTATTCTTATTTTGGCATGCAGATTCATAGAAAGTATGTGAAAACGGTTGAATAAATGAATAAAAATTTTCCATTACATGGACAAAAAGGGAAAAACAGGTTACAATAAGTATGACAGCAAGTAAGACAGACAATCGCGGCTGACATTCGTTCAGACGAGGAAAGTCCGGGCTTCACAGGGCAGGATGCCGGATAACGTCCGGTGGAGG
>ERZ778516.1146-NODE-1146-length-20970-cov-5.139039_pt1 | contig 20970 bp, 29 predicted proteins | sample MGYA00510342_ERZ778516 | MGnify/ENA primary metagenome ERZ778516 (study PRJEB29527, sample SAMN07138961) | mouse gut metagenome | material: feces | host: mouse | place: China:Nanjing | collected 2016-01-25 ... | reverse complement strand
AGATTCTGGATGGAAGTCACTGGAACCTGACAGATCTGATTTACTATCTCAGACATAATATTTCCGGCTTTTGTAAAATTTCATATAATCAGTTTTGGTTGATTTTACAAGCTTTTTATATTAGTTAATATGAATAAAATATGATGAAAAATAAATTGTTGGTAACACATTGGTAACAAATACAGTATCCTATATGATCTTTTCAATTTCCTGCTTCATCTCATCTATGGATATGTGGGTGTACACTTTTTGTGTAATATTATCGGGCGTGTGTCCCATTATTTTTTTCAGTGTCAGTTCATTTAATTTATGCCTGTGTCCCAGAGTGGCGAAGGTGTGGCGGGCGTCATGCGGTTTATGATTAGATCCAAGGCGCCTGTTAATTTCCGGTAGACGTCGCTTGGAGTAATTATCGTACCATATCCGGGATCCGGTTGGTGTGCATACCAACCATTCAGATTCCTGGTCATAAAATTTTCGGATCAGTGGCATAATTTTACTGTGGATGGGCACATATCGTATACTACTTTTGTTTTTAGCTTTCGATACATGGATCCATTCATCTTCCAAGTTACAGTCTGCTCGTGGACGTGTAAGGAGTTCATTGATCCGCAGCCCAGAGTAGATTAGAATTAACAGGATCTGGACGTCCCATTCGGACTGCCAGCTCCACAGCAGGTTTATCTCAGCGTCAGAAAATAATTCACGCTGGATCACAGGCTCTGATTTTTCAATTGAGATGTAATCAGCATAATCTCGATCAGCAAGATTATTCTGAAGGGCGTATTCATAGACACTGTGCATGACAGCACAAATATTCTTTTTGGTGGCAGATCCATGAGGACAGGAATCAACAATTGCCTGAAGGGCTTCCGTACGTATGTCTCGTATTTTCATATCTGCTATAAGGGTACAATATTTTAAAGCAGCTTCACGGCTCCTGATTGCAGAGTCAGACAGTTTGGCATAATGCCTTTTCTTCCACCGTTCATAAATTTGGCGGAAAGTGATATTATTGTCAGCTATGGCAAAAGGCTTATTGTTATATTCGGCAATTGCCTGCAAGGCTTCTTTTTTGGATGCATAATATCCAATAACTTTCCGATTGAGCTTGTAACCCTGTAATTTTTCATCATACACTCTGCCATCTGTTATACGAGCCATATAGGGTTTCCTGCGCTTTCCAGTGAGCTTGGTTACGCTCCCATAGCCGTTTGGTAATTTCATGGTATCATCCTCCTTTTGGTGCTGTTGCGACGTCGCAACAGGAAAAATAGGTACAAAAAAGACAGCCAACGAAAATCTGTTCGCTTGTATTGGTTGCCCGAAGGTGATACAATATGTTTTGGGTGAAAGATTGCATCATCCTTCGGGAGTGTGATCTATGTGAGCCGGTTTCCTGTTGGCGCAGGGAGCCGGTTTTTATTAAGAGTCATAGTTAAACGCTTTTCAGATTTTTTCTCGGGCCTCTCGTCAGGTCTACAGAATACGGGGAAGGCATTTCATAAGTACCCCATCTGGTGTGAAGCAGCTCTTTGGGAACAGATGGCGTGGGATGCAGGTAGCGGTTGCAGACTTCAATCAGCTGATCTGTGTAGGTTGAGATCTCATCGATACTGGGAATCGGGCAGCGTACTTCCCTTTTATTTTCATCTGGCAAAATCAGCATTTTTTGAGAACTTTTCAATACAAGACGACAGATCCATTTTCTGGAATTATTATCATACAGTATTGCGGTATAGGATTCTGTGCATTTGTATGTTATTTTATTGATATCCAGTGTATCTTTGAGCAGATTTTTTATCAGAGAAAAAGCACTCCATTCATCTTCCGTTGTAAGAGATCCGGGTTCAAGAATTCCAGATGTATTAGTAGAGTTTATAGCGGTCTGAAGCTTTTCATTTACCATTTCATTGAGAAAGTCATGAAGTGCTTTCTTTAAAATGGGCCTGAATTTTTCGATTACCGTCTGAGTCTTTGCTCCCTTATAAATTGGCTGTAAAAAGAATTTTACCATTTCATCAGTAGGATTTTGGAATTGCTGCTCTATATAATTTTTAAAGAGGTTATTATATTTTAACAGAGAAGCTGAGTCCAGTATATCCGCAACATTCAACTCTTCTTTTTTGAACTTTGCAAGTTGAGTGATCTGGCTGTCTTTTAGATTTAGAAGATTGATTTCGAGAAAAGGTTCCTTATCCATCTTGTTGGTTTCTTCCAGATCGGTATAAAATTTATAAATAATGCCGTTAGTAAGGATGGCAAATTTTGCTGAAGTCGTTACAAAATACCGGAAAAGCTGCGAACTGTGCTTATCGAGTTTTCTGTTTGCTGCTTTGGCTTCAATAAGAATTACCGGTTCGTTTTTTACTAAGATGGCATAGTCTACTTTTTCACCTTTTTTGATTCCCACGTCAGCCGTATATTCTGGACAAAACTCCAGTGGATTAAATACATCATAACCGAGGAGCTGAAAGAAAGGAACAATCAATGACATTTTTGTCGCTTCTTCTGTCTGTACGGTATCCTTTAACATTTCCAGACGATCTATGAAGGTTTTTAATGTATCTTTAAAATCCATGGTTATCCTCCTTGTTATTATAAAATTAACAGTGCCACCGTAAGCGAAGTTTTATAAGTTTTTCATGATAGCCTGTTATTCGCGCGATTTGTTCTGTAGAGAATGAAAAATATTCTTCTAAAGTATCATCAGGAAGTAGAAGTGTTATAGCAAACAGATCTGCTTCTGTTTCATATTGATTTGTGTTTAGGTGGGTGCGGCTGTCCAGAAAGATGGCATTTGCTTTTTTATGTAGAAGCATGTGTCCAAGTTCATGAGCGCATACAAATTTTTTTTCATGTTCTGGAAGTCGTTCGTCAATATAAATGATGTTATTCCGTTGAAAGTACTGATAGAATCCGCGCACACCATCAAGAGGGTAATACACCAGGATAACATTCATTCCCTTGATGATTTCAAAAGGATTTATGGTTTTATAGAACCTGGTCAATCTATGTACCTTCTGGTAGATCAGACGAGTGTCCATAACATCAGTCCTTTTTATATTTTTTTGGTGTATATTTTTCCTTGTTCTTTTTCTTTGCCATTTCCATACCAATCTGCATGGCTGACAGGATGGATTCGATCGCCTCTGGCGTGGCTGGATCACCGTCGAACATGAGACCTTGCTGAGTGAGGAGCTGTTCGCGGGTGGAGTCGAGAATCTTTTCTATGTCTCGGTTATCTTTTTTAGAAAGAGTATTTTTTTCATCTAATAAATCTGATTTCCCTATTCCAAAATAATCAGCCAGTGCTTGAACTTTTCCCATACCTGGCATGGATAAACCGTTGCACCACCCATTAAAAGTCTTCTGGTTAAAATTGAGTTCCTCAGCAATTTCTTTTTGCTGTTTTCCACTTATGTATACATAGTGGCATAAATTTTTGGCAAAAATTTTTTTCTGATCTTCGTCGCTCATATTCATGCCTCCTGTTTCTTGTTTTTTATGATTATATTATAAAATAAGATTTTTTTCAAGAAAAAATCTAAAAAAATAAGATTTTGTATTGACAATCTTAAATTATAAGATTATACTAACGGTAAACTAAAGGAAAGGATGTGAAAGGATATGGTTATAACAGACTCCAAAATACGTATCTCTCTGCCGGCTGCAAGAGTCAATGCGGGAATGAATCAACGTGATATGGCTGCATATTTGGGTGTTGATCTGTCTACCATTGCTAATTGGGAAAAGGGTAAATCTGAGCCAAATGCAAGCCAATTAAGGAAAATAAGTGAAGCTTCTGGAATTCCGATGGATTTTATTTTTGTGCAACAAGAATCTTAAAAAATAAGATTTCAAAAGAAGGGGGAGGTTTAAGACATGTCGGAAGAAATGCTGTACACAGTGAACGAAGTGGCCAAGATTCTGAAGACGAATGTCAATTATGTGTATGAGCTTCGGAAAGCAGGGGTGCTTCGGGGTATCCATTGAGTATTTCTTGGAGGATACGGTGGTAGAGGGGAAGTGAGAGTGTGGAAAGAGAATGATAAAGAAGAGATTGGAAAACAAAGAGACCGTCGAAAGGCTGTTTTCGACGGCTCAATGCCAAATTTATTTACCCTATGTACCTTGCAGGCTTTCGCCACACAGACAGCCCAGTGCTTCTATTAAGTACCCCGACACTTATGCAGTTTTGGCTCTGCAATTTGCTTTGCCCATTAGCTGACGGGATGTAAGGAGTACACGGTACAGTGGGTCGTTATTAATAAGTTTTAAGGTTTGCTGACAATCAGAAAATATGCGTTTTATACTCATATCAGAGTTTATTTTCAAAATAGCTATATTTTTTGATTTTCTCCGCTGTACCAGTTGCTGCGTTTAACCAGTTTTAACTGCGTTGGTGCCAGTATTGCGGCCTTACATTAAGAGAGCGGGCAAGTTCAAAATGGCTTTTAACATAATTACCTCCTTGCCCAAATATGGGTAAATATATTTTAACACACTTTTCAAAGAAAACAAAGAATAAATTTAAAAGAAAGGTTATCAAGATAATGACAGAGCAGCAGGTAAGAGAAGAGAACGAGATGGCCAACAGGATTGCCCGGAAGATTCTTGGTAGTGTCTGTCCCAGTTTTGGGACAGGCGGCGTGCCGACAAAGGTAGCTGCAAAAGTGATGGGAAAGTCTGAAACCTGGGTTCGGGAAGGAATTCGAACCGGGTTACTTCCGATCGGCGTGGTAACGGCGGCAGGTAGTCAGCAATGTGCCAATATCTACATATCCCCAAAGCTGTTTTGGGAATTTACAGGATTTGTATATGAGTCAGATAAGGAGAAATCATGATCGGAACATTTGAAGAACTGTTTGAGAAGCTGAAAGTAGCTGGATATGATCCACATAGACTGATGGTCATGTATGCCGATCATCAGGACTGGAAGAGAATATCTGAAAAGAATCCCGGAGCAAATAATCTGACGGCATATGTACGCCTCCAGATGTGCAGGGAAAACCTTCTGGGGTATCTTTCCTGCCTGCAGGATATGGCATACATATGTCAAAGCGAGTACGATCAGTTGTGGAGCAGTCTAGAGCAGACAGAGGAGGTACGGTACCTGTGATTCAGACATTTGAGGATCTTTTTGAGAAACTGGAAGCGGATGGAAGATGCAGATCTGTACCAGATGGGCAATGGAAGAGGATACAGACAGAGAATGCAACTCTCCGGGAGATGACAGGCACAGACCGGGCAGTGCTCTGGATGACGGGGTACCTTTTCTGCCTCGCAGATGAAAGCTATATCTCCCAGGAAGAGTGGGATACCCTGCACGGTCTTCTGATGAACGAGATTTCTGAATAGCGCATTTGCCAGACGGGAAGTTATCGGATTTTGATTCCGGTCACTGCGGGTTCGAATCCCGCATGCGCTGATCGGGCGCAGCTGCAGGCGCCCCCGGTCCTCAAAGTTCTGCAGCAGCGGGGTTAGGGTTCCCCGCTCAGGTCCCTTAGCTCAGATGGTCAGAGCGCCCGCCTCATAAGCGGGTGGTCCCGGGTTCGAGTCCCGGAGGGTCCATTCACGCGTGAAATATTTTACAGAAAGGAAATGATGATGTTAAAGAAATCGGCAGAAGGCATGACGCTTTTTGGAGCCCTGTTCCTGTTCTCCGGTACCGACAGCAGCATCTGGTGCGGTGTTCTGGGGCTTGCTCTGCTGATGCTGCTCTGCCTGGAGCTGTACATATGGGAAGGAGGACAGACCGGATGAACAACTGTGCAGTCATGGAGCAGCTTGTTTCCGACCATATGAGACTGGCATATGCAATTGCAAACAAATACAGGGGCTGTGGTATGGAAATGGCAGAACTGGAGTCGGCAGCCATGTTTGGGCTCGCGAAAGCAGCAGTACTGTTTGATCCGTCCAGAGGAACCCGCTTCTCTGCATTTGCTTCTGCGGTGATGGAAAATGCAGTACGAATGGATTTGAGGAGACTGAAACGGCACTTTGGGCAGATTTCTTTGGATGCAGAGATACCGTCTGCAGAAAGTGAAAAAATTACCCTGATGAATATTCTTTCGTATGAAGAACCAGGGTTTGAGCATGTAGACAATTCAGATCTGATCCCGTCTCTTCTTTCAGGCCTGCAGGAGAGAGAAGCCCAGGCGATTCGTCTGGTTGTGTGCAGTGGCATGACAAACGTGGAAGCGGCAAAAAAAATGGGGATATCCACATCGGGGGTATCGAGATACATAAAATCCGGGATCGCGAAAATACGTGAGAGAGGTGTATAAATGAGTTTCGAAAAGATTACGACGGACAGGGCTCTGGCTGAAATGAAATCGGGGCATGAGGTCTATCAGCTGGTACCCGCAGATATGAGTATTTCCATCAAAGAGTGGCAGACAGGACAGTTTGTCATTGAGGAAGAACCGCAGGAAGAGAGACAGCCCCCTGCGCTGGCGGCTTGTCAAAGTTAAAAAAAGGAGGTCCGGAATGGGAAAGAACAAAGCAGTAAAACCGACACTGGCACAGAAGAAACTGATGACGGCTGCCGGGCTGATTGCAAATAACTGGCTGGTGATGAAGGAGAGCGATGAGGAGCTTCTGCTGGTCAGCAGGAATTCCGGAAGATTTCGGTGTATAAAGAAGAGCCTTCCGCAGAGGAGCAGGAAGGCTCAGTAAAAATCCATGAGTCCATTGTAAAGAGAATGGATGATAATGTCAATCAAAATTAATAAAAATGAAAGGAAGAGATAGATGGGAATAATAAAGATTAACAAACTGGAGATCGAAAATGTAAAACGGGTACGTGCTGTGAAGGTAGAACTGACGACTTCAGGTCTGACTGTAATAGGCGGAAGAAATAACCAGGGGAAAACATCGGTTCTGGATGCCATTGCATGGGCGCTGGGCGGAAACCGTTACCGTCCTTCACAGCCGCAGCGGGAAGGCTCTGCGATTCCTCCATTTCTGAAGCTTACATTGAATAACGGGATTATCGTAGAACGCAAAGGAAAGAACAGTGACCTGAAAGTTACAGATCCCAGTGGAAAAAAGGCAGGACAGCAGCTGCTCGACAGTTTTATCGAGCAGCTTGCCCTTGATCTTCCGAAATTCATGAGTGCATCTGGAAAAGAAAAAGCGCAGACGCTTCTGCAGATTATTGGAGTAGGAGAACAGCTGGCAGCCATGGAAAAGGAAGAGAAGACGCTGTACAGTGAACGGCTTACCATCGGCAGGATCGCCGACCAGAAAGAAAAGTATGCAAAAGAGCAGCCGTCCTATCCCGAGGTACCGTCCGAACTGGTATCTGTATCCGAGCTGATCCGGCAGCAACAGGAAATGCTTGCAAGGAATGGAGAGAATCAGAAAAAACGGGAGAGTGTCCACAGGCTGGAGCAGGAATCGCAGAGACTCAATGAGCAGCTGGAGATCCTTAACAGACAGGTGAAAGAGGTTCTGCAGCAACAGGAGCAAAACCGGAAAGATCTGAATATTGCACGTATGAGCGCCATGGATCTGCAGGATGAGTCGACGGCAGAGCTGGAAGAGAACATTGCCGGCATTGAGGAACTGAACCGGAAAATACGGGCTAATCTGGATAAGGAAAAGGCTGAGGATGATGCAAAAGAATACAGAAATCAGTATCAGAGTCTGACCGAAAAAATAGAAAATATCCGTCAGCAGAAGATGAACCTTCTGAAAAATGCGGATCTGCCACTTCCGGGACTTTCTGTAGAAGACGGGGAACTGGTATACAATGGACAGAAGTGGGACAACATGTCCGGCTCTGATCAGATGAAGGTATCCACGGCGATCGTGCGGAAGCTGAATCCGGACTGCGGTTTTATTTTATTAGACAAACTGGAGCAGATGGATCTAGAAACCATGAAAGAGTTCAACACATGGCTGGAAAAGGAAGGACTGCAGGCGATCGCCACCAGAGTCAGTACCGGAGATGAGTGCAGCATTATCATCAGTGATGGATATGTGGAAGGGGACGGAACTGTGTCTGCGAAGGAAGCAGAGGAGCCGAAGTCAAAGCATGCAGCATGGAAGGCAGGTGAATTTTAATGGAAATTATCAGAGGAAGGCTGTCAGGGTCTAAAAAGGTGTGCGTGTATGGTCCAGAGGGAATTGGGAAGTCAACTTTTGCTTCGAGATTCCCGGACCCGGTGTTTATCGACACGGAAGGCAGTACAAAAGACATGGATGTGGCACGTATGGAAGCGCCGTCCAGTTGGCATATGCTGATGGAGCAGGTGAAGTATGTGAAAGCCCATCCGGAGCTCTGCAGGACGCTTGTAGTCGATACTGCAGACTGGGCGGAGATGCTCTGTACAGAAGAAGTCTGCGCCAGATCACAGAAAGCCGGAATAGAAGATTTTGGGTATGGCAAGGGATATGTTTATCTGGCAGAAGAATTCGGACGTCTGTTAAACCTGCTGTCCGAAGTGATCGATGCAGGAATTCATGTTGTAATCACAGCCCATGCAAAAATGAGGAAGTTTGAACAGCCGGATGAAATGGGATCCTATGATCGCTGGGAACTGAAACTTCAGAAGCAGACAGCGCCGCTTCTGAAAGAGTGGGCAGATATGGTGCTGTTCGCCAATTACAAGACGATCGTGGTCAACGTGGATGGACAGGGCGCTCAGAAAGGGAAGAATAAAGTACAGGGAGGCCGGCGTGTCATGTACACAGCCCATCATCCGTGCTGGGACGCAAAGAACCGGTACGGGCTTCCGGATGAGGTGGCCTTTGATTATCAGGAGATTGCTTCTGTCATTGAATCTTCGTCTGTGGGCATGAGCAGATCACAGGCTTCAGAAACTGCCGTGCATTTCCCGACAGACAGAGAAACATATGGATCAGCACCGGCAAAACAGACGAACATGAATCTGTCTGTACAGGAACAGAAAGCACCGGTTCAGAAGGTGTCCGGAGCAGTCCCTGACTATATTGTGTTGCAGCAGTCAAAGGAAGAGAACGTTCCGAAAGCGCTGTTGGATCTGATGATTGCAAACAGAGTCACGGAATGGGATGTGCAGAATGCAGTAGGGGCAAAAGGATATTTTCCGAGTGACATGCCGCTTGAGCAGTATCCGGAAGATTTTGTGCAGGGGTGTCTGATCGCAGCGTGGCCAAAAGTTTATGAACTGATTCGGAAAGAACAGAGAACACTGGATGAAGAATTGCCATTCAATTAAGGAGAGTATGAATTATGGAAAATATGGGAAGAGAGTTTAACTGGGATGATGAGATCACAAAAGACAGCAGTTTCGTAGAACTGCCGCCTGGAGATTACGATTTTACAATTGACCATTATGAAAGAAGCCGTTCAAAGGGCAGTGATAAGATTCCGCCCAGCAACATGGCGATCGTGTATTTTAACATCAGGACTCCGGATGGACAGGAAGTACAGATCAGGGAGAATTATATTCTCCATGAAAAACTTGAATGGAAACTGTCAGAGCTGTTCTGTGGTGTGGGACTGAAGAAAAAAGGGGAAACGCTGCGCATGAACTGGTCTGCTCTTCCGGGACTTACCGGAAGAGCAAAGGTTTCTCTTGATGCGGATCGGAATGACCCGTCAAAGAAGTTCAACCATATTGCAAAGCTGTATCCCAAAGAGGATACCAATAAAAAATTTCAGGCAGGTGATTTCTGATGGATCTGCGTCCATATCAGCAGGAAGCAAAAGACGCGATTTTTTCGCAGTGGGAGTCAGTAGACAAGACATTGCTGGTGCTGCCGACAGGATGCGGGAAGACAATCGTTTTTGCGAAAGTAACAGAAGAATGTGTGCGTCAGGGCAGTCGTGTGCTGATCCTGGCGCACAGAGGAGAACTGCTCCAGCAGGCTGCAGACAAGCTCAGCAGGGTTACAGGGCTGGGGTGTGCGACTGAAAAAGCGGAAGAGAGCTGTATGGGCAGCTGGTTCCGTGTGACAGTTGGCTCTGTACAGACAATGATGCGGGAAAAGCGTCTCCGCCAGTTTCCAACTGATTATTTTAATACAATCATTATCGATGAAGCGCACCACTGTATTTCTGACAGCTATCAGAAGGTGCTGAAACATTTTCCGGAAGCAAAAGTGCTGGGAGTCACCGCAACGCCAGACAGGGGAGATATGAGGAATCTGGGACAGGTGTTTGATTCTCTGGCATATGAATATACGCTTCCCAAAGCGATAAAGGAAGGGTACCTGTCCCCGATCAAGGCTCTTACACTGCCGCTGAAGCTGGATCTGTCCGGCGTCGGAGTGCAGGCAGGCGACTTCAGGATACAGGAGCTGGCAACGGCTCTGGATCCGTATTTGTATCAGATTGCAGACGAAATGAGAAAATACTGCATGGAACGGAAGACGGTTGTATTTCTTCCGCTGGTAAAAACCAGTCAGAAGTTCCGGGATATCCTGAATGAGCGGGGTTTTCATGCAGCAGAGGTAAACGGCGACAGCAGAGACCGGGCAGAAATTCTGGAAGCATTTGACCGGGGGGACTATAACGTCCTGTGCAATTCCATGCTGCTGACAGAAGGATGGGATTGCCCTTCTGTGGACTGTATCATAGTACTCCGGCCGACAAAGGTCAGAAGCCTGTACAGTCAGATGGTGGGCCGTGGGACAAGGCTTTCTCCGGAAACGGGGAAGGACCATCTGCTTCTGCTGGATTTCCTCTGGCATACAGAACGCCATGAGTTGTGCCATCCGGCAAGTCTGATCTGTACAGACGAAGAAGTGGCAAGGCAGATGACAGCCATCCTGGAAAAGGAACCGGGGATTGCCATAGACATTGAGGAAGCGGAGCAGTCTGCATCGGCAGATATAGTTGCTCAACGTGAGGAAGCGCTGGCGAATCAGTTGAAGGTAATGCGTCAGCGCAAAAAGAAACTGGTAGACCCGCTGCAGTTTGAGATGAGTATTCAGGCAGAAGACCTGTCGGGGTATATACCTGCATTTGGATGGGAAATGATGCCTCCGTCTGACAGGCAGAAGGAAACACTGGAAAAACTGGGGATCATGCCGGACGAAATTGACAATGCAGGAAAGGCAGCGAAACTGCTTGACCGACTGGATAAGCGGAGGACAGAAGGGCTTACGACACCAAAACAGATCCGTTTTCTGGAAAGCAGGGGATTTCAGCATGTTGGCATGTGGCAGTTTGAAACAGCTAAAAGGCTGATTGACAGGATCGCGGCGAATGGGTGGCGTGTGCCTGGCGATATAAATCCACAGGAATATAAAGAAGCATAACTATGGAGAAAAAGACAAGCCTTCTGGAATTGATCAAATACATAGAGCCCGCAGATCTGAATTATCAGGACTGGGTTAATGTAGGAATGGCATTAAAGCATGAAGGCTATTCTGCATCTGACTGGGATGCATGGAGCCGCCAGGATACCGGAAGATACCACATCGGAGAATGTGCCCACAAGTGGGAAACATTCCGCGGGAACGGAAATCCGGTAACAGGTGGGACCATTGTGCAGATGGCTATGGATCGGGGCTGGATACCGGAACAGGGGCATGAGCTGGACTGGGACGATGTTATCACAAGGGATAAGGATGATCTTGTAGTCGTTGACAGAAACTGGATAGAGGGAAAAGAGATCCGTGAGCCCAAAATCTGGCATCCGGAAAAAGAACTGATTACTTATATTGAAACACTTTTTGGCACCGACGATAATGTTGGCTATGTGACCCGGAGCTGGAGTAGGCCGGACGATGATAAAAAGTATCCGGATAAAGGCTGCTGGGATAGGACTGCGCGGCAGTTAATCCAGAAATTAAGTACATGTAAAGGAGATATCGGTTCTGTTCTGGGTGATTACGATCCTGATGTTGGAGCATGGATCCGCTTCAATCCGCTGGATGGAAAAGGCTGCAAAAATGAAAATGTAACGGAGTTTCGCTATGCACTGGTAGAATCAGATGCGATGGATCTGGAGCAGCAGAATGCGATCATCCGGGAGCTGGAACTTCCGGTTGCCTGTCTGGTGCATTCCGGAAATAAAAGTATCCATGCGATTGTAAAAGTGGAAGCTTCAGATTTTCAGGAATATAGAAAACGTGTGGAGTATCTGTATAAAGTATGTGAAAAAAACGGTTTGAAGATTGACCGGCAGAATAAGAATCCGTCCCGTCTGTCCCGCATGCCTGGAGTGATCAGAAAAGGACGCAGGCAGTTTCTGATCGATACCAATATTGGGAAAGCGTCCTGGAATGAATGGCATGAATGGATTGAGAGTATCAATGATGATCTTCCGGAACCGGAAAGTATCGCAGATGTATGGGATAATCTTCCGGAACTGTCCCCGCCGCTTATCGAAGGAGTTCTGCGTCAGGGGCATAAGATGCTGTTGGCCGGCCCGTCGAAGGCGGGAAAGAGTTTCGGGCTGATTGAGCTGTGCTGTGCGATTGCAGAGGGTCGGAAATGGTTTTCATGGTACTGCGCACAGGGAAAGGTCCTGTATGTGAATCTGGAGCTGGACCGTGCAAGCTGCCTGCATCGTTTTAAGGACGTATACGAGGCTCTTGGATGGGCGCCTGACCATCTGGAGAATATCCATGTGTGGAACCTGAGAGGGAAGTCTGTGCCTATGGACAAGCTGGCTCCGAAACTGATCCAGAGGGCAGTAAAGAAAAATTATATAGCAGTCATCATAGATCCGATCTATAAAGTCATTACTGGCGATGAGAACAGTGCAGATCAGATGGCCAATTTCTGCAATCAGTTTGATAAGGTGTGCACGGAACTGGGGACAGCGGTGATCTACTGTCATCATCACAGTAAGGGCAGTCAGGGAGGAAAGCGTTCCATGGACCGTGCGTCCGGCTCCGGTGTATTTGCACGGGATCCGGATGCGCTGCTGGACCTGATCGAGCTGGAGCTGAATGATGATATTCTGAAACAGGAAGAGAATAAGGCAGTCTGTGATGCATGTATGGCTTTCCTGAATGAAAAATTTGAGGGCTGGGAGGATGACGTCTCTCAGGATGATCTGTGCAGTTCAGTACAGATGCTGGCGTATTGTAAAAAGAAACTGGACAGAAATTCCATGTCTGCTCTGGAAAAAGCAGTGGAAAAGGCAAAAACGAAGGTAAAGGAGCTGAGCGCATGGCGCGTGGAAGGGACGCTCAGGGAGTTTCCGAAATTTGCTCCGGTAAATCTCTGGTTTGATCATCCGACTCATCGCATGGACCTGTCAGGAGCCCTAGGAGACATCCAGCCGGAGACAGAAAAACCATACTGGCAGAGAGCAAAAGATGCAAGAAAGAAACAGGGGGAAGCGCAGCGCAAAGATAAACAGGTGAAGTATAACATGGCAATTGAGAGTTTTCGATTTGAACATGGTGATGCGTATCCGACAGTGAAAGAGCTGTATGAGCATATGAAGAGCGATGCGGAAGCAGTTGGAGAAAAATATCCTGCAGAAAAAACAATCTGGAATTCTCTGAAGAAGCTGGGATATACCACGGATAAAGATACAAAAAAACTTATCCCGTTATCAGAAAAAACTGGTGCCGGGAATGAGTGATTCCCTTCCCGCTACCAGTAATCACGGGAAACGGGAATCTGATAGTTTTTATTCCCGGCACCATGGTCTCGGGAATCGGGAACATTCCCTCCCGGCACCTATATATACTACGTATATATCCCTTTCGGGAACGGGAAACGGGAAACGGGGACGTGCGGGCACCCACCCTTACGTGTGGGGCGATATGAGCCCGCCCCACACACGGGAGTGAGCCCACCCGGCACAATCGCGCAGGAAAGGAAGACAGGATAATGACAGAATTTTTCATGGCTATGAATCCGCCGACGTGTACACATCAGGAAAAACAGGTGGCGGTTATAAAGGGGAAACCGGTGTTCTATGATCCGCCGGAAGTAAAAGCGGCCAGACAAAAACTGATTGGGCATCTGGCAAAGCACAGACCTGAAAAACGGTATGAGACAGGCATCCGGTTGATCTGCAGGTGGTGTTTCTCCGGAGGCAGCCATAGAGATGGGGAGTATCGGATTATAAAACCGGATACAGACAATCTTCAGAAGATGCTTAAGGACTGTATGACCATGTGTGGATTCTGGAAGGATGATGCTCTTGTGGCAAGTGAACTGGTAGAAAAGTTCTGGGCGGATATCCCAGGGATCTATGTTCGGATTGAGGAACTGGAATGAAAAAAGCAGAGATAATCTACCGGCTGATGAATGACATGCTGCGGTATCTGCTGAAATACAGCGCGTTGAAGAATTTTACGGAGTCCGATATTGAGCAGGCGCTGGCAGATTCGGACAGGATATGTGAAGCATATAAAAATGCCCCCTGTGGTATCGGATATCTGGCATATAAAATGTGTGTGGCGATTAACTCATATTTCATGCAGAAGGAGAAAAAACATGAAGCGTAAAAAATGGATATATCCCAGGATCTGTGCGGGATGCGGGGAACAGATCCATGGGAAACTGGAATATATCAGGACCCGCAGAGGAACGGAATTGTTTTTTCATAAAGCGTGTGTAAGGAGGGGCAGAGATGAACCCGGTCAGTAACCTGACACTGGAAGAGATTGATCAGAGGATCGCAAGAACGGCCGTGGAAGCGGCTATTGAGATTGGGTATTACCTGAAGCAGATTCGGGACCGGAAGCTGTATGAGCAGGCGGGATGCCAGGATGTATTCGAGTATGCCCGGAAACAGTATGGCTATGACCGGTCGACAACTTCGCGGAACATGTCCCGGAATGACCGGTTCTCCGTGGGCGGGAACAGCCCGGAGCTGGCGGAAAAATACCGGGGCTATGGGAAAAATCAGCTGCAGGAGATGATCTCCATGACGCCTGAACAGCTGGAACAGGCAACACCTGCCATGACCGTCCGGGAGATGCGGGAACTGAAGAAGAAACCGGAAAAGGCTGAAGAGACGGAACAGCGTCCTGTTGCGACGTCGCAACAGAACAGAAAAGACAGCTGCCCGCCAGATTCACCGGGATGTATCCGTCAGGAATGGGGATTTTCTGCTGAACAGCAGGAGAGGGGCCGGAAGGAATGTGCAAAATGCTGGGACCACTGGAAGCAGCTGCATGTGAAAGATCAGTCGGAGCCGGAAGAGAAAAATCAGGATCCGCCGAAATCCGTACCTGTGAAAGAGCAGAAACTTTCGGCATATGGTCTTCCGGCGCTGGAATATCCACCGGACAGTCTGGTTGCGGCTTCCGGATGCGGAAAATGTGGAGGTATTCTCCACCACTGTTTCAGCTGCCGCATGAATAACTGTCAGATCAGGCAGAAGGAATGTTACTGTGTGGAGGCGCCCATGGGGAATCCGTTTCCATGCGGGACCCTCCTGATTATGGAGCAGGAGCATGTTCGCCGGACAGTGGGAAATCATCCCTGTCAGTTTCTGGATCACGATCTGGCGGATCACAGAACAGGAGATGGGGCTGCTGTACCATGCTGTAAGCACTGTACGGAATCCTGCCGGTACCGGTGCAGTCGGTCTTCTGTTTCGGAAGAAAAGACACTGGAGGAAAGTATCATTAACGGCGAATGTCGTGAGATGGATGCCTCACAGGAAAATAACCTGTACAGAGAGGCATCGGATAAAACTGACTTGGAACTGATTCAGGAAGAGTTAAACAGAGTACAGGGGTATCTGGAGGCTGCACGGGAAGGTTTTGCCGAAGATGACCTGCGGGTCAGAAAGCAGAAAGTGATCATTGCTGCACTGGAAGAATTCATCCGGACCCGGAAGGAGCAGGAGCCACAGGAGGACAGGATCCAGCCGGAGCTGCCGGTCCTCCGGAACAACGATCAGCGGAAGGAATGGCTGCGAAATTATAAGGACTGGGGGCTCTGGTATGAGGATGAAAATATCGGGGCGAAGTATTACAAATATGACTTCGCAAATGGCGCCCGGCTGATTGCAGAAGTGTATCAGGAACCGGAGACAAAACATGTACCTGCATACGAGTCCAGTCATCTGCATCTGGTAGGCGGGCCGGAACCGCCCCGGAACGGTTTTCTGAATAAATGGACAAGGCATGAGCGTTACAGCCGGTATCCGAACAGCGAAACGGAGCTGGTGGAATTTCTGAAGGAGGTGCAGCGTAATGGGTAGACTGACGAAGAAAGAAGCATCCGGAAAATGGCAGGTGAACGGGATTTCCTGGGAGAAGCTGCGGAAAGGGGAGGTGATCACAGAAGATGTCCGCCAGTGCCTGTATGGATGCCTCTGCAAACTGAAGGACTATGAGGATACCGGAATGAGTCCGGATCAGATGAGAATATGGTGGTATGAACTGGAAGACATGGCTGGCCATGTATGTGATGATCTGTGCCGGTACCGTCAGGAACTGCAGGTGCAGGAGGAACTTGAAGAGATGTGTGAGTTCTGTCCGGTGAGTGCCTGCAGGAAAAAGCTGCTGGGTCTGACAGAATCTCAAAATATGGAGAAATGATATGTATGATAATCAGAAAACGGTAGATTTGTTACAGAAACGGCTTTTTGAAATATCCAAGGCTCTGATGATCTGCGGGTATGGTCTGGACGGAAACAGAGTTGTCTGTGTAACACTTGCTTTTCCAGTGAAGGGAAATAAAAGGATCATAGAGCGGCTGGAAGAGCTTGGCTGGGAGAAACAGTGGAAGGAAAAAATACCGGACAATCTGATTTATGGGGATGGAAGCTACAAAATGCGGCAGAGAATGATTTTATACCTGGAAGATGAGTAAACAGATAATGAAATCAGGATTTAGGAGGTTACGGAAGTGAGAAAAGCAAAGATGAAGAAAAGAATAATTAACGAAATAGGTTGCCTGATCGCCAGATGGATTTTACATAACTGCGAAGATGGTCTTGTGATAAAAAGAAAAGGTGGCGCTGAGCAGATAATAAAAGTATTTTCTGCTCAGGCGTATAAAAATGTTATTGCTCCAGCTGTACGAAGAACAGTTGAGGGATCGTTCCGGACAGGAGATGTTGTAACAGATAATGGCTATTATGGAGAAATTGTAATAACCTGCATGGACTACGACGGATTTTTTATGGGATACGGAAGGAAAGACGGAATGGTATTCAAAGGATTGAATACTAAAAAGTTTAAAAAGTTTGTCGGATATGTTGATCTGAAAATAGATTGATATCAGGAGTTAGTGGAGGAACCGTATGAGATTATATAAGGGAAATGCAGAGAATATTGTTGGTAAAAAAGTCGACCTTCATCGTCGTATGCTTGGATGCTATCCAATGGAAGTAGTTAAAACGAACGGGGAATTGTATGTAATAGATTCGGCCGGTGTTCGTATGCCGATACCAGAGAAAGATACAGATTTTAACTGTGTGGATTTTGATTTTGTAATCGACTAAACTGAAAGATAATTTAACGATATATTTTCTGGGGGTGATTTTGATAGGGGTTAAGATTACAGGGAAACTTTTGAAGAATTATCAGAAATATAAACATGAGATTCTGTTTCTGGAAGATGAACTGGAAGAGATGCTTACATCGGATGCAGGTCTTGGGAACAGTGTTATACTTGATTATCAAAGAGGTTATCCACAGCCCCAGAGCATAGTCGGTTTTGATTTCGATCTGTATGAACACAGGAAAGGAGTCCTGGAACACAGAAAAGCACAGGTAAAAACGGTGGAGCAGTGGATCGAGGGTATTGAGGATGGTCAGACCCGCTGCATCTTCCGGATGCGGTACATAAACGGTATGAGCTGGGTGAAGGTCGCAGAAAAGACAGGATATGGGGGAAGAGAGGACTATGTAAGACGAGTGATTAGGGATGGATACTTGAAAAAATGCAAAATTAGATAAAAAAGTCCGTTTTGTCCGGAAATTCCGTTTTATAATAAAAATGGCTCTACAGATAGGAGAGACGGTTTGTGCAGTACGCCGGCAGTGATGCGAAGACTGCAATGGGCTCCGGCTGGGCCGGGGCACTGTAGCGGGGTAGAGCAGTCTGGGAGCTCGTCGGGCTCATAACCCGGAGGTCGAAGGTTCAAATCCTTCTCCCGCAATTGATACATAATGGATCTCTAGGAGAGGCAGTCCACAGGGGCTGCTTTTTTCCATACTCCAAAACCGACGAAACAGAGGTGGTGGTCATGGCCAGAGCGCCAGATAAAAGAATAGAGCAGGCAAAAGCACTTTATCTGGGTGGACGGAAACTGGCGGAGATTGCACGGGAGCTTGATCTGCCGGAGGGCACAGTCCGCCGCTGGAAGTGTACACATAAATGGGACAGCGAACGTTCGGATAAAAAAGCGAACGTTCGGAAACGGGGTGCACAGCCTGGGAATAAGAATTCTTCCGGTGGCCCGTCTGGCAACAGGAAAGCAGAGAAATATGGATTCTTTTCAAAGTATCTTCCGGATGAGACCCAGGAGATTTTTTCAGCCATCGATCAGGCTGATCCGCTGGACCTGCTCTGGCATCAGATACAGATCGCATACGCTGCCATTATCCGGGCGCAGCGGATCGCCTATGTGAAGGATCAGCAGGACAGAACCGTTGAGAAGATTGAAGAAAAGAAAGGAAAAATCATCGGTGAGCGCTGGGAGGTGCAGCAGGCTTGGGATAAGCAGGGGAATTTCCTGAAAGCTCAGGCCCGGGCACAGGGAGAGCTCCGTGCAATGATCAGACAGTATGATGAGATGCTGCATAAGGACTGGGAAGCCGCCAGTGCGGAGCAGAAAGCCCGGATTGACGTGTTGAAGACAAAGGTTCAAAGTGAAGAATCAGGAGGAGCAGTAGTTGATGACTGGATTTCAGCAGTAATGGGAGAAGGTCATGAATAAAAATTCCAATACTGCCAGGCGTCGTTTTTTTCAGAAACAGGTGCCAGTATATCGGCAGGATCCAGTCATATTTGCCAGAGAAGTACTACAGTTTGAACCTGATGAGTGGCAGTCTAAGGCTTTGCGCGACCTGGCGCAAAGTCCCAAAGTGGTGGTTAAGTCCGGTCAGGGAGTAGGAAAGACCAGCATGGAGGCTGTAGCGCTTTTATGGTTTCTCTGCTGTTTTCCGTTTCCAAGGATTGTGGCTACAGCGCCTACAAAACAGCAACTTCACGATGTGCTGTGGTCGGAGATCAGTAAATGGATGAGTAAGTCTCCGTTGCTTTCTGCAATTCTTAAGTGGACGAAAACATATATTTATATGATCGGCAATGAAAAGCGTTGGTTTGCAGTAGCAAGGACTGCCACAAAACCGGAGAATATGCAGGGCTTTCATGAAGACAATATGCTGTTTATTGTTGATGAAGCCTCTGGCGTTGCTGATCCAATCATGGAGGCTGTGCTTGGCACACTGTCGGGTGAAAATAACAAATTGTTAATGTGCGGGAATCCAACGAGAACGTCCGGCACATTTTTTGACGCTTTCAATTCAGACAGGTCACTGTACAGGTGCCACACGGTATCCTCCGCAGACAGTCCACGCACAAACAAAGAGAATATCGAATCACTCATACGAAAGTATGGAAGAGAGAGTAATGTTGTTCTTGTCCGGGTATTTGGAGAATTTCCCAGGCAGGAAGATGACGTGTTTATTGGTCTGTCACTCGCAGAACGTGGTTGCATGACAGATCTGGAGGGCATTCCGGTTAAGAGTATATCTCTTGGTGTGGATGTGGCCCGGTATGGTTCTGATGAAACAGTGATTGCTTTGAATATTGGAGGCAGGATAACACTTCCGGTTACATTCAGGGGACAAAGTCTGATGACGACTGCTGGAAAAATAGTGCAACTGTACAGGCAGATAATAGCAGGATATCCGGAATATACAGGAAAAATAGTGGTAAATATTGATGATACGGGTCTTGGCGGAGGGGTCACGGATCGTCTGGAAGAGGTAAAACTTGAGGAAAAATTAAACAGGATGGTTATTGTTCCTGTAAATGCAGCAGGAAAAGTACCTGATGATGTAGTGGAAGATGGTCAGATAAAAGCCTCTGATCTTTATGACAATATAACAACTTATCTGTGGGCGACAGTGAAAACAAAACTTGAAGTTGGTGCAATATGTCTTGAAAATGATAATGAACTGGTCGCACAGCTTTCATGCAGGAAATATCGTCTGACCAGCAGAGGGAAAATTATTCTGGAAAGTAAAGATGAAATGAAGCAACGGGGAATAGAATCTCCGGACAGAGCAGATGCTGTGGCATTGTCATGCTTCGAAAAGAAACAGTTTAATATTGAAAGTCTCTTGTAGGATCAAGTCCAGCTAAGAAATGTCAATAGGAGGTAATGCGATTGGAGCGACAGCAGAGAGCGGCACTGGATCGGCATAGAAAGCAGCAGCGGGCAGCAGATATTATAGACGGAGTTCAGGATCAGTACCGGCAGGATGGATATTCCAATATGCTCAACAAATACGGCACGGCTCAGGATAATTCCACATCGTATGAGTATGGGCTGGAAGCGGTCACGGATGACATGGAGCTTACAAGCCTGTATGAAGGAAATGGCCTGTTTGCAAAGATCATTGACCGTCCGGCTGAGGAAGCAGTAAAACATGGATATAATATCAATTATGGAAATCAGGATATTACGGATTATGTAGAAGAGTGTATAGACAAATTGGATTTGGAAGATAAGTTTGCTACGGCAGAAAAGTGGGCGCGGCTGTATGGCGGTGCCATTATTGTGATGCTGGTGGATGATGGACGGGGACTGGAGGAACCTCTCGACTGGAGAAATGTCAGGAGTATTGAAGAGCTCCGTGTATTTGAAAGATCGCTGATTCAGCCGGACTATGTATCCATGAACCAGTTCCATTTTGGAGATTCGCTCCGCAGTGGCCAGCCGTTTGGTGAGCCGGAGTACTACCATGTATTCAGTACATACGGTTATTTCACGGTGCACCGGTCCCGCTGTCTGGTATTCCGAAACGGCAGACTGCCGGAACGGACCTCAAATGCGATCTACCGTTACTGGGGGATCCCGGAATATG
>ERZ778516.1145-NODE-1145-length-20971-cov-10.154284_pt1 | contig 20971 bp, 18 predicted proteins | sample MGYA00510342_ERZ778516 | MGnify/ENA primary metagenome ERZ778516 (study PRJEB29527, sample SAMN07138961) | mouse gut metagenome | material: feces | host: mouse | place: China:Nanjing | collected 2016-01-25 ... | reverse complement strand
CAAGAAACTCGTTTTCTTCTTCTGTAATGTCAAGCAGTCCCTGATACTGCTCTGCCAGCTCGCTCACATTTTTCAGTCCAAAGCCATGCTTTCTCTGATCCGTCTTTGTAGTCTGGAAAACCGTTCGTTTCTTCACCGTCCGCCGGGGACAGCTGTTTGTGATCTTAATGATCAGCATGGTTGCATTCTCCATGCGCAGATCAATCAAAACATATCCGTTTTCACAGGTTTCCGAAGCCTCCAGCGCATTGTCGATCAGATTTCCAAAGATGCGGATCTTGTCTGTTTCCCGCAGAAATTCCAGTTCTACGCCCGGCTGTATCATTACCTCATACCGGATTCCTTTTTTCTTTGCCCTTTCCGCACGCTCCATCAGGATCGCATTTACAATAGGATCGCTCAGATAGATTTCTGTATCCAGCCTGTTCTTCCTGTCCAGAAACCGGGAAGCTTCTACAGACAGTTCTTTCAACGCGCCTGTAGTTTCAGTTTCTGAGAACTGCCTGATCGTCTGTACAATATGGCGCACCTCGTGAAGATAATCCGCATATTCCCGATTCAGCTCTTCCATCTTCAGATAATGGCTGTGTTCCAGCGCCGTTTTTAACTGTACCAGCTCCTTCTCTTTCAAAGAATGTTCCGCTTCCAGCAGCCGGTCAATCAGAGAAAAATCTACAATGCTGCTGAGCACGCTCAAAATCCCGCCCAGAAAGATACAGATCTGATCAAATGGCTGTTGCTGCCCCAGAATCAGGAACCCGTTCAGCAGAAGCAGAATCGATACCGGCTGAACAAACAGACTCTTCACCTTTGATCCTCCAACATGCTCGGACAAATAATGTCTCTTCTTTTGAAGAACCTGTACCACCATGAATTCGACCAGCTTTTCCATCAGAAGCACGCTGACTCTTCGTACTTCCGTTGTCCGGGTGTCTATCCCCAACACACCATACAAAAACAGAAAAATAAACTCTATGATCGACATAAGTACTACAAAAAATATGAGATAGGAAACAGTATCCTTCCATCCGGCCCTGAAAACCAGCCAGATATACAGCTCACAAACGCACAGCGCACAGATCATATTCACGCCCGGAATCTGAAAGCTGTTCACTGCATATAAAACAGCCGCACACCCTGCTGTAAACATCAGGCGAACATATGTCCGTTCCTAATAAGCAGAAAATATGTTTTTCAGAAAATAATAAAGCAGACAGATCTCAAACACACAGCTCAGATACCTGACGCATTCACAGATAAACACTTCCATTTTTATTCCCTATCCCCTCCAGTATCTGCTGCACCGGCTGTCAAATTCCTTCTTCCTGCTCCGTGCAATATTCAGTATCGTTCCATCCTTCAGCTGAACGGTATCTTTCGTTACGGCTGTAATATGATGGATATTGATAATATAACTCTTCTTTCCATATGCAAAGCCGTACGCTTCCAGCTTCGCATAATGTTCATTCAGCTTCATCGCGCTTCTCAGGTAAAACTCCTTTCGCTCTTTTGGCGCATGTTCCAGGCCGAAGATTTCGGACGCCTTTTCTTCTGTCAGATAAATGTCCGTTCCTTTATCCCTGATTGCAATATACAGGATATCTTCCGTCTTCAGTACATACTGTTTTTCTTTATCGAACGCCAGAATATCCGGTACGCGTTTTCTTCTCTCCGCCTCCTTCATCACCTTTTGAATGCCGGCCTTTAATTTTTCCGTTCCCTTATCCTTAATCAGATATTGAAAAGGGCGCACTTCTACGATATAACTGGCAGGATAATCATAAGCCGTATAAAAGACAAGCAGGGCATTTTCGTCTTTTTGCCGTATGTATGCAGCTGTACGGACACCTTCCTTCTCTCCGCCTATCAGAATATCCAGAAAAATAATGTTATATCTTTGATCCTGCTCCAGCAAAGCCTTTCCATCCGGAAATTCATCAAAACCTATCTCTTCCGGATGTTTTGCGCTTTCCAGAATAAGACTTTTCAGTTTTTTCCTGTCCGCAGGGCAATCATCACATATCGCAATCTTCATCATTGTCTCCTTTGACTGTATTCCCGTATATTCTTAAAAATAATATAATTATCGTCCACTGTCAACATTTCCCGACAGTCCGAAAACCAAACGGATCACAGACCGCTTCCAAAAGCTTTATGGCAACTGAATAGACTTTACATTTCGAATATGATATAATACCATAAAAATAAAAACGCACAGACCTGAAAGGAGAACTGTCATGCCCTGGTGCCCCATATGCAGGAACGAATATATCGAAGGAAAGACCCGCTGTCCAGACTGCGACGCAGACCTTGTGGAAGAGCTGAGCGAAGAACCGGAAGAAACACCGGCTCCTGATCCGACGCCGGAGGAGCTGGCAGACATTGCTGCCCGCGCGGCATCCGCCAGCCGGATGAATACGCATGTCTCTGCCAGAGACCGCCATTCTGAGACAAAATCCTCTGCATGGACCTTTCTTGTGGTGGGCGGCGCCGGTTTTCTTGTGATTACCCTTGCTCTTGCAGGTGTGCTTGTCCTTCCCTTCAACGCTTTTTCTCTGGCGATCATGGAAGGAATGTTTCTGATCTTCCTGATTGTTGCCGGTATCTCTTTTAAACGTGCCATGAAGATGCTGGATGATATTGCCAGGGAAGACGATCTGGAAAGCCGGATCCGGACATGGGCGGCCGACCACCTGACTGCCGAAAGCCTGACTGCCGGAATCGAAGAAGACACTCCGGAAGAGATGAGATATTTTATCATATCGGAAGCGATCCGCGAACGGCTGATGCCCGCTTTTCCCGAAGTAGACGATGCCTATGCGGAAGAACTGGCGGAGACATTTTATAACGAACTTTTTCAATAAATATTTCATCCGCACAATAAAAGGTGTAAAGTTTTCCATATCCCAAAAACTTTACACCTTTTCCATATTTCCCTTCATTCTGGCATAACGCCCTCGAATCCGGTTATCCTTATTTTGCGCTCAGGTACTCATGAATTCCCTTCGCTGCCGCTTTTCCTGCTCCCATGGCAAGAATGACCGTAGCCGCGCCGGTGACTGCGTCGCCGCCCGCATATACGCCCTCTTTGGACGTTGCGCCGGTGTCCTCGGTAGCAACGATACACTGTCTCCGGTTGATCTCCAGTCCTTTGGTCGTGGAAGAGATCAGCGGATTCGGGGAAGTTCCAAGAGACATGATGACCGTATCGCATTCGATCGTAAACTCGGATCCCGGAACCTCCACCGGACGGCGTCTTCCGGAAGCGTCCGGCTCACCCAGTTCCATGCGGATACATTTGATACCGGTTACCCAGTCATTTTCATTGGCAAGAATCTCTACCGGGTTCGTCAGAAGGTCAAAGATAATGCCTTCCTCTTTTGCATGGTGCACTTCTTCCACACGGGCCGGAAGTTCTTCTTCGCTTCTGCGGTATACAATATGGGTCTCTGCACCAAGACGGAGTGCCGTACGGGCCGCATCCATTGCCACATTGCCGCCGCCGACAACGACCACCTTTTTGCCGCGCACAATCGGCGTATCATAATCCTCGTTAAATGCTTTCATCAGGTTATTCCTGGTCAGATATTCATTGGCGGAAAGGACGCCGCAGGCAGTCTCGCCCGGGATGCCCATGAACTTCGGAAGTCCTGCGCCGGATCCGATGAATACGGCGTCAAATCCTTCATCCTCGATCAGATCGTCCAGCTTTACTGTTCTGCCAACGATCACGTCCGTCTCAATCTTCACGCCGAGCGCTTTGACATTCTCCACCTCCGGTCCCACCACACGGTCTTTCGGAAGACGGAACTCCGGAATACCATAGACCAGAACGCCGCCTGCTTTATGTAATGCTTCAAAAATGGTCACGTCATAGCCAAGCTTCGCAAGATCGCCTGCACAGGTCAGTCCGGAAGGACCGGAACCGATGACGGCCACCTTTTTCCCGTTTTTCTCTGCAGGTGCTGCAGGCTTGATTCCGTTCTCGCGGGCCCAGTCCGCCACGAAACGCTCCAGCTTGCCGATGGAGATCGGATCACCCTTTTTGCCGCGGATACATTTTCCTTCGCACTGACTCTCCTGCGGGCACACACGTCCGCAGACTGCGGGCAGAGCAGAAGATTTGCTGATAATCTGGAAAGCCTCCTCGAATTTTTCTTCCTTCACTGCTGCAATGAAAGACGGAATATCAATGGATACCGGACATCCCTCTACACATTTTGCATTTTTACAGGTAATACAGCGCTGGGACTCTTCCACCGCCTCTTCTTTGTTATAGCCGTAGCATACTTCTTCAAAATTCGCTGCACGAACTCTGGCATCCTGCTCTCTGACCGGTACCTTCTTTAATACATCTGCCATTATTTGTCACCTCCGCAATTTCCGCATCCGCCATGATGGGTGTCGCCCTCCTGGAACTTCAGAAGGCGCCTTCCCTCTTCTGTCTTATACATGGCTGCTCTCTTCATAGCCTGCTCGAAATCAATCTTATGTCCGTCAAACTCCGGTCCGTCCACACAGGCAAACTTTACTTCGTCGCCCACGAGCACGCGGCAGGCGCCGCACATGCCGGTTCCGTCCACCATGATCGGATTCATGCTGACAATGGTCGGGATCCCCAGCTTCTTTGTGGTCAGACATGCAAATTTCATCATAATCATCGGTCCGATGGCCACGCACAGATCATAGTGATGCCCTTCGCTCACCAGTTTCTCCAGCATCGCCGTGCCGACTCCATGGAAGCCATAGCTTCCGTCATCCGTACACAGATACAGATTGCCGACTTTGCTCATCTCTTCTTCCAGAATCAGCAGTTCTTTCGTTCTTGCACCTACGATAATATCACATTCAATTCCATGATCATGCAGCCATTTTGCCTGAGGATACACGGGAGCCGTACCGACTCCGCCGGCAATAAACACGACTTTTTTCTTTTTCACTTCTTCAAAGTCATCCGTTACCAGTTCCGACGGACGTCCGAGCGGCCCTACAAAATCAGCGATCTCGTCCCCGGCCTTCAGCGCAACCAGCTTGTGGGTCGAGACGCCGATCGGCTGGAATGCCAGTGTGATGGTTCCTGCCTCCCTGTCATAATCACAGATCGTAAGCGGAATACGCTCCGCTGTCTCATCAACCCTTACAATGATGAACTGCCCCGGCTCACAGGACTTGGCTACACGCGGTGCATAAATGACCTGCTTGTAGACTGCTGCAGAGAGCTTCTCTGCTTCCAAAATCTTAAACATATCCTTCCTCCTAACATATTTTGCAGTGATTTTATCCAATGACTGCAAATCATCTCTTTCTATCATAATGCAAAAGTACTGATATTTCAACATAAAAATACGGTGCCTTCTGCTCTTATGACGAATCATTACCAGTCTCCGTCTCCGGGACTTCACGGCTCCCCGACACATCGTATATGGCTTCTACAATGCCGCTCATTCCCCCATCCTCATCCGCGGAAACCGCCTGCAGCACAGTAAGTCCTTCCGGAATATAAACAGGTCCCCGATACACTCTGGACTGATATCCCGGCTCTTCTCCATTGGTGGTGTAATATATCTTGCAGCCTTCCTCTGCGGTTATGGTCACCGAAAAACTGCTGCTGTAGCTGCCGGCCGGCATGCTGAACACAGGCTCTTCCGGATACTGGAATTCAACCTGGTAAGTCCCTGCCGCCTCCTCGCTCTGCACTCCGTCATTCCGGACAAAGACAGCCCTGACGACAGTGGTTCCTTCTCCCACAAAGATGGGAGACCGGTACAAAGTGCTCTGTTCATCCGGTGTTGTTCCGTCTGTCGTATAATAGATCTCACCATTATTTATTTCCTCATGTGAAATTGTCAGATGAGGAGAATAGCTGTAGGTTCCCGGCCGGATTCCAAACTCCGGCTTCGCCGGTAAATCCACCTCCGCCGGTTCTGTCACCGTCTCTTCCGGACGAAACACAAACCGAAAGGAGATCTGGTATGCCAGAATTCCTGTCACCAGCAGGCAGATTCCTGCCAGTCTGTATTTCCGCCTGCGCCACCATGGGACAGACGCCGGCAAAGTCTCCTTCGAGACACTCTGCTTTTCCCTTTCCTCCGCTCCTACTGTAAAATCCTCATCCGGATTGTAATCCGGAACCATCTGAATCGCATTTCCGCATCTTTCACAATAGATCTTTCCTTCTGGTATATCAGCTCCACATTTCTGGCATCTCATATCCGGACATATTTCCTTTCCATCTTCGTGTCAGGAAAACCATATCAGTATGTTACACAGATTCCTCCAGGTACTGTTCAAATTCCTCCATGGACATCAGCACCTTCCTCGGCTTGGTACCTTCCTCTTCACCGACCACTCCTGCATCTGCAAGCTGGTCCATGATGCGCGCCGCACGGTTAAACCCGATCTTAAACCAGCGCTGAAGCATTCCGATGGACGCCTTTTCCTTGTCTATGATGAATTTTCCTGCCTCTGCAAAAAGCACATCCTTGTCACTGGCATTTCCCGCATCCGGAACAGACGCGCTTTCCACTGCCGCCTGCACCTGCTTCATCTGCTCTGCAATGATCTGCTCTGCTTCCGCACCTGCATGTCTGCTCTGGCTGCTTAAAAATTCCACAACTGCGCTGACCTCTGCGTCAGACACAAAAGCTCCCTGTACACGTAAGGGCTTGGGCAGTCCGTACGGAGAAAACAGCATGTCGCCTTTCCCAAGAAGCTTTTCTGCTCCGTTCATATCCAGAATGGTTCGGGAATCCACACCGGAGGATACGGCAAATGCGATTCTGGAAGGCATATTGGCTTTGATCAGTCCGGTAATGACATTGACAGAGGGCCTCTGCGTTGCTATGATCAGATGAATCCCCGCCGCGCGGGCCAGCTGTGCCAGACGGCAGATCGCATCCTCCACCTCTCCGGGAGAAACCATCATCAGGTCCGCCAGCTCGTCCACAATAATGACGATCTGCGGCATTTTCTCCGGTTTGTCATTGCCTTCTATCTCTGCAATCGAATCAATTTTATTGTTATAACCTTCAATATTTCTTACATTCAGCTCCGCAAACCGGTTGTACCTGCCCATCATCTCCGTCACCGCCCAGTTCAGCGCGCCGGCCGCTTTCTTCGGGTCCGTTACGACCGGAATCAGAAGGTGCGGAATCCCGTTATATGTACTGAGCTCCACCACCTTGGGATCGATCATGATCAGCTTCACCTCATCCGGACGGGCTTTATACAGAATGCTCATGATGAGGGTATTGATACATACGGATTTACCGGAACCAGTCGCACCTGCGATCAGCAGATGGGGCATTTTGGCTATATCGGTAACCATGATGTTGCCGCCGATATCTTTCCCGACTGCAAAAGCGATCTTTGATGCATGGTCCCTGAATTCTTTCGCTTCCAGAAGCTCCCGGAGCATAACAACCGAATTTTCCTTATTCGGCACTTCAATCCCTACGGCCGCCTTTCCCGGTATGGGCGCTTCGATCCGGACATCCGGAACTGCAAGATTCAGTTTGATATCGTCAGTAAGTGAAAGAATCTTGCTTACCTTCACTCCGTGAGCCGGCTGAACTTCGAATCTGGTTACGGAAGGACCCTGACTGACATCTGTTACCGCTGCATTCACTCCAAAGTCTTCCATGATCTGCTGCAGATGCCGTGCAGTCTCCTGAAGCTGCGCCGATGCGTCTTTTTTTCTGCCCTGTCTGGGCGGCGCCTTCAGAAGCGAAATGGAGGGATATTCATATTCCTGCGACTGCTCTTCTGATGCATCCGCCTGCTTCCTGACCGGCTGCGCAGGCTCTTTTGGCATCTCCGGCATACGTTCCGGTTCCTCATCCTCCTCTTCCTCTTCAAAGGAAGATAGCGGAACGGCTCTGGACGGAGATTTCTCCGGTTTTTCGCGGATCTGCTCTGCTTCTCTTCGTCCCAGTGCATTCTTCAGCAGGTCATCTTCGCTGAACGGAATTGCTTTTTCCGGATCAGCCAGCGGCTCCGGCTCTTCCATGACAGGCTTTGGACTTTCCTCCGCCGTAATCTCCAGAAGCCCGGCATCTGTTTTCCTTGGTATGGTCAGATCAGCCGCCACACCACTGACCTTCCGTTCCATACGCTGTTCTTTCTTCTGCTCCCTTTTCCGCTCTCTGCGGACTCCCGCTTCTTCTCTTCTGCGTTCCATATCCTGTCTTGCAGTCTCATATACTTTCTGGCTGCCTCTGGACATTCCCCGCACAAAGGAACGTTCTGTAACGATCACGAGACAGATAACCAGAATCCCCAAAAGGACCATATATGCGCCGATTGTTCCAAAGGCATCGCGAAGCAGCCCGGAGATGAGCCCTCCGATCAGACCGCCTCCGGTCCGGTGTTCCGAACAGTAGGCATAGATCTCCTTCCAGCCGTATGCGTCAGCCTTTGCCATCGTAAGCAGGTGGAGCAGGGCCCCCGCCGCCACACAGCCAAGAACCATTCCCACAATCTTGATCGTAGCGATCAGGTTATTTCTGTTGGCCAGCGAGAACAGAACCACAAATAGGACTGCCACCGGAAATACATATGCAAACAGTCCCACACAGCCAAAAAGGAAACTGCTCATGGCGCCTCCCACTTTTCCTCCAAATCCGAAATTGCTGCAGAAAAGGATCACCGACACAATCAGTATCAGCACCAGACGTACCTCTGCCCAGATACCGCCGTCCTGTACCGTTACAGGCTTCTTTGCCGTATTCTTTTTTGCAGGAGCAGCGCTTTTTCTGCTTCCGGATCTACGTGTTCCACTCATAAAATTCATCCTGTCTTTCTATCATAATTTCAGATATTGTACCAGATCTGCCGGCCGTCTGTCCACATCCTGCCCGCAAAAAGGACTCGTCCCAAAGGACCAGTCCTTTTGTTCCTGTCGCTTCCTGCCTGCAGATTAAAGATTTTCTTCAAAAAATGCCTGCATCTCTTCCGCTGCCACATCTTCGTCCGGACCTGTCACGGTGACGGTCACCGTGTCCTGATACTGGATGTCCAGATCTATGACGGACATCAGCTTCTTTAAGTCTCCGCTCTTCCCTTTATTGGAAATCACGATGCTGCTTTTAAACTCTTTGGCAAGCTGCAGAACCAGCCCCGCCGCACGGGCATGCATTCCCAGTTCTTCCCTGATTGTATACTGAAATGTTTTCATATACTTCCTCCCGGCCATGTCCTTCGCTTTCAGTTCAACGGCAGCTGTCCTGCCGTTTGTTATCAGATGTCCACATTATATCACAAATACCCTCAGATGTAAATGTGATCTTCAGGCTTCCGGGGCAGAACAGGAACATCACTCCCCGGCTCCGCCCACCAGTTCCTTCAGTCTTTCCAGAGACCGATTCGCAGGCCTCTGGAAACCGCACCGCACCAGAAGCAGTCCCAATCCTGCCATCGCCAGCTCCGGGAAGATCAGCGGCAGCGCTGAAAGTATCCCCTCCGTAAATACAGCAGGCAGCCCGCACAAAAGGCCGAAGAACATAAAACCGAACCAGATCCTGCAGAATACGGCAACAGCCGGATGCAGCCTCATCTTAATCCAGATCTTCGATCTCTCTCCATCCGTCTCAACCCATCCCCTTATTATCGGCACAAAGGAATTGCGGTAAGGAAGCCTCGGTACAAGCTCGAATCCGGAATCTGATACCGTCCCGGTAAACTCACCGTCGTTTTGCCCGAAAAATTTTCTGTTCTGCTGTACGGTTACAAATTCCAGGATCCTGCGGATCTCTTCCGGTGTTCTGCTGCATTGCAGAACGCAGTCTATCGAAGGCAGCCATCCCATAGGTATCCATCCTCTCCGTGATTTTCTGTACTTCCATTTTACCATAAACCTCCTGACATTTCTACTGACCGCTTTACAAAAGAGAATTTCCAGTTCAGAAACTTCCGATTCAGAAAAAGGACCGCCGTATCTGCGGCAGTCCTTCTGCATGGCCGCTTCTGCGGCTGCTTTCTTCATCCGCCTTCGGCTACTGCTCCAGATACTCCAGTATTTCCTCCAGCGGATGAAACCCTTCAATTGTCTTATATATCGTTTCTCCGTTTATGACCAGCATTGTCGGAACATGCGTCACACCGAACCGATCGGCAAGCTGCGGGTCATCATCAATGTTGACCTTGCAGAATTTTACATCACATGCTTCCTCCGCCGCCTGCATGAGAACCGGATGCTGTGCCTTGCAGGGACCGCACCAGTCTGTATAAAAATCCACCAGAACCGGACCGCCGGCCTCTGTCACTTCAGTCTGAAAATTGTCTCCGGTAATCTTTTTGATCTCCATTGGCGCTCTCCTTTCTGAGTTACACACTATCAGTGTGCCCATCTGTGTGACAGACTCACAGGAAATATCAGGCACCCATTTTAAATCCGCCTTTCTCTGGTCATGGTAATTTTTTCATATGTTCCGGTTTCAAACGCAGTTGTCCGGCACAAACCGGCAGGTCAGAGCGAACTGCGCCGGTTTGTTACCTCCCGGAATACACCCGGATCACAGAAGCCACTTCCCGGATCATGGACATCTCTCCAAAGATCACCAGTGCATCCTTCAGATGACGGTTCTCCACCTTATCGGTAATGACCACAAGCTCCGCCACGCCGTCCACGGCCGGTTTCTGAATCACCTGGTTAATACTGACATTGTTGTTTCCGAGTACGCCCGCGACGCCGGCCAGAATTCCGGTGCGATCTTCCACGATCAGACGCAGAAAATACCGGTGCCTGGATTCTCCGGATGCTTTCATGGGCAGATCCCTGTAGCAGCTGCAGCCGATTCTGCCGCAGCATGCATACTGCATGTTCCTTGCGACCGCAATCAGGTCGCCCATAACTGCGCTGGCAGTGGGCAGTTCTCCGGCGCCTTTTCCCTGAAACATGGCGTCATCCACCGCATCGCCGTGAACAAACACTGCGTTGAACGCATCCTTTACATGAGCCAGCGGATGGGTGGACGGAATCATCATGGGAAATACGCCCACTTCCATCTCTCCGTCCGTATTGCGCGCCACGCCGAGAAGCTTCAGTGTATATCCAAATTCCTTTGCATACTGAATATCCTTCGCCGTGATCCCTGTGATTCCTTTCACATCCACATCGGAAAAGGTCACGCGGGAATGAAACGCAATCGATGCCAGAATCGCCATCTTGCGTCCTGCGTCCAGACCTTCAATATCCGAAGTCGGATCCGCCTCTGCAAAACCAAGTTCCTGCGCTTTTTTCAGTGCCTCTGCAAAATCCATGCCGTCCTCTGTCATGCGGGTCAGGATATAGTTGGTCGTCCCGTTGACAATGCCCATAACCTCTGTTATCTCATTGCCCGCCAGGCATTCCTTTAACGGCCGGATAATCGGAATGCCGCCGCCCACCGCGGCCTCAAACTGCAGGTCACAGTGACTGTGCTTTGCCGCATCCATCAGTTCCCTTCCATGTTCCGCCATCAGATCCTTATTGGCAGTGACCACATGCTTGCCCGCTTCCAGTGCCTGAAGAATATACGTGCGGGCCGGCTCAATGCCGCCCATCAGTTCGATGACAATCTGAATGTCCGGATCTTTCAGGATACCGTTCCAGTCATCGGTCAGAACATCCTTCGGGATCCCTTCCCTCTTTTTTGATGTATCTCTCACCAGCACTTTGCAGATCTCAAGCTCCGCCTGAACTTTGGACGGCATATCCTCTTTTCTCATCTGCAGCAGTTTATACACTCCGCCGCCCACGGTTCCTGCTCCGAGCAGCGCCGCCCTGATTGTTTTATATCTGCTCATCCTTCCTCTCCAAACAATACCTCTTCTGCGATCGCTGATGCTGCCCGGACGCAGTCCCGGCACCCATATTTCGGCTGCCCGCTCTCGATCCCCTTGATCTCCTTGCAGACGGCAGAACCGCATTTTTCCGCAAAAAGTTTTGTAATCTCTTTGGAAAGCTGATAGGTCTTTCCTTTTGTCTTCGGCGCCTCCAGATCTCCGTCACTGCGCTTAAGACCTGCCAGCATCACTGCGCCCGACAGAGCGCCGCAGGTGCGTTCCATATCGCCCATACCGGCTCCAAATCCCTCGCTCATGCGAAATGCCGTCTTTTCCTCAACGCCCAGAAGATCGCAGTACGTACATACCACTGCCTGAGAACAGTTATATCCTTTTGCGTGTCTGCCTGCTGCTTCCTCTACTCTGCTTTTCATTCCTGTACCTCCTTGTTCTTTCTCATGGTTTATATATTCGCACGGATCGGCTTCGGACGATACCCGTTGTCCGCAAGCCCTTTGATGATCCGTTCCTTGTGTTCCGTTCCGAATGCTTCCATCGTAATTTTCAGTTCCACCGCCGCATTTCGGTTGGTGCTCACAAACTGATTGTGATCCAGACGGATCACATTGCCCTGCAGCTCTGCAATGATCGAAGCCACATGCACCAGCTCGCCCGGTTTATCCGGGAGGAGTACAGATACCGTAAAGATCCGGTCTCTCTGGATCAGTCCGTGCTGGACGACCGATGACATGGTGATGATATCCATGTTGCCGCCGCTTAAAATACATACAACTTTTTTATTTTTTACATCCAGATGGCGCAGCGCTGCAACGCTCAGGAGCCCGGAATTTTCCACGATCATCTTATGATTTTCCACCATATCCAGAAATGCCACGATCAGCTCGTCGTCCGGTACGGAGATAATCTGATCCACATTTTCCTGGATATATGGAAAGATTGCCTTCCCCGGCTCCCTTACCGCCGTACCGTCTGCGATTGTATTGCTGCCGGCAAGGCAGATGACCTCTCCCTTCGCCACGGACTGTTCCATACAGTTGGCGCCCTCCGGCTCCACGCCGATGACCCGAATCTTCGGATTCAGCTGTTTTGCCAGCGTCGCCACGCCGGCTGCCAGTCCGCCGCCGCCGATGGGAACCAGAATGCAGTCTACCAGCGGAAGCTCCTTGAAGATCTCCATGGAGATTGTTCCCTGCCCGGTCGCCACCTGCAGGTCATCAAAAGGATGGATAAAGGTATAACCATGCGCATTTGCCAGTTCATAAGCATGTGCGCACGCCTCATCGTAATCATTTCCGGCGAGCACGACTTCTGCGCCGTATTCTTTGGTATGGTTCACCTTAATCAGAGGCGTCGTCGTAGGCATCACAATCACTGCTTTGCAGCCATACTCCTTTGCCGCATAGGCCACGCCCTGGGCATGATTTCCGGCAGACGCCGTAATCAGTCCCTGACTGCGTTCTTCCTCTGATAAAGTGCTGATTTTATAATATGCCCCGCGGATTTTAAAAGCTCCTGTCTTCTGCATATTTTCCGGCTTCAGATATACCCTGTTGCCGGACATTTCACTGAAATACTGGCTGTGCATCAGCCGTGTCTCTGTTGTCACCCTGCCTACAATCTCGCAGGCCTCTTCAAATTTTTCCAAGGTCATCATCTTTTCGTATCTCCTCTTTCTCCTGCTACCTTCCCGGCTCGGACAGGAACAGCGCATTTACAAATGTATCCGCATCAAATTTCTGCAGATCATCAATATGTTCTCCGACACCGATGTATTTCACCGGAACATTCAGCTCTGACTGAATCGCCACTGCGATGCCGCCCTTTGCGGTTCCGTCCAGCTTTGTAAGAATAATGCCGGTCAGATCTGCAGCTTCTCCGAACTGTCTCGCCTGTTCCATGGCATTCTGCCCCGTGGTGCCGTCCAGTACGACCAGCGTCTCTCGATAGGCATCCGGATATTCCCGCCCAATGATGCGGTTGATCTTCCGAAGCTCCTCCATCAGGTTTCTTTTGTTGTGAAGCCTGCCCGCCGTATCAATCAGAAGCACGTCTGCCTTCCTGGCCTTCGCCGCACACACGGCATCATAGACCACGGAAGCCGGATCCGCTCCCTCGCCGCCGCCAATAATCTCCACACCGGCGCGGTTGGCCCATTCCGTCAGCTGTTCTCCGGCAGCTGCACGGAAGGTATCCGCTGCAGCCAGGATGACACGCCGCCCCTGATCCTTCAGCTTTCCGGCAAGCTTGCCTACAGAAGTCGTCTTGCCGACCCCGTTGACGCCGATTACCAGCACAACAGAAGTCTGCTTTTCAAACTCATATGCGGTCTCACCCACCCGCATCTGTTCTTTAATGCTGTTGATCAGAAGTTCCTTGCACTCCTCCGGTTTCCGGATGTGCTGCTCCTTAACCTTTTTCTTCAGGTTCTCAATAATACTGGTCGTCGCATTGATCCCGATATCTCCCATAATCAGAATCTCTTCGATTTCATCATAAAAATCTTCATCAATATCTGAAAATCCGTTGAATATGGCGTCCATACCGGATACGATATTATCTCTGGTTTTGGATAATCCCTCCGCCAGGCGTCTGAAAAATCCTTTTTTCTCCTCTGCCATCATCGGCACCTCCTATTAGAGTTCCGCATATGCCCATACAATGCCATGGTGTCTGGAAGGTTTTCCGGCCGCACCGGCGTCCGGAAAAACTTCCGGGCATTCTATGGGCACATGCTGTTAACTTAGAGTTCCGCATATGCCCACACAATGCCCTGGTGTCTGGAAGGTTTTCCGGCATTCTATGGGCACATGCTGATTACTTGTCAAGATCATTTTCGATCAGGTTCACCGACACAAGCGTTGACACGCCCTTCTCCTGCATGGTAATACCATACAGCCGGTCGGCTGCGTTCATCGTTCCCCTTCGATGGGTGATCACGATGAACTGTGTATATTTTGTCAGTTTATGAAGATATTTTGCAAAACGGACTACATTGGAATCGTCCAGCGCCGCCTCGATCTCATCCAGCAGACAGAATGGAGACGGCTTTAAGTTCTGTATGGCGAACAGAAGCGCAATCGCGGTCAGTGCCTTTTCTCCGCCGGAAAGCTGCATCATATTCTGAAGCTTCTTGCCGGGCGGCTGAGAGATGATACGGACTCCTGTCTCCAGCACATCCTCTTCATCAATCAGCTCCAGTGTGCCTCTTCCTCCGCCAAACAGTTCTTTAAACGCTTTGTCAAATTCCTTCTGGATCAGTGCAAACTGCTCCCGGAACTGTTTCTGCATCCCGCTGTCCAGTTCTGAGATAACCTGCTTCAGCGCCTCCTCCGCTTCCAGAAGATCCCTGCGCTGTCCATCCATAAATGTATAACGTTCCGAAACCTCTTTATAATCTTCAATGGCATTGACATTGACATTTCCCAGATTCCGTATTTCTTCCTTCACCATACTGCAGTTTTTCTTCAGTTCCGGAAGATCCGTATATTCCTCTTTTCGAAGCGGAACCGCTGCATTATAGGTCAGTTCATATTCTGTCCACATATGGTTCATGAGATTTTCTGAAGTTTCATCCAGTTTTTCTTTCTGGCTGTCCAGACGGAAAAGTTCTTTATCCAGCTCGTTTCTGCGGGAAGACAGTTCCTCTCTCCTGCCAAAAAAATTTTTATGAGAAGCGGACTGCTCCTCTTTCTGTTTCTGAAGCGTCTGTACCTTTTCCGCGGTCTCCTGAATCGTCTGATCCGTCTGATCCAGTTCAGCCTGAAGAGATTCGATCCCGGCTTCCCGGCTTCTGGTATCCTCGTCTGCCTGGCTTCTGCTCCTTAACAGTTCCTCCTGTTCATTCTGGAGTTTTTTCAGTTCTCCCTCCACCCGGTTCAGACTGGATGCCATGAATTCCGCTTTCTGAAGAATAGATGCAGTATCCAGATGGTATTCCTCCAGGCGCTTCTGTGCTTCGGTCTCTTTCAGACGCTCCTCTTCCAGACGTGACTGGTATGTCTCCACCGCATATGTATGCGCTTTCTCCATCGCTTCCGAATCCCTGAGTTCCTGCTGGCTCTCCCTTTTCATCTCCTGAATCTCCGAAGCCTGGCGGTCCAGTTCCGTGCTTTCTTTTCCAAACTGACGGAAACTCTCATCTGCAGAACGTTTCTGTTCCCGAAGCTGCTCCACGTTGATCCTCGCGGTATTCTCGAAGACCCGAATCTCCTGCAGAGCTGCCGCGCCTGCGTCCAGCTCCAGATAGCATCTGCTCCGCTCGTTCTGTATCTCCACCAGTTTTTTCTGGATCTTTTCCATCTCCTGCTTCTGCTGTTCCACCCGTACTGTCAGTTCGTCGATTTCCCGGTTTCTGCTCAGAAGGCTGCTGCTGTTCTTGAAAGCGCCGCCGGTCATGGAACCGCCGGGATTCATGGATTCCCCCTCCAGCGTCACAATCCGCAGACTGTAGCGGTATTTCCGCTGAAGCGCGATGGCATGATCGATATGATCCACCACCAGCGTCCGCCCCAGAAGCTGCTCCATGATATTCCGGTACCGCTCCTCTGTTTCCACCAGCGTATGCGCAAGTCCGACGACCCCCTCCTCTTTCAGCGCCTGCTCCTGACGAAACTGCTGGGGATTTTTGACTGCCGTCAGCGGCAGGAAGGTGACGCGCCCGAAACGGTTCTGCTTCAGATAGGAAATCAGCCTTTTTGCCGTCTCCTCATCTTCTGTCACCACATTCTGAATACTGCCTCCAAGAGCCGTCTCAATGGCCGTCTCGTATTTCTTTTCGGTCTGGATCAGATCTGCAACCACGCCGCAGATTCCTTTCTGCCGTTCCCTCTGCTCCATCACCCGGCGGATGCTGTTTCCATATCCGTCATACCGTTCCGCCAGATTCCGAAGAGATTCCAGCCTGGAAGCTTCTCTGTGGTAAGCCGTCTGTCCATCCTCCAGGCGCTTCCTGCAGATCGTGATCTGCTGCTGAAGTTCCTGGATTCGGCTTTCCGTCGCCTCCCGTTCTGCGTTTTTTTCCTGAAGCTCTGTCTGGATTCTCAGAAGTTCCTCTTCCTGCTCCTTCAGAAGTTCATCCTGTCCAAGCTCTGCGCTCTTCATCTGGATCAGCTTCTGATTTACTTCCGCCTTACGGATCTGGATCTGTTCCGTCATGGCGTCATAACGCTGGATCTTGCCTTTGATGGAAGACCGCTGGTTCAGCAGAGAGATGATCTCGTTCTTGCTGTTCTCCATATTGGTCTGGCTGTCCTGGATGCTCTGCTGAATCTGGTCCAGCGCTTCCTGTGCTTCCTCCTGCACCTTCCTGGCCTGCGACAGCTGGATATCCAGTTCCGATTTTTCCTCAAGGACCGACCGTTTTTCTGCCTCCCGTTCCTTCCGCTCGCCCTCGATGCTCTCCATCCGTTCCTGATAATGACGGCTGCTGGCCTGCGCAGAACGCGCCTGCTCCTTCAGGACCGCAATCTGTCCTTTCAGCTGCTGCTTTTTCAGACGTCCGGAGGATTCCCCTTCTCTGGCTGCATCGATCTGCTGTTCGATCCCTTCCAGTTCTTTCTCAATGCGTTCATATTCCAGTTTCGTATTTTCGAAAGCCCGGGTGGTCTCTTCCATGTCGTCTTCTGCGATCTTCCGGTTTTTCTTAAGCTTCTCAACCTGTTCCCGGATCTCCTCCATCTCCATCAGAAAGACATGGATCTCATATTCCTTCAGCGTCTCCCTCTTCTTCAGGTATTCCTTCGCCTTTTCCGCCTGACGCTCCAGAGGCCCCAGCTGCTTTTCCAGCTCCGACAGGATATCGTTGACGCGAAGAAGGTTCTGCTTCTCATCCTCCAGTTTTTTCTCTGCTGTCTTCTTCCTCTTTTTAAATTTGACGATGCCGGTAGCCTCATCAAAAAGCTCTCTTGCCTCCTCCGGCTTCGTGCTCAGGATCCGGTCGATCTGTCCCTGTCCGATGATGGAATAGCCTTCTTTGCCGATACCCGTATCGTAAAACAGCTCCTGCACATCTTTCAGCCGGCAGACTGTCCCGTTTAAAAGATATTCACTCTCCCCCGAACGATATAACCTCCTGGCGACAGTAACCTCCTCATACGCAACCGGAAGCTGATGGTCGCCGTTATCCAGCGTAATCGCCACATAAGCGTAGCTCAAAGGCTTCCGGTTCTCCGTGCCGGAGAAAATGACATCCTGCATGGTGCCGCCCCGCAGCTGTTTTACTCTCTGTTCCCCCAGCACCCAGCGCACCGCATCCGCCACATTGCTCTTTCCCGAACCGTTCGGACCCACAATCCCCGTGATCCCGTTGTGAAAATCAAATACGATCTTGTTCGCAAAGGATTTAAACCCCTGTACCTCTATGCATTTTAAATACATGTATCTTTTCCTGTCAGCGCATGGTATGCTGCTTCCTGTTCCGCCGCTTTTTTCGTTCTGCCCTGTCCTTTCCCTATTATTTTATCGCCCAACATTGCCTGTACGATAAATATTTTCTGATGGTCCGGACCTTCCTCATGGATCAACTCATAATGCAGCGCTTCTTCGCAGTGTGCCTGTATTCGTTCCTGTAAAATGGTCTTACTATCAAAAAAGAGCTGTTTATGTTCCAGATCATCCAGAACAAATCTCTGTATAAACTCTTTTGCATTAGTAAAACCACCATCCAGATAGATCGCTCCGATCAGCGCCTCAAAAGCATCCGAGGTAATGGAGGGCCGTTCTCTTCCCCCGCTGACCGCCTCTCCTCTTCCAAGCAGGATATACGTTCCAAGAGACAGACTGCGGGCGCAAAATGCAAGACTCTGTTCACAGACGATGCTCGCCCTTGTCTTTGTCGCATCTCCCTCCGGCATCTGCGGATATCTCTCGTACAAAAACTCGCTGGTCGCCAGTTCCAGTACCGCATCCCCCAGAAATTCCAGTCTCTCGTTGCAGTTAAGCCTTCCCATATGCCGCTCATTGGCATAGGAACTGTGGCACATGGCCGTTTTTAACAATTCCGGATTCTGAAAATGATAACCGATCTTCTCCTCCAGCTCCTTCAGTCGGGATCCTTTTTCCATATAAAATCTACCCCTGTCATAAATCATAAGGGGCTGTTGCGAAATATCGTTTCTGCCGTCAGTCAGATTACGTCAGAAACTGCATCTCGCCCCAGCCCGCATGTACTCATACCTTATTAGTTGATCGCATTCTTGATCTGCTCTACGGCATCTCCAACCGACACGATCTTTTCTGCATCTTCATTGGCAATCTCAATATCAAATTCTTCCTCGATGCCCATAATAATCTGAAACACATCCAGGGAATCTGCTCCCAGATCATCTACAAATGTCGTCTCCATCGTGATCTCATCTGCATCTACATTCAGTACTTCCGCAATGATTTCCTGTAATTTTTCAAACTCCATGACTTCCATTCCCTTCCTGATTTTCTTTTGCCTGAATACCGGCCCTGATTTTTTCATTCATCTGCTGTTCTGTAAATGCCGCACACTGCAGGATGGAATTGCACACTTCCGTTGATCCGGAACTGCCGTGAGTCTTGACCACCAGGCCTCTCAGCCCCAGAAGCGGCGCGCCCCCGTACTGGCTTGTGTCAAAACGCTTCAGCGTCTCTTTCAGCGCAGGCTTCACCAGAAGGGCGCCGATCTTACTCCGAAGGCTGCTCAGCATCCCTTTTTTCACCATGGATATCAGCGTGGAGCCTACTCCTTCATACAGCTTCAGAATGATGTTTCCCGCAAAGGCTTCGCAGACAATCACATCTGCATACCCGGACGGGATATCGCGTGCTTCAATGCTTCCAATAAAATTGATCTCTTTGCATTCCTTCAGAAGCGGAAATGTCTCCTTAACCAGTGCGTTGCCTTTTTCTTCTTCCGCACCAATGTTCACGATCGCGACTCTCGGACTCTTTATTCCCATGATATTCTCCATATAAATAGAACCCATCTTCGCAAACTGAACCAGGTGGGAGGGTCTGGCATCCACATTGGCTCCGCAGTCGATCAGCAGAGAAGCTCCTTTTTCAGTTGGGATCAGGGGTGCAAGCGGAGGTCTTTCTACTCCTTTGAGCCTTCCTACGATCAGCTGGCCGCCTACCAGAACCGCACCCGTACTTCCTGCGCCGACAAATGCATCGGCTTCTCCATTCTTCACCATCTTCATGGCTGTTACAATGGAAGAATCCTTCTTCGTACGGATCGCCTGGACCGGAGGCTCTGCCATATCGATCACTTCTGTGGCGTTCACAACTTCCACTCTGGAAGAGTCATACTGATATTTCTGCAGCTCTGCCCTGACTGCTTTCTCCTGTCCCACCAGAAATACTTTTACATTGTCTTTTTTATTCACCGCTTCCACGGCGCCTTTTACGATCTCCAGCGGCGCATGGTCTCCGCCCATGGCGTCTACTGCAACCTTTACCAGTTCCTGCATCCTCTTTCCTCCTCGTTTTCTATATCATAATACGAAAACACGTTCCTGAAGTCAATACTTTCCTCAGAAAAACAAACGGAATTATGACGGTTTTTATGAAGACAGCCAGTGTGCCACTTCTGTTTCCCCTGCTTTTGCAGGCATTCCTGTCATATACTGGACTCTGGAAGCCGTTTCACCGTCCATCACGATCTGCATCACTTCCATACAGTATCCCTTTGCCTCCAGCGCTTCCCGGTCAAACCGGATCAGTTCGGTTCCGGCTTTTACCCTGTCTCCCGACTTCACCAGCGCTGTAAATCCTTCTCCTTTCAGATTCACCGTGTCCACGCCAATATGAATCAGTATCTCAATACCGCCCTCCAGCTCCATGCCGACTGCATGGTTGCTTCCTTCCATCGTCGCCGTCACTTTGCCGTCTGCAGGCGCCACGACCACACCGCCTGACGGACGGATGACCACACCGTTTCCAAGTGCGCAGGAAGAAAAGACCGGATCCTGTGCCTCTGTCATCGACACCACGGCTCCGTCTGCTGCCGCCGTCATCCTGTACTCCTGCTGTTTCTTCTTAAAAATACCAAACATCCTTCATTCCTCCTATTCAAGTTCCGCATCTGTTCTGAAAATGCCCCTTTGGCTGGAAGGACTTCCGTTCACATCCGTGTCCGGAAATCCTTCCGGGCATTTTCGGACTGATGCTGTTTTTTATTCTTCTCTTCCCGGGGTTCTGAGCCGGAATTTCAATATGC
>ERZ778516.1144-NODE-1144-length-20985-cov-4.091113_pt1 | contig 20985 bp, 22 predicted proteins | sample MGYA00510342_ERZ778516 | MGnify/ENA primary metagenome ERZ778516 (study PRJEB29527, sample SAMN07138961) | mouse gut metagenome | material: feces | host: mouse | place: China:Nanjing | collected 2016-01-25 ... | reverse complement strand
GCCGGCAAAAGACCCGCTCAGACGGTGTCGAATGGTTGTGAATACGGGTTCTAAAATTTAGAAACGGCCTTTCCCTAATCCTAGCATAAATATCTGCCAAGTGCAAGATTTGCGGATTGGATTTTTCTGCTTGAAGTGTTATACTATACTACATCTACATGTCCGGATGTGCCGGAACCTGCCTGAGGACCGGGAATCGGCTTTGACGGTTCAGGCAGTCCACAGCGCGCACAGGGATGCAGACAGGAAGGAGAACAAGATGAAATTAGAAGACGCCGCGGAGCGGGTGAAGGAGCTGCGCGAAACCATCGAACGCCACAACCACAGCTATTATGTTCTGGATAACCCAACCATTTCCGACTATGACTATGACCGGCTTCTGCACGAGCTGATCGACCTGGAGACGGAATTCCCCGCACTTGCGGCTGAAAATTCCCCGACCCGGCGGGTGGGCGGCGCGGCTTTAAACACCTTTGCGCCGGTGCGCCACGAGGTGCAGATGGGGTCGCTTCAGGATGTGTTTGACGTGGAGGAGCTGCGTGCGTTTGATACCCGGGTACGGGAAACGGTCGCGTGCCCGGTCTATACAGTGGAGCCCAAGATCGACGGGCTTTCGGTCTCGCTCGAATATCGAAACGGGCAGTTTGTGCGCGGTTCCACCCGGGGGGACGGGATCACCGGGGAGGATGTCTCGGAAAATTTAAAAACCGTCCGCTCGATCCCGATGTCGCTGCGGGAGCCGCTGCCATTCCTCGAGGTGCGCGGGGAGGTCTATATGCCGCGCGCCAGCTTTGACCGGGTGGTGGCCCGCCAGCTCGAGAACGAAGAGGAGCCGTTCAAGAATCCCCGCAATGCGGCAGCCGGCTCCCTCAGGCAGAAGGACAGCCGGGTCACCGCCCAGCGCGGCCTGGACATCTTCGTATTCAACATCCAACAGGTCGAAGGGAAAAACCTTTCGGCGCACAGGGAATCGCTCGATTTCTTACAGGAACAGGGATTCAAGGTGATCCCGACCTGTAAGCGGTTTTCCGAAATAGAATCTGCGATCGCCGAGGTGGAGCGGATTGGAGAAGCGCGGTACCAGTTCCCGTTCGACATTGACGGCGCGGTCATCAAGGTGGACAGCTTCGCCGACCGGGAACTGCTGGGCGCAACCTCGAAGTTCCCGCGCTGGGCAGTCGCGTTCAAATACCCGCCCGAAGAAAAGGAAACCACCCTGCGCGACATCCTGATTCAGGTCGGGCGCACCGGTGCGCTCACCCCTACCGCGGTTTTTGAGCCGATCACCCTTGCAGGAACGACAGTCAGCCGCGCGGTTCTCCACAACCAGGATTTTATCAACGAAAAAGGGGTGGCTGTCGGGGACCGGATCATCGTGCGCAAGGCGGGGGACATCATCCCCGAAGTGGTGGCGGTTGCGCACCATCAGGAGGGGGCGCCGCCCTACCAGATCCCCTCCATCTGCCCCTCCTGCGGCAGTATCGCTGAACGCGAGGAAGGGGAAGCGGTCCTGCGGTGTGTCAATATGGCCTGCCCTGCACAGGTGGCGCGCAATCTGGTGCATTTTGCCAGCCGCGATGCCATGGATGTGGATGGGCTTGGCCCGGCAATCGTCCACCAGCTCCTCAATGCGGGACTGGTGCAGTCCTTTGCCGACCTTTACACGCTGGAGGAAGGCCAGCTCGCAAAATTGGAGCGGATGGGAAAGCGGAGCGCCAAAAACCTCGTAAATGCCCTCGAAGCCTCCAAAAGCCGCGACCTTTCCAGATTGCTCTTCGCGCTCGGCATCCGCGGGATCGGCCAGCGTTCCGCGCAGCTTCTCGCGCAGCGGTTCGGGGAGATGGACGGGGTGATGTCCGCCACAGCGGAGGAGATCGCCGGTATCGAAGGCTATGGGGAGATCATGGCACAGAGCGTGGTGGACTTCTTCGCGCTCGAACAGAACCGGCGGCTGATCGAACGCCTGAAAGAGCTGGGGCTCAATATGCGCTGCGATACTGTCCCTGCTGCCGGCACCCTTTCCGGAAAGACCTTCGTGCTGACCGGAACCCTGCCGACCCTCTCCCGCAGCGAGGCCAAAGCGATGATCGAAGCGGTGGGCGGCAAGGTGAGCGGGAGCGTATCCAAAAAGACCGGCTATGTGGTAGCCGGGGAAGAGGCGGGCAGCAAACTCACCAAAGCGAACGAATTGGGGATTCCGGTAATCGGAGAAGACGAGCTGCGCGCCATGATCGAAAAAGGAGGGGATTCCCTTGCTGAATGAAGACCCGATCCTCAAAAAACTGCTGCCCTATATCGGGGTGACTGCACTGGCCTTCTATCTGCTTCCGCTTGCGGGGCGGGATACCGGCAGTTTCATCCTGATCCTTCTGGTGCTCATCCCGCTGATCTGCCTGTTTACCGCGGTGGTGTTTGCGTTCCGTCACGGGCTGGTCTGGTGGTATTTCCTGCTGATCGGTGGGATGTTCCTGCCGAGCATCCCCCTCTATTACAACAGTTCAGCCGTTTTCTACGCGTGCTTTTTTGGGGTGATTGCCCTGTTGGGCAGTCTGGCAGGCGGCTATTTCCACAAAAAGAAATAGGACTGCCCGCAGCGGCATCCGTTTCCAGAGATGCCAATAAACGCTTGACCAGCCCAAAAAAGCGGACATTTCGATGCTTCCAACAGCCCTTATGCCATAAACCCGGCCAACAGGCCCTGGGCCATCGGCTGATAGGCGGAACTGCCATCCAGAATTGTTCCAAACGTGTCCACCCAATACGGGATATAACCGCATCGGTTCGCCACCATCCGCGAACCGATGTTTGTGACAGATGCCGAATAAAGCGGGACCTCAAACATTTCGTCCCTGCTTTTGCCCTGTAAGAGTTCCCGGACTTTTTTATGCAGGTCTTTTGAGGTACAAATGACCACACAGTTCCGATATGCCAGCAGTTTTAGGATGCGCTGCCCTTCCTCAGGGTGCACCGAATAGACCGTCTGTTTTCCGTTTAATTCCGCCCGGCTGCAGGCATACTCCTTTGACAGCAGCTCCTCGATTTTGTCTTTTATAAGCTCTTTCATCCGTCCTTCCTCCCTTCTCCCCATTATAGGACATGCCGCGGCCGATCGCAAGATATACCGCCAGAACCGCCTGTAACCACGGGAAAAGGGGACTGTCCCGACATTGACAGATCGGTGGTTTTGCTATAAAATCAAACTGGTGTATCATACTATAGATAAAGCACTGAAACACAAACACATGGCTCCCAGCGGCAGGCTTTTGCCCGCCAGCACACAAAGCATACCGGTTCGGGGAAGGAGGAAAGGCCGATGGTCCAAAAACTGCTGCGCATTGCGGCGGCACTGTCCCTCTGTCTAACCCTGTCCTCCTGCAATGGCTTTGATCCGGTGCTTGAAAACCTGATGAGCCCACCCCGCCTGACCGCCGGGCAGAAGGAGATTGAGGAGGCGCTGTCTGCCGCTGCGGTCACTGCGAACCCGATTCTGAAATACCCCAAAAGCGGTGACTACCGCTCGGCGTTTGTCTTTTATGACCTCGATCAGGACGGTGACGAAGAAGCGATTGCCTTTTATGCGACCGATTCGAACGACTATACCCGCGCCTGCCTGCTGGACCGCGACCCATCCGGGCAGTGGTACTCCCCCTGTGAGATCGCGGGCGCGGACAAGGACATTGATTTCATCGCATTTGCCAACATATCGGGCCGCAGCTCTCCGGATATTGTGATCGGCTGGAGCAACCCCGATGAGGAGAAGATGACGCTCGGCGTCTACACCTACGACACCCTGAAAGGGAGCCGCCCCCATCTGAACAGCCTTTTGAGCCATTCGGAGGATGTGTCCTTCAACCGCTATCTCATCAGCGATCTTGACAACGACGGCCTGGATGACATTTTCCTGCTGACCCACAACACCAACTCCTCCTGGATCAAGATGGTTTCGTACATCGGCTACAACGTCGGGGTGACCGACGACCTGCCGCTTTCGGACTCGATCGTCCAGTTTGCGGGGGCGGCCGCGGGCAGGCTGTTCCCCACAGACGGCCGGCTCTGCATCTTCATCGACGAGCTGCTTGCCGGAAACGAACTTGTGACCGAGGTTTTCACAATGGAAGCCGGTTCCCTGACCCCGGTCATTTTTCAGGAGATGGAACAGCCTGGCCCCGACCCGGTGACCGAAGAATCCCGGCCTTCCCTCTATGAACAGACCCGCCGGTCCAACACCGTCTCCTCCGGGGAGCCGCCCGCGCCGGTCTGCATGGATGTGGACGGCGATTCGGTGGTCGAAATCCCGACCGCCCGTCCCCTTCCCGGTTATGAAGACCGGGTCAGCGACGAATCCGAGCGGATTTATCTGACCGAGTTCCACCGGTTTTCCGAAGACGCCCTGGAACGGGTATTCGCCGGTGCATTTAACCGGCAGGCGGGTTACCGGGTCGAGTTCCCGCCCGAGTGGATCGATACTGTCACGGTGGTCAACCAGATTGAAAACGGTGAATGGATTTTTATTGTCTACAACGACACCCTGCGCCGGCCGCTTGAAGCCCTTTCGGGGGAGCTGGCGCGGATCCGGGTGGTGAGCACCTCGGATTATCAGGACAAATTCCTTGAAAGCTACATCCGGCTATGCGAGCCGCGCGGGGCATTCAGCTATTATGGGTATGTCCCGGAGACGCCCAACAGCACGCTTGCCGTTACCGCTGAGGTGCTGAAAGACGAACTGTTTTCCCTCATCTAGGGGTTGTCTGAAAAAGCAGGCCCCCAATCTTCCAACAGAAAGGTGGTTTTCCGGTTTATGAAGCGTATTCTGGTCGTTGAGGACGAAGATGTCATCCGCGATTTTGAAGTTATCAACCTCAAACGTTCGGGTTATGAGGTCGTCGATGTCCCCAGTGGGGAAGAGGCAATGCTTGTTTTCGATCGCAATCCGTATTATTTCGATGTTGCTCTACTCGATGTTATGATGCCGGGCATCGACGGATTCGAGGTCTGCCGCCGGATGCGGGAGAAAAACCAGTCGATCGGCATTATCATGCTCACCGCCAAAAGCCAGGAGATGGACAAGGTCAACGGCCTGATGATCGGCGCGGATGATTATGTCACCAAACCGTTCTCCCCGTCCGAACTGGTCGCGCGGGTCGATGCGATCCATCGCCGGGTCACGATGGCGGCGGAAAAGGCACAGGCCCCGGTGGTCAGCGAGATGGCTTCGGGACCGTTTGTACTCAATACCAAGAGCCGCACCCTCACCAAAAACGGCAAGGCAATCGAGCTGACCCAGGTGGAATACCAGATCCTTGAGTTTTTTTTCCACAACCCCAACACCGCGCTGGGGCGTCAGGAAATCCTGGACAAGGTCTGGGGCGAGGGGTACTTTGGGGACATCAAAATTGTGGATGTCAACGTGCGGCGGCTGCGCATGAAGCTCGAAGATGAACCATCCAGCCCCAAACATCTGCTCACCGTCTGGGGCTTCGGCTACAAGTGGGTCCAGTGACAGCGTAAGTTTGGTTCCGGGCCGGCTTTACAAGTGCAAAGCGCCCCACCCATCCCAGCCAAAACAGTTTCTGTTTTCCGTATTCTCGCGCAGCTTTGACGCTCGGGGGCATTTGGCGGCGAGGGAGCCGCCGCATACAAAAGATGCCTCACCGCTGTACAGAAAGGAGTGCGCCCGATGGCTGTCAAAAAGATCACGAAACGATGGCTTTTCAACAATCTGGGGGTTATTCTGGTGATCCTGATTGCGCTGGAAGTGATCTTTGCGTTTGGCATCCGGGAATTTTACTACAGCTCGGTGCGCTCAACGATTCTGGCACAGTCAAGCGTGATCACCAGCCAGCTCACCTCCTATGCGGAGGACAGTTCTGCGGTCTTTGCCTCGCAGGTGCGCACGCTGGTCGAAAACTTCCAGGAGCGCGAACGGATGGAACTGATGGCAATCGACATCAACGGCAAGGTCACCTTTACGTCGAGTGGGTTTGAACCGGGCAATGAGGTCTATATGCCCGATTTCACTGAGGCGCTGCGCTCGAACAGCGGCACAGCCGAAATGGTCGATGTCGTCAACGGCGAGAAGATCATGGCCATTACCGTGATCTCCCCGGTTGTCGGGGAACAGCTCGCGGCCATGCGGATCGCGGTTTCACTCGACCGGATTGACCAGCAGATCATCCTGTTTATCCTCGTTATCACCCTTGTGTGTGTGGCGATCCTGTTTTTCGTGATCTTCTCCAGCTCCTATTTTATCAACTCGATCGTCAATCCAGTAGGCGAGATCGGCGCAACCGCCCGCAAGATCGCTCAGGGGGATTTCGGGGCACGCCTGCACAAAAAGAACGACGACGAGATCGGCGAGCTCTGTGATACCATCAACTATATGGCCGAGGAACTTTCGGCCAACGAACGGATGAAAAACGATTTTATCTCGTCGGTTTCACACGAACTGCGCACCCCGCTGACCGCGATCAAGGGCTGGGCGGAAACGCTGAACGACATGCACGAGGAGATCGACCGGGAAACCCTCGGGAAGGGGATGCGGGTCATCAACGGGGAGACCGAGCGCCTGACGCAGATGGTCGAGGAGCTGCTCGATTTCAGCCGGCTTCAGAGCGGCCGCATCCAGCTGATCCGGGAGAATCTCGACCTGATCGCCGAGCTTTCGGATGCTGTGATGATGTACGAAGAGCGTGCAAAACATGAAAGCAAACAGCTTGTCTATGAGGAACCGGACCTGATCGCTCCTTTTTACGGCGACCGTAACCGGCTGCGCCAGGTGTTTGTCAACATCATCGACAATGCCCTGAAATATTCCGACAAAGGGGACACCATCACCATCCAGGCCAGGTTGTCGGAAGGGATGACCTGTATCGAGGTGGCGGACACCGGATGCGGCATCCGGGAAGCCGACCTTCCCCGGATCAAGGAAAAATTTTTCAAGGCGAACGCGACCCGGCGCGGCTCAGGGATCGGTCTCGCGATGGCGGATGAGATCGTCTCGATGCATGGCGGCTCGCTCGAGATCACCTCAAAGGAGACGGTCGGCACCCGGGTGACCATCCGGCTGCCGGTCGGGCAGGGTTGACTTGCCGGCGCGGTTCGGCGTATAATAGATCCTGCATCCTTTCCTGGAAAGCGCCCTGACGGTCCCCCAGCCGCCCCATTTGCATAAACGCTTCGCCAGCCCTTTCGAGGGCTGCACCGCTGCAGCGGCGGCGGGATAAAATAAGCAGCGAGAGAAATGGTGGATGCTTGGTAAAAACGAGCGGCCGCAAGGAAAAAGCGCGGGAATATCTGGCGTACTCCGCGCATTCTTTGATACAGCAGATGCCGCTTTTGGCAGAAAAAGCGGCTGTCCCGATTTTTCAAGCAGTCCCTGACCAGATACCTGCCGAACGGCGGAAAAAGGTGATGATTTGTCTAAACAATCCAGTTCAACCAAAAAGACCTCGATCGGCGGGCAGGCCCTGATCGAAGGGGTTATGATGCGCGGCCCATACACCTCCGCAATGGCGGTGCGCAAGCCGGACGGTGAAATCTATCTCGAAACCTGGGAGACCAACGGAACCGGCTGGTACACAAAGGTACCGCTCCTGCGCGGAGTCTGCAACCTGTTCCTTTCGCTGGCGACCGGCTATCGCTGCCTAATGAAGTCCGCCGAGATTTCAGGCATGGCGGAGGAGGAACAGCCCTCCAAATTTGACCTGTGGGTCGACAAGCACCTCGGCGACAAGGCGGTCTGGGTGTTCAACCTGTTGGTGACAGTGCTGGCGATGTTCCTGAGCATCGGCCTGTTCATGCTCCTGCCCTCCGCGATTGTCAAATGGATCGGCAGCCGGTTTGCCGCCCCCGCGTTTGTCTTGACCTCCGTCGAGGGGCTGATTAAAATTGCTGTTTTCATCCTCTACCTCTTCGCGGTAAGCCGGATGAAGGACATCTACCGGGTATTCCAGTACCACGGCGCGGAACATAAGACGATCGCCTGCTACGAGGCCGCTGCGGAACTGTCCCCTGATAACGCCAAAAACTATCCGCGGTTCCATCCGCGCTGCGGGACGAGCTTTCTGCTGATCGTTCTGGTCATCTCGATCCTCGTGTTCTCGGTGGTCACCTGGTCGAGCGTCTGGATGCGTGTCGCACTCAAAATTCTTCTACTGCCGGTGGTGGTAGGGATTGCCTATGAGATTATCCGGTTTGCCGGGCGTCACGACAACCCGCTGACCCGCGCGGTTTCCGCTCCGGGGCTGTGGCTTCAGAACCTCACCACCTTTGAGCCGGACGAGAGCCAGCTCGAAGTGGCGATTGCGGCAATGAAGCCCTGCATCCCGGACGATGGCACCGACAACTATTGAGGTCTTTCCATGACGGTTTTACAGCTTTATCAAACTGCATATCAGACGATTCTGCAAAACGCACAGGAACCGGGTTCCTGTGCGTTTGATCTGTCCTGCCTGCTCGAACTGGTCTTTGGCTTTGACCGGTTCCATCTGCCCTCCTGCGGCAGCCGGGAGGCCTCCCCTGCACAGGCAGAACAGTTCCAGGCCCTCTGTGCCCGCTATCTTTCCGGGGAACCGCTCCAATACCTGCTCGGCGAGTGGGAATTTTTCGGCCTGCCCTTCGCTGTCGGCGAAGGGGTGCTGATCCCCCGCCCGGACACCGAAACCCTCGTCGAAACCGGGCTTTCGCTCCTGCGCGGGACTGCCTCCCCTATCATTGCCGATCTCTGTGCCGGCAGCGGCTGTGTGGGCATTGCGCTCGCCAGCCAGCGTCCGGATGCCACCGTCTACGCGCTCGAGCGCTCGGAGCAGGCGTTCGGCTATCTGCAAACCAATATCGGAAAGAACCATGCACAAGGCGTACGGGCGCTCCTCGGCGACGCGCTCTCCCCGCCTGTACTGCCCCCCTTGGACTGCGTGGTCTCCAATCCGCCCTATATCCCGCGCTGTGAGATGGAAACCCTCCAGCCGCAGGTGAAGCACGAGCCGCGGATGGCGCTGTTCGGCGGCGAGGACGGGTATGACTTCTACCGGGCGCTGCCCGCCCTCTATCTGCCGCGGCTCAAGCCGGGCGGCGCGATCGCATTCGAGGTCGGCTATAACCAGGCGGAGCAGGTTTCCAACCTGCTCGCTGCCGCCGGTTACATCGGTGTCGGCGTCGAGCACGATCTCGGCGGGATCGCGCGGGTGGTTTACGGCAGGAAACCGCTGGACAGCCCGACACCGATCCGCACAAAAAGTCACGCATGATCTTTCCAGCTGTTCTATAATGGAGGCACAGAGAGAAACGAAAGGGGGCTGTGGGGATGGACTGGACGACCGGGCTGCAACGGGCGATCGACTATGTAGAGGATCATCTGGCCGAGCCGCTTGACTATGCGGAGATTGCGCGGCAGGCATATTCCTCGAGCTTTCATTTCCAGCGGATTTTCAGTATTCTATGCGGTTATACGCTCGGCGAGTATATCCGCAGCCGCCGGCTGACCCTCGCAGGGAATGAACTGCTCAGAACCGACAGCAGGGTGATCGACGTTGCGCTCAAATACGGCTACGACTCCCCCGAGAGCTTCAGCCGGGCGTTTGCCAGATTCCACGGGGTCCTCCCTTCCCGGGTCAAATCCGGGACAATCCCGCTCAAATCCTTTTCCCGCCTCTCTGTGAAACTCATTTTAGAAGGAGGGTCTCTCATGGATTACAGAATCGAGACCAGCAAAGGATTCCGGATGCTTCTCAAAAAGACCCGTTTCAAACAGGGCAGCGAGATTACCAAGCCGCAGATCCACCAGTTTTGGGGCCAGTGCAACGCCGACGGTACCACCTCCATCCTGAGCCGGCGCACCCGCCCGGACAGCATGTTCGGTGATGCGATCATCGGGGTCTGTTTCAACGACCCGGAGCGCGGGGACTTCGACTACGCGATCGGCGTACCCTACGACGGCGGCGAAGTGCCCGAGGGGTTTGCAGTCGAAGAGATTCCCGGCGGAAGCTGGGCGGCATTCCGGTGCACGAAAAAACAGGAGCCAATTTCCGACTCGTTTCAGGCACTTTGGAAGCAGATTTACTCCGAATTCTTCCCCACAAGTGAATTCCAGCCCGCACATGGGGTTTCTCTCGAGCTTTATGAGAGCGATCGGGTCAACGAGGAAGGATATACCTTCGAAATCTGGGTTGCAGTGCGTAAGCAGTGACGAAAAAATACGGACGCCAGATAGAACATTTGGCGTCCGTATTTTTTTATTCGAATTCCGCATCTTCCGGGAATCCTTCCTCTTTCCGCGGCTCCGGCATCGGGAGATGTGCATTCAGCCAGCCAAGCAGGTCGCCGTACACCTGTACCCGGTTGACCTCCCCGAGCATCTCATGCCGCCCGCCCTCATACAGCTTGAGTTCCACGTCCCGCACGCCCGCCTTCCGGTAGCGCTCATACACCTGGGAAGGGCCTTTCCCGTACTCCCCTACCGGGTCCATTGTCCCCGCAAACAGCAGGATCGGCAGCTCCTTTCTGGCCCCCTCGAAGCAGGAACGGTCGTTAGACCGGCTCACGAGGGTGAACAGGTCGTAAAACCCCGCGGAGGTGAACAGGAACCCGCAGCGTTCGTCCGACACATACTGGTCAACCCATGCGGTATCCCGGGAGAGCCAGTCGGATTTGGTGCGCCACGGCTGGAACCCCTTGAGAAACGGGCCAAAGACCATCCGATTGAGGTCCCGGTCGATCGCGCCCGGCCCGTATTTGCGGACCGACCGCGCCGCGGCACGCTGCGCCAGCTCCACCTTCAGCCCGCTTCTGGCAGTGCCGCTCAGGATCATCCCACTGAGCGTAGAAGGGTATTTCATCGCATAAAGCCGTGTGACAAACGAACCCATGCTGTGCCCAAGGAGCACCGACCGTTCACAGAACGGCACCTCGCTGTGCACAATCTTGTGGAACTTGTATTGATCCTCGATAAGGGTGCGCCAGCCGTCCTTTTCCCCGAACCAGCCAAACTTGTTCTCGTAGGACGAGCGCCCATGCCCGATGTGGTCAACCCCGCAGGCGACATAGCCATGCTGCGCCAGAAACCGCATAAAATCATGGTAACGGCCCATATGCTCCGACATCCCATGGCAGATCTGCACGATACCCCGCATCTCCCCTGCCGGGATGTAAAGCCATCCGAAGATGGTGTTCAGCCCATTGGTACTTTTATACTCAATCTGTTTGACAGTAATATTCAAAGCTCATCTTCCTTTGCTCGCTTTACTGGACAGCGGGGGCGGCGTCCGAGGCCGGGTCCATCTTGGCCGGCGGCCGGTGGAAAGTCCGGTCGACTACCTCGTGCAGCTCCCCGCGCTGGGTCACCGTATAAAAACGGACGTTCAGCAGCCGCTTCCACATCTGCACAAGGATCGAGCGTTCGTTCTGCGGCATACCGGTCACCGCATTGACCACATGGTTTTCCCGGATATAATGGACAATGGCGCTCTTCGGGTTATCTGAAAACTGTACGGTCATCTGTGCGCTGTACTCCTTGGCTACTTCAAACAGGTGTTCCAATGCAGCAGGGTTGGTCTGCGAACCATTTTTCATCACGCTCAGAACAAGCAGTTCGGTATCGGAAAGGTCGGCGATCACCCTGGCGGATTTGATAATACGTTCACAGGCAAACTGGTCTGTCACCAGAACAAGCGTGGCATATGCGGACATCTGTGTGCGATTCATGGCGATCTCCTTTTCATCATTGTCACTCTCAGCAGTGGTTTGCATTTCATAATTCAAGTATACAGCATATTTGTAAACAAATCTATGCAAACTGCGGGAATTTCAAAAAATTTTACCGGAATTTCACCTGGTAACCACACACTTTTCCATATACAATATCTCCCCCGGATTTGTTCATCCGGGGGAGATGGTTCCCCTTATGCGTCAGTTGAAGAAGTAGTTGAAGAACTCTTCAAACTGGTCGTAGCCAGGATTCTGGGTGCTGTCGGGGGTCTGCGTGTTATTGGGGGCCTGCTGCTGCGGAATCTGCTGTTGGTTGGCAGGGGTGGACGTCCCGCCCATATCCTCCATCAGCTCAACGGTGATATTGAAGAACCTGCCGCTCTCTCCATAGCGGCTGCCCTGACGGTAAACCTCCAGTTCGACCGTGTCGCCCGGTTTTTTCCCATCAAGCACATCGCTGAGCGACTGGAACCCATCCAGCTCCTGCCCGTCCGCCTTGGTGATGATGTCATTGGGTACCACGCCTTTTTTCGAGATGTCCGAGCCTTCCTCGGTCGACTGCACCAGAAGCCCGGTCGGCCACTGGTTCAGGCGTGCGCGCACCTCGTCCACCGCCGAAGCGGTGATCCCGAGCATGACCCGCCCGGTAACCCGTCCATACTGGATCAGGTCATCAATAATCGGTTTGGCCTCGCTGGTCGGGATCGCAACCCATACCGTCCGAGCCGGTTGCAATCACCTTTGCCGAGTTGATCCCGATTACCTGCCCATATTCGTTCACCAGAGCGCCGCCCGAGTTACCCGAGTTGATCGCCGCGTCGGTCTGGATCAGGTTGGAATAGGTTGTCATTGAGCCGAGGTCGTCCCTAGCGGTGAGGGTCCGGTTCAGCCCCGAGACGATCCCCTGGGTCACACTGCCGGCAAACTCAAGCGCCTGTGGGCTGCCGATCGCCAGCACCTTCTCACCCACCTTGGTCTCTTCCGAATTGCCGAATTCCGCCGGGGCCAGGCCGGTGGCATCCACCTTGATGACCGCGAGGTCGGTCTTGGTGTCAATCCCCACGACCCGGCCTTCATACTTGGTTTCCGCATCGCTCAGGATAACAGTAATCCCCTGTGCGTTTTCCACCACATGTGCATTGGTGACGATATAGCCGTCCTCCCGCATGATAATGCCGCTGCCAAGCCCCTGCCCGCTGTAGCCCTGGGTCTCGAAATAGGTGGTGATCGCCACAATGGAAGGCTGGATTTTTTCGACGATCTGCTCGGTCGTGAGACGCCCGTTGGAAAGCTGCTCATCCGGCACATTCTGTGGCTTGTTGTTGAGCGTGATACTAGGCAGGTCGGATGCCGGAACCCGCACCGTCTGCTGGTCATCCGGAAGCTGTACCGTATCGGACGGAGCCGGGGCAAAGGTGGAATAGATGCCAACCCCCGCAAAGACGAGCACCGAAGCGGCAAGCACTGTCCCGAGCAGGATGCCGAACACCATCAGCCCCTTACGTTTTTTGCGCGGCTTGACCGCTGCGGCCTGTGCCTGCTCATATTCGGCGTAGTTCCACTGGTACGGCTCTTTCTCTTTTTCAGGGCCTGCGCCGGACCCGGCCCTCGGGTTGCCCCATCCCTGACCCGGCTGCTGGGTGAAGGGCGGCTGATAACCCTTACCCTCCTGCTGGGGCGGCGCCTGCCAGACGTATGGGTTGCCGTTTGGCGGCTGGTTGGGCTGGCTGGGCTGACCGTATCCGCCGCCGGAGGATTCCGGAGAATCCTGCATCTCGTTGGGGTTATAATTCATATTATCGCTCATATATTTCATCCCTTCTGGTCCAGTTCAGTCTGCTCTGATTCTTTGGATTTGTTTGATTATAGTATATCGGATAATTGTGAAATTAAAATAAACGGTATTTGAAAAGATTGTCTGATTTTGTGAAATACCGGTTAACAAACCAGTCTGTCTGCTGCCAAAATATGAAAAAGGGGAACAGCCTTGCAGACAGCTCCCCGATAAGCCGGAATTTATCGTTTTCCTGTCTTAATAAATTCAATTAGCTTTTCCACATCATCAAAATTATCATAATCACCAATGATTCCTTTACGATGATATCGGATTCCTCTTTTTTCATTTTCCTCAAGGCAGTCAAGAAGTTTCTCTATACCATATCTTTTTATAAACAATGTAAAACCATATGGCTTGATTTTGTTCAGTAATCCTCTTTTGCAATCCATTTCACAGGCATAACAGCCTAAGAATCCCTTTTCGATGGAGCATTTTCTATTTTCACATTGGGTGTAGTCAGGACAGTTATCCGAATAACAGCCATTGCATTTTATATTTTCTGAACACAGGCAACAAGCAAGTCCACATCTTGCGATTCCTAATTCTCGTTTCATTGTTTGCCCTCCCCCAATTCCGAGCAGGTTGGCGATCGAGCGCACGATATGCGGCTCCAGCCCCGCGCCCTCCCTTGTATGGTGTGGTGCGAAACTACTTTCTGTTTGGTTTTCTTTTGATTCTCAACAGTCTGATGAAATCATCAAACAAAGCGGTATCCGTTGGCTCAAACATCAGCCATTTCCCGTCATGATACGTTTGCGTTTCATCGTAAATCCTCTGCACTTCTTTGGAATAATTTTCCCTGTCTGCCTCAAATTTTAACCTTTCGTCTTTCCCTAAGATCACCATAAATCCTACGCAGTTTTCCTTCGCATATAATGCGCACAGCGTTTTTCCTCCCCGACGGTATTTATATTCATATTTCCACGCTTTCCCGCCTTGATCCCACGAACACTCCATGTCATATCTTTCATCAATAGCAGCATTTAATTGATTCCAAATATCGTACAGCGATCCCCCCACTAAAATTACCATCTCTTCCGCACCAGGTATAAGATCAAGCATCATAATAGCCTCCTGTCCAAATTTCAATTTGTGATTCTGATTTTACCATGCGCTTGGATGCGGGCAGGTTCTCAGGAAACCGGCGGTTCCTTCTCTTTTTCCCGTTCTTTTTCCTTGTCCTTCTCCTTCTCCTTTTTCGCCCGCGCCTTGGACTGTGGGTTCGGGATGGTAAAGACAAACTCGCTGTATTCCCCCTCTACACTGCGCACGATGATGTCTCCGCCATGCAGGTTGATAATCGAGCGCACGATATGCAGCCCCAGCCCCGCGCCGCCCTTGTCCCGGCTGCGGGATTTGTCGGTCTTATAGAACCGGTCAAAGATGTGGGGAATCTCGTCCTTCGCGATGCCATCGCCCGAATTCTTGATCCCGACTGCGGTGCCTGCATCACTCTCTGTATAATTTACTTCAATATATCCACCTTCGTTGACAAATTTAAACGCATTTTCGATCAGGTTATAGACGACCTGATGGATCAGGTCGGGGTCGGCCTCGACCATCACCTTTCCGCGGTCCAGCCCGCGCACCTCGATCTGTTTTGCCTCAAGCGGCTGCTCAAAGGTGAACACCGTCTTGATAACGGTATCGTTCACATCGAACAGGTCGGGCTTCATCTCCAGTTCCCCTGCCTCAATCCGGGCGATGTTGAGCATCGAGCGCACCAGGCGGGAAAGCCGTTTGATCTCGTCCGAGACGATCCGCAGATAATCATCCCGCCTTTCAGGGGGGATAGTGCCGTCGAGGATGCCGTCTACAAACCCGGCGATCGTAGTCATGGGGGTGCGCAGCTCGTGGGATACATTCGCGGTGAACGACCGCCGGGCAACCTCGGTGGTCGCGAGGGAGGAAGCCATGTTGTTGAACGAAATCGCAAGCTGGCCGATCTCGTCATAGCTCTCGACCGGGACCCTCATGGTAAAGTCCCCCTTGGAAAAGCTCTGGGTTGCAGCGACCATCTTGCGCAGCGGGCGCACCAGATCGGCAGTGGTGAAATAGACCCCTGCAAATGCCAGAATCAGCACCGCCAGGGAGCTGACAATAAACATCCGGAGAATCTCGGAGAGGAATACGCTCAATGCGCCCGCCGAAGCGGAGACAAAAACTACGGCCGCACGTTTTCCATCCTCGGTATAGATCGGCGTGCCGACTGTATAATGCCCATCCTTGTAGATTCCGTTCATCTTGCCAAGCTCTTCATACTCGCCCTTGTCAAACGCAGCATTCAAGACCTCCTGCGGGATCTCCTTTTCCTCCCGTTCGGAGGAGGAGCCGCCTGCAAACAGCAGGATCTTGCCGTTGGTATCAGCCAGATAGATGTCCGCGTCGATCGAATTGGCAAGTACCGCGTAGGACGGCAGGACAATCCGCGCATTGACCGCCTGATACTCATTGTTTTTCAGGCTGGAATAGGTGAGGGTCGCCGCCAGCTCTGCATTATGCCCCAGCAGCTTGTAACGGTCCTGCTTAAAATACTGAGAGGCAAAGGTCAGCAGCACCGCCCCCAGAACAACCAGGCTCAACAGGATAATGGCTGAAACCATTATGAAGTGTTTGCTAAACAACGTCTTCCGCATAAAACCACCGTCTTTTAAAAAAGGCCGCCGGAACAGGCAGCCTTCTCGATTCTTATTCTTTCACTTCAAATTTATAGCCAACGCCCCAGACCGTTTTGAGCGTCCACTGATCCGAAACCCCTTCGAGCTTCTCACGGAGCCGCTTGACATGCACGTCAACGGTGCGGCTATCCCCATAGTACTCGAACCCCCACACCTCATCAAGCAGCTGGTCGCGGGTATAGACCCGGTTTGGGTTGCTCGCAAGATGGTAAAGAAGCTCCAGCTCCTTGGGCGGGGTATCCACCACCCTGCCATCCACTTTCAGCTCGTATCTGGTCATGTTGACAACCAGCCTGTCATAGCTGACCTCCTTGATGTCCGAGTCGGACGCGCTCTTGCCGGTGCGCCGCATGATCGCCTTGATCCGCGCGACGATCTCCTTGGGGTCGAACGGCTTGACCACATAATCGTCCGATCCCAGCTCCAGCCCAAGCACCTTGTCAAACGTCTCGCCCTTCGCGGTAATCATGATGATCGGGCAGTTGGACTTTTTGCGGATCTCGCGGCAGACCTGCCATCCATCCAGTTTTGGCATCATGATGTCGAGCAGGATCAGATCCGGGGTGTCCGCATTGAACTTTGCGAGCGCTTCTTCCCCATCATTCGCGATTGAGAGGGTGTACCCCTCCTTTTCGAGATAAAGCCGGAGCAATTCACAGATGTTGCGGTCGTCGTCACAAATCAGGATTTTTCCGATTGACATGATGTTGTTCCTCCCGTTTTAAAATCGGATCAGGCACAGGGATGCAGACCAGGTCCAGCCCTTGTGTATATGGTATCATTGGCCATAGCTCTGGTATAATGGCTTGCTTTGCAGCTATTATACCAGAATCGCGGAGCGATATGGTATAATTGGCCATCGGGACGGGAGCAGGCTCTGCCTGCGCATCGTCCTGGCCATAACTCGGGTATAATAGCTGTTTTGCAGCTGTTATACCACAATTATACAGCAAAACAACCGGCTTTGGTGAATATTCTTTGAACGAAAGTTGTCCTTCCTGCGAATTTTGGCGACAGGCCCTAATCCTCCGGTTCTCTATGGGATTCGAGCTGTTCGACCCGTTTCTCCAGGCTGTCGATGCTGGTGAGCAGATGCATCAAAGCGGAGACCTGAAGCGCCAGAACCGCCGAACCAAAAAGCAGGAGCAGCCAGAAGCTGCCCATAAGAACCGGCAGAATGAAGCAGCCAAAGACCATAATGAACAAGAGACACGCCAAAAACGTCTCCACAAATCCCTTCATCAAGAAACATCTCCTTTTGCGGTGCCATGTCAGCATCTCTTGCAGCAAGTCTTTTTCTTCATGGGCAGGAGGGGTGGGGACTGTGCATCGCCTGTTTACAGGCCGCGACCGCGTCCTCCTGTGTTTCAGCGGTAATCAGGAACCGGTTGTTGTGGCAGAACCGCAGCCCCGGGATACCGGACAACTCCCTCAGCTCGCTGGCCGAACGGCCCGCCCAGGCCGCCGGGAACGGGCATTTGAGCGCATTCCCCTCCGGCTCGGACGGCACCCCCTGTGCGCTGAACCCGCCCCTTTGGGACGGATAGACTACAAACTGCGCTTCAGATGGGCAGAGCACCGCCTTCCACGGGGCAAACCGTTCGAGCAGGACGATCCCGTCCTGCATCTGCGCGAGCGCGCCCTCCACCATCTTTCTGGCGCGCTGGATGCTCCACACCAGTTCAAACCGTTTTTCCAGGATCAGCTGCGCGATCCCGACCACCTGTGCAAAACACTCGTCGGAGGACGCCTCCGAATCCCAGCTCGGATTAAACGAAGCAACCATCCCAGCCAGCGGATGCCCACATCCGGTATTGTCATCCAGGTCGAGCGGCTGGACAAAGTGAGCATCAATCCGGGCAGCCTCCTCTTCCCCGACCAGCCCCGGCCCATACTCCCGCCAGAGCAGGCCGAAAGCGGCGTAGGGGACGCCGTTCGGGCGCACCGAAGCGCCTGTCTGATGGTGGTCAAACCTGCCTCCGCCGATGTCGAATATCAGCCCGTCGAACCCCTCCGGAATCTCGAACGTCCTGCGGATTTCAATGCCGGGATAGCAGATGCGCAGGAGCGCGGATGCGAAAACATCGTCCGCATGAAATTTTCCACTGTGGGTCAATGCCAGCATTTCAGGCTTCCTCCTGTTTTCCGGAATAGAAAAAGGTGTTTTTATCGACCGCGCTGCACCACGACACATTTTGCAGGACCTTCAAAACTGCCGGACGTCCGGCGCGCCCGCTCAGTTCTTTGACCAGCTCGGAGACGGTGACCAGCTTCTCCTGGTGTTTCTGGAAATAGGCATAGAGCCATTTGACCAGTTCCGGCTCTGCAAAGGCCTTGCCGGCGGGTTCCACGGCCTGCCGGACCGGCTGCGCAATTCCCTGTGTTTTGCAGTAGGAATCGTAAACCGCCTTGACCCGGCTGGCCAGAAGCGGTGTAAAACCCGGTTCCTTGCCGAGCAGATGGAACGGGCAGCGCGCCAGGTCCTCCATCGTTTGATAGCGCCGCTCCTGACAATATTTCAAGAATGGCAGATAGGTCGCCTTACTGTAAATCTCAACAATGCTGTTTTCCACAAATACCCTCCCTTTTTCTCTCGAACGGCAAAGCCCGTTCACGCCTCCAGAACCTCCTGTACCCGTCCAACCTGGTCCCCCTCCTCAAGCATCACCTTGATCCCGTGGGGGTGGCTGGGACTGTTGGTCAGAATACGCTTGACATGCCCGCGGGTCAGCTTCCCGGTGGGCTGGTCCTTTTTCAGCACGATGTCCACCAGTGCACCGGGCCGGATGTTGCTCCGCAGCTTGCCGGTCATGGCTGGGACTCCCCATCCAGCCACGCCAGTACATCCGCGGCATTGGTGTCCGGCTTGGCCTTCTCAAAGACCTTCTCGATCATACCATTTTCATCAATCACATAGGTGGTGCGGACCACCCCCATGCTGACCTTTCCATACAGCTTCTTTTCCTTCCAGACATCATATGCCTGGATTGCCTCGAGCGCAGGGTCCGCGAGCAGCAGGAACGGAAGCCCCTGTTTTTCCGCAAAATTCCGATGGGAGCGCTCGCTGTCCTTGCTGACCCCGATAACCGCCACCCCGCGCCTTTCATATTCCGGCCAAGCATCCCGGAAAGCACATGCCTGCCGGGTGCAGCCGGGGGTATTGTCGCGCGGATAAAAATACAGGACCACCTTTTTGCCTGCGAAATCCGCAAGGCTGACCGGGTTCCCCTCCTTGTCGTTCAGGGTGAACCCGGGTGCTTTTGTCCCCGCCTGTAACATCTGCCTCTCTCCTTTTCGGTTCTCTTTCCGATTGACTATAAAATGCCCACTGCCAGAGGGTTCCATGCACCTATCTGCGAAAGGCCGCGCCGTTTCCAACACCCCATTGCCCCCGCTCGGCGGCAAGCTCAAAATGCAGCTTCGCGATCCCGAGGTCGATGCTCTGATGGGTCGCATAATCCGGGACCTGCGCAGTCGCTTCCCCATTCGCCCATGTGAAGCGCACCGGCTGCCGGTTGAACCCAGACGGCGCCTTCTGCACCGCCCACATCCCCTCCAGGAACCATTCGGGCGGCTGGCTCGCCGCTTCATACATCTGCTCCACCGGTTTGGTCGAGCGGTGCGCGAGCCTGTAAACCAGCCGTTCCTTTCCGGCTGCCTCCCCGGTCGCCGGTTTGCCGGTCACGATCAGGCAGACCAGCTCTTCACCTGCTGCGGGCTGGACCGCGCACCGCTTGCGGTCGAATGTCCCGCCGACCCAGCAGGTTCCCAAGCCAAGCTTGGTCGCCTCCAGCACCAGCTTTTCCCCATAGTAGCCGACCTTCTCGTTCAGGCAGAGGTCGGCGGAACTGCCTGCCATCGCAAAATAATGCCGCACGCCGGAGAACATCCCATAGCTGCGCCGCAGGCTTCTGAACGCTGCGGGATCGTCCTGCACAAGCCGGATGTTCAGTTCCGCATCCCGGCTGCATTGGCGGGCCAGCAGTTCGAGCGCCTGCACCTGCTCCGGTTCCAGAGGTTCCGGCCGATAGGCGCGGCGGGAAACGCGCCGCTCGATCGCTTCCAGATCGGTCATTGTGCTTCCACCTCCTACTCACCGATGATCTTGATGAGAACCCGTTTATCCCGTTTCCCGTCAAACTCAAAGTAGAAAATCTGTTCCCATCTGCCGAAATCCAGCTTTCCTTCGGTCACCGCGACCACCGTTTCCCGGCCCATCACCGTACGTTTGAGGTGCGCGTCCGCATTGTCTTCGAAGCCGTTGTGCCGGTACTGGTCGTACGGCTTTTCGGGCGCGAGCTTCTCGAGCCATACCTCGTAATCCTGGTGCAGGCCGCTTTCGTCATCGTTGATAAAAACGCTCGCGGTAATGTTCATCGCATTGACCAGCACCAGCCCCTCCTGAATACCGCTCTCTGTAATCGCTTCCTGCACCTGCCGGGTGATATTCACCAGCCCACGGCGGGCCGGCAAACGAAAATGCAGCTCTTTTCGATAGGATTTCATCTGCGAAGGTCGCCTCCTGTCTTTTTGTCCTCTCCGGATTGTTCGGTTTTTCAACGGATGCCGCTGGCCCGGCCTTTCTGCCCGCCCCGCAGAACGGAAAAAGCCAGTATACCGTATTATATCTGTTTTGCAAATTATGATAGCACAACTGTTTTCGGATGTAAAGTAAAATGGGAAAAGGGCTTGACATTCCTCCCATTCTGGTATAAAATAATTTTAGAAATTATTCTTATTATCGGTAAAGGAAGTATCCGGCTATGAAAT
>ERZ778516.1139-NODE-1139-length-21020-cov-5.270785_pt1 | contig 21020 bp, 17 predicted proteins | sample MGYA00510342_ERZ778516 | MGnify/ENA primary metagenome ERZ778516 (study PRJEB29527, sample SAMN07138961) | mouse gut metagenome | material: feces | host: mouse | place: China:Nanjing | collected 2016-01-25 ... | reverse complement strand
TGATTCATCTGGGATATCTGGCCTATGATGAGGAAACGCAAAAGGTCCACATTCCAAACGAAGAAATTCGTCTGGAATTCGCCAGAGCCATACGTCAGGTGAAGCGGGATGACACCATCCGGCGAATACGGGAAAGTGATCGGCTCATAGAAAATACAGTCAACAGAAAAGAAGAGGCCGTTGCAGAACAGATCGAAAAAATCCATGAAGAAGAAGCCCCTTTATATTACAACAACGAACAGGCACTTCGCAGCGTGATCAAACGGGCATATTTCAGCTACGGAGATGAGTACCTGATGTTCGAGGAATTACCGGCAGGTTCCGGCTATGCAGATATTGTGTATCTTCCCAAAAAAAGATCCATGCTGCCGATTCTGGTCGTCGAATTAAAATGGAACCAGTCTGCAGACGGCGCCATTGCACAGATCAAAAACCGGCGATATCCGGAAGCAGTCAAAGGATACGGCGGAGAAATCCTTCTGGTGGGAATCAGTTATGACCGCAATGCTCCTGCAGGCAAGCGAAAACATCAGTGCAGGATTGAGAAATATGTGAAACAGAGCTGATGCCTCTTTTTTCAAGCCATATCGCAATCATCCCCGGCTGAAATTTTCAAATAGATTCAGCCGGGATTATATGCACATTCTAATCCGATATATATTCTATCTGATCTTTTGCAACGTAACAGTATCTGGTAGGTTTGACTGGCGGTTCCCCTGTTTCCTCAATTCTCTGAACTGTCCCCCACAATTCTGCACCGCAACAACGACATTTTTCATCCGAAATCGAATCAGAATATGACAGTACGCATTTTTCCAGATGTTTTTTCTCTCTGTCTAACTTATCTTTTTGCAGTTTCCTGTATTTTTTCCATTTCTCTACATATTTTTGCTAACACATAGAAATGACATAATTCAGATACTCCCATGTCTTTCCAGTATTACTCAGATACAGACTCTCCTTTGCACCGCCCAGCGCAGGAATTGGTTCAAAGATATAGCTCTCCTCTGCCCGAAGCGGACCAATGTTTCTTCTGGCCTGTTTGAATAAATCCAAATCAAAAAAGTCCTTCTGATAATCCGGATCATTTATATTTACGTCGAAAAATGTGGCTCCTGAAAGAATTATCTGGGCTTTATTTTCAATAAAGCGATACATCATAATATATCCATCCTCTGTCCACGCCAGCAGGTCTCCAAATGCAGTAACCGCAAACGGGATACTTTCCTGCCATCCTGACCAGCTTTGTCCAAGACTTTCATATCTTTCGCTTTCTGACAATGTCAGAAAGCGGAGATAACCATCCAGCATTGACTCCCCTTTTCCGCCTCTTACATGTTTCTGCAGCTCCTGCGGCAATTTATCATATCTGTCCATACTCACGCCTCCACATTCAGCCTTACATTTAATTTCGTATTAGCCAATTCTTCCCGGGTTTTTCCCTGTTCATATGAAGCTATTCTCTGATCGAGCACCCCTACTCTGCTTTTCCACTGACTTCCTATGGAAGAATTCACCGCTCTGTCTCCCATTCTAGACACATGCCCTGGGGCACCGCCCGCAATCTGGTCCGGATTATGAAGCGCCGCCTGTGTTTTGATCCATGTATCCGCTTCTTTTTTTGCTTCTGAATAAGACATCCCCTTTTTCTGGTTAGACTCGATCCGGCTCTGATAAGCTTTCTCTCTCGCTCTGGCCTGTGCTTCCGCTCCTTCCGGCGCTCTTCCATTTTCAAGATAGTTTTGCCTGTTTTCTCTCCACTCTGTAATGTTCATGCGGTTCAGTCCCCGCTCCTGCCCCTTCACCTGACGCACAAATTCCTTCCGATCCATGTTTTCCGGGCATTTAAATGTCACCTCTATCGGTGGTTCCATCTGTTTCTTTTCCATTTTCTCAGGCAGCTTTCCAGCTTCTTTAGAACCCTCCATCCGTTCCGGCAGCTTTTTTGTCTCGGATATTTCTTTCTTTTTCTCTACCTTGGAAACAACTTCTTTCGCTGTTTTCATTTCCATCGACATTTACAGAACCCTCCCCTCTGAAAGATATGCTTCATACCGCTCACGAAACTGCGGTGTAAGATCCATCTGAAAAACCATCCTTAATAGAATCTGGCATATCACCTCCGCCACCTCTGTATCTCCAAGCTCATGCACGGAACATATTTTCTTCTTTACTTCTTCCAGCCCTTCCGGCTCCGTTTCCGCACGTTCCAGAACCCCAACCAGATACTTTCCTCCAAAAAGATTGTATGCAACCATACCCTGCTCTTGCACAGACAGCTTCCGGCCGCTGAGTACTTTCCTGAAAAGATACTGAATCTCTTCATCCGCAATACGATTCACCCACTGACCAATCTGTTCAACGTTATCTTCCGACAATTCCTCACAATCGGAAAGTCCAAATACAATTTTAAAAAAAACGGAAATCCCCTGTTCCTGACTGTTCCACTCATATACAAACGGTTCATCGCTCTCAAAAAGATCCACTTGGCACAGCACTGCTTCCAACCAGTCGTTCTGATAAACTGCCGCCACTCCAACCGGCAGTTTCGCAAGCTCTTCTACCTGTTTTTCCTTTAAAGCTGCTGATTTTCCAACCAGAATACGGTCTGCCTCATCAGGCAGGCGAAGAATGATCTTGGTATTTGTATTGCGGATCACCGACTCATCCATCAGTCCCGGTGCCTGGTCCGCAATTATGAAACCTTCTCCGTATGTACGCATTTCTGCAATCGCATTGGCAATCATTTCTACTGATTTCCCCTGCAGATTAGAACTTTCCTGAGACTGGGCGGACGAAGTCCGGCGCAGCAGATGATGGGCTTCCTCCAACACGGTCACATGCTGCAGCTCCCGGTTTGCACCCTCTGATGCCATGCGGTATTCCTGCAGCTTCATCACCAGAATACCCATGATCAGAGATTTCGTTTCCATGGAGCCTACTCTACTGATATCTACGATCACATTCCGGTCAAACAGCTCTTCCCCAGTCAATTCTGCAAAAGAGCAGAAGATCTGCCCATTGATGCCATTAGTCAAAGACTTGATACGAGTAACCAAAGATCCAACATAATCGCCTTTTGTATCCTCCGAATATGCAGATGAACTGATAATTCTGGGAAGTTCCTCCATCAAGTCTGCAAAAGTCGGAAAGATACGGGGATGGCATTCAGATGAAGTCATATCCCATCCCTTTCTTCGATAAGCCTGCTCTATGGCATCTTTCAGCACTGCAGGCATCGCCGCATACATAGGCCAGCAGGCATTGAAGATCTCCACCAGACGGTCCATATGCTCCAGTACATGAATATCCTCCGGAAAGGAAAAAGGATTCAGACGCAAAAGAGGCGATTTATTCTGATTCGTACTATATACAGACACCTCTTCCTTTCCACCAAATATATGCTTATACTCGCCCTTCGTTGGCTCGATCACCAGAAATTGTATATTCTGTCTCTCCAGTTCCCCAAGCAACTGATAAACAGTATTGGATTTCCCTGAACCGGTAGAACCAGTAATAAATGTATGCATTGAAAGGCTGTCTGCATCTAAAGTCGCTTCCAGTTCTGTCTTCTGACCCAAATGAAAGATATTTCCAATATGTATTTTTCTCTTTACATCCTGTTTACTCTTTAAAATCTCCTGCGCAAACACAGCATGCTCTACCACCGGAAGCCCACACACAGAACGACGCGGTATCCCCATATGAATTGCCAGCTCATTTGTACTCACCAAAGCTGATGGATTAACAAGTACATTCCTGTCTCCCTCATAGCTGAAACCCTCATAAATGAAAAATGGATGAATGAAATTCTGAATATATTTTGATATTTTCTCCAGCTTTTCTCCCTCTGTCCAAGTATTAACAGCAGCCCTCTCAATACCGCTCTGAAAACCAGATACTACTGATTGATAAGTATTGGCTGCTGTCTCTGTTTCTGCTGCACTCTCTCCCAGAAAATATGATGCGAAGTTCCACATGCCAAGGCTTTCACACTCGTTAATTCTTTTTAAATGCTGCTCCAGCCTATCCATAATTGCCTGCAGTGTCATATTTTTTGTATTTAAAGTCATTCCATGTGAAGAGCCAAACGTATCTGTCAGTGTTCTGGATGCAACCAGATTAAAAGCATCTCCCACGCTATAGCTGCTTCCCTTCTGCATTCCTGTGGCATAAGTGATACTGTTGCCTTCGCTCTGGCTGCTGCCTACATTTTTGCTGACTGTATGAGTATCGTTGATTCCATGAGATAATGTTTTTGAAAGAGACTGTGAAACCGAATCTGTATGGCTGGTCCCGTCTGATATCGTATGTGTATCACTTGAACTTTTCCCACTGGTTTTATTTAAAGATGCTCCTATTGACTGTGACGCAAATTTCCCCACAGATTCGCCTATAGATTTGCCTATAGAGCCGCCTATAGCTCCCCCTAATGCCCCACCTCCCAACGTAAACAAAATATTTACTGCGGTATTTACTGTGGTACTTTTCATGGTATTTCTTCCAACCTGTGTACCTGTCTGCATTCCAATGCCAGTACTATTAGAGGTGCCCTCTGTATGCCCATCAGACACCGTATGTGTCACTCCATCCGTATGCCCCGTTGTATCTGTCTGTCCATCTGATACCGACGCATTCGTCCCATGTGCATCCGACGTCCCAGAGTTTTCGTTCCTGCCCTTCGTCTCCGTATACCCATGAGAAAATGTTTGGTTACTTCCTTCGTTTGTCCCATAAGTTGTAGTCTGACTTTTTCCTTCACTTCGAGAATCAGCTTTGCTGACACCAGAATTTATCGAAAAATTAAGCTGCATATCAGCAAACGGTGAAATCAGCGTATAAATTTTCTCATACTCCTGACGGACTTCCATTAGATCAGAGTAACTCAGATTATCTGCAATAAAAAATGCTGTATATGCTCTGCCCTGCATACTATAAATAAATTTTTCAAGCCCTTGAATAAAGTCCTGATTAGTAACCTCCTCTTTTTCCTGCTTATAATCAGCAACGCACGTTGCACTGGAGATACAGCCTACATGTAGCCGCTGCAGATCCTTCTTCATGTCCTCATTATAATAACTTTCGATCCTGCTACCGGGAAACAATCCCAACAGACTCTGTTTCAATGTCCGCATCATTGTACCAGAAGAATTTTTCTCGTTCAGAGAGCGGACTCCCATATAGAATTCATTTCTGATTCCATCACTTTTAACCATCATAACCAACGTACATGGTTTGTTTGACAACGTATGGAAAACCGTAGATAATTTATGTACGGAAAATTCGTCTTCCTGATATACTAATTGTGTAACCCGAAAGAAGTAAATCTCTTGCAAGGATTTAATGATATCCTGATCCAACTCAGCTATCCGAAGATTACTTAACTTCGTGATATAACCTTTCATCACTTCATCCTCAATAATCTCCATGCAATTTCCCAAATTTCTCTGTAAGGTTTCCAGATTCTGACTGTATAAATCCTCCTGATAAGGTAATTTCACTGAAACGTCTGCCGCTAAAACATTCCTTGCTTTCATCATTGGAAGAGAGGTTTCTTCACCAGTTTTTTTATCCACATATTTCCGAGCATCCGGTTCAAATCTCATCTGTTTTCATCCTTTTTCATATAGTAAATTTTGTTCGTTAATTCCTTCATCTTCTTATAAACAACCATATAGCAGCTCTTTTTTTTTCCAAAAAAATCTATGAACTGATACACTTCATATCCAGACTTGTAAAGAATATTCTCACATGTACCTTTTGAATCTCCCAGACAACGTCTCCATTCATCAGGACTTCCATATCTTCTTCTTATGTATTTTAATTCTGTTTTTTCAAGTATTTCCACGTCAGCAATTACACATTTATTATATACATCATGCTGATATTTCGTAATTTTTAAATACTTTCCATTTTCAATCAGTTCATAATCAATATCATCTGCATAAAGTATCCGCTCCCTATTTTTATCTACAGATCCATAAGGAAAAATACCTCGCTTACAATCATGGGGCCGCTCTAATCTGTTATCCCGAGAATAATTACCAGTATGAGCAATATAAGTAGAACCGCCAGAACAGCCCCCAGCACTTTTTTTCCTGTGTCGTTGGAAGAATTGTTTCTGTTTTCCTCATCCTTTCTCTCCTTATTTCTTAACAGTTCTTCCTGCTGCCGAATTCTTTCCGTTTGCTGATTCTCAAATGCCAATTGCCTTTTTGCTTCTTCCATTTCTCTTTTTTCCTGATCACTTTTACTGGCAGAGCCAACTGAATCCGACGAAATATTCTGTTGCGATTTGTCAGCAGAATCCATAATATTATTTGAAACATTGTACCATGGTTCTGAGACTGATGATTGATTTTTCTCATTTTCCTGATCATAGCATGCCTGCCGCTCATCCTGTATTTTACGAACTTTTTCTTTATAGATTACTTTCGCAACTCTCTGCATATGCTGAAATCGTTGTAAAGAAAAATTTTTCAAAAGATCTTTTTTTAATCCTATCCAATAGTTCTCATTCCATCCTGACAAATCTTCGCAAAAAGGAGTCAGTTCCACATGCTCTTCTATCAGCCCTGGAAGATCTTGACAATACTTAAAATCTTCTCTATAATCTTCAAATGTAGGATCTGCATCCAAACAGTCTACAAATATATATTTCAAACCTTTTATATCTCCGTTATCTGCATAAAGCTTAACCGTTTTGTGCATTTGTCATCCCTCCTTATATTTCCAGAATCTGATTGATTTCAGCTATATTACACTCAATCCAATACAGTATATCTTTGTTTCTTTTCAATTTTTCTTCCTTCTGCTTCTGATCCTTTGCACATATTTCCAGTTCATTATATTTCTGGATAACCAAAGCATCCAGTTCCTCAAACATATTTGTAAATTGCTGCTTCATGTTAAGGATCTGATCTTCTGCATAATGTAAAGCACTCTCGATACCTTCATCCAGACTTTGACGCAATTTCCCTACAACTGCAGTCTGAATATCGCTGATCCGAACTGAATATTTTTCAATTTCTTCTCTTCTTTCTTCATAAATATCCTTGATTACCGTTTTATAATCTTTTACCGTTTTATATACCGCCTCATCTTTATAATCATCTACTTGTTGATAAATATTCTCATTTACAAAGCGGGGAGTGAAAATTTTCCACCATCTTTTTTCCCGATTTCTAACCTCTCTGGTTCCTATCTTTTCCGTATGTGAACCCACTTTTACTTTTCTGGTACCAATTCGTTCCTCATGAGTTCCAACGAGTACTTCTTCCTTCTTCTGTCCCACCTTTTCATGATAAATTTTCGTTTCAAAAGTCACCTCTCCAATTGTTTCGACAGTTTCTGTAACAAAAGCATCCGTTTTCCACGCTTCCACTTTCTCACGCATGCCAACAAGTGTACCTTTGATAAGATCCTCAGTGTTAAAATCCAGCTTTTCATTCCCTGCTGCCTGATCAATTTTCAAAAGTTTTTCCTGATATTCTCTTAATATTTTTTCTCCCGTTTCTATTACTTCATGATTGATCACACTTTCTAATTCGGAGGTCAGTTCTGCAATTGCATCTGAACTGTCTCTTGTAAACTGATTGATAATTCGCTTCGCTTCTTCCTTTTCCGTAATCGTATACTCCGCATCGCGAAAAATCCTTGCCGCCTTTCTTGTTGCTTCATCCTCCAGTTTTTCCGCGCTCTCTCTAATCATATCCACAGGATTCAGTGCAGCTATCTTTTCTTTAAATATCTTTGCCTCCTCTCCATTCTCAATTTTTTCTTTTACTATTGCTGCTCTTTCCACACAGGCTCTTGCCGCTTCCTCATCTTCTGCAACTTGTGCCTTCACCTCGGCCAATACCTGATTACTCTCAAGCACCTCCTGAAAAGATTCCACCAAGTCTTTCACTTTTTTCGTTTTTGCATATTTTTTTACATATGCGGTAATCGCTGCCTCAATAGAACAAATCCCGCAGTGTATTAACGCCTGCTCCTTCGTATCCCCTTTTTCCTCTGCCAGTTTCAGTCTATAATTTAACTCTTTCTGTGCACTGGGCGACAAAGTAGAATACTGCTCTAAATGCATAGACTCAAAATCATTAAATTTATCGATCATTGGCAAAGTATCTTTTGCAGCAGAAGGTAACTTTTTCTCTTCATTTCTGGTCAGATTGTCAACATCCACTTCTTTTAAATATGTGCGAATGTTTAGAGCCGTATATGCAGAGCATGGAAAAATCTGCGGATCATTGATCCCATGCTCGGCAAGATATTTTCTTGCCGACTGTACTGCCTTTTCTATGTCCTCATCTTCCGGATTAAATCCATCCATTTTATTGATAACAAACAAAAATCGGTCCCTTACTTGTTTCCCGCCTTTTTTAATCTGATCTGCAACATATTTTAAAAGTGCCTCATCATCATTTGTTTTCAATTGTGTTCCATTCAGCACATATAGAATCAGATTGTTTGAATCATTATTGATCGCACGAAACGTTGTCTTCTTATGATCCTCATTTTGAGAATTATTGGGACCTGGTGTGTCTACAAGCATCAATGCTGTCGTACGCGCATCCAAAAATGGAACGTCTCCTTCTACTGCAATCTTGTGAACTCTTTTATCTTCATTGAGTTCATTCATAATCTCATAAGTCAATTCCGGAATATTCTGGAGCACAGTCCCTTTTTCATCATAGGCAACTGCCATGAAAGAATCCTTATCATTGTCCAGAATTTCTGTAATTGTAGCTGTACATGCTTCATTTTTAGACGGCATCAATTTTTTACAGAGTAATGCATTGATCAAAGTTGACTTTCCAGAACTCATCGTTGCAATTACATTAATCGGAAATATAGAATCATTAATAGTGTCAAAAGCCCTTAAAAGTTTCGCATCCCGAAAATCCTCAACAGGACCTTTTCTCAGATCCGTAAAGACATCCATAATTTTTTGATTGATATCCTCGTCAGAACTCCCTTCATTAAATTTCAAATCCAGACTACAAATAATACCTTTTTCTTTTGCACTTTGAAATGCATCTTCAAAGTCATCCCAGTCCAAATTCATTCCATAAAACTCTATCGAAAAATCAACCGTATTCAATTCATCCACCAGCATCTGAGGGAATTGCCCAATCCATTCCTGAAGACGCTTCTCTTTTACCACTTTAAAGAGACCACTGTCTTTTTCAATCTCCTTTCCATTCACTTTAATCATGGTCTCCAGTTTATACGGATTATACTTGACATAAACTTGTGCCATTTTTTCTTCCTCCTTCGTAAAATTTTTTTATTATTTTTTCCACATAAGAAATACCGCAGTTTTTTAAAAGCTGATTCTTTTTTTGCCAGCTATCTTCAATTATTACCGTCGGATAATATTGTTGGTAGTATTCTCTTACAGACATTTGAGTAAATTTATCAATATACCCGTTCAATTCTCCATTTTCCACTTTACTCAGATTTTCATACTGACTGATTTTTGCCAGATATCCAGCCCGTGCAGAAACCGGACAAACAATCGGTATCTCAGACCCCCAAACAGATTGAATATATTTAATGACATTCTGCATAATCTTTATAAGATCTTCTTCTTCTGTATCAAACGCGTCTATTTTGTTAATTACAAAAAGAACTGGAATATCTTCTACATGCCGTTTCACATACCGCAAATGCTCCAGATCATCATTTGTTCCAAGTTGCGTTGCATTAATAAGGTAAATAAGAAGATCGTAATTTTTTTCCGTAATCATCTTATTGGTAATTCTTTTATGTTCTTCTTCTCCACAAAAGTTGACCCCTGGAGAATCACTAATGATTATTCGTTCCCCTCCTAATGATCCATTATAATGAGTACCAACCATAATATAATCCGTGGAATTTTGCTTATTGTTATGGAACAATTCTTCTTCACCAGCCATCAGTTCCAACTCATGATCATAAATATAAGTAAAGCCATCCTCCATTGCTTTCCCCAAAATAGTGTGAATCTTACTTGTACAAGCCATATTTTGAGACAAACTGATGTTTTTGCCCAAAAGGCAGTTAATAAAAGTAGATTTTCCAGCACTCATAGTCGCTGTTACCAGAATCCGAAATGCAGTTGTACTGCAAAACCTCAGATTTCGTTCCACTGTTTCCATGTACTCTTTCTCTTTTGTTAATAAAGAATGTCTTTTTATTCTCTCCCAGTTTCCATAATTTCCGACAACAGCATCCAAAATAAGCTTGATAACATCCCTCTCCGTCTTCAAAACCGGAAAATCCGAAATATATACTTCCACCACTCTATACAATGTATTAGAACATACAATTTTATGGTCATAGCCCAAAATATGGAGTAAATCAAGTAACAAAAAATATCTGTATTTTTCTATATTTTTATTGGATCTCCTCCTAATATTTTTCATACCAGGTAACTGTAGAAATCGAGAATAAACTTTTATTTGTGCTTGAACATATTTTCTTTTTTCCCACCCGCCAAGCTGAATATATTTTATTAGATTATCCAAATATTGTTTTTTCAGCTCACAACTTTCATTCAATACAGGATTTCTCAAAACCATATGCGGTAAAGTCAGTAGAACTTCATCTATTTCGCCATTCAGGATCTGAGCTTTTTCCCCCTCGATTTTCATATTTTGTTGTTTATCTACATCCACAGAACATTTTATTATTTCATATGTATGTTCCTCTATGTTGCATTTTAATACATGAGTTACATTATCACCTTGAACGATCTCAAACGCACGCTTCAATATCTCCTCATTCACAAAACATGTCAAACTATTTGACTGTAAATCTAAATACTCCTTGAGTTCCCTCACTGCATCATATCTTATTTCAGTATAATTGCTGAAATAAGGACGATGAAGGAATTCTAGTATAGCGCATTCACAATATTTCAAATCCATTGGCCAAATGCTGCAAAACCCTTTTGTTCTGCCTGTCACAAAAGATTGCATCACGGATATAGCCGCTTGGGAACCATTCTCTACCTTTTTTCTTAGCCGACTCTGTTCTTTTTGACTTTTTATTCTGTCAATTTTTTTCTTTAAATTTTCCGGAATAAATGCTTTTTGCGCACAATACCACATATCCTTTGTAATATCTCTTGTATCTGCCATTTATTTCAAAACCTCCACCATGTCCCCCTGACTCCTCAGCCACATCTCAATCCCTTTCCCAAATACCTCCGCACTGATCACAAACCCTTCCCCATCCCGCTTCAAGATCTTTGCCGTCGGAAGCCTGTCCAGAACAGATTCTGCAGAAGTTCCTTTATATCGAAACCGCACCCGCTGCAGCTTTCCTCCATACATGAACTGCACCCGCTTTCGGAATTCTCCTTCCTCAAAACGATCACGATAAGGGATTTTAAAATGATCTTTTGTGATATTCACTTTTTCAATCCGGTCAATACGATAGATCGTGGGGAACGGGTCATCTGCCACTTCGAACTGCTTCTTATCAATATCCTCAATAAATGCCGTCAGATAAAAATAATATTCCGAAAACATGATCGCCACCGGATACAGCCTGCGCGTTACCTGCGCATTCCCTTTGGTCTTTGCATAAGTAATCTCTATAATCCGGTTTTCATAAATTGCGGTCGCAATATCCCACAGTTTATCCATATATACCTTTTTGTGCTGAAGTTCTGTATAATGAAAAAGCTCATTGGATATTAGACCCTTTATCATCTCCTGATTTTTTTTCGGCACACATCCCGCCATCAGATTATCCAGCATCCGCTTCATCTCTTCTTTTTTAAAAGCTCTGCTGTCCAGAAGAATCTTGCAGATTGATAAAATTTCACGATTTGTAAGCTGATCTTCTATCCTTTTTTCCAGACGATAGCATTTCGATTCACGGTCATAAATAACTTCCTGCTGGTGTCCATCCTCATACAGCCGATATATAAAATATTCGCGAATATCGTCCAGATCTCTCTGAATACTTTTAGACGTAGTTCCATATTCAGCTGCCAGTTCTGCTTTTGACAGAGATTCTCCCTTTAGCAGCCGGGTATAAATATCCAAAATTCGGTTGTTCTTTTCTAACATTTTATCTTTCCTGATATCCTTCCATTGTTAAATTGTAGCATATTTGTAGTGACAAATCACTAACTTTTCTTAATAACTCTTCTAAAATAGTGAATATATATAGACAGGAGAATTCTATGAAGATCCAAGAAGCAGTCGTTCTAAGAATCTATGATTTGTGTAAAGAACAGGGAATTACCCCCAATGCACTCAGTTACAAAGCAGGGGTTCCCCAAAGCACGATTAAAAGTATCACCAATGGCGAAAGCCTCAATACTGGTGTTGTTACGATCAAGAAAATATGTGATGGTCTGGATATCAGCATCACAGACTTTTTTAATACGGAATATTTTATCAATCTGGAACAGGAACTGGAATAATATTTTCCGGCTCCTGTTTTTCTTCCAGTCATTCAGCAGAATCTCCAATTTGTGTTCTATTATACTCCATGAACATGGACGCATTCTGTCCTTCTGAATAGATTTTTAATTTCTTCAATCAGGATAATTCCTGCACTGGACAGTTTTCCAGAGGAATTTTCATCCATTGAATAAAGAAAATTTCTAAAAATGATTTTTTAATACCGTGTTCCAGATGATTATTTCTATATATCCGCCCGTATTATGTGTAGAAATAACAGAATATGATAAAATTATTTTACTGGAACATCGGAACGCTTTATGTTCTCATCAGTCAGACTCCAAAACACCCTTATTCAAAACCAAATGCTGACCTCCAATCTGTACTAAAATATTCTTCCTCCTGTATATATATTTGATAATGGTTTGACCCATACCTGGCAAGCAGTACTTCCACATGTCCTTCCACTGTCAACAATGGGATGTCGAATATCAGTGATATCCTTTTGGTGTAGGTAAACAGGCATTACACTAATTCAAAATATCCTTGACAAGGGGTACAATTTAAAGGGAACAGTTTAACTTTAACCAATTATCTGAAGAACACAAAAACTCCAGTGTATCTATGACAAGCTCCCAAACAGCCTCCCCCAATACCTCCTGATCTATATTTTCACTTCCACATAACACATCAGCAGAAGCTGATATTATCTCTTCTGCCTGTTCAATAATACGTCCCCCTATATCAGCAAGGGTGATTCCTCCTATGTTCGCTCATAGCAAATCATATAGGTAAGCAAATGATTTCTGTAGTTTGTCTCGATTAAAATATGTATCATTCGGAAGTTCATCCGTAAATTGCAAGGAAATATCAGAATAGCTCCAAATCATCGGACTTTCAAACATCCCACGATAATAAACGTTTTTATCTGTAAACATCATCCCTCTCTGACTACTGCCAAAAACTGTAGTGTCAACAACGCATATCACTGTTTCATCGCTTGAATTGTGTGCAACAACAGTAAACATCTATCCTCTTTTCCAGAGACAATTCCAGTTCCAGATAATTAGGTTTTGGAAGCTGTAGCATTTTCTGACTAATGAATCTTTGTTACCTGTAAACAAATTTCGCATCTGGCAGCTTCTCAGTACAATCTGCAAATGATGACACTTTTCCGTAGCCTGATTTTGTTTGCGAATGATCCGTAAGTCACAAATCAATCTGTCCTTATAAATTCTTTCAAGCATTCTTTAACCACCAATTCTTTTATTTATGCAATTTGTATATAAATTTTACCATATTGCATCTATAGATGCAATATGGATTTTTGCTTTGTTGTCTGAAACAAAAGCTTAATCTATAATATTTCCAGAAATATATACAAAATAAGGGGTGATTGAGATGCTGCCCGAAATCGATTTTACCAAAATTGGTCAACGAATAAAGACCGCCAGAAATGAAAAAGGAATTAACCAGGCTGATCTAGGTTCCCTGATTGGATGTTCAAATAATCATGTAAGCCACGTCGAAGTCGGACAGACGAAAGTTTCCCTCTCCATGCTCTTGAAACTGTCACTGATTCTGGAAAAAGATTTTGACTATTTTCTTCTGGATACTCCTTATGTTAATAAAAATCGCATTATCAATACCGAAATAGCCGACAAATTAAACAGATGCAACAGCAGTACACTGATTGCTGTCAGTAAAATAATTGATGTACTTCTTGAACAACAGGAAACTTCACAATCAGACTTTTCGGATTATATGATGTTGGGGCCAAAACCATAAATAAACCCGTCCCTGTTTCTATAACGACTCAAAAAATTCAGATTTTTAGTATACTGCCTGATTTTTCCTGGATATAGACGGGGATTCCCGGCCGTGTTTTATGACAGCGCTGGAATTGGGAACATAATGACCTGAACTCTCCACACTGTTTTCCATGGGCATCCTTTCGAGATGGTAGTTCCTTCGTATATTTGACGGAACACTGGTTGCTCTGTTTCATAGGGGAACATCTTTTCGGTACGTAACCTGCAAGACCTCGGAGCACTTTTGTTCCTTCTTTGCAGTTATAATAGAACCATTTTGTCCCTGCAGACTCTTCGGAGTTAGCGATATATCCGCAGTTCTCTTTTATCCACATCTGTCCCAATATACCTCATATCTCTTTGGCAAAGCATTTTTCGAGTCGCCAAACATCAAACCAATGTTTTTTGCTTTTCTTCTATCAGGATAATTCCTGCACCGGACAGTTTGCCAGCGAAATTTTCATCTATTTAATAAAGAAGATTTCCAAAGATGATTTTCCAATATCGTGTTCCGATGTTCCAGATGATTATTATTTCTATATATCCGCCCATACTATGTGTAGAAATAACAGAATATGGTAAAATTATTTTACTGGAACATCGGAACTCTTTATATTCTCATCAGTCAGACTCCAAAACACCCTTATTCAAAACCAAATGCTTCCCGCCAGTCTGTACCAAAATATTCTTCCTCCTGTATGTACGTTTGATAATGATTGGACCCATATCCAGAAAGCAGTACTTCCACATGTCCTTCTACTATCCCGTCTTCCAGGAAATCAAATTCATCTGTAAAGTCTCCGGCATATCCATACAGAACATGATCCTCTATTGCGTATGCATCATATGTTTGGGTATAATATGCTTCGTCCGCCCCCTCGTTTCCATACCATACACAAAGCTTTCCTGCATCATCCAGATAAAGATTTACATGACTATCCCCACCATAGATGGAATATAAAGCCCCCAAATACTCGTCTATCGTTTCACCTTCCGTATTCAGTAAATCTGCCACATTCTCATATTCATAAACCCGAATCACAGCGTCACCCAGTTCCACCTCAATAATCTCTGCCGAATCTATATTTTCCCCTGTCGCATATACACGGCCTTTAACCTTTCTTCCTGGAGACAAAGTAGAAACAAGGGGCAGTTCTTCATCTTTATATAAATATACATTTTCCAAAGCATAGCCATCCGCATAAAACAGAAAATTGCCTCCTGTAATTGAAATTTCTTCATCCCCCATATTTTCCATATCGATCTCCAAAAAAGCATATGTATCTATTCCATCGCCAAACAAACTGGATTCCGTATATATGCCAGAATCTATAAGGGTGAGTTTCAAACCGCTGGTAAAATTTATTGTATCACCAATATGGTATGTATCTTCTTCAGAACTGTTTAATGTCATTTTCTCTCCCTCTGGAAAAGATTCTTCCGAAATACCGGAATCTTCTGTATCTGGGTCTTCCATGGAACTGCTCCAGTTTGTATCCGGTTCCTCCATATAACTGCTCCAGTCCATATCAAGACCATCAGAAATATCACCACTGCCCGCAAACGTCAGGCCTCCCAAAATTCCTCCCATGGCTGCCGCGGAAATAAACACCCGTTGTATTGCAACTATAACCCCCCAAATCAGTCCTGTAATGATCAGACGTTTTACAGAAGGATCTGCGCTCAGATCACCTTGCGCCAGTTTCTGTTCCACATGCTGCATATACACCTGATTAAATTTTCTGGAGAACCGAATCTGAGTAATCATAACCCAGATACTGGCAACCATGGCTATAATGCCAAAGATAACGGTAGCCATCGGTTGAATAAAAGACATAATCGCCGTCAGCATCATACAGCCAAATTCAACACCCAAAGGCATCGCCATTTTTTTCACCCATTCTCTCCAGACTCCTCGATAACCGGCATGAAGCAGGCTAAAGAAAAAAGATGCCCAGTTTATCCTGCTCCTGCCCTCCCGGTGAATCCGGTCAAACTGCCCCAGATAATAGTCTTCACTTTTACCAATGATCTGCCGTATTCCCGCTGTCTGATCTGTAAAACCGGAGTTCTCCATACTGCTGATCGCTGATTTACCCACAGCATCAGAGTTTCTCATATTCCCGCTCTCCGGCATCGGTGTATGGGGCACCACATCCTGCGCAGCCCCTGATGGATTTCCCCCGATTCTTGCGCCGCAGTGAGCGCAGAATGCGCTCCCTTCTTTTACTTCCTTTCCGCAATTTGCGCAAAACATATTTTATCCTCCTATTGCATGTGAATTTTTATTCTCACTCATTTATACACATCATAATTGATTACTCATACGCTTAAATACATTTAAAGACTCTTTATCTCCAAATGCCGCCTTCAAAGCCGCTTCGTAGAAATTGGTATCGACATATGGCAAATCGCTTAACAGATCTATATATTCGTTCAAATAATAATTTCCCGTATCTGTACATATAGGCACACCATCCATGTTATATGCTCCAATAAAATAAAAATGATCTTTATCTATAATTTGGAAATAAAATGTCTGCTTCTCCCCATCCCCCATCACTGCACTTGTCGCATAGGGACATACTCCGCTGACTGATACATACCTCACATCTCCGTTTTCATATGTATCCCATGTTTCCTCTCCTGCAAACCAGGTATGAAGTGATTTTCCCAGATTCACTCCATAATCATATTTTGGCAGCACACCACCTTTCACCGCTCTTATGTATCTATCCGGCCCGAAAAACAAACCTTTTACAATGAATACTGCAGCCAATATAATCAGTACTCTTTTTCCCCATTTTTTTATATTCCAATTTTCGGAACTACTTCTTATATTTGTTTTATGGTCCTTCTGTTCTTGTTCCGCACCTCCCGTTGACTGCTGATTCTTCATATTTTCTTTAGGAATGTCATCCGTATTATTTTGTAATTTTTCAGCAGTAGATGAGATTTTCCCTCCGGCCAGTGCCATTCCTTTTGCAAGGCCCTTTCTGGCATTATCCATGCCCGCTTTTGCAGCCAGTTTTGCGCTGTCAGCCAACTGCTTCAACTCCTGTCCTGTCCCTGTTTCACTACTAATCGCCGTCCCGCATTTCCCGCAAAACCTTGCGCCCAATTCTAAAGATGCACCGCATTGGGGACAAAACAGATTTTCGTTTTTCTCTTCCTCTATAACAGAATTTCCACATTTCCCGCAAAATTTAACTGTATCTGGCAATTCCGTACCACAATTTTTACATATTTTACTCATCCACTTATCCTCTAACTATAGTTTTAAAAACTCTTTTAGCCTTATTGTCGCCCTATAACCCTTTTTCCCTTCATTATAGTCCGACAGGTGGACATATCCTGTCTGCGTTTATTATTTCGATATTTCTGTATTATTTTCCGTATCCTGACAATCTGTCGGGAAGCTGCATGAACATCGTCGAGTAAACCTTCTCGACCTGCCCCCTCTAAATTTATTTTTCAAAGTGAGAGGTTCGGTATTACAGCCCCTCACAAAACCCATCGTGCCCAATTAAGGCAATGGGCTCTTCAATAAACCATTGACCTAATAAGCACTTGTTACATATATTTGGGGAGTTTCCAGAGGATGTATCTTTAATATATCCCTGTATTTTCTCCATATCAGCCAACAGGACTGGTCTCTTCTCCGCTTACTCTTCCACAGTTTCTGCCGGACATATACAAAACATTTCACCAATCCGATGTAATTCCCATAAACACCATAATACCAATAATGCCCCATCAGCTTTACGTTCAGGGCTTTTATCGCCAGTCCCTGCTTTTTAATCCGTTAAACCGAGCCAGATCTATCATTACCATTTGTTTTCATCTCTCCTCTATTATTAAAATCCCATCATTGATTCGTATTCGTTAATCGTCCTGATATTTTCCTGTTCTACTTCATTCAGCATATCCTCTGAAAAATCAGAAGGTTCAATAACCCCCTCATACCATGAACAACTGTCAAAATATGCCTGAAGAGATTCGTCAGAAAACCTTCTTCCATGCCTGGCATAAATCTCATTTCTTGCGATCCTGCATTCCAGCTCATTCATCCCCTCGCATTCTCTGAGCATCACGTATTCAAAGGAGCTCTGGAAAAAAACATATTCACAGTCCGGGAAATTCGCTTCGGATTCTTTTGTATAGCTTCCGGCAAGCTGCAAACCTCCATCATAAGGTTCTGTATCATAAACCGTAATGCTTTCATCCTCATTCAATATAAACTGAATCATATAATCCGAACTATTCTCTGTATAAACTGCTGTATAATTATCTATCCATTCGGCATGCCATTCTCTCATATCCACATATGCCGCATATCCGGATACTCCTATAGCCGCTGAAAACAGGATGCCGTCTTCATCAACAGACAACAGTTGTATGTAAGCTGCCGGGCCATAAGACCTCTGATAGCTGCCCTCCCACAGCGCATAACCGTCTCCTTCCGGTTCAGAATCCTCCTGTGTCTCAACCGCAGTTATTTCTTCTTCTTCAAAAGACTCTTCCGAAATCAGATCTTCCTGAAAATCGGGATCTTCTGTATCTGGAACTTCCATGGAACTGCTCCAGTCCGTATCCAGATCGGAAGTACCACCGCCGCTCGTAAACATCGTAAACAACAGACCTCCCATCATTCCTCCTATGAGCATTTCCACAAACATAACTATGGCAAAATTGATCAATCCTGCAATAATCAGACGTTCTACAGAAGGATCTGCGCTCAGATCACCTTGCGCCAGTTTCTGTTCCACATGCTGCATATACACCTGATTAAATTTTCTGGAGAACCGAATCTGAGTAATCATAACCCAGATACTGGCAACCATGGCTATAATGCCAAAGATAACGGTAGCCATCGGTTGAATAAAAGACATAATCGCCGTCAGCATCATACAGCCAAATTCAACACCCAAAGGCATCGCCATTTTTTTCACCCATTCTCTCCAGACTCCTCGATAACCGGCATGAAGCAGGCTAAAGAAAAAAGATGCCCAGTTTATCCTGCTCCTGCCCTCCCGGTGAATCCGATCAAACTGCTCAAGATAATAATCCTCATTTTTACCGATGATCTGCCGGATCCCTGATGCTTGATCTGCGGCACTGAAGCTCCCCTGGTTCCTGCTCTCTGTTTTACCAGCAGAATCAAAATTTTCCACATTCCCGCTCTCAGATGCCGAAACATGGACCGCCGTCTCCTGTGCGGCTCCTGACAAATTTCCGCCAACTCTGCTGCCACAATAAACGCAAAACGTACTTCCTTCCTTGATTTCTTTTCCGCAATTTGTACAAAACACAGTTCTACCCCCTTCCGTTGTTCTTCAGCTCATTCATTTTTTAATTTATAAACTGAAACCATAACTGCACAACAATGCCAAGAAAACGCCAAAAGCAATAATGATGCCGTCTTGTTTTTCCCACTTAAAACCAATTTTCCCATTCATTACAATTTTATTGCTACCTATGTATGTAAAAATTTTTTCCACTTTGTCTTTTTTTCCTAAAGGTATGTCCAATACATTCCCATTAATCAGTGTTATCTTTATCTCTTTTTTGTATGTATCTGAAAATATGATACATAGGAATAATACTACACATAGCAGCACCAATTCGTCTACATTTCCAAGATAAAACCCATACAACGACAACAAGATAAACTCTATTCCAAATATCAAATTCCCAAGCGTAATGATTGTACAAGACTCAACTGACTGAATTTCCGAAAATCCAATTTTTTTTTCATCGATATGCTCTTTCGCAAAAAACATTTTAATGGACTGACGAATTTTCATAAAAGCAGAATACACTTGTACAGTAGTATTCACTTTCATTAACGTATATGTTCTCAAAAACAAGTATTCACCAGAAAATGTCAATTCCTCGCAAATATCTTGCGATTTTGAATTATTACTTCCTGCTATACCACAGTCTCTATTAGATGATATATTTTCTTCTGGCATAGATAAATTTATCTCATTCCCACCTCTTTTACAGCTTCTCCACATTTTTTCATCCTCCAATATTCGATTTCCACATTTTTTACAGTGCATTCTCTACCTTCAACAGTCCTCTTCTAATCTATAGTTTGGCGATGTTTTAGTCATCTTTACGGCATCCACTTCTTCTGCTATATTTTCTTCCATTGCTGTTTCACCCTCTGACCGAATCTCCTGTATTCCATCGCTTCATCATTTTTCTCCCCCTTCTTATCTGTAATATCACCTTTCTTGCATCCTTATTTTAGTACAAATATTTACTAAAGTAAATAGTAAATATTTGTACCATGCTAATATAAATTTAAGGAGTTCTTGGTCTATGATGTATATAAGGCGAATCCGTGACTTAAGAGAAGATCATGATATGACACAACAACAGGTCGCAGACTATCTGGGAACCTCCCAGACTATGTATGCACGCTATGAAAGAGGCGCCAATGAACTGCCCTTAAGGCACCTGATTTCTCTCTGTAAACTTTATCATGTATCAGCTGATTATATTTTAGGATTGTCAACCAAGAAGAAATCATAGCATTCGTATACTCCTTCTGGTATTTATTATACACAGCAACATGGACTCTTTCTGTCCTTCTGCCAATCTTTTTTCAATATGCTGTAGTTTTTGCAGCTTTCATATCACCTGTATGAATGTATTTATTTTCTGCTCAAAAAATGATATAATAAGCCACATAAATAATCCTGTCAGGAGACGCAAAAAAACACCTGAATCAATATAACGTGCCCTGTCTCAGATAATACCACAAAGCGAAAACAGAATTGTGATTCTGGCGCTG
>ERZ778516.1135-NODE-1135-length-21051-cov-12.823776_pt1 | contig 21051 bp, 18 predicted proteins | sample MGYA00510342_ERZ778516 | MGnify/ENA primary metagenome ERZ778516 (study PRJEB29527, sample SAMN07138961) | mouse gut metagenome | material: feces | host: mouse | place: China:Nanjing | collected 2016-01-25 ... | reverse complement strand
CTGACACAAACGCCGCGTGCCATTGTATTTTTGTATCTTCCATTCTGCTCTCCTTCTTTAAATATAGTATAGCCTATACAGATTTCTATTTCAAGAAAAACCAACCGTCCACTTTTTTGTGATTAAATTTTTGACCAATCTTCATTTATATGATATACTAAAGTGTCAAAACGCATAACTGCCCAAAATACCGACCGCAGTTATCACTATATTTAAAAATACGAGATATAAAGGGGGATCTAAAAATGGCTTGGTACGATGAGGCTATCTTTTATCACATCTATCCTTTGGGACTGACAGGGGCGCCCAAGGAAAACGCTTATGGGGAGCCGGAGCATCGGTTAAATACACTGCTGCCTTGGATTGACCACATCAAAAGCATTGGCTGTAACGCCATCTATATCGGACCATTGTTTGAATCTGTCGGACATGGCTATGAGACGACAGACTACAAAAAGCTCGACAGCCGCCTTGGCGACAATCAAGATCTGAAAAATTTCGTGGCAGAATGCCATAAAAAAGACATCAAAGTGATTTTTGACGGCGTGTTCAACCACACGGGACGTGATTTCTTTGCATTCAAAGACATCAAAGAAAAACGCGAAGGCTCGCAGTACAGAGACTGGTACTGCAACGTGAACTTTGGCGGCAACAATGAGTACAACGACGGCTTCTGCTATGAGAACTGGGGCGGTTATAACCTGCTCGTCAAACTCAATCAGCGCAACCCTGCCGTGAAGGACTATATCTGTGATGTTGTCCGCTTCTGGGTCAGCGAGTTTGACGTGGACGGCATCCGTCTTGATGCAGCAGATGTGCTTGATTTTGATTTCATGAAGGCGCTGCGCCATGTCGCAAACGAAGTCAAGCCGGACTTCTGGCTGATGGGGGAAGTTATCCACGGTGACTACTCGCGCTGGGTCAACGAAGGCACTCTGCACTCTGTCACAAATTACCAGCTTCACAAGGCACTGTATTCTGGAAATAATGACCACAATTTCTTTGAGATCGCACACACCGTAAAGCGCCTGTACGAGATGGGCAGCAGCAACCCGAACGGCTTCAAGCTCTACAACTTTGTGGACAACCATGATGTAGAGCGCATCTACACCAAGCTCAACAACAAAGCCCACTTTACACCAGTGCATATCCTCATGTACACACTGCCGGGTATTCCTTCATTATATTATGGCTCAGAGTTTGGCATTGAGGGCAAGAAAGAAAAGTTCTCCGACGCTTCCTTGCGGCCTGCACTGAATCTCGAAGATTATAAGAACGCGCTGACTGACAACTCCTTCACAGCGCTCATCGCCGCACTGGGACGCACCAGACAACAGTCCAAGGCACTGTCCTACGGCGATTACAGGGAACTCAAACTCATGAACCGCCAGTATGCTTTTTCACGAAACTTTGAGGGAGAGAGTGTCGTTGTCACCGTCAATAATGATGACAGCGACTTCACAATGACCGTGCCAGCCGGAAATGCCGCTGAATACGTCGGCGCACTCTCCGGTCAGAAGATTCGTGTGGACAACGGCAATATCTGCGTCAATGTGAAAGCAAACTCCGGTGAGATCTGGCTGCCCGTCACCGACCAGACTGCTGACAAGCTCTCCAGTGTGACGCCTGTCGAGCTTCATGTGGAGGATGCAGCTAAGACTGTTGCAGCGGTCGAACCTGCACCGCAAAACAGCACAAGTGCTCCGCAGACCGCAACCACAGAGAAAGCACCTGCGGCTGACACTTCCTCCGCGCCAGAGACGACTGCAAACAAAGCAGCTGCGCCTGCGACAGCAGTACCTGCACAAACTGCCGTTTCAGAAGATTTTGAAAAAGGAAAAATAGCCGGACTTCAGGAAGCAATCCTCGCCATCATGGAGAAAAATGGTCCCGTCACCGACCAGATGCGCAAGGATGTCACCGATAATGTATATCACGACTCTCTGATCAACTGGATCAAGAGCTTCCGTTAAAAAATGAAGCAGGGGAAGGCAAATCTTCCCCTGCTTCATGAAATCCCCATCATTTTCCCAATCCAGTAGATCAGTCCCAATCCCCAGCTTGTAAAAATACCATACAATATTACTGGTCCTGCAATCGTGAAAATCTTACATCCTATCCCGTACACCTGCCCTTCCGTCTTGTACTCAATCGCCGACGCCACGACGGAATTTGCAAATCCTGTGATGGGCACAAGCGCGCCTGCACCGCCCCATTTCACTAATTTTCCATACAGATTAAAACCTGTCAGTACCGCGCTCAGGAGAATTAAGAACATGGAACACCACGCTGCCGCGGTATCTTTCTCAATCCCAAACTGATTTATAGCCATATTGACGATAAACTGCCCCACACAGCAAATCAGACCTCCCATGATAAACGCTTTCCCCATTTGTAACGGCAGATTGGTCTTTGGTGAAGTTTGCTTCACATACTCTTGATATGCTTCCTTTTTCTGTTCTGATGCCATCCGTGTTCTCCTCTCTATATCCCTTCAAAAAATCCATTGACAAAATAGACAATCGACCCTGCGATTTTTCCGACTGCCACCATCAGCACCGCGATACTGACCCCCATTTTGAGCCGTATGCGTCTTGCAAATATCGGGATACCGTCAAGCACCTCAGAGAGTGCAATGGACAGGCACCCCACAAAAATGCCCGCAAACACGCCAATCAATACCAGCAGTCCAGTGAGCAGCAGATTCGGACTGCTTCCAAGAGATCCCTTGATCGGAAAAACACTGAGCACATCCGCCAGCACCGCACCAAAAATCAGACACTCTTCATAAAAAATTTCGCACCAAGCCGTGTCCGTCCGCCCTGCAAACCGCGGCACCAGCCCCACCACAAAAAGTACGGTAAATACTCCTGCGGAGACCATAAGGCCTGAACTGATGCCCATTATCCACAGCAATATCAGTTTCCACGCCATCTACTCCACATCCTCTTCCAGTTTTTGCCTGTCTGCCATCTCCACAATTGCCTGATTGACATCCCGCTCATAGTTTCTCATCTCCACTTCAAGCGGCGTCGGGTCCGAAGTCAGCCGCCTGCCGCCGACATGATTGTAAAATACGATGATTCCCAGCGCCAGCCCGATGGAGTACGAAATCTCAATCGCCGTGTATCCATCTGATTCCACCCCCATCACCAGCTCGTAAATCCGGCTCAGCACATCCGCCAGCCCGACATCGTTGTGGAATGCCATGATGGTAAAGGCAGAGCCAAAAAAACAAATCAGTGCCACAATCGCAATCTTGATGTACGCCCACGGACTATATTTTTGTTCTGGCTTGTCATGCTCCAGCGAAGCTTTTTGTATGATAATGTCCGTCTCTCCAATGCTCTCCACTCTGATGCCCGGACACAGCTTAGTAATCTGCTCGATGATCTTTAACACACTGATGACCGCTCTCGGCTCCCCATCATGTCTGAATCGGTATACTTTGAGTGCCCCCGCCTTTGCTCTGACCGTCTCGTCCTCACAGTAAACACTTGCGACATCGCTCAATTCCACATCTGTCTTCGCCAGTGCCACATTCTGTTTTGCCATTAAATACAATACTAGATTTGCCACAAAAATAACCATGCCTTTCGAATAAACTTCTACTACATGGTTATTATCTCTAATGTTTCAATTTTTATTCATTTAAATATCTGAAAACGAGGACTCCACGACCTTGACAAAATCCAGTCTGCCGTCCTTTCCTGCCCCGTGTATATGTCTCCCGTCTCTGCGAAAACATTCGATGTACTCCCACACCTCCTGACTGATCTGTTCCCCGGGATAAATCGCTGGAATGCCGGGCGGATAGGGCGCAAGCACCTGACCGGACACCTGACCTGCCGCCTCCTGCCAGCGGACTTTTTTTGTATTGGAAAAATACGCTTTTCGGGGTGTCAGAATCTGCTGCGGAGGTTTTGACACTGGCGGATACTCCTGATTTTTCTGCAAAGCCATATCCATTGCACCATGCTGGCTGGCGCGGCGAAGTTCTGCACACGCAGCCACCATCCTGTCCATATCCTCCCGCTCGTTTGCATAGGTGACAATGGCAAGCACATTTTTATCATCCGCCAGCTCCATATTGACTGCATACTTTTCATACAAAAGGTTTTCAAGCATATACCCTGTCAGCCCTAACTCACACGCAGAGAGTACCAGCCGCGTCCTGTCAAGACGTTCTCCCTCCATACAGCGAAAACCCGCAATTTTCTGAATCCTTTCGCGCGCATACGACGCAAGCGAAAGCGCCTTCTCCATCATCTCGCTCCCGTGCATCGCAAGCTCATACCTTGCGCAGTCAAGAGAGGTCATCAGCAGATAACTTGGGCTCGTGCTCTGCACCAGATGAAGATTTTGCGCAATTCGGTCAAACACCTCACTGCGCACGCCATGCTCTTTACAGTGCAGCACCGAACTCTGCGTGAGCGCCCCAGTCACTTTATGCATACTCTGAACACAGAGATCTGCGCCCGACGCAAGCGCCCCTGCCGGCAGTTCGTCATGAAAATACAGATGTCCTCCGTGCGCCTCATCGACCAGCAGCAGCGCATCATGCGCATGACAAACCTTTGCGATTGCAGCGAGATCAGAACATACCCCATAATAACTCGGACTCACCAGAAACAACGCCTTGCAGTCAGGATTCTGCTCAAATGCGCTCTGGACATCTGCCGCTGTGAGTTCCCCCTGTATTCCCCATTCTGGCAGAACCTCCGGCATTACATACACTGGCACCGCCCCGGACAGGATTAGCCCCATCATCGCTGATTTGTGCGCATTTCTCGCAACCAAAATCTTCTCACCCTCCAATGCCGCGCTCAAAATCATCGCCTCATTTCCGCAAGTGCTCCCATTTACGAGAAAAAAACTTTGATCTGCGCCATAGAGTGCAGCGAGCAGCTTTTGCGCCTGATCAATCGCCCCCTCAGGGCTGTGCAGATCATCGGTGAGCGGCGTCTCTGTCACATCATAGGCAAACAGTTTTGTTCCAACACTGTCCGTCCAGTGCGGACTGATTCCCCGCCCGAGCCGATGCCCCGGTATCCTGAAATACGCAGGCTTTGTGGCAATAAAATCTGTGACCGCCTCCAGCAGCGGTATCTGGTTCTGTTCCATTATTTCCTGATTCCTTTTCTATGATATTTGTGCTATAATAACCAATGAAATCCTATTACCAATACATTCCACAAAGGAGGCACGAAAAACGATGTCCTACATCTATGAAACGCACCTGCACACCACTGCCGCCAGCGCATGTGCCCGCAGTGCAGGCTCTGAATATATTTCATTTTACAAAAATCTTGGCTATGACGGTATCATTGTCACAGACCACTTCTTTAACGGCAACTGCTGTGTTCCCGAAAATCTCCCATGGGAGGAGCGTGTGGACATCTTTTGCAGCGGCTATGAGGACGCCAAAGCTGAGGGCGACCGTCAGGGACTCAAAGTGTTTTTCGCATGGGAATGCTGTTTTGACGGCGATGAATTTCTCATTTACGGACTCGATAAACACTGGCTCAAAAGCCACCCTGACATGATGACATGGGACCACATCACCCACTATAAGAAAATCAAAGCAGACGGCGGTCTTGTCGTGCAGGCGCACCCCTTCCGGGAACGGAGCTACCTGTCCGAAATATACGTACACCCCTATCAGTGTGATGCCTTTGAGGTCGCAAACTGCGGTAATCCTCATGAGCAGAACCGCATGGCATACCGCTATGCAAAAGAACACCAGATCACCATGACTGCCGGTTCCGATATCCACCATGTCGGCAGAACAGGCAATGGCTGTATCTACGGTATGGCATTTGACACCCCCTTAACTTCTGTCACAGACTATGTGGCACGCATCAAGAGCGGACATGGCTTTTCTCTCCACGTCCCGCCAGAACACCTTGCATGGGTGGAAGGCACGGCAAACCATCTGCCTGTATTTATTTTTGACAAACAGAATCAGCCAACACCTTTTTCAGCCTTTTAACCGTCCCCATGTACTCCTTGAAAATAATATCAAGATCGGGAAAATTTCCAGTCTGCCAGCAAGCATATCCACAATCAGCACGAGTTTTGACAGCCCGCTAAACTCCCCGAAATTGCAGGTAGGTCCCACCGCCTCAAGACCCGGTCCGATATTGTTAAAACAGGAAAGCACAGCTGTGAGATTCGTCGTAATCGAAAAGTGATCAATTGACACCAGCAAAAAGCTGAGAAACAATATGATAACATAGGCGGACAGATAGGCGTTGGTATTCTCCAGTACCTTCTCATCGACCATGTGGTCATTGATTCGGACCACCTGCACCTTCTGCGGCGAGATTGCGCGCCGCAGGTTTCTTCGAAGCCCCTTGACAACAATCAGCACACGCGCGCACTTAAAACCGCCGCCGGTACTGCCCGCACTCGCGCCAATCACCATCAGCCCTAATATTATCGCCTTTGAAAATGTGGGCCACAGATCAAAATCCGTCGTGGCAAATCCCGTCGTCGTCACAATACTCGCAACCTGAAACGCCGCATGGCGCAGTGTCTCCTCGAACGTATCATAAAACCCTCTCAGATTCAAGGTAATGAGCACAATACTGCCAAAGATCACGCCCAGATAAAGCCGGAGCTCCTCATCTTTCAACACGCTGTAAAACTGACGCAGCAAAAGCATATAGTAACAACTGAAATTGACGCCAAACAGCAGCATAAAAACCGTACATACATTCTGTATATACGGGCTGTAACCCGCTATACTGTCATTCTTGATGCCAAAGCCACCTGTTCCTGCAGTGCCAAATGCCGTGCAGACCGCATCGAACAACGGCATTTGTCCGATTAGCAAAAACACAATATTCAACACCGTGAGCAGTATATAAATCAAATACAAAATCTCTGCGGTCTTTTTCATCTTAGGCACAAGTTTTCCTACCTGCGGCCCCGGGCTCTCCGCGCGCAAAAGATGCATTGTAAAGCCTTTGCTGCTCTCGCCCAGCACACCGACTGCCAGCACAAAGACCAGAACCCCCATACCGCCTAGCCAGTGCGTGAAGCTTCTCCAATAGAGAATGCTCATCGAAAGCACCTCCACCTCCGGCAAAATCGAAGCCCCTGTCGTCGTAAACCCTGAAACGGTCTCAAACAGCGCATCCAGAAAAGACGGAATCTCTCTTGATATATAAAAAGGCAACGCTCCCAAAAGACTCATCACAACCCAGCTGCTGCTGACACAGACAAGACCCTCCCTCGCCTTAAAGCTCCGCTTGCTGCCCCTGCAAAGCACCAATAACAGCAAAGACAACAGCATGGTGATGCCTAGACTAGACACAAACCCCACACACGCCCGCTGCTCGTGTTTGAACAGACTAATCAGCAATGCCGGAACCATAAATACCGACTCAACCAGCAGAATATGACCTATAAATCTGCCCATCATCTTATAATTCATAATCGTTCTTATCCCTTTTAACCCTCAATAATTTATTCAAATATGTCATTCAACTTATAGATCACCCGGTCTGAGCCAGTGACAACGATCACCGTATCCCCCCGCTCAAAGCTGGAATCACCGCTTGGGATCTCAAGCTGCGCCCCATGCATAATACATACCACCAGCACATTTTTCTTGATCTTGAGCTGTTTGAGCGGCTCACCGCAGTGAAGCGTATTCTGGTCCACCATAAATTCCACCGCCTCAGCCTGTCCGTCTGCAATCGTGTACACGGTCAGCGCTGCCCCTGTCTGGTTCTGCATCGCGCGCACATATTGTACAATATTATTACAGCTCAGCTCTTTGGGGCTGATAATACTGCCCAGCGGCAGCGCATCCAATATGGTATTATTTTCCAGACGGCCAAGTTTTGTGATGATCTGCGGAACTTTACAACTGCTGCCATACAGAGAGATAATAATATTCATCTCATCCACCCCAGTGAGCGTCACCAAGGCGTCACAGTCCGAAATTCCCTCATTGTCGAGCAAAAACTCTTTCGTGGCATCCCCATGAATGATGGACGCTTTGGGAAGCATATCTGCAAGCTGGACGCACTTGTCGTAATTCTGCTCGACAATCTGGACGCCAATACCATTTTTTAATAATAATTGTGCCAGATAAAAGCTCACGCGCCCTCCTCCGCACAGAATCACGCGCTTGGCTTTGTGTGTGATAATCCCCAGATTTTTGAGCAGTGTTGTGAGCGCATTGGTCGGCGCCGTCACAAAGATTCTGTCTCCCTCTCTCAGAACGAAATCACCGCCCGGCATAGCGGCTTTGCCGTTTCTGATAACAGTACACACCAGAATCTTACACTTGACAATGCTGTATAGGTCATTCAATGCCGTGTTGCACAGTTTATGCCCCGCCTCCACGCGCAGCTCGACAATCTCCACCCTGCCCTTTGCAAACGTATCGCGCTTTAAAAAGCCCGGATATTTCAATAGCCGCTCGATCTCGATCGCAGCAGACCGCTCCGGATTAATCATCATAGACAGCGCAAAAAGGCTCCGCATCTTGTATATCTGGTCTGTATACTCCGGATTTCTGATGCGGGCAATCGTATGTAGCTTAGGATTCATCCCGTGTGCCGTCATGCAGCAGATCAGATTCACCTCATCCGCATCTGTCACCGCAATAAGCAGGTCCGCCTCCTTGACGCCCGCCTGCTCTAATGTTTTCATGGACGCACAGTTTCCTTGCACGCCTATAATGTCATACCGCTCCTCCGTCGATTCAAGCACTTTTAAGTTGGCGTCAATCAGTGTCAAATCATACCCCTCCGCAGAGAGCTGTCTTGTCAGCATTGCACCGACTTTCCCTTCACCTGCAATTATTATCTTCACTTCATTTTGTCCTCCTGTTTTATGCAATCCATGTATCATATTATATCATCTATCTCTAAAAAAGCAACGCGAGCAGAGGAAAAGTTTTCCCCCGCTCGCACACATTTATTCAGGCTTATTTATTTCTCATTTACAGTTCTCTCTTTTATAATTCTTCCTCAGGTTTCGCCTGCTGCGCTGTATCAAACTGTTCCGGATGCAGCTTCTTCTTGATTGCCGCTACCAGCTCTTCAATCGAGGAGGCCTCAACCTTCTCTGTCTCAAGCTTTTTCTGGACAACTCTCTCCTCGCGCTCCTCCTCAGCCTTTTTCCGCTCAGCGCGGCGCTCGCTGATACGCTCTTTCTGCGCCTTGCTGTTTGCTTCCAGATCTTTCAGAAGCTTCACTGCATAAGACACATTTCCATCTTTGTCCATTGTGATGCTAAAGCCCTTGATTTTTTCAGCATCTTCCCCAAGTTCTTCCTTCAAGGTATCCAGTTCATCACCAGCACCGCTGAGAACCTTCTCATATTTTTCTCTCGCAGCCGGGTCTGTCGCCATCTTTTCTAAAAGCTCTGGATTAATCAGCACGCTGTAGTCCTTATTTGACTGCTCTGCATAGTAGTCCTGCTCTTCGTCTGTGGACCACTCCGCCACAGAAATGTCCATATTGCCATACTTTTCGCGAAGCTCTGCCAGCAGGCTCTTTGCGGCGTCGCTCAGCTCAACACCTTCCTGTATGCCGTCCGCATTCAGTGGTTTGTACTCCGACGATTCTGTTTTCTTCGGTTTGCTGTAACCTGCCTTCACCTCGCGCGCCTGTCCGCTGTACTCATAGGTATCCTTGTCTGTGTTGGTCTGTCTGCTGTCCGATGCTGCCCTCCTGCCCTGTGCTTTTCTGTTGACACCTGCAAGATTTCCTATAAAGGCTGCCTCATCCTTATTTGTCGTTTGATTTGAAAAAAGTCCTATATTGTTGAACAGTGAATTTTGGTTGATCCCATTCATTTTCATACCAGCCTTTCTTGTTTTAAAAGATTTTGTTATAAATCTTGATTCAAATAAAAATATACCTTCAAAATATATTACCAGTTACTTCTAATATCGGCATTCTTCGAAGCAAACTTTATAGCCGCCGGCACACAAAAAACAATTCTTTCCAAATATTCACACCGCCGCTGCCTGACGCAGCCGCAGCAGTACCTTTTTCTCCATTCGGCTCACCTGCACCTGACTCATTCCCAGCTTCCCAGCGACCTGCATCTGCGTCTTATTCTCAAAGTAGCGAAGCTGTATCAGATTCTTTTCGCGCTCGTCAAGTCCGCTCAAAAGCTTCTCCAGCAGCAGCCTGTTCACAATCTCATCGCTCTCGCCCTCCCTGCCAAGCATGTCCACCAGAAGCACCTCACTCCCGTCGGACTCATACATGGTCTTGTAGATCGACTCCACTTCACGCCCTGCGTCGAGCGCTGTGACAATATCCTCCACGGCAATTCCAGACTCCTCTGACAGCTCTGAAATCGTCGGTTCCCGTCCCGTCTTTTGGCAAAATTCCTCCCGGATTCCTTTAAGCCTTCTGCCGTTTTCCTTAATGCTTCTGCTGACCCTGATCATCCCGTCGTCTCGTAAAAATCTTCGGATCTCTCCCATAATGACGGGAACGGCATACGTTGAGAAACACACGCCATACTCCAGATCAAACTTCTCAATCGCCTTCACCAGCCCCATCGCACCGATCTGGAACAAATCCTCCATATCGGCGCCGCCCCTGCCTGCAAAGCGCTTTAACACATGGTGTACCAAGCCTGTATTTTTCTCATAAAGCAGCTCTAGTGCATCTCTTTCTCCTCTCTGTGCCCTGATAAAAAGTTCCTTCTCCTCCATAGCTCATACCCTGCCGCTGCTGTTCCACACTGCCGCCTGCAAAATCGGCATTAGCTCTTCCTCGGCGCCAAAACTTTTCCACATATGTACAACGGTTCCCTCGCCAATGCTGCTCTCGACCTCCAAGCGGTCCATAAAGGCCTCCATAAAGGAAAATCCCATGCCAGAACGCTCATTTTCCGCAGCGGAGGTATAGAGGGGCTGCATTGCCTGTGCTACGTCTGCAATGCCCACCCCCCTGTCAATAATCTCCACCGACAGCTCATTCTCCTCCGTGAGATGTGCCCGCATGACAACACGTCCTCCCTGCTCTCTATAACCGTGTATAATCGCGTTGGTGACTGCCTCTGACACTGCTGTCTTGACATCCTCCAGCTCATCGAGCGTGGGGTCCGCCCGCGATATAAATGCAGCAATCACTACTCTTGCAAGCCCTTCATTTTCCGATACGGCATCAAACTCTATGCAGATGTCATTCTCCACAAACTGTTTTCTGCGCCTTGTTCCATTCTCATTTTCCATATTCTGATCTCTCCTATTTTCATGTAAATTTATCTTATTCTTAAAAATACTTTTATCACCTCATGTCAGTATCTCGATAATAGATGACATTCCTGACGCCCTCAAAAGCCTTCCAATGCGCTCGCTCGCATTGATGGCATAAACCTTTCCGCCAAAGCAGGAAATCTTTCTGTACCTTCCGATGATGATTCCCAGCCCCGAACTGTCCATAAAGGTCGTGTTCTCAAAGTCAAATACAATATTCTTCACCTTGTCATCCAAGATAAGCTGGTCCGCGCACTCCCGAATCGTTGCGGCGCCGTGATGGTCCACTTCCCCGGGCATCTTGATACACAGATAATCATCAATGATCGCATATTCCTCCATCTTCATTTCCATTCATATGCCTCCTTAATATATAAAAAATTGAGCAGAGAAGATAAATCTTCTCTCTACCCGCGCGTGCCGGACGTCCGTCAGCTTCTGCTGATACTCTCCTTTGCACGGGTCTGTGCATAAAAAAGACATGTCCCTTCTGACATGTCCTCTTCTGTGTATTATTCTCCTTTAATCTCCTTAATGTAGCCCTGTGATTTCCTCGCTTTTGCAGTCCCCGGAAAAAGTTCTATCACCTGCTCATAAATCTCAACTGCCTTGTCCAGATTTCCTGTCTTATTGTATGAATTGCCAAGATTGTACAGGGCTTCCCCGTTGGCAGGATCGTAATCGTATGCCCGCTCAAGCTGCTTGATCGCGGTCTCATAGTCCTCTTCCCGGAATGCCGTATATCCTATATCATAACACTTCCTTGCGACAACCTTTCCTATACTGCCCTTCATGGCATCATACAGTGCCTTGAAACTGTCTGCAGCTTCATTTTGCAGATATTCGTCACTGATTTTTTCCAGCGCATCCGCAACTGCCATCTCATCTCCAGTCTTGTTCATGTGCATCAAAACAGCTTCGATCAAATCCGTGTTCGCCTGTATCTGCACCTTATTTGCCTGTGCCTCCGTCAGACTATTCGTCAGTGAATCCTTTTCCTGTGTCAGCTCACTAATCTGTGCCATCAGCTCAGTCGCCTCTACAGTCTTGGCATCTAGCAGCTCACTAACCTCCTTGTACTTTTCATTCACCGCATCGCGTGCCTGCTGTATCTTCGCCGGAAGTATCATAAACCATGCGACACCAACACCGATCACCAGCCCAATCAGCATATTGACCACGGTCTGCAACACGGTCCTGTCCTTTTTATTGACAGGCTGTATCACGGTCTCATTGCCGCTCTGATAGACAATCGCTTCTTTCTTTTTGTGCGTGCGTTCCTCCTCCGCCGGGGTCAGTTCCTCCACCTCTTTGAGATAACGCAGCGTCATTGTATTGTTCGCATCAATGCTGAGCGCTTTATCAAGCTCCTTTTTCGCTTTGTCTAACTCCTGATTCTTGAGGTACAAAAGCGCTAACAACTGCCTTGCCTGCACAAATCTCGAATTCATCGAGACCACCTTTTTGAGCTGTATTACTGCCAGATCAAGGCTGTCCTGCTGGCAGTAGTTCAATGCCATATTATATTTCTTGATGGTCTGATTATAGGCATCAAGCCGCCCCGGATTATTTTGTATCATATCTATGTAATCATTGGCAATATTTTTCTCACTCCTGATATTTTTGCTCATGACCCACTCACTCAGCGCCGCCACGACCTCGCCCCGCTCAAAATACACAAGCCCCAGCAGATTTCTGGCTTCTGTATGGTATTTATTCAGTTTGAGGCACTGCCGCAAGCTTGCCACTGCCCCCGACAAATCCCTTACCTTCGCTTTCTCCAGCGCCTCATTATAAAAACGGTTGGCAGCATACATGATCTTTTTATATAATCCTACGTCAGCGCCGCATCCAGTGCAAAAATCCTTCTCCGACAACAGACATCCACAATTAAAGCAAAACATCTCAAGCTCCCCTACTCTTCCTTTGATTCTTTGACCAGCTTGACCAGCACATCCGCAAGGTCTGTCACATCCTGATTGTATATCGCATCCTCGACATCCTCCACCTCAAGGCTTGGATGAAATTTTTTCAATTCTTCCTCAAAATCTATCATCATAATCCTCCATCATGCTCTCCACAAGACCTGCCAGATACAACGACCCGACAATATATATCCTGCCCGTATCCTCGCGGACTGACAGGCTGAAAGCAAGTGCATCCTCTATCTTTTCATAGGTATGTATCTTCTGGGTCCTTTGATTCATATACTTCTCAAACAGTCCGCGAAGCGCGCTCAGATCGGCTCCCCGCCCGCCGGGAATCTGTGTCACCACAAAGTCTGTCACCATCGTAAGCCCGCAGAGCATCCGAATCATCGGCTCATACTGCTTATCGCTGACCACAGAAAAGATCACCACGCACCTTCCTGTATGCAAATGTTCTTCAGACAGCTCCTGCTGCAACTGCAACGACTGTACAAACGCTTCGATGCCATCCTCATTGTGCGCCCCGTCAACAAACACACCGGGGCGAAGCTCGTCCATACGGCACGCCCAGCGCATTCCTCTGATTCCTTCTCGGACAGAGGCCGCAGTTATCATGTCCAGCTTGTGCTGCTGCCGCAGAACCTCGGCTGTCCGAATCGCCACCGCCGCATTCTCCGCCTGATAAACCGCCGTCGTATGTGCAATCAATCTACCATAATCATAATAACGACTGACAACAGAAAAATCAATGAATTTTTTCTGAATTTCATTGATTTTGTAGTCATTTTCTGACACGCGGTAACAGATGCAGCCAAGTTCCTGCGCTTTTTTACAAAGAAGCTCAGAAACCGCACTTTTTCTGTCAGAGAATACGACAGGCACGCCCGCCTTGAAAATCCCTGCCTTCTCAGCAGCGATTTTCTCAAGCGTATCGCCAAGATACGCCATATGGTCCAGCCCTATTTCTGTGATCACACTCACCGACGGGTTTTTGACTACATTGGTCGTGTCCAGTCGTCCCCCAAGCCCCGTCTCTAAAATCGTGATCTCGACGTCTGCCCGTGCAAACACATAGATGCCCATAAAAAACAGCCGCTCAAAATACGTCGGGCTATAATCGGGCTTGGTTTTGCGGTATTGCCCAAGCTGCGCAGAAAGCCAGTTAAACGCCTCGAGAAACGCCTCCTCGGAAATCATACTGCCATCTATGCAAAAACGCTCTCTTGTCGTCACCAGATGCGGCGACGTGAACATTGCTGTCCTGTATCCGCTCACTCTGCATATGCTCTCTAAAAACGCGCACACAGACCCTTTTCCATTCGTGCCTGCCACATGAATTATGACGCCGAAACGCGCCTCTTGAAATCTGCCATTTTCACAATTCTGTATAAACTCATAAAATCCTCTCGTTTCCTCCAGAGGATTCTTTTTGGTGAATCTTGGAACCTCCTCCAACAAATGCTCTGCCTCTGCATAGCTTCGCGCAAACTTCTCCTGCATTCCTATCCCCCTGAAGAATTTAAAAAGATCCGCCTTTTACCGCGAACCTTTTTCTTTGATCATTTATATGAAAACCTTTAGATAACCACCACGGTTCCGACAATCACGCCATTCTGCGCAGAGTATTCCATAAAACTTGTGTCACGGTTAATGATCATCTTATTGTCATCAATGCTGATTACCGTGCCTTTATGAATATTCCCGCTTATCCTGATTTTCGCTTCTCTCGACTTTAAAATCGTGCTCTCCAGATCATCAACCTGTTTCTTGGTTCTGATACAGCGAATATAGATCTCGCTCTTCTTCGTCTTTAACTCATTCAGATGCGCCTGCAACTGTTCGCTAAGTTCTCCTGTCTGCTGTCTGACACGCAGTATTTTCGCCATTCTTGCCGCCACTTCATCGAGTTCCTGATTCAGTTTTGTGTACTCCTCATTCATTGCGATGCGCTGCTCCATAATCTCAGGCATCACCCCCACATGAATACCGGTCTTGATCTCAGACATATTGCCTGCGTTCTGGCAGTTCACGCCCATCATTGCATGGACATATCCGCCCGCGATCAGACCTTTTTTTCCAGTGAGCGTAATCTGTTCTCCCGCAGTCACTTTAGAGTTCAAAATAACGTTGGACTGTACATTACCGCCCGCGCTGACCGTCGCATACTCTATAAATTCTGTGAAAATATCTCCGCCCGCAACGATTGCACCCTTGCCGGCTCCCTGCATACCGCGCTTGAGACACACTGTACCGCCCGCTGAGATATTTGCAGACTCAACGACACCCTCAACAGTGAGACTCTTTCCTGCGCGCACAGTGACACCAGCCTCCACGTTGCCGTGAATAATGACATCCCCGTTAAAATCAACCAAGGCATTGTTGGCATAATCGCAGCCGCCCTGTATCTCATAGACCTCTACCACAGACAGTTTGTTATCACCATCATACTCAATCTTGCCAGACTTTGACGCATAATATTTATTGGGGTCTCCCTCATTGCTGATCCCCTTCCCGCTGAGCGGCCTTAATTCCTTATATGTATTGACCTTCTCCACTGCGCCTGTGACATCTCTTCCCGAAGTGCCCTGTACCGCCGGATGATAGATTGCAAGCAGCTGTCCCTCCTCCACATTCTGTACCAGAGACATACTCCTGTAATCTACCGTGCCATCTTTTCGAATCTCAGGCTTTGGCTTCTCTGTGCTGAAAAAGAACTCAAACCGCCCTGCGCTTCCCGGGTCTCCTTTTTCGCTGGTTGCAATCTTCACCTCGCGCTCATAGATTTGCTTCTTGCACATCGCCGCAACATGCGACTCATTGATCCCTGCCACTACCCCGTTTAACTGAAGATATCTGATAATCTCCGGCTTTTCATACTTTGTGCCTTCCTCGGGCGCACACAAGTAAAGCCACGCTTCTGTTTTATCGTCCGCTATTCTGACATAAGATTTGACATTAACCATCTTGTTCACCTCCGAAAAGGCATAATCCGCCCCTTTATGTCTTTATTGTACCACTATTTACCTCAATTGCGCAAGCCGTTCTGTAACTTGTTCTTTCATTTGTACATATTTTGCTAATTTTTCCTTCTCCTCAGCAATTTTTGAGGCGGGCGCTTTCGACATAAACTTTTCATTGTTCAGCATGCCATTCACACGTGCAAGCTCGCCATCGAGACGCTTTGCCTCCTTTTCGAGACGCTCAATCTCCTGTTTTAAGTCCACCAGCTCTGCAAAAGGAATATAGATCGTGGCATTGGCGATCACCACAGAAACCGCATCCTCAGCGATTCCTTGCTTGTCCTCCTGAATCGTGACATCTGACGCATAGGCAAGCGCGGCAAAGAACAATTTCCCCTCCTCAAAAGTATCTCTGATCTCCTGCTTCTCAGAGACAACAAATACATGTGCCTTCTTCGAGGGTGCGACGTTCATCTCTGTCCTCACGGTTCTGATTCCGCGCACCGCTTCTTTGAGAATCTCAATATCCTTCTCATCCTTTGCGTAATTGCGCGCCTCCTCGTACACAGGCCACTTTGAGATCATGACAGACTCCTCCTCAGACTGGAGTGTGCAGAAAATCTCCTCCGTGATAAACGGCATGTACGGATGCAACAGCTTGAGCGCATCAATCAGCACTGTCTTTAACGTCCAGAGCGCTGCGTTCTGTGATGCTGCATCGTCCGAATTGTAAAGTCTTGGCTTCACCATCTCAATATACCAGTCACAGAACTCGTCCCAGATAAAGTCATAAATCTTCTGCACCGCGATGCCAAGCTCAAAGTTTTCCATATTGTCTGTGACTTCTTTGACCAGATGATTCAGCTTGGAAATAATCCAGCGGTCCACCGGCTCTAATGCTGACGGCGCTGTCACCTGCTTGCCCGCCATATTCATCATGATAAAGCGCGACGCGTTCCAGATCTTATTGGCAAAATTCCGGTTCGCCTCCACCCGCTCATAGTAAAACCGCATATCATTGCCCGGCGCATTTCCAGTGATCAGCGTCATGCGCAGCGCGTCTGCGCCGTACTGTTCAATCACCTCCAGCGGGTCGATGCCGTTGCCGAGCGATTTTGACATCTTCCTGCCCTGCGCATCACGCACCAGCCCATGAAACAGCACTGTCTGGAACGGCTTCTCTTTCATATGCTCATATCCAGAAAAAATCATACGGATTACCCAGAAAAAGATGATATCATATCCTGTCACCAGCACATCTGTCGGATAAAAATAGTCCAAATCCTCTGTCTTATCGGGCCAACCCAGTGTGGAGAACGGCCAGAGCGCCGATGAAAACCATGTGTCCAGCGTATCCGGGTCCTGCGTAAAATGGCTGCCTTTGCACTTAGGACAGCACTCCGGCACCGCTTTTGCAACGACAATCTCGCCGCAGTCGTCGCAGTAATATGCCGGTATGCGGTGCCCCCACCAGAGCTGTCTGGAAATGCACCAGTCCTTGATATGATCTGTCCAGTTATAATAGGTCTTGTCCATTCTCTCTGGAATCAGCTTGATATCACCATTTTTTACAGCCTCCACTGCGGGTTTGATCAGCTCGTCCATCTTGACAAACCACTGCTGCTTCACAAGCGGCTCAATCGTCGTCTTGCAGCGGTCATGTGTGCCTACGTTGTGGCTGTAATCCTCCACCTTCACAAGAAGCCCCATCTTGTCAAGCTCCTCGACAATGGCTTTTCTCGCCGCATAGCGCTCCATGCCCGCATAGGCGCCGCCATTTTCATTGATGGTCGCATCGTCGTTCATAATATTGATAATAGGCAGATTGTGTCTCCTGCCGACCTCAAAATCATTTGGGTCATGTCCCGGCGTAATCTTCACAACGCCCGTGCCAAACTCCATGTCCACATAAGTGTCCTCAACGACAGGAATCTCGCGGTTCATCAGCGGCAGTAGCAGCTTCTTTCCTCTCAGATGCGCGTACCGTTCGTCCTCCGGGTGAATGGCAACTGCCGTATCACCGAGCATCGTCTCTGGCCTTGTCGTCGCAAATGTCAGATACTCGCCAGACGCTGTGCCGTCCTCATTGAGCACTGGATATTTAATGTGCCACAAATGCCCTGCCTGTTCTTCGTACTCAACCTCTGCGTCAGAGATTGATGTATTGCACACTGGACACCAGTTAATCATTCTAGCCCCTTTATAGATATAGCCCTTCTCATGCATTTTGCAGAAAACTTCTGTGACAGCCTTGTTGCAGCCCTCGTCCATCGTAAAGCGCTCTCTGTCCCAGTCACACGAAGAACCCAGCTTCTTGAGCTGGCTGATAATGCGCCCGCCATACTCTTTTTTCCAGTCCCACGCGCGCTCAAGGAATTTCTCCCGACCAAGGTCATGCTTGTCGATGCCTTCCTCCTTCAACTTCTCAATGATCTTAACCTCCGTGGCAATGCTTGCATGGTCTGTCCCCGGCTGCCAGAGCGCATTGTATCCCTGCATTCTCTTAAAGCGGATCAGGATATCCTGCATCGTGTTATCCAGCGCATGTCCCATATGAAGCTGCCCTGTAATATTTGGCGGCGGAATCACAATCGTAAACGGTTTCTTACTCCTGTCAGCCTCCGCATGAAAATATTTCTTATCAAGCCACTTCTGGTAAATCCTGTCCTCCAGACCATGTGGGTCATAAGTCTTTGCCAACTCCTTGCTCATAAAGTTCTCCTTTCTAACCTCTCTTTTCTGAAAATAACACTAATGAACTATTTCTGTCACTGTGCAGCCGAGCAGGGAACTATCTTCCCCTTACTCATGTGACGGGCGTGTCAGCTTGCCGACATGTTATCTGAAAATGCCCGTATAAATATGAAAAGCCCTTCACTGTAAACGCTACAGCAAAGGGCGAATAAACGCAGTACTACCTCTGTCTTAATGCATGTCAGGATGCGCCCTCTCAGCAAATTCCCGATCGAGCCCTGCCCCGTAACGCGGACAAGACAGCCAGTTATGATATTCATTTAATTATAGTATTAAATCTCTATCCAAATGTCAAGCCAATTGCCCAGAAAATTTATTTAATTTTTATATATAATCTTTTCTTCGGGCATGATATACTATAAACTATATTATTGAAAATATACAAAATCTGGAAATAATAAAATCTGGAAATAATAAAATCTGGAAATAAACCCGGAATACAAGGAGGATTCTCTACATGAATCAATTATTCAAGAACAAAACCATACTTCAAAAAATAATTGTGTACACCACAGCGGCAATGCTCTTCACCACCCTGCCTGCGCCTTCAGTCTATGCCGCAGAGGAAAGCACCCAGCTTCCAAGCGCACCCACACCGACCGCACCGCCGCAAAATACACCCGGTGAAAATGTTCCCACACCCCCAAGCACGCCAGCAGAAACAAATCCTGCTGAGAGCCAGCCTGGCCAGACGCCTCCTCCTGAAAGTACTCCCGCTGAGAGCACGCCAACAGAAAGTACTCCAATAGAAAGTGCTCCAATAGAAAGTACTCCCGCTGAGAGCCAGCCCGACCAGACACCGCCCGCTGAAAACCAGCCCAGCCAGACACCGCCTCCTGTGCAGAATCCATCCAATACAGGAACACCGCCCGAAAACCAGCCCAGCCAGACGCCGCCTCCTGTGCAGAATCCATCTAACACAGGAACGCCTCCTGCGCAGCAGCCCTCCAATCCCAAACCGTCTGACCAAAACAATGTTCAAGTTACCCCCATGCAGGGCACAGTCTATGCCGCAACCCAGAATGGTCTGAACGTCCGTAGCGGTCCATCGACAAAGCACAGCAAGCTCGGTACTTTACAATATGGTCAGGCAATTACTGTCACTGGAAAAACCACTGACAACTGGTATCAGATCAAATACGGAGGAAGCACAGGCTATATACTTGCTGATTATGTATCCGACACTCCGCTTACCGGCACAGAGCATTCTGACACGGACACCACTGGTACGCAGCCCTCTGCGCCTGAGGAAAATCCTGACAGCGAAGCCGTTCCGACCACCCCCATCATAGATGATATAGACGAGCCAGACACTGATGATTCTACTGACATAGAAGGTGAAGCGGATACGGTCTCAAGCCTGCTTGGCACGCCTATTGTCGTGCTTCTGGCGGTTGCCATTATAGGAGTACTCGCGTTAATTGCCTATTCCGTATACAATCTGTTTCGCAGAGACAACATGCCTTCTGACGAATACGGGTATGATGAGGACGGGCAGTATTACGAAGAGGAATACTATGAGGACAATGACAACGGACAATATTCCGATGAGGAATACTATGAGAACAATGACAACGGACAATATTCCGATGAGGAATACTATGAGGACAATGAGGACGGGCAGTATTACGAAGAGGATTCTGATGCGGAAGATTCTGACACACAATATAATGATGAATACTACGAGCAAGATTCTGATACGCAATATGATGACGATGAATACTACGAGCAGGATTCTGACACACAGTATGATGACGATGAATACTACGAGCAAGATTCTGACACATCATATTCCGACGATGAATACTACGAAGAGGATTGTGATACGCAATACGCTGACAACGAATACAATGAGGATTCCGATACACAATATACCGACGATGAATATTACGAGCAGGATTCTGACACATCATATACCGACAGCGAATATTATGAAGAAACCCCCGATGACGCGCATAACAATTCTCCCAAATCATAAAGATCGGGTGTGTCAGTTTAAGTGTGTAAGTTGTTTTGAAAATACTATCTCTTAAAACTGCTTAGAAGCTATCCTAAAATCCTCGGAAGCCTGTCAAGGTAAGCCTTCCAGCCTTTACAGGCTTTTGAGGATTTGATATAATCCCCAATGGCAGTTTTAAGAAAATACACAGTTTATTTTACACTCCCT
>ERZ778516.1132-NODE-1132-length-21072-cov-7.715183_pt1 | contig 21072 bp, 22 predicted proteins | sample MGYA00510342_ERZ778516 | MGnify/ENA primary metagenome ERZ778516 (study PRJEB29527, sample SAMN07138961) | mouse gut metagenome | material: feces | host: mouse | place: China:Nanjing | collected 2016-01-25 ... | reverse complement strand
TGTGTCCGGTCGCGCCACCTTGTCCGCTTCCGGCTGTCCGCCGAAAGCTATCGGTACCGCTTGGCTGCCAGCAGGCAGCGAACTAGGTGGCGCGACCGTCCGCAGCCACAGCGTTCCAGCAGAATGCTTAGAGCTTCTTAGCATTCTGGAACGGACGCCGCCCGGGTATGCCAATCCCCGCTCCCGGCGTCCCTTCCTGTAAAAATTTACCAAAGCAATTCAAAGTTGTTCGCTGTAGTACTAGTTACTTAAGTAACACTTACGAAAAGCCGCCGCCAAGGGAGGCACATCCTCTCTCCCGGCGTCCCTCCCTGAAACAAAAAATACTAAAACCGAAAATACAAAAACGGCTCAAATGACCCGTCAACCAAATAAGCCGTCATAACAAGCAGCAGCACAGCAAAACCTGCCACCCTTGCTGTCTGGCATCCCGCCGCCCTGCCAAATCCCCTGTTCAGCAGCCGCTTTATCACCATCCGAGCCGAAGGAGCCGCACACAAAACAGCAAGTACCAAAACAACGCCAAAGCTTTTCAAACAGTACCATGCTTCCGCTGAGGCAAGCGGAATGCCTCCTGCCGCAAACAGCCCGCCGATCACCACTGCCGCTCTGGAAAGATCCGGCGCATCAAAAATTACAAAGCTTATCATTACAAAAAACAGTGTATAAAAAGCAGCAAATACCGGATGCGTTTGTAATATCGGAAGCAGCCACAGCTTTTCGATCATTAAAAGCACTGCAAAAAGCAGCCCCCATGCCACAAAATTCCACGCTGCGCCATGCCAAAGCCCGGTAAGCATCCAGACAATAAAAATATGAAAAACCTGCCTTCCCCGCCCAGTACGGTTGCCGCCCATTGGAATATATACATAATCGCGAAACCACATGCCAAGAGAAATATGCCAGCGCCGCCAAAACGCAGTGATGCTTTTTGCACTGAAAGGATCATGAAAGTTTTCCAGAAACCGGAATCCGAATATCCTGCCCAGACCGATCGCCATATCGCTGTATCCGGAAAAGTCAAAATAAATATGCAGCATAAAAGCCACCGCATACAGCCAGCAGTATAAGACAGAGCGTTCCTGTGTCTCCAGAAACATCCTGCACAGTTCGCCAAGCTGGTTTGCAAGCAGTATTTTTTTTGCCATGCCATACAAAAAGCGGCGGATGCCCGCTGCCGCCAAGTCCCATGAATGTTCCCGGTCCCTTAACTGCTCCGCAATATCGCTGTAGCGCACAATCGGCCCTGCGATAAGCTGCGGAAACATCGCGATATAGAGCGCAAGGCACACGATACGCCTTTGTGCCGCCGCTCCCCTGTGTACATCGATCAGATAGCTGACCGCCTGAAACGTATAAAAGCTGATGCCGACAGGCAGCACCACATTTGCAGCGTGAAAGGAAAGCCCCGTCAAAGCGTTGATATTTGCAAGTAAAAACCCCGCATATTTATAATACAGCAAAAACCAAAGACAGATACAGACAGAGAGTATACAAAAAATCCGTCCCGCCGCGGTATTTCGGTAAGCTTCTATAAGCAAGCCAAATAGATAAGTCAAGCCTATGATGCCAGCCATTAAAAAGACATACTTTGGCTCTCCCCATGCGTAAAAGAACAGGCTCCCAAGCAGCAGCGCGGCATTTTGAAAGCGTCCTGGCACTGTAAAATAAACTGCCAGCATACACGGCAGAAAATAGTATAAAAACGTAAGGCTGCAAAACAGCATACGAACCCCCTATGATCCCGTAACCGGCACCTTCGCCACTACCGCAGAGCCTTTGAGTACCGACAGCGCATGGTTTTCAAATGTCTGTAGCAGCGCAGCATCGCCAAAAGCAGTCAGCATATAGCTCTGGTCTGCCTGTATGATCAGCAGCGTATCCGGCTGTCCGCAGACCCACTGCCTTTGCAGCAGATGCGCCTTAATTGCATCCGAAAACGCATTGCTGTCTGTACCGTCCTTTAGGCGGTATGCCGCGCTGGTAAACGTATTCGCGTTCATCATATGCACCATGCTGGCAGCTTCTTCAACCGCCTGCCACTGGCTTTCCGGCAGCCCCAGCACCGTATCCAGCTCCTGCGTGTTGCTGACCGCAAAGCTGCCCGGCGCATCCATCACCGCGTGTTCCTGGTCACCGCCATACATTGCAAACAGCTCGTCCCCGCCATAATCTGCCACAACCTTTTCCAGGATTTCCAACGGCGAAGCATACATAGATACCTGACTGTCCCCCGGCGCATCCTTTCTGCTGCCGCACCCGGATAAACACAGCAGAGTGATTACACATCCGATTACTAGTTTTTTCATTTCATTCTCCTCGTATAATTTCTTTGTAACATCACTTGTATTTTTCCCATCCGTCACATATAATATAAAAGCTTTCAAAAGCATAAAAGTGATATCAAAAAATAAAGAGGGATATGTGATGTATTTGCTTAGTTTACTTCCATTGCTGTTTTTTATGTATGTATCAAACAATTATATTTCCGTATCGGTGCATACGCTGCCGCACAAAAAGCACAAAAAAAGCGCGCCTGCGTTGTCCGTCGTCCAGATCTCAGACCTGCACAATAAAAACTTTGGCCGCAGGCAGTCCTATTTAATAAGAAAAATCGCCTCGCTGCATCCCGACCTGATCGCAGTCACCGGAGACCTCGTGGACGGCGCTCCGTTCGCGCACGCTGCCGTTTTTTTGAAAAAAGCATCCAGGCTCTGCCCGGTCTATATCGTCCGCGGCAATCACGAATCACTGGCAGGCAATTTTGCCGCCTTTGAACAAGAGCTAAAAGGGTGCCAGGTACATTTGCTGAAAAATACATCCGCCGATTTTCAAAAGAATGGCTATACGTATCGGATCACCGGACTGGATGACCCAAGATTTCTTGGAAAAGATAAAAATTATATGCCGCTCGTAAAACAAACGCTGGACAAAATCGTCCGCCAGCAAAAAAAGGATCGCGCGGATTATGAGATTTTACTCTCTCACCGCCCGGAACTGTTTTCTTTATACACCAGCTACCCGTTTGACCTCGTACTATGCGGCCATGCCCACGGCGGGCAGTTTCGTCCACCATTTACCGACGGGCTTTACGCGCCAAACCAGGGTATTTTTCCGAAATATACATCCGGTGCACACACCAAAAACCATACGACGGAAATTATCAGCAGAGGGCTTGGAAACAGCTCGTTTCCGCTGCGGCTGTTTAACTTTCCTGAGATTGTAAAAATTGTAATCAAATAGTAGCTGCCTTTAAACAGAAAAATCAGGGGAACGAAACCTGAACGGTTGTAATCACCCCTGATTTTGGCATCCGGCAAAACTGCCTATGCGTACAAATCCTTTAAATCAATTAAAATTAAATCCTGCCTTTTCTGACATTGAAAACCACTCCTCGAAATAAAGCCATACTGGTATACCGAAAGCCCGGCGCGCCGCACCTGTGCAATTTCCTGCTCAATTACAGCATCGGTAACCGGATCTTTGCGAAACTTCGCTTCATAGAAAATATAGCCCTTGTCATCTTTTGTAACAATAACAAATTCCCCGTTTTTTCTGTTTACCGGATCGTCATAGTAATATTTTCCGATGCTCTCAAACGGTTCCATAAGCCTGCACATACGGTTCATCCGAATTAAATACTGCCTGCAAATATCCTCAAATATATGCGGGACATGTTTGGTTTCAAAGTCTTCCTTTATATATTTGTCAAAAAAAATCTCTGCATTCATTACGCTCATACGGGACGCATTTCGAAAAATATATTTATAATAAAATAACGACAGGTTGTCACTGATATAATATCCCGCTTTTCTTTTATTCGATGGATCGTTAATCGGCGCTTCTTTTTTCACGACATCCATACGAATCAGCTTATCCAATACATCTGCCAGGGTAGGTGCGCTGGATACATGGGACTGGTCATAAATATCCTTATATTTTGAAAACCCTTTTGCCAGAGCTTCAAACACCTCATTTGCATTTGTCATCTTGGAGATCTCTGTGTTTAAATACATCGAAACTTCATTTTCCAGCCTGGCTCCCGGGGATGCAATCAGTTCAAGCAAATTTTCCCGCACAGACATCCCAGCGTCGATCAGCCGATTATAATAAGGCACCCCGCCGAACACGCTATAGAGCCGCACTTTGTCTTCATCGGAAAACTCCGGGTAAAACAGCGCCGATTCATAATAATCCATCGGTTTGAGATCAATACAAAGATCTACCCTGCCATACAGCGGGTTTTGTTCAGACAGCAGGCTTTTCATCGTATCGACATAAGAACCGCAGACAATCAGCTTTAACATACATTCGTCCCGATACTGGTCGATACACGACTGCAAAATACTGTCTAAGCCTTTAACGCTTTCTCTAAGATACGGATACTCATCCAGTACAACGATCAGCTTTTCTTTTTGTGAAAGCTCAAATAAAAATTTGAGCAGTTCTTCTAAGCCGCTAAATGCCAGCTTCGGATATCCATAAGTATCTGAAACAATCTCAGACAGGCTTTCTGTATTGTTTAATTCGGTCGTCTGTTTGCATTCATAATAAATACTCTTAATTTTTACTTCCCGTAAACACTGTTTTATCAGTTCACTCTTGCCAATCCGCCGTCTGCCATAGATCAATGCTGTCATCTTGCTGTCAGACTGAAACATATGATGAAGCTGCCCTTTTTGCTTTTCACGCCCATAAAATTTCATTCGGTCACCTCCGACTCGGTTTGCATCGAATAAACTAATCATACCAGCACCTGCCGCCAATGTCAATCAGGAACAGGAAGTGGCAGCCGATCTGTTACAGATCACCACCTTAAAAGAACACGCACCGGCAGGTTATGAATGGGAAGCCGTCGCACAAATGCATCTGCTTTGGGGAAAGCTGTGGCGCACGGGCATGTTAACGCCCGCACCGGACAGGCAAACAGCAACGCAGGGCGACCTTGCTAAGCTATTATTCCAAATATTTTGCCGAAAGATATGGATGTACCCCGCGGGAATACCGCAAACGAAATACTGCCTGTAGAAACACTTGATATTTTCCATATCCGTTATAAAATAATTTAAATTTTTCCTCTTGAAATATTGTGTAAAATTGTGTATAATATAAAAATAAGGAGAATGAAAATGAATCCACGAAATATAGCGATCAAAGATCTGAATAACAGCGGATACTCCTTCAAACGAAGCGGCGGAAATCATGATATCTACTACAATTCCGAAACGAAATATGCCATACCGCTAAAACGCGGGCACTTTGATGAAGATGATCTTCGCTACATACGCAAGGAAATCAAGCAGTGCCAAAAGCAATGAATGATTTTTTTGACCAAAAGGAGGATGACCTATGAATTATATGTACACTGCAACATTTATACCAAACGAGGATGAAACCAAATATTATTGCAAGGTTCCAGATCTTCCTGGATGCATTACAACCGGAAACAGTCTGAACGATGCTATCGAAATGATTACCGATGCCGCCAGCGGTTGGCTTGTTGTTGCTGAGGATGAAGGAAATGAAATTCCAGCCGCTACTCCACAGCATAAATTGGATATTCCTGAAAATGCAGTCTGCTCTATTATACGCATTGATACTTTCGTATACCGTGCAGCAACCGATACAAGATCTGTTCGTAAAAATGTTTCTCTTCCTGCATGGATGGCTGCACTGGCAGAAAAACGGGGCGTAAACTGTTCTCAGGTACTTCAAGACGGGCTTATGCAATTATTTCATGCCAGCCATGCAAGATAAACCAGGAAAATAACTATATCAGACTTGTTTAAGCAACATTTCTCAAGAGCAGCCAGGAGAGAGCGTGCCAATCCTCTCTCCCGGCATCCCTTCCCATAAAAAAGCAAACACAATCAACACCTATAATCTACATTTCCTCCAACCGTCTTGTTCTTTTTTGCTTTTTCTCTTGTTTTTGCAATCAGCTTCTGTGAATTTTTCTGCCTTTGCACCCGCATTTTTTTACTCATCTCAAGGCTTTTGTCATTTCTTACATAGGAACAGGCACGGTATTTGCCGTCTGCGTCAATATAGCTGTGCCGAAATACAAGCGTGCGCCCGGTAGCTTTATAAAGCCCGTCCAGCCATTTTGTCAAAAACTCCACACCTTGTATCATTTCTTTTGTCGCCTGTTCCTGTTCTGGGTCATGCTGCATTTTATTTAACAGCCCCGGATGGATCGTCAGCGTCTTTCCTGTCCTGGTTTTTGGAAAAGAATCCCCGATCCGCACTTCCACACTTGGCGCAAGCTTTGCCAATTCACGCGCATATTCTGACATACGCTGCCTTTTGGAAACAAGCTGCCTGCTTCCTGTAATGTCCCGCGCAGCATAACTGTTTACTGATCCTGTCATTTCTATTGCCATTGTCTTCTCCTCCCTGATTTTATATTTCGAAATCCTTTTCTGTCTGTTTCACGCCTACATCAGCTTCACGAAACGCAGCCTCCAGTCCAGCCTGCTTTCATATGGAATCCGTACGGTACGCAGGTTTTGCGTATTTTCATAACAGCAGGAATAGCCATAGCCCGCAATGCCCGGAAGCTTGTAGAATCCTCCGAAAACGAGAATAATCTCTCCGTCTGTATATCGTCCCTGCAAAAAGCGTTGAAACGCTTCCCCGTCGACATACACATAGCGGTCGTCAAAAGAAATCATCTGGCGCAGTCTGCTGCTGTCTGCCTGGTCGTTTTGCTGTCTGCCGCTTTGTGCAGATTCGGGTGCGTATGCAAGAATTCTTGCATTCTGCTTCTTTGGATGGTACTCATAGACAAGAATGCTGTCACTGTTTTCATACCTGCCATAAGAATGCTGCTGGATCAGGGCTGCGCTACAGGCTGCAAGCAAAAGCACAGATAAAACCGTACCCGCTGCCGCAGTCTTTTTATATGGTTTGTACTGTGTGATTGTTAAAAGCCTGCGGCGGATCTTCTGGTATCCCTTTTTTTCGGCAAAGGCAGCAGACAGCTTAGACGTTTCGCATTCTTCCTGCAATAACCTCATGCTTTTTAACAGTAGCTGTCCATACGCATATGCGCTTCCGCTGCTTTTTTGAATGGTCGCATAGTCACATGCCTCTTCTAAGTCTTCTCTGTATAATCTTGTACTGACAAAAAGCAGCGGATTTACCCATAGCAGCGCACGCTGAATATCCCACAAGGCATAAAACAGCAAATGGCAGAGCCGGATATGCATTTTTTCATGCAGCAGGATCGTCTGGATTTCTGCGTTGCTGTACGTCTGCAAAATCACCTTTGGCATTACGATCACCGGCTTTAGTATCCCTGCCGCAAACGGTGTCACAGGCAGCCTCGCGACATGGACAACCGTACCGTCCACCACTGTTTTGTCCATGCAAAGCGCCAGCTTTTTCAGCTTTTTTCGTTTTTGGCAAAGCAAGAAAAACGATACCCATACACCGCCCAAATACAGCCAGCACAGCCACACATGCCTTGTAAAAATACTGTTCCACCACGTAAACAGCAGCACTCCGATTCTGTTTTCATAGTAAAATTTCATCCTGCCTGCAAACAGTGCCGGAAAACACAGGCTCCACAATGCCGCTTTCAAAAAAATGCAGTTTTTAAACAGCGTCCTGCGCAGCAGCAGCACGGCTGCGGTTATCACAAAAGAAGCCATCGCACACCGAATCAGTTGTATCACATAGTAAATAGCGCAAAGGTTGAAAAGTGACCCTAAGTGGCTTAAAAATTCCGGTACGGTCATGTTTTGTCACGATCCTTTTTCTGCAAAATATTCCAAAGCTCCTGATACTGCTCCTCAGTCAGCCTGGTACTTTCGAGAAGCGCTGCCATTGCATTTGTATTACTGCCTGCAAAATAGCTGTCGACAAACTTACGGCTTTTTTCCTTCTGGCATTCTTCTTTTGATTTCTTAGCAAAATAGTGATATACCCTTGCATCCTTTTCATCGACCGTATAGCTTATCATCCCCTTCTGCCACAGACGGTTTAACAATACCCTAACCATACGCGGAGACATACTGGTTGTATCCTGCATCTTTTGAATCACTTCCTTTGCCGTCATAGAGGCATCGCCTGCCCAGAGCACTTCCATCACCAGCCATTCGCTCTGGCTCGGCGTCGTTTCCTTTTCCACTCTATTTCCCCCTCTCTCTTTCCTTATATATCGGATCGAATCCAAAATTTGTTAATGTTTGTTCCTAATCTATTCTAAAAAATAAAGTGACACTTTGTTTCCCCGCCACTTGAAAGTTTTGTACCTTTTTGCTATAATACAAAGAAAAAGCTGATTTGCCGCCGGGTAACGCTGATTCCCATTCCGTTAGGCCATTACAGTACCGTTTCAAGCACTGTATCGAAGGAATGGCGAAGCAGCTTTTTTTATGAATTTTCATACATTTATCATACTTTTCAGAAAACTAAGGAGGATGTTATGTTTCGCGAAATGAGAAGAAAAAAACAAATGCTGTCCAAAGAAGAATGCACCAGGATTTTAAAGCAGGGCACCAGCGGTGTGCTTGCCGTATTGGGAGATCAGGATTATCCGTATGCGGTGCCGCTCAGCTATGTCTATGCCGATGAAAAACTGTATTTTCACAGTGCTGTAAGCGGGCACAAGCTGGATGCTGTAAAAGCGCATGAAAAAGCTTCTTTTTGCGTGATTGCAAAAGATCAGGTCGTGCCGGAGAAATACACGACCTATTATCAGAGCGTGATTGCTTTTGGCACCATTCATCTGCTGTCCGATGAAGCGGAAAAAATGGCTGCCATTGAAAAGCTCGCGTTAAAATATTCGCCGCAAGAATCCGCACAAAGACAGGCAGAAGAAATCAAACGTTTTTTTCCTGCGCTTTGTATGATGGAGCTTACGATCACGCATCTTACCGGAAAGCAGGCAAAAGAGCTATGAAACATACGGACTGTTTTCGGGAATTTGCGGCATATGCCTGTTTTAATGTGCTTGGGATGCTTGGCTTATCCTGCTATATACTGGCAGACACGTATTTTATCGCAAACGGGCTTGGCGAGGACGGGCTTACCGCTTTAAATCTTGCGATTCCGGTTTACAGCTTTATTCACGGGTGCGGGCTGATGGCGGGCATTGGCGCAGGCACACGCTATTCGATTTTAAAAAGCCTTTGCAGCCACGCACAGGCAGACCGCGTGTTTACGACCGCCTGCTGCATAGCCGCGTCACTCGCCTGCGTATTTGTCTGTGCCGGGCTCTTTTTTACGGACGGCATTGCAGCCGCGTTAGGCGCGGATGCGTCTGTGTTTGCAATGACAAAGACGTATGTCAGGATGATTTTGCTGTTTTCGCCTGCTTTTTTGTTGAATAACCTGCTGCTTTGCTTTGTGCGCAACGATGGTGCGCCGCAGTTGTCCATGCGCGCAATGCTGGGCGGCAGCCTGTCCAATGTCGTTTTGGACTATCTATTTATTTTTCCGCTCCATATGGGGATATTCGGCGCGGTGCTTGCTACCTGCCTGGCTCCGATTATCAGCCTTTCGCTGCTTATGGTACATTTTTTAAAAAAGCGCAATACATTTCATTTATGCATCTGCCGCCCGGATGCTGCGCGCACGGCAAGCATCCTTGCAAGCGGCATTCCCTCGCTTGTTACCGAGGTGTCTTCCGGCATTGTGATGATCGCGTTTAATGCGATGATCTTAAAACTGCGCGGCAATACCGGCGTAGCGGCATACGGGGTAATCGCCAACCTTTCCCTTGTCGTCATATCAATTTACAACGGAATTGCGCAGGGGATTCAGCCTGTTTTCAGCAGGCACTACGGTGCAGGAGAACATACCCTTGTCCGCGCAGTACTGCGCTATGCGCTTGCCGTGATGCTTTTTCTTTCCGCTCTGATCTATGCCGGCACTTATTTTGGCGCGCCGCAGATTGCCGCCTTGTTTAACAAGGAGCACAGCGAGCAGCTTGCCAAGATCGCAGAAGAAGGATTAAAGTTATATTTTACCGCGTGCCCGTTTGTCGGATATAACCTGATTCTATCGGCTTATTTTACATCCGTTGCCCGCCCGCTGCCTGCCAACCTGATCTCACTTCTGCGCGGCTTTGTCCTGATTCTGCCGCTGGCATTTTTATTTTCCAACCTGTTTCAGATGACAGGCATCTGGTGCGCGTTTCCGGTAACCGAGCTGCTCGTTGCGGTTGCAGGCGGAATTTTTTATTTATGCAAGAACAAATCGTAACCTATCTGCCGTGGCATCCATTATGGCGGTGCCTCCTCTCCTGTGAGGCTTCCCCGTCACCATCGGCACTGCCGCCGGATGCCGCGTCTTGGCCACTTTTGTCGGTACTGTCCTCAGACACTGCCCCATCCTCCGGCTCCGGCAAGGTACTTTCGCTGTGATGTCCGCTTCCATGCTCATGTGCGAGGATTCTGCCGTGGATCTGCGCCATGCTCATGTTTTTGCACTCGTCTACCGTAACGCTGTCGTCATACTGTACAAGCTGCAAATATGCGGAATATTTGCCGACAGACAGCCCGTTGCCGTGAGCGCTTGAAGCGGTGTCCAAATCTACGCTGACGCTGCGGCATCCATGCCCGATATGGCTGCTGCACTGGTCTATGCCTGCTTTTAAGCTGTGCTCCTTGCTGCTGTCCGCCGCGACGGTCAGCACGAGCTCTTCCCCCGGATTTAAGTACTGCCGCAGCACGTCGCTGTCTGCGATTTGCTCAATCGCCTGGATATATTTTTTTCCTCTCAGGGACATGCCCTTTAGCAGCTCTTCGCCCTGCTTATTGTATGCAGTCGCAGATACGACACGGTCTAACTTGTTAAGCGCCAGCTCCACTGACGGATTGACATCGATGCTGACATAGGAAACCGGAGCTAAAAACCACGAATAGCCGTTCATACCCAAAAGCAGGACAACAACCATGCAGGCGGCGGCAAGGGCTGCCTGCACCGGATGGCGAACACGCCGCACATTTTTCTGACGCTTGTCTGACAAATACCGCATCGTCGATTCCTTAAGCCCAGCATCCGCGGTCACATGTTCAAATGCATCGTAGATCTTATTCGCCAATTCCTTCACCTCCCAGTTCCTTTTTCAGCATTCCCCGCCCCCTGGACAGCAGCGAATACACGGTGTTTTCTTTTTTTCCAAGTATCTGCCCGATCTCGTTTGCGGTATATCCTTCGTAATAATGCAGGTAAATCACATCTTTATACCGCTTTGGCAGCGCCAGTACGGCTTCCAGCACATCCTGGTGGTCTCTTGGGATCTCCGCTTCCAGCTCCATGACCGCCTGCATCGGGACTGTATTGCGCCTGAAAAAGCTTTTCAGAAAATCCTTGCAGTCATTGATCGCCACACGCAAAAGCCAAGCCTTTTCGTGCTCCGCATCGTGGAACACGCCGTCATGCAGCATATATTTTAAAAACACATTTTGAAAAACGTCTTCGGTATCTGCCTGGTTCTTTAAATGATAAAAGCAAACGCGCCGAATCGTGTCCGCGTATGTTGTAACCGCGCGGTTTACTTCCTCTTCACTCCGCATGTAGCCCTCCCCTGCTTTGTTCCTCCCAAAGCTGCCAAAACCTGAAAAACGCAAGCCCGGTACTGTTGAGCGTGTTTGAAAAATCATTACCGCGATCTGTACTTCACAGAAAGCATTTTTCAAACACGCTCTAATAAAAACAGTTCCGGGTTTGCGAGCATCTAAATTGCATTTTCTTTCTTTAATGAATACGATTGAAAGAACAAAATCCTTGCATCGATTTTTATTTTTTTGAGTTTATATTAATTATACATACCCCATCAGGCTTGGCAGCCACAAGGAAATCTGCGGAATGTACGTAACAAGCAGCAGTACCGCAAAAATCGCCGCGAAATAAATTAAAAGCTGGCGGATCACCGTCTCGATTTTGACCCCGCCGACTTTGACGCCGACAAACAGCGTCGTACCAACCGGAGGCGTAATCGTGCCGATACACAGGTTAAAGATCATCATAATGCCAAAATGTACCGTATTCATGCCAAGCTCCTGGCATACCGGAAGGAAGATCGGCGTAAAAATCAGGCACGCAGGCGTCATATCCATAAACGTACCGACAACGAGCAGGATCACGTTAATCATAAGCAGGATCACATACCGGTTGTTGCTGATCGATAAAAGGCCGCTCGATACAAGCGCCGGGATATTTGTAAACGCCATTACCCAGGACATAATCGAGGATACGCCAATTAAAAATATAATAATGCCTGTCATCTCCGCGCTGTCTTTTAAAATCTGCGGCAGGTCTTTGACTTTAATGGACTTATAGCCAAACAGCGACAGCAAAAGGCTGTACACTACCGCCACTACCGAGCCTTCCGTAGCGGTAAAGATGCCCTTGATAATACCGCCGATTACGATAATAATCAGCAGCAGGCAAGGAAGCGCCTGGAGGAAAATATTCCATTTTTCTTTTGCTGTAAACGTTGTGGAGCTGCGGTATCCCCTCTTTTTTGCGATGCAGAAAATCACGATCATGCAGGCAAGCCCCCAGAGGATGCCCGGGATATAGCCAGCCATAAAAAGCGCTGCAACCGAAGTCCCGCCGCTGACGAGCGAAAAGGTAATCATAACGTTGCTTGGAGGAATCAAAAGCCCGGTCGGAGCCGTCGCTACGTTAGCCGCTGCGGAAAAGTTTGGGTCATAGCCCTCTTCCTTTTCGATCGGCCCGATAATCGAGCCCATTGCAGAAGCAGCCGCCGTACCGGATCCAGAGATCGCGCCAAAGAGCATGTTTGCCAGTACGTTTGTCTGCGCAAGCGCGCCAGGCGTACGCCCGGTAACAACCTTTGCCAGGTTAATCAGGCGCACCGCGATGCCGCCTTTGTTCATCAGGTTGCCCGCCAGAATAAAAAACGGGATCGCCAAAAGGCCGAATACCGAGATGCCTGAAAAAATCCTTTGTGCCCCGGTCAGTACAGCAACGCCAGTATCCATAATCGGCAGGATCGCACATACCGACGAGATGCCGAGCGCTACGGCAATCGGAACGCCTGCCACCAGAAGCACAACCAGTACTACTAGTATAATCAAGCCGCAAATAAGTGCAGTGTTCATATGTTTATCCTTTCTATATAAAATTTGGGTTTAACCTTCTGCCAGTTTCTTGTCCGCGCCAGTGATCAGGTCAATCATATTTAAAACCGCATAAAACGCGATCAGTACGCCGGAAATCGGAATAATCGTATATACCACGCCCATCGGAATGCCAAGCGACGCGGTAGACTGCGTCATCGTAAGCTTTGTAATCGTCACGCCGCCATAGATCATAACGCTTGCAGCAAGAACAAGGATCAGTATTTCACCGAAAATGCTAAGTACCTTCTGTCCGCCAGGGCTTACCTTGTCCGCCATAAATCCCATGCGCATATGATCGCGCTTGCCAAATACATAAGCGCTGGACAGCAGTGCCATCCACGTAAAGCTGTAAGTCAAAAGCTCCTCGGACACCGTACTCGGGCTTTTGAAAATAAACCGCGTCACGATCTGGTACGTCCCGATTACAACCATTGCCGCAAAGATCACGGCACATGCGCTGCTTAATATCCTATCAATTCCTTTGCGGATCTTATGCAATGCTTCCATTTACTCTCCCTCCTGTGCATATTTTTCATTCACCTGCTGGATATGGTCGTACAAGTCTCTGATATGCTCATTTTCTTCTAACATATCCTCCTGTACGGTAGCGACTTTGTCTTTAAATGTCTGCACATCCACGTCGATAAACTCCACGCCCATCTGGTCGCGCGCTATCGCCTTCGCCTCCTCGACCTGCTGGTCCCAGGAAATCATCTCTTCTTCGGTAGACAAAAGCGCGGCGTCGCGGAAAATCGTAAACTCCTCTTCGCTCAGCCCTTCCAAAAACTTGAGGTTTCCAATCAGCATGTCAGGCACCATTTGGTGCATATTGTAGGAATAGTATTTTGCCACTTCCCCATGCTTGTTGTTCGTAAGCGCCAGCTCGTTATTTTCCGCACCGTCAATGACGCCCTGCTGGATCGCCGTATACACCTCGCCAAAGCTCATCGGAGAAGCCGCCGCGCCAAACGCGTTTGCCATATTGACGCTTGCCGGGCTTTGCTGCACGCGCATTTTAAGCCCTTTTAAATCGTCCGGCGTATGGATCGGCTTTTTTGCGTAAAAGCTCCTTGTCCCCGCGTTGTACCAGGTCAGCACGCGAAACCCCGCTTCGTTCGTCGACTCATAGACCGCTTCCATATAATCCGTATCGTTCATAACCTCATGGTACGCCTCTTCCGAGGTAAACAGATACGGCATACTAAACACCTCGTAGACATCCGCAAAGTTTTCCAGGTTTGCCGTACCTGCCACGACAAAGTCTATCGCCCCGGTCTGCGTCAGCTCAATCGCCTTTTGCGCACCGCCGAGCAGCTCGTTTGGATAGATCTGGATCTCATATTTATCCCCCAGGCGTTCTTCGATATATTCCTTAAACTTTAACAGCCCCAAATGCTCAGGATGCGTCTCAGACTGGGCATGGGAAATTCTTACAATCCGCTTGCCGTTATTTAAGGAGCCGCAGCCCAAAAGCCCGAAAGCGCCTGTCAGTACGATCCCCGTACTGAGCAGTGCTGCGCATACTCTTTTCAATCCTTTCATATTCTATTCCCTTTCTTTCCTGTTTTTACAGCGTTACGCCCTGCTTAAAGATTGCCATATCGTGAAAGCCAGCCTTTTCGCTGCATACCTTTTCCCCAGACGCCACCGAAAGCACATAGTCAAACAGCTTTTTTGCCGTCTCATCCAGCAAAGCATCCTCGGCAAGCACGCCGGCGTCAAAATCGATCCAGTTCTTTTTCCTGCCTGCAAGCGCACTGTTGCTGGAAATCTTGACCGTCGGCACCGGAGAGGCAAACGGCGTCCCGCGCCCGGTCGTAAACAGGACAATCTGTGCACCGCTTGCCGCCAGCGCCGTAGAAGCTACCAAGTCGTTTCCAGGTGCGGAAAGCAGGTTTAACCCCGTCTGGCTTACACGCTCTCCATAAGCAAGGACGCCTGTCACAGGCGCGCTGCCTGACTTTTGCGTACACCCCAGCGATTTATCCTCCAGCGTTGAGATGCCTCCTTTTTTATTGCCGGGAGACGGATTTTCATAGATCGTCTGATGGTTGTCTTTAAAATACTGCTTAAAATCGTTGATCAAAGACACCGTCTGCGCAAACAGCTCCTTGGAAGCGCAGCGGTTCATTAAAAGCGTTTCCGCCCCGAACATCTCCGGTACTTCGGTTAAGATCGTCGTCCCGCCGCTGTCAATCATAAAGTCTGAAAACCTGCCTACAAGCGGATTTGCCGTAATGCCGGAAAATCCGTCGCTGCCGCCGCATTTCATGCCGATTACCAGCTTGGATACGCTTATTTTCTCCCGCGCAAAGCAAGCCGCATAATCAATCAGCCCGTCAAGAAGCCTGGCGCCTTCTTCCATTTCGTCTTCGCATTCCTGACAGACTAAAAATTTTACCCGTTCCTCGTCATATTCCCCAATATAACGTTTTAATTCCCCAATATTACTGTTCTCACAGCCAAGCCCAAGCACCAGGACCCCTCCTGCGTTTGGATGCCGTATCAGGTCTGCGAGTATCGTGCGCGTATGCTCCTGGTCATCCCCCATCTGGGAACAGCCATATGGATGCGGAAACGCAATGACCTCATCGACCGTCCCCCGGATCTTTGCATTTGCCCGTTTCGCCATCTCCTGCGCAATGCTGTTGACACATCCGACTGTCGGTACAATCCAGATCTCGTTTCGTACCCCAGCCGATCCGTCTTTCCTTAAAAAACCGTTAAAAAATTCTTGCTTTGCAGGCGCCTTCCTGCTTTTCTCCGCTACCGGCTCGTACGTATATTCCAGCAGGTCGCCGAGTGCCGTTTTAATATTGTGGACATGCACCCATGCCCCGGCTTTGATTTCCTCTTTGGCATTGCCGATACGAAAACCATATTTGATGACCTCTCCGCCCGCAGGAATCGTCTGCACAGCCATCTTATGTCCGGCAGGAATCGTTTCCGCCGCGGTAACGAACCGCTGCTGCCCTTCGTCTGCTGCCGCAAGCGCGATCGTTTCCCCGGCGGCGATCTCCCGGATCGCGACAATTACGTTATCCCTTTCATGGATCTTTAAAAAATCTTTCATACCACCTTCTCCATAGCCTTTCTCATTCCAAGTGCGCGGATCTGCTTCAAATAAGAAGCCACGGCATCCTCCACGCCTTCAAGCGCGCTTAAGTCCTGTCCCCAGAAGTCCTGGTTTGACAGCGCCGCGTGCACATAAGCTTCCGTTTCCCCCGTACTGTTTTGCGCGAAAAATTCCAGCACTGCCGCATCGTCCAAAATCTGGTACTCTTCGCCGTCCCGGTTTCCAATCAGCGCCTTGTCGCGGATCTTACTGCCCGTATAAAACGCAAGCAGCGCCGCAAGCGAAAATGTCAGATGCGCTGGCAGCTTCTTTTCCTGCTCCAGATATCCAAGAAAACTCGGCAGGCACCTTGCGCGCCACTTCGAAACCGAATTTAAAGAAATCGCAAGCAGGGAATGCTTTACATACGGATTGTGAAACCTCGTAATCACATCCTGCGCAAACGCTTCTAACTCCTCCTTCGGCAAAGTCAGTGTCGGGATGACTTCATCAAAAATCGTCGCTTTCATAAAGTTTAAAATCAGCGTATCCTGCATGGATTCCAGTACAATATCATTGCCGCACAAATAAGACGCCAGTACAAAAGAAGTATGCGCACCGTTTAAAATCCTGACCTTTCGCTGCTTATACGGCTTTTGGTTGTCTGTAAAAATCACCGGAAGCCCCGCGTCAGGCAGCGGAAGCTCTGCGCGGATATCCTTTTTGCTTTCAATCACCCACAGCGCAAACGGCTCTCCGGTTACAATCAGATCATCCTGGTAGCCAAACTCTGCGCAAAGCGCCTGTGCCTCGTCCTTTGGATACCCTGTCACAATGCGGTCTACCAGGGTGGAAGCAAATACGCATGCCTGATCCAGCCACCGCACAAACGCTTCTTCCAGCTTCCAAAGCGCCGCAAATTTTTTTACACATGCTTCCAAATGCACGCCGTTGTCATCAATCAGCTCTACCGGCAGCATTACAAGCCCTTTGTCTGTATCTCCTTGAAAATGCTGATACCGTTCATACAAAAATTTTGTCAGCTTTCCAGGAAACGTCTTTGGCGGATTCATCTCTATCCGGTCGGTATCATCATAGACAATCCCTGCCTCGGTTGTATTTGATACGATAAAACGAAGCGTATCAAGCTTTGCAAAATCTGCATATGTTTCGTATTGTTCGTACGCGTCCACGACATCCGTAACACTCGTTATGATCCGGCTGATCTTTTTTGGTTCGCCGTCTACGATCCCGCGAAGCTGCACCGTATACTGGCTCTCCTGCGCGCGAAAACGGTCCAGGCTTCCGAATGTAATCGGTTTTACAAGCACGATATCTCCGTCGAATTTTCCCTGTTCATTTGCAATGTCGATCATATAATCTACAAATGCGCGTAAAAAATTCCCTTCCCCAAATTGCAGTACTTTGACTGGACGCTCTTTTTTGCCAGTCTTTGCTTTGTTTAACAACTCCATAGCTGCTCCTCCTGTTTGTGTTCTGACTATTAGCATTCCCTGTTCTGTCCATCAGATACTTTGTAAGCGCTTACATCCATATTTTTACATGTTTTTCGAAAATAGTCAATGGTAAAACTTACTCAATTATCGGTAAATTATCTAGTAAAAACCACCAAAAAAATATTTTTTTATATTTTCTGCCAGTTGACAAAAAATAATCCTTGCTTTTCTTCGATTTTTCATGTATAATTTGCCTTTTATTATGAAAGAGCTTTCATCATGCTGTACAAACCCTCCCCTATTGCAAGACACAAAAATTATCTTTAAAATGTAAGGCACGACAGAATTATTTACAAAAGATAAACGGAGGAATTGTTATGATGACAACGCCGATCAGAACCATAGCGGAAATCGAACAGATGAAATCCTACTTTTTATCCCGCAGCCATTACCGGGATTATACGCTGTTCGTAACCGGCATTAACACTGCCCTGCGGATCGGAGACCTGCTCCACCTAAGATGGATAGACATTTACGACTCTGCCAAAAATGTATACCGCAGGCATATCAGGATTATGGAACAAAAAACGCACAAGCACACAGAAATCGCGCTGAATGAAAGCTGCATCAAATCGTTTAAGCTGCTGCGGCAGCACAGCCCCTTTCTCTATGAAACCGAATATATTTTCTGCCATAATAACAACCACTTTGTGCCGATCTCCAGAAACCGCGCTTATCACATTATTAAGCAGGCAGCTTTGGAAACCCATATTGAAGGCAATATTAGCTGCCATTCCCTGCGCAAGACATTCGGCTACCATGCCTGGAAAAAAGGCACGCCAAGCGCCCTAATTATGAATATCTACAACCATTCCAGCATCGAGATCACCAAACGATATCTATCGATCTCACAGGATGATAAGGACGATTTGTACTATTCGATGAATTTGTAGCGCCAAAAATACTTCTTATGGTCACTTACAGGTTTCTTGAAAGCATTCTGGTATGTTTTTTGATTTAATGATAATCATTAAATAATTATTGAAAAATGTGAAAAAATATGTTACCATTTGTTCAGGGAGGTGATTGTAATGAATCTTATTCAAAAACTCGCAAATGAACGATTTGCAAAACTAGCCGCCTGGCTGATGGAAATAGCCTGTTATTTCGTCATCTGTTTCTATATCCTGTGTACAGCCTTAAGCTTTGCCGGACGCCAGTCCTTCTTTTTGCATACGAAAACGGGAACTTTTGAACATGCGATTTATGGGGAAGAAGACCACAATACCCATTTCCGCAATATAACTGTCCACATGAGCGACAATATTCACGTGTGGACAAATGACAAGGACGAGATTGACCTTGCCATCCAGATCGGGCTTTCTCTTATGTACGCGCTACAGACCGTACCGCTAATTTTGGCTCTCTGGTTTTTGAGCCGCGTATGCTCCAATATCCAAAAAAAGCAGATTTTTACGGAGCAAAACGCTTGCTATCTGCTTTATTATGGGCTGATTCAGTTTTCAGTAGCTGTTTTTGTTCCATTTATAAAGCTGCTGATTTGCTGGCTTACCAACCTTGCAGCCGACAGCCGGATCGCAATATCCACAGGACAAAACCTGTTCGGAATGCTTCTTCCATCCATTACCTTTCTGGTAGCCGCTTATATTATTCATTACGGAGTACAATTACAAGATGAGGCGGATCATACATTATGATTATTATTCGACTTGACCGGGTGCTGGCAGACAGAAAAATGCGGCTGAATGATCTGGCAGCACAGGTCGGTATTTCCAATGTCAACCTTTCCTATTTAAAAACAGGAAAAGTAAAAGCCATCAGGTTTCGTACATTAAATGCGATCTGCAAGGTTTTGAAGTGCCAGCCTGGAGATATTCTGGAATATGTGGAAGACGAAGAGGAACTTTAAGCACCATCTAGGCTCCATGCTGCAAGCGCTGTATTAGATTTTTTCAGCTCACCACCTGCCTGCAACTGCCGCGTACAACCATCGAATGCGGGACAATGATTTTCGTCGCCAGCAGGTTCGGGTTTTCCATATGGTTAATAAGCTGCGAAGCCGCCTCAATGCCAAGCTGGTGGGAATTGACATCGATCGATGTAAGCTGCGGCGAGGTCATCCTTGCAAACAGCGAATTGTTAAACGAAACAACAGACAAATCGCCCGGAATCGAAAGCCCCTGGCGGATGCACGCCTGCTCTAAGGCGACCGCCAAAATATCGTCACTGGCAACAACCGCCGTCGGACGGTCTTTGCGCCCAAGCAGCTTTTCGAACTTCTCATTTTCCTCCATAGAAAAGCTGCCAACTTCCAGGCAGTAGTCTGGATTTAACGGCAGCCCGTGCGCAAGCAGCGCCTGCTGATAGCCTTCCCTGCGTTCCGCCGAAAAATACATCGCATATTCGCTGCCGACATAGGCAATCCTGCGGTGTCCCAAACGATACAGGTATTCGGTCGCTTCCCGCCCTGCAAGCAGGTTGTCATTGTCGATATAGACCGTCTGGTTGGCGTGCTGCTTCGCCTTGCCGATCAGCACATAGAGCAGCCCTTCGCTGTACAGGTAATTAATAATCGCATCGTCCTGCCTGGAATACAGCACGATAAATCCGCCCATCCGCTCATCCTTTGCCAGTGTGCGGACTGCCTGCAAAATCTCCTTATCGTCTTTTCCGGTCACAACCGCACTGATATATTCCCTGCCGTTGCAGTACTGGCTGATCCCACGGATCGCTTCTAAATAAAACGCATTTTCATATACATCCTTGGAAGACGGCGGAAGAATAATGCTGATAAGCTGCGGAGGCTGCTCGACGGCTGCTGCCTGAACATTCGGCTCGTATCCAAGCTCCGCCATTGCACGCCGGACTTTTTCTTTTGTCTCTCTGCTGATAGAAGAATGGTCTTTGCAGGTTCTTGACACCGTAGACGGTGATACGCCTGCCCTTGCTGCGACATCTTTGATTGTAACTGACATAAATTGCACCTCTTTTTCTTCGGAACTGCCACAGTTGATTTTCCTTGCTTTTATTATAAATAGAAATCTGGAAAAGTCAATGATTACCTGTGGCTATTTCGTCATTTTAAATAAAATCCCGACACAATATGTATGCAATATGTATAAATTTTTGTAAATTTTGAAAAACCGATTGCGTTTCCTGCCGAAATGAGGTACATTTACTTTATAAGTATTGCGTAAAATTTACGCAAACATAGCGCAAATTAATTTCATATTTGCATTCATTTGCACAACAAAAGCACAATATGCTGCCTAGAGCGTGTTTGAATTGCTTTGGCATGTTTTTACAGGAAGGGACGCCGGGAGAGAGGATGTGCCTCCCCGGGCTGCGTCCGTTCCAGAATGCTAAGAATCCCTAAGTATTCTGCTGGTATGCTGTGGCTGTGGACGGTCGCGGCACCTAGTTCGCTGCCTGCTGG
>ERZ778516.1128-NODE-1128-length-21132-cov-8.463017_pt1 | contig 21132 bp, 17 predicted proteins | sample MGYA00510342_ERZ778516 | MGnify/ENA primary metagenome ERZ778516 (study PRJEB29527, sample SAMN07138961) | mouse gut metagenome | material: feces | host: mouse | place: China:Nanjing | collected 2016-01-25 ... | reverse complement strand
CCGAATATCCATTCTGATAATTTTATCTCTGAAATCAGAATCACTAAAAATCAGATTATCTTCATGACCAAAAGAAAAGTTATCAATTAAAATTACCTCTTCTCCATTTTTCCAAAAATAATGTGCCATATGCGAGCCTATAAATCCTGCGGCTCCCGTAATCAGTATTTTCATAAAACTTTCTCCCCCTTTCTTATTTTCATGCTGTCTTTTAAAATTCTTTTTGACTGGCAAATTCTAGACTTTATTCCCCGATTCCATGATGAATTTCCTTTTTTTCGTTCTTGCAGACTTACCTTTTTCCTTTTAACCTTAAAGTGATGTCTTACTGCCATGAGATAAATATATAACTCTATGGAAAAATCATTCGGCATTTTCTCAATTTTAACCATACGCAGCAAAGATTTATGAAAAAGTACAGGGATAGCTCCAATATCATACAGCACTGTATGAAACATGATTGTATTTATTATTGACTGCCCAAAAGTAAATATTTTGTCCAAGCTACTTCTTCCGGTTCTTCTCCCTTTTAAAAACAGCTTTGTATGATTCTGACTCCTAAAAGTAATATGAAAAAAGGAAACCAGTTCTTCTAGCGGCATCTGCATATCTGCATGTATCCATCCAATATAATCTCCTTGTGCTACTTTCATGCCTTGTTGTAATCCATATCCATAACCTAGATTTTCGTCAAGATAAACAGTTTTAATATTAGGATACTGCCCTTCGATATTTTTCTTAAAAAATTCTCTGCTGCCATCACTAGAGCCATTTTCAACAAGAACATATTCCAAATCATACCTTTTTTGTAACGACACTATCTTCTTCAAAAGCTTCTTCAAATTTTCACCTTCATTATAACAAGGTATAATAATTGAAAATTTCAATTTTCTTCTCCTTCCGCTCTTGTAAATACAAAAAACCTTTGTAGTAAAAAATTTACTGTCATTCCAGCAGATGTTGCTGCCAGATATGCTGCCGGTTTATTCTGGAATATACTGTAGATCTCCGTATTTACGGCCACGTTTACACATATATTTAATATTTGTGAAACTATATATTTGATTATCTGTCTCGCTTCTGTCTTCCCCCTGACCTGGAAAGTCCAGCTTCTATTCAGAATAAAAGATACCACACAGGAAATAATCATTGAACTGCACTTGGCAAACGTAATATCCCATCGATCACTTAGATACACATATAATGCAAAATCTGTAAATGTACTGATTCCTCCGCTTATACAAAATCGAAACAGCTTACGGGCTTCATGCACTATCATACTTAAAACCCACCATATTTCTCCATAAACTCCTGAAAACTTTGCAGCTCCCGGTCCTTTTTCGCCAGTATCACCTTTTCCCTTCCGCCTACCTTTTCCAAAGGCCAGTCCACATGGATATCCGCATCATCCCAAAGTATGCCGTCATCATATTCCCCATAAAACTTTTCCGAGCACTTATAAGAAACAATACTGTCTTCCAATACAAGATACCCGTGCGCACATCCTGCCGGCACGAGTATTTCCCGGTAGTTTTCTCCAGAAAGGTCAAATGCAAGCCACTTTTTAAACGTTGCGCTGTCCTTCCTAAGATCTACGACTGCATCAAAGACATGCCCTGCGATGCACCTGACAAGCTTTGGCTGCTGCCTTGTCCTTTGAAAGTGCAGTGCGCGTATGACGCCTTTATAAGACGTTGTATAAAATACCTCCTGTAAGTCATGCACAATGCCATACTCCCGAAAGGCTTCTTTGGAATAGTCTTTGGTGAAGCGGCCCCGGATATCATCTGACTGGAACGGAACGATCTCGACCAGCCCCTTGATCTGCGTATTGGTGAACTCAAATTTTTGTATCATACCGTCTCCTCCATTGCTTTTAACCATTCCATCGTCCTTTTCGTGCCTTCCGCAAAGGATATGCTGGCGCGAAAACCTGTGTCTTTTTCTGTCTGTTCTGTAGAAAACCGCTCAAGCGGAAGGTCTACGCCTGTAAATGGGACATCTCCAAACAAAAAGTCCAGTGAAGGAGCAATCGCAGATTTCATTTCTAATAAAAATTCTTTCAGCGGCATGGCAGAAGAACTGCCAATTATATATGTATAAAACGGTTTCCCATGTTCAGCAATGAGGCGAAATGCCCTCGCTACATCGTCAATGTATACAAAATCATAATTCTGCGTTCCGGCCGAAAACTGCGGCGGCTCCCCCGCAAGACATTTACGGATCGTTGTATTCACAAGCCTTGGGCTTAGCTCACCCGGCCCGTATGCATTTGTAATCTGCGGGCATACAAGGTCCATGCCGATCTGTGCCGCTACAGACATACACATTACATGTGCCGCCAGCTTTGCCCCTCCATAGATATATCCAGGTGCGGGCTGGTTGCCCTGCCGATATGCTGCGGCTGCTGTTTCATGCTCCATAATGCTGCCTGCTGGAACAAACCGTTTGCATCCAAGCTGTTTTGCTGCGCGCAGGCTGTCGACTGTCCACAGTACATTTTTTAACTGCAATCCAACATCGGCACGTTCCTCCCCTGAACTGCCCGCCCATGCAAAATGAAAAAATGCGTCATAGTCATCTTTTTTTATAACATCTGTTAGCTGATCCCCTGCTGCATAGTCAAATGGAAGCAGTAAAAGCCCTGCGTCGTCTGCAAGCCTGTGACGGCTTCCTTTCCTATATAATGCGGTCACCTGGCAGCCATGCCGGATTAATTCTTTTACAAGCGCGCTCCCGACAAATCCGTTGGCACCAGATACGATTGCTTTTTTCATACACACTGTTCCTCTCTGATCCTTCACTCCCATACCTTCCACGGGGCTTTCCCATCCGCCCACATCTTTTCCAACTGCTCCTTTTCCCTGACCGTATCCATACACTGCCAAAAACCTTCATGCTTATATGCCATTAATTCACCCATAGCTGCTGCCTTCTCCAGCGGTTCCTTCTCCAAAACAGTTGCATCACCGGAAATACAGTCTAAAAACTGCGGGCTGCATACCATATAGCCGATATTAATCAAGTTGCCGTCACCTTTTGTTTTTTCCCTGAACTCTTTAATCCTTCCATTTTCCTCCACATCGAGCACGCCAAACCTCTGCCCCGCATGGTAGGCAGACATTGTAACCATTTTTCCATGTTTTTTATGATAGTTCACAGTCGCCTGAATATTTACATCCGAAAGCCCGTCACCGTACGTCAAAAGAAACGGCTCATTTCCCAAATATTTGGCAACACGCTTGATCCGTCCGCCTGTCATCGTATGCAGTCCTGTATCAATCACCGTTACCTTCCAAGGCTCTGATGTATTGCGGTGAATTGTCACTTCATTTTTGCCGTTCGTAAAATCAAAAGTCACATCTGTCGTGTGCAGAAAATAATCATTAAAATATTCTTTTATCACATGCTGTTTATAACCAGCGCAAATTACAAACTCCCGGAACCCATAAAAAGCATAGCTCTTCATAATATGCCATAAAATCGGCATACCCCCGATTTCAACCATTGGTTTTGGCTTATACTGGCTTTCCTCACTAAGCCTTGTTCCAAATCCTCCTGCCAGCAGCACTACCTTCATTCTGTTTCCTCCTCTTCCATTGCAAGCTGCCATGTCGGCAGCTCGATTCCCCTCAAATGATAATAAGTATATTGGATCTTTTTATACAATTTCGTATCTTTTTTAATAAAGATCTTTCCAAACGGCACTACGATCCTGTTTTTGATCCACCGTAACGCCCTGCGTACCGGACGGTTAACTGCATACTCCCTGAAATAAAACTGTACGATGCCATGTACTTCCCTCGTAAATACATGTTCAAAATACGGCGTCTTTCTTGATACCGCCCAAAACCGGTCTGTCATTAAGGAGTCAGCAAATACTTCCTGCCACGGCTTGACCGGGCCTGTATGATGGCAGATTTTCGGAGCTTTCCTTGCCTGCTTGTATTCCAGCAGCAGTTTATAAGGCAGATATTCGTATATATAATTCCCCATATCAGGAAAACAGTTCCATACAAGCGGCAAATGCCGAATCTCTCCTTTGCACAGCACATTCATAATATCCTGGTCCACATACCGGTACTGTCTTTTTTCGGCAACTGCAAATATTTCATCCTGTGTATATTTTTCCCTAAAACGCTCTAAATTCAGCAGCATCACACCTGCCTGAAAATAATCCCAATATTCTTCAATCCCAAGCTTATTGATACAGTACGGAAGAAAAGTGGGATCTGAACCATTACAAAACGCTGCGATACACATGTCATGCGCCGCTGCCACCATATAGCCGTCCAGACAAACAGAAAACAGCTCTGCGACATCTGCATGTACAGTCATATCACTATCCAGATACAGGATCTTTTTATACTTTTCAAAAATCTGCGGAATTAATAGCCGATAGTAAGTCTCTACACTAATATGTCCTCCCGCTTTTAAATGAATGCCGGACATTTTTCTGCATACGTTATAAAACCGAATCGATACGTTTGGATAGTCCTTTGCCATTTGCTTTAGAATTTTTTTATTTTCATCTGTAATCCCGCTTTCAAGTATAGTGATATCATAATTGTACTGTTTGGAGCTATGCTCAATGACAGACCAGAGCATCGCAGACAAATAAATGACATAAAAATCACTGGACGACAGTACAATCGGCAGATTACGTTCCGAAAAAGCAGGCATCCAGGCATTTTCAAATCTGGCAGAATGAAATGCTACCACTGGCAGACGCCCTGCCCTCACCTCTTTTTTACTTTCCACATAACACTGCAACGCAAATGCTGCCCACTGGCTGTAATCACCAAGCCGCCTGCGCGGATCATGGCTTCGGTCTATTGCAGCATGTGTACGGGCAATCACTGCAAACATCCATTCACAAAATTCTAAAAAATATTCCCTTTTCATTCCAAACAGGCACAAGTCTAAGATCTTATTTTTCTTCCTTACCTTATGCACAATATCCTGTTTCACCAAGCCGCTGCTGCAAAGGTTTTTACAAAAAATTCCAAATCTGTGTGTGCCGTACTTTTTCTCATATTCATCCATATAAGCGGCGGCTGTTTTATGTTTTGTATGTTTCACTTTCCTTTCAGATGGAAGCAAAATGTCATATTTTTCACAATATCCATCCAGCCTGCACAGCCCGTATTGCTGCTCTGTGTCATTGTCTAAAAAGTCTTCCCTGATCCGCTGTTTATCCTCAGCGTATTCTGTAAAAAACCTCCTGTCCTGCTGAAAAATCAAAAAATCTTCTTTTCCTGTCTTTGCTACCTGATACAACTGATACAACGCGCCAAGCTCTCCTAAAAAAAGCGTATCAATGTCTACCCCATGTATCGTCTGGCTTTTATCCAGGCATTTGATATAGCTGGTTTTCGGCGCCTGCACCTGATAACCGTTTTTCTGACGGGCGGCAATGTAATACCTGATCTCCATTTTCTCTTTCCTTCCTCTGTCGCTTCTGATACAGCTATCTCCTGAATATGTGCTGTATTTTATTTCGGATAACTGCACGCAGCCTGTTTTCCAGTTTTACTTCCTCTATTCTGCGGTACAGGATCATTTCATAAAAGGATGTCTGCCTGGCACAATCCCAAAAAGCCTGCGCATAATCCATCCAAGGATTCCTCCACGGCTTGACCGGGCCTGCAAAGTGAATGATATATGGCTTTCTTCTTGCATTTTTATACTGTTCTTTTAAATTCTCAGGCGCTTTTGCAATATGCTTTCGAATCCTGATATTCGAAAAATCAGCCAGTACATTCCACTGCATAGGAATCTCTTTGACAAGACGCTCACACAAGACATTTAAAATATCCTGATCGAGCAGCTCCCACTTCTTTGAAGCAATCAAAGCTGCCATACTGTCTGCTGTTATGGCTTGACTTTTCCATGCGGCAATGTGAAATACTATGACGCCCGCCTGAAAATACCGGTCTGGATCACGCAGTTTTAATACTTTATCCGTATACTGCTTCCTTCCTTTACGCGCCCCATGATACAAGCCTGCCGTATCTGTATCCAGAGAGGCACCGACAAGCGCTTTGCCCATATCCATATCATAAAGCAGCGCAGGATCCCTGCACACAATCACATCTCCGTCCAAAAACAAAACCTTGTCATATGCATCCGCTGCAAACGGCAAAAACAGCTTAAAGTAAGTCTCTTTGCTGAAATGTCCATAAGTAAAGCACGAAATTCCAGGCAGAATATCATCTGCAAGAAAAAAACGAATGCTGACATTTTCAAAATCATTTTCTTTTTGTATTTGACGTTCCACGATCCGGTCTCTTACTGATGTAATAACGATAATGTCGTATGTCCGCTGCCTGTCCATGCAGGCTGTAATAGAACGGATCATCACGCCTGTATACGGAAGAAACGCCCTGCTTGATGCTGTCGCTATCGCCACTGCATCTGGAAAGATTTTCTTTATTTTCATCCTGCCTGCTCCTCCTATTACGGATGCATATATGCGCTGCATACCTGGGCGGCATCTCCGCTCATAACCACTTTCCCCTGATCCAGCCATAACGCCTTGTGACACAGCCTGCACACAGAACGGTTAGAATGCGATACATACAGAAGTGTCGTTCCTTTTTCCAGCATACGCTTCATCCTTTCCTCACATTTTTCCTGGAACAGGTAATCGCCGACAGAAAGCACCTCGTCACAGACCAAGATATCGGGCTGTACCATCGTTGCAACAGAAAAGCCAAGCCTTGCCCGCATACCGGAAGAATAATTTTTAATCGGCATTTCCAGAAAATCCCACAGCTCGGCAAAATCTATAATCTGTTCAAACTGCTCCTCCATAAAACCTCTCGAATAGCCCATCAACGTGCCGTTCAGCAGTACATTTTCCTTCGCAGTCAGCTCTCCATCAAAACCAGCTCCTAGTTCAATCAAAGGCGCAATGCTTCCGCGTACGCTAACAGCTCCCTGATATGGCTTTAAAATCCCGCAGATCAGCTTTAACAAAGTAGATTTGCCAGAACCATTTGTTCCAATAATCCCCCAGGCTTCTCCTTGTTTTACTTGAAAATCAATATCCTGCAATGCGAAAAACTCTTGGAACATCAGTTCCTTTTTTACCAGCTTAATGACATATTCTTTTAGGCTGCCTACCTTTTGGTTTGCCATATTAAATCGGACTGTCACATGATTTACCTCAATGATTGTGTTACACATGGGCTGTTCTCCTAAATATACAGAATAAAATTGTCCTGGCTCTTTAAAAACGACCATGTTCCAAAGGTCAAAAACGCCAATGCAAAGCCCGTCCCATACAAAAGCAGCTCTGCATCGGGCAGCCTTTGATACAGCACAAGCATACGAAATTGTGTAATATACTGGTACATAGGATTGCACATACGCACCGCGCTGCGCATTCCATCGGATAAAAGCTCCATCGGATAAAACAGCGGCGTCAAGTACATCCATGCCATTGTAAGTACACTGTAAATATATTGGATATCATGAAAAAATACCGCTGCCTGCGCCAGAAAAAGCCCAAGTCCAAGGCTGAATATATATAGCTGTATAAGTACCACAGGCACCAGCAGCATATACCAGGAAAATTTTACTCCCGTAAATACAAATACAAGCAGCATCGCTCCCATAGAAAACAACAGATTCACAAGCGAGCTGGTTACTTTGGACAATGTAAATACATATTTAGGTACATAGATTTTTTTCAAAAGATCTGCATTTCCCGTAATAGAAAAAACCGCTTGGTTCGTTGCTTCTGTCATAAATGTAAATAACGTCTGTCCGATAATCAGATATGCCGGATATTGAGCCATCTCAAACCGGAACATATTTGAAAACACCAGATACATCACAATCATGGCAAGCAGCGGATTTAATACGCTCCACACATATCCAAGAAAGCTTCGCCTGTATTTTAACTTGATATCTTTTAATACTAGCTGTCTGACTAATGCCCTGTATTGATATAGGCCGTGCAGCCTCGCCATCATCTTTCCCATATAAACTGTGTTATCCTCCTGTCAGCCCATACGATATTATTTCATCCTCCAATACAGCCCGCCGATTGCCCGCCTGATCCAGCTTCCCTGTGGAAGTATCTTTTTGGCAGCACGTTTCAGCACATTTATAAAAACCACTTTCCACATTTTCTTTTTTTCTTTTTCCCGTTCCATTCCATATAAAAGTATTTCATAATACGGCGTCCTGCGTGCTGTATGCCAAAATTCCCATCCATAATCTGCGTCTGGCGCTTTCCAGGGCTTTTGTTCTCCGGCATAGTGGATAATATATGGCTGCTTCCTGGCTCGTTCGTAGGCATCTAAGATTCGATACGGTGCATATTTGATCACATGCTCGTATCGGAACCGCATATGGTCTGCGAGCACATTCCAGCTCATATCCAAAAGCTTCACATGGCCTTCACATACGATATTTAAAATATCCTGATCCGAATACCTGTATTTTCCAGTTTCTGCCAAACGAAACAAGTTTTCTGTCTGTAGGTTCTCATTCCATGCCCTGATATTCCATACCAGCACGCCTGCCTGAAAATAATTGTAAGGATCTTTCATATGCAGCACCTCATCCATATACCGCCTTGTATCTGGATTTGCCCCATTGTACTGTCCTGCCACATCCGCTTCTGTTACCGCAGCCAAATAGCAATCTCCCAAATCTATATCATACAATGCCGCAATATCCCTGCAAACAATCAGGTCTGCATCCAGATATACCACTTTTGGATACCGCTTCATGAGATCCGCGATAAAAAAACGATAGTATGTTTCCGTGGAAATATGTCCCTTTGCTTTCAGGCAGCGCCCTGCTACTTTTGCAGTTACATCTATAAAAGAAACCCGAAACCCCTGTCTGTTAAATGCCTGCAAAAACCGCTGCTGGCTCTCAAAAGAAATGTTAGTATAAAAAATATAAATATGGTAATTCCTGTTACGATCCGTATGGTCTGCCAGAGACTGGATACAAACAAACAGCACTGGAATATAGTTCTCGTCTGCCGCAAATACGACAGGAACTGTCTTTCCTGAAATCTCTACATTGCCATCAGGCAGCGCATTTGCAGCCGAGGTATGTGCAATCAAAGCCATTTGCAGTTCACCCAGCCGGTATTTTCCCTGCTGCGACATATAAGTATAAAATATCCCCAGAAACCGTTCGCCAAGATGTCCCGGCGTCCGGTATCCTTCTCTTGAATAATGTGCCATATCCCGGCGCCGCTCAAATTCCTGTAAAATCGTAAAAAGCATTGTACAGTAACCATCAAAAAGCTGCTGTTTCATAATAAACATATTACATGGATAAAACTGTTTTCCATCCAGATACGCAAGCGCTGCGCCTTCCATCTGCGGATACTTTTCTCTGATAATTGCAACCATAAGATCCAAGTCACTGCTGTGCAGCTCTTTTGCATTTTTATAATGCTGCCGCACATTTTTTGCCTGAAATGCCACCGCAGGAATTCCTTTTGCAATCAGAAAATCATACTGTTCTACATAGTCTTTGATTTCACTTTCCAAAAGATGCAGCTTTTGTACTGTATCTGCATCCAGATAAGAAAACACCAGGCATCCGCAGTCTGCCTCCGGCAATGCTTTCGGCGCAAAAGAAAAATACCTGCGGTAATGGCAGAAGCCATAGTAGTCCGCCTTTGTATTTTTCCATGCCCAATACTGTGTCGTTAGTTCACAGTAAGACCTGTTTTTACCGGAAATGTGTTCTCCTGTATTATCTGCCAGCATCCCTTTTTCTAACGGACGCTCAAGAAATACGCTTCCCGCAGCCACATGATAAAACAAAGGATTTTCCAGCCGTATCGATTTTTTGTTTGGTGTATGTGTTACAAATATCTGAATATTACTCATCACAATTCCCGCTGTTTTTAATAATAGAAAATAAAACGCGTACTGCTGCATCCGGCATCAAAATCATCAATATGTCAAAATATGCATACTTTCTGTTTATCCTTCGGTACTTCCAGATTCCACGAATATCCTTATTTTTACGCGCCTTTCCAAAAGCCTGCGCCTCTTGCTGCTGCCAATAAGTAATTCCTCTGTTTTTTAACTCCTGCGTCAGCCTTACCATAGGAAGCACTCGTTTCTTATAATAATCCCGCTTATTTTGGATCTGCATCAGTGTCCCTGTCTGATTCGCTCCATGCCTGCGGTAACGAACCAGCGGCTTATTTACAAATGCAATTCTGCCATACGCAGAAAGGTATGCCGCAACCCACTGGTCACAATATGTGTACCTGCTGAAAGGTATGCTCCTTTTCACAAGATCTGTCCGTGCCAGCATACTGCACCCAAGGGAACAATTTTCTGCAAGATATGCTGTCGTTTTATCATTTCCATGTACAAACCTTAAGCCTTTTCTCAGCCTCCTAAGGCTTTGGCACCATATATTTCCATCTTCATCCATCACAGACAGATCACTGTACGAAAGAACGGCATTTTCTTTTCTTACTGCCTCCACAAGCTTTTCCAGCTTATCCTTTTCCCAAATATCATCCTGATCGCAGAAGGCAATGTAAGCTCCCTTTGCCAAGAGAACCAGTTTTTCAAACGTCCGGTTCGAGCCTTCATTCTGGCTGTTTCGATACACAAAAGCCTGCTTCTGCCTGTCCATAACCTTTTCAATCACCTTTAAAATCTCAGGAAACAGTTCTGGCCTTGATCCATCATCCATAAGGAGCACCTCATAAGGTACATATGTCTGTCTCTGAATCGAATGCAAAAGCTCCTCTAGCCATTTCAGGTTTGGATTATATAACGCAACAAGTACAGAAACCGTCCCCTTTGGCTCCATTTCCTGATAGATCTTTTGCATCCGCCTTTGTACAGACTCCAGACGATACGCCATGACGATATCCTGATTATACATTCCATATCTATGCCTTAATTCTTTATGATCAGCCAACCGTGTCAGTGCATCCTGAAGCTGCTTTTGCCTACCTAATAGAAACCGTATACCTCCGGTATGCTTTTTATCCGAAATCAATTCTCGATTTCCGCGTATATCCGATACGATACATGGCAATCCTGCTGCCATTGCCTCCATCAATGCGACAGACAGCCCTTCCTGTATTGATGGCAAAACAAAAATATCTGCCTTCTTATAAATGTGTGCCATATGCTCCTGATATCCGATTATGTTCACCTGATCTGCAATACCAAGCCTTTGTGCCTGCCTCTTAAGCCGATATCTCAGCTTTCCCTGTCCGCAGATCAGATAATACAAGTCTTTTCTTTGCAGCGCAGCTATCGCCGAGAGTACTATCCGATGATTTTTTCGTCTGCTCAGCTCTCCCACAGACAGCAAGCATACAGCATCTTTCGGGGTTTTTGGAAGCTCAGGCTGCTTTATGATGCTAATATCCTGCTCATCCACGCCAGCCGGTTGTTTTTGAAACGGCGCAAGGTCTATGCCGACTCCTGGAATCCGGTATACCTTTTTTGCATTTAGATTTCGCCTGGCAAACCGGAGATCCTCCTGATTGACTGTAACCAAAACATCCGTCCAGTAAGACAGCAGCTTTTCCACCGGATAATACAGCAGCCAGTTTTTAAGTGGTGCGCCCTGATAAAAATGAAATCCATGTGCCGTATAGATCACCCTAATCCCGCATTGGTGAGCCACAATTCTTACAAGTGCCCCTCCAATCGGTGAATGGCAGTGTATCCAGGCAAAATGCTGTCGTTCTGCCAGCTCCAAAAGCTGCCTGTATGCTTTTATACAAGCCTTTGCGAGAATCATTTTCCTTGGACAGTCCCACTGGTAATACAGCACCGACATTTCCCGCAGCCTTTTTTTCAGTTTTATAATCCTGCCTGCATCACATGTATTGCCCTCCAAAAAATTACACGCCACATGCACCTCATATCCAAGTTCCAGCAGCAGCCGTATATTCGGCATATTAAACTGGTCTATCATAGACGCCACGGATGCAGCCATCAGCACTTTTTTCTTTTTCATATCAAGCTTTTTTCTCACATTTTCTATTCGGTCATCCTTTATGCTTCACTCATAATCTCTGCTACCGATTTCATAATCTTCACATACATTGCATAGCTGTCCGTCTGTTTCCTGTGACCGGCATTTTTATCCTCTGTCTCCCACAAATCCAGTACCGCATCCGACGGATGCACCTCGCCCCAAAGCAGCTCGCCTGCGTCTGCTTCTAAAGCTCCACAGATGCCCACAAACGTCTCCAGACTCATAATCCTTGTTCCACGCTCGATATGCCCCATAAATGACATACTGATCCCACATTTTTTTGCAAGCTCCTCCTGTGACCATCCTTTTACCTTTCGAACCTGGCGGATGCGCATCCCCATCTTTGCGTAATCTAATTCCTTCATGCTTTCCTCCAACTACATCCACGATGCATAACATTTTATATAGAAATGTTATGCATTACAGATATCATACAATCCACGAAAACCCTTATAAACTAAGGAATTTCTGCTTTTTTTATTTTTGCGCATACAAAAAATGCTGCTTTTTTACGGCAGCCACTGAAAATCCCGGATGTTATGTTTTTGGAAAAGATGCTTGATTTTATCATAGATAATAGATAAACGGCAAAGAAATTGCCTGAAAAAATTAGTAATTTTATACAATTTTTTTCTTTCTATTGCAAATGAATAGGATTTGTTATAAAATACTTAAAGATAACATTTCTATATAAATTGTTGTGTAAAAGCAAAAAATACAAAGCTCCCCAGATAAACTGAGGAGCTTTTCTTTATTTTTCTTTATACATCCGCTTCTATATTCTTTTGTGTTTCTGTCTTTGCATGTCTGTCAGAAACATCCTAATCACAAAGAGATCCGCCATCCATACTTCCTTATTTCCATTGAATGCAAATCCGTAAATACGAATCCGGTACCTGCTGCATACTCGTGATTGATGACCTTAAAGTTCCCTATAAGGATTCGTTTGAAAGGTAGCGTGAAAAAACCACTGCATAAATTCTACGATTTGATCCCAGTACCCATGCACATATGCCTCCTGCATAGGTGTATCATACTCATCCAGCAATACTTCTTTCTATATCATACGGCTTTGTATTAACGCAATATTTTCCGTAACCGGCTTCGTCCCATCCACCCGGATCACAGGACAAGGCAGCCCCCTGATCCAGTCTTTTACTGTATTCTCATCCCTGGACGCCACATAATCAAAAAACCGCTCTTCCTGCTCATACAAATCTCCGCCCGCAAGCATCCGGCTGCCGAACTTTAAAAACGAACGGTTTTTCACACGCTGCATTCGAAGTTCTTTCGGAACCTCGATACATACGGCATAATTCAAAAACGAATGCAGCGCTTTTCCATAATCCCCAATCACAGAAGCAAAGACAAACGGTTTATGTTTACTCATCTCTCGAAAAAGAAGCTTTTTTACCTCTTCGCGCGTACGTGGATGCGCATATAGGTAGTTTGGGTCTGTTTTTGGAAAATATAAGTCCTCGTTGTCGATAAAAGCCGCATTTAGTGTCTCAGCAAGGGCTTTACCGAGCGTACTTTTTCCAGTACCATTTAAGCCACATACGATAATTCCTGTTCCCATTTGTTCCTCCGGCTGTGTGTTTTATTGCAAAGGTCAGCGTACGCACAACTAACGCCAGTTCTTTTTTATATATTCCGCTGCCGATGTCGCCGCATTTGCTCCATCCGAAACCGCTGTCACGACCTGGCGCAGCGCCTTTGTACGCACGTCGCCTGCTACAAAAAATCCCGGTGCAGAAGTGACTCCGGTTTCATCTGCAATCACATACCCTGCTGCGTCCAGGTCTACAACGCCGCGCAGCAATTCTGTCTGCGGCTGCATACCGACTGCGACAAACGCTCCGTTTACCGGAAGCGACCTGCCGTCCTTTAGCTCCAGCGCAGTAACGGTCTGTTCCCCTACGATTTTTGCAGGTACGGCACTTGTCAGTATTTCTACATTTTCTTTTTCCTGTAGCTGCTGTACTGTAGCTGCCTGGCCGCGAAATTCCTCACGGCGGTGCACAAGGTAAACCTTTTCACACAAATCCGATAAATAGAGCGCATCGCCAAGCGCCGTATCCCCGCCGCCGATCACTGCTGTTTCCTTTCCTCTGTAAAAGGCACCGTCACAGACCGCGCAATAGGAAACGCCTTTTCCGGCAAACTCTTCTTCTCCATCCACACCAAGGCGGCGGTGCGAGGCGCCGGCGCAGTAGATCACTGTTTTTGCCCGGATCGTACTGCCGTCTGCCATCTGCACATGCCAAATGTTGTCTTTATTTGTAAATCCTTCCGCTGTTCCTTCATAAAACTGCACGCCGAACTCTTTTGCATGTGTTAAAAATGTTTCCCCAAGGTCATAGCCGTTGACTCCAGGAAGCCCCAGATAATTGTCAACCTGGTCGCTTTCTGCAATCTGGCCCGTGCCACGGTACTCTTTTTCAACAACAAGCACATTTAAGTTTGCGCGGACAGCATAGACCGCTGCGCTAAGCCCCGCTGGGCCGCTGCCGACCACTAAAAGATCCAGATTTTCATTTCTATCATTCTTACCTGTTGGATTCTCATTCATATACATCTGCCTCACTTTATTCTGTTATACTATATTCACTTCCAAGATTTTCATGCAAGCCCTTTTCTCATGTGTCATTTTGCATGATTCAGACTGCACCGATTTGTCACTGGCATTATTATACCACAATCACACTGTATATAAAACAATTTTTAAAATACGGCGCACAAAAGATTGTCCTTGCATCTATGCAGTAAATACGTTAAACTGAATTCAGGAATCAATCAGGAATCAAAAAGAAAGGATGTGGTTATATGTCTCTCCCACAGGAAATCATAGATACTTCATATGATTACTGGAACCTGCCAGACGGACAACGTGCCGAATTAATTGACGGCAAGCTATATAATATGGCGCCGCCGAACCGGATACATCAAAAATTGATCGCAAAATTCGTCAATCGAATCGAAAACCATATTGCAGAGCATCATGGCGGCTGTGAAGTCTACCCTGCCCCATTTGCCGTCAACCTGGATGCTAATGACAATATATGGGTGGAGCCGGATCTGTCTGTAATCTGCGAGAAACAAAAGCTGACTGACCGCGGATGCAAAGGCGCTCCAGACTGGATTATTGAAATCGTTTCTCCTAGCAGCATTCGCATGGATTATTCGGTCAAGCTGTTCAAATACCGGACTGCCGGGGTAAGGGAGTATTGGATCGTAAATCCAATAAAGCAGACGGTTCAGACATATTCTTTTGAAGGCAGAGAAGACGCCGGACATTATTCTTTCGAAGATGAGATCTGTGGTAAAGTACTGGAAGGATTTACTGTAAAGGTCAGCGAACTGCTGGAAAACTTTGAATAAAGGCTGGTTATAGAAAAACCGCTGCACATTTATGCAGCGGTTTTTCTTGTATTTATTTATAAAGTTCAACTAATCTTTCCAAGTGTGTATAACGAGCTTTTGCAGCTTCTTCTGATTCTTTGAACAGTTTTTCTGCACGCTCTGGGAAGGATCTTGCAAGACGGCTGTAACGTGTCTCGCTGTTTAAGAATTCCTGGTATGTTCCATCGCCTGGCTTGGAGGACAGTGTAAATGGATTCTTGCCTTCTGCCTTTAATGCCGGGTTATAGGAGAACAGATTCCAGTATCCAGAAGCAACTGCCTTCTTCATTTCATCCTGACAGTGGTTCATGCCACCCTTTACACCGTGCAGCTCACATGGAGCGTAGCCGATAATCAGGGATGGGCCGTTGTATGCTTCTGCTTCTGCAATTACTTTTACTGCATGAGCCATATTTGCGCCGAGTGCGATCTGTGCTACGTATACATAACCATAGCTCATAGCGATATCAGCAAGGCTCTTCTTGCTTACGTCTTTACCTGCTGCTGCGAACTGGCATACTTCACCGATGTTGGAAGCTTTGGAAGCCTGGCCGCCTGTATTGGAGTACATTTCTGTATCGAATACCATAACGTTTACATTTTCGCCTGCTGCAAGCACATGGTCTAATCCGCCGAAGCCGATATCATATGCCCAGCCGTCGCCGCCGAAGATCCAGATCGACTTCTTCGCAAGGTAATCTTTTTTATCAATCGCTGCTGCTGCATCCGGGCATCCGGCTGCTGCTGCTTTTTCCAGCTCTGCTACTAATGCTTCTGCTGCTGGTGAATTTGCTTTTGTATCGTCTTTTGTTTCCATAAACTTCGCAAATGCATCTTTTAATGCTGCGTCTGCTTTATCAGATTCTGCACATTTCTTAGCGCTTGCGATTGCCTGGTCACGAAGTACCTGCTGGCCGATCTGCATACCGAAGCCGTGCTCTGCATTGTCTTCGAATAAGGAGTTCGCCCATGCTGGCCCCTTCTTGGAATCTTTGTGTACAGTGTATGGTGATGTAGCAGCAGGGCCGCCCCAGATAGAGGAACATCCTGTCGCATTGGAAATATACATATGCTCACCAAACAACTGTGTAATCAGTCTTGCATAAGAGGTTTCTGCACAGCCTGCACAAGAGCCTGAGAACTCCAGTAACGGCTGGTTGAACTGAGAACCTTTTACCGTATTGTCAGCCGGCATACCAGGTTTTTTGCCTACATTTGCTACAAGATAATCAAATACTGGCTGTTCTGCTGCCTGAGATTCCTGCGGTACCATTTCAATCGCGCCTACCGGGCAGACTGTGATACATTCGCCGCATCCCATACAATCTAACGGAGATACGCTCATTGTATACTTGTATTCGCCAGCCTTTGGCTTCATATCTGCAAGTTTGATGTTGTCCGGTGCTGCTTTTACTTCTTCGTCGCTTAACATAAACGGACGAATCGTTGCATGAGAACATACAAACGCACACTGGTTACATTGGATACACTTCTCAGCATTCCATGTAGGAACGGTTACTGCTGTTCCGCGTTTTTCGTAAGCAGATGCACCATGTTCGAACTGTCCGTCCGGGTTGCCCATAAATGCGGATACCGGAAGGCTGTCGCCGTCCATAATAGAGATTGGCTCCATCAGTTCTTTTACCATCTTGATCGTTTCCGGGCGTCCCTTTAATTCAGCCGGAGCCGGATCTGCCTGCGGATTTGACCAGGAAGCAGGAATTTCTACTTTATGTACAGCGTCTACGCCGGCGTCAATCGCCTTGTAGTTCATTTCTACGACTGCGTCACCCTTCTTGCCATAGGATTTCTTTGCAGCCTGTTTCATAAAGTCTACTGCATCATTAATCGGCATTACGTTTGCCAGTTTAAAGAATGCAGACTGTAAGATCGTATTGGTACGTTTGCCCATACCGATTTCGATCGCTTTGTCAATCGCGTTGATTGTATATAACTGAATATTGTTGTCAGCAATGTATTTCTTTGCTTCTGCATTTAAGTGATGTTCTAATTCTTCATCAGACCACTGGCAGTTAATCATAAATACGCCGCCTGGTTTAACATCCTGCACCATCTTAAAGCCCTTGTTTACATATGCAGGGTTATGGCAGGCTACGAAATCTGCCTGGTTGATGTAATATGGGCTGCGGATCGGCTTGTCGCCAAAACGCAGGTGGGAAATGGTAACACCGCCTGTTTTCTTGGAGTCATACTGGAAGTATGCCTGGATAAATTTATCTGTATGGTCACCGATAATCTTCGTAGAGTTCTTGTTTGCGCCTACAGTACCGTCGCCGCCAAGACCCCAGAACTTGCACTCTACGGTGCCTTCTGCTGCTGTAATCGGAGCTGGTTTTTCTTCCGGCAGGCTTAAGTTTGTAACATCGTCCACGATACCGATTGTGAAACGAGGCTTTGGTGCGTCTTTTTCTAATTCTTTGTATACAGCGAATACAGAGGATGGCGGTGTGTCTTTGGAGCCTAAGCCGTAACGTCCGCCTGTTAATACGATCGTATCAAGCCCTGCTTCACGAAGCGTAGCTGCTACGTCTAAGTATAACGGATCGCCTAAAGAACCTGGCTCTTTTGTTCTGTCTAATACAGCGACTTTCTTCACTGTCTTTGGAAGTACTTTTGTAAATGCTTCCGAAACCCACGGACGATATAAGCGTACTTTTACAAGTCCGACTTTTTCACCCTTTGCCATTAAATAATCAATGACTTCTTCTGCAACGTCGTTAATCGAGCCCATAGCTACGATTACACGTTCTGCATCTTCTGCGCCATAGTAGTTGAACAGGTCATAGTTTGTGCCAAGCTTTTCATTGATCTTGGACATATATTTGGATACAACTGCCGGCAGTTCGTCATATACTTTATTACATGCCTCACGATGCTGGAAGAATACGTCTCCATTTTCGTGGGAACCACGCATAGCCGGATGTTCTGGATTTAACGCATGGTCACGGAATGCCTTTACTGCGTCCATATTGCACATTTCTTTTAAATCTGCGTAATCCCATGTTTCAATTTTCTGAATCTCATGAGATGTACGGAATCCGTCGAAGAAGTTTAAGAACGGAACTTTGCCTTCAATCGTTGCCAGATGCGCAACCGGGCTTAAGTCCATAACTTCCTGCGGGTTTGTCTCACACAGCATAGCAAAGCCAGTCTGACGACAAGCATAAACATCACTATGATCGCCGAAAATATTCAAAGACTGTGTGGAAACAGTACGTGCAGATACATCAAATACGCATGGAAGCTGCTCGCCAGCAATTTTATACATATTCGGGATCATAAGCAGTAAGCCCTGGGAAGCGGTAAAGGTTGTTGTCAGCGCACCTGCTGCAAGGGAGCCGTGTACTGCACCTGCTGCACCTGCTTCTGATTCCATTTCTACTACTTTTACCTGATTTCCGAAAATGTTGTCCTGTCCTGCCGCAGACCACTGGTCAACGGTGTCTGCCATTGGGCTGGATGGGGTGATCGGATAAATAGCTGCGACTTCAGTATACGCATACGCTACATGAGCAGCAGCCGTATTACCGTCCATAGATTTTTTTGCTCTAGGCATTTTAATAATCCTCCTTCTTTATTTGCCGCATAGCGACTTTATGTAACAATTTTATCATTAATTTTGTCGATTGTAAAGATCGTTAGTTGTATAAATCGGAGTGCAATTTAGATTTTTTTGGAAAATCCACTGGCAGACTGCACAAAGGATGCCGTTTTTTGCTCCCTGCTTTCCATTTCCTGCATATTTTCAGCCTGAAACTTCCTCTTTGCAGTCTGAAACTGCCAGCTTTCGGACAGCCCTTTACAGTATCTTATGCACAGCCTGGTTTGCTTATGACAGTTTGTCTATGGATTTCCCTTGAAATTACACCTATTTTATGTATAATAATAAAAGCGGCTGGAAATCTGGAAAGAAACAGGAAAAACAATCAAGGAAGAAAATGAGGTTATAAATATGATCAGTGCAAACAACGTCACATTAAGAGTAGGCAAAAAAGCCTTATTTGAAGATGTCAACATCAAATTTACCGAAGGCAACTGCTATGGTTTAATCGGTGCAAACGGTGCCGGAAAATCTACCTTTTTAAAGATCTTATCAGGAGAACTGGAGCCGACCAACGGTTCCGTTGCCATTACGCAGGGGCAGCGCCTTTCTTTTTTAAAGCAGGACCACTTTAAATACGATGAATTTACCGTACTGGATACGGTAATTATGGGAAACCAAAGGCTCTATGATATTATGAGGGAGAAAGACGCCATTTATGCAAAAGAAGATTTTACCGATGATGATGGTATCCGCGCCAGCGAGCTGGAAGCCGAATTTGCAGAAATGGACGGATGGAATGCGGAGGCAGACGCCGCTACGCTGCTGAACGGGCTTGGCATTACGACAGAAGAACATTATGAGACAATGCAGAACCTGCCTGGCTCCGTAAAGGTCAAAGTGCTGTTAGCGCAGGCACTGTTTGGCAACCCGGACATCCTTTTGCTGGATGAGCCGACCAACCACTTGGATCTGGATGCGATCGCCTGGCTGGAAGAGTTTTTAATTAATTTTGAAAATACCGTAATCGTCGTATCGCACGACCGCTATTTTCTAAATAAAGTCTGCACACATACGGCGGATATTGACTACGGCAAGATCCAGCTCTATGCCGGAAACTATGACTTCTGGTACGAGTCCAGCCAGTTGTTAATCAAGCAGATGAAGGAAGCAAACAAGAAAAAAGAAGAAAAAATCAAAGAATTGCAGGAATTTATTTCCCGTTTCTCCGCAAACGCTTCCAAATCCAAGCAGGCGACTTCCAGAAAGCGTGCGCTGGAAAAAATCCAGCTCGATGAAATCAAGCCTTCCAGCCGGAAATATCCATACATTGATTTTCGCCCGAACCGTGAGATCGGCAACGAAGTACTGACTGTTGAGGACTTAAGCAAGACGATCGACGGAGAGAAAGTGCTAGACCACGTTTCGTTTGTTATGGGACACGATGATAAAATCGCGTTTGTAGGCAGCAATGAACTGGCAAAATCCACGCTGTTTAAAATCCTTGCCGGGGAAATGGAACCGGACGAAGGCAATTATAAATGGGGCGTTACGACCAGCCAGTCGTATTTTCCAAAAGACAATACCGAAATCTTTGATACCAGCCTATCCATCACGGAATGGCTGACACAGTTTTCCGAGATCAAAGACGCTACGTATGTCAGGGGCTTCCTTGGGCGTATGCTGTTTGCCGGGGAAGACGGCGTGAAAAAAATGAAAGTACTATCCGGCGGCGAGAAAGTACGCGTACTGTTATCCCGTATGATGATCGAAGGCTCCAACGTGCTGATCTTTGACGAGCCGACCGACCACCTGGATATGGAAGCAATTACCGCGCTGAATAACGGGATGATGAAATTTTCAGGCACTATTTTATTCGCGTGCCGCGACCACCAGGTCGTACAAACAACGGCAAACCGAATTATCGAATTTATGCCGGACGGCACGATTGTCGATAAAGTGACGACATACGACGAGTATCTGGAAAATGATGAGATGGCAAGAAAGCGCCAGGTTTATTCGATGTCAGAAAGTGATGCTGAGGATAATTAGTTTTATTTTTATATTAGGAAGAGACGCCGGGAAAGAGGATGTGCCTCCCCTGGCGGCGTCCGTTCCAGAATGCTAAGAAGCCCTAAGTATCCTGCTGTTACGTTGTGGCT
>ERZ778516.1126-NODE-1126-length-21148-cov-14.204570_pt1 | contig 21148 bp, 21 predicted proteins | sample MGYA00510342_ERZ778516 | MGnify/ENA primary metagenome ERZ778516 (study PRJEB29527, sample SAMN07138961) | mouse gut metagenome | material: feces | host: mouse | place: China:Nanjing | collected 2016-01-25 ... | reverse complement strand
CAGCATTTTCCACAGCTTTTTATAGCATACTGCCATATTGTCACCTCTTACCATTCTTCCTGCTCAAAGTTCAGCATTCTCGTTACTTCCTCTATCATAGCATAGAAGTGCGAACAGTACAATCAAGATGTCAAAACTTCAAATTCATGCTTTACGAACTCGCAGTTCAGGTTTGCCATTTTGGAAATCAAGGGTGAATGGCAGGTTTTGCTCATATCAAAAAGACTGTGTGCGTTCCTGTCTGCTGATGAAATATTATAACAGATTTGCAGGCAAAATACGCGTGTTCAGCCGCAGATTATGTCGAATACATGGAAATTATAATCCGATTATGAAAAAATACAAACATGGACAATACCGGGCCGTGCATGCGGCTGAATCATGGAAGGAGAAAACTATGAGCAAAAAATTACAGGTATTCATTTCGTCTACTTATACGGATTTGATCGAAGAGCGACAGAAGGCGGTAGAAGCGGTTCTTGACGCCGGCCATATTCCTGCGGGGATGGAGCTGTTTAAAGCGGGAAAGACACAGATGGAGACAATTAAAAAGTGGATCGATGAATCAGATGTGTATTGTCTGATCCTTGGAGGGCGGTATGGTTCTGTAGAAGAGGAATCTCAACGGAGTTATACGCAGCTTGAATATGAATATGCTGCTGCAAATCACAAACCTTTATTCACCATTGTGCTGGATGACAGTATGATATACCGCAAAGCGTCCGAAAACCCGAATGGAACATTTATGGAAGAGGGAGAAAACCGGTCCAAATACGAAAAATTTAAAGAAGATGCAGGAAAAAAGATTTACAAAGTAGCATACAACCTTTCAGATATAGCGACACATATGCATGCGCAGCTGAATTCGATTTTAAATGATCCTTCCTGGAATCTTTCCGGATGGGTGAAAGGGTCAACGATCATCCGGCAGGATGGTCCTGGTCTGACAGACGAACAGAGAGAGGCCATAAGGAAGGCTGACAGAAAAATAGAGGAATCCCGTCAGGCTCCGTATGCATATATGGAACGTGCGGAGCTGCTGGCATCCATGGGTAAGAACTACCTGCAAAGAGCGGTTCCGGACTATCTGTATGCGATCTTTCTGGATCCCGGATATTCAAAGGCTTATTATAATATGATACAGAGACTGTCAAAAGGAGGGGATTATGTCAGGGCGCTCAGATATGCCGAAGAGGCATGCAGGCTTTTCCCGAATGAAGGGGATGCCTATGGATGCCGTGCCTATGTAAAATGCGCAAAAAAGCTTTATAAGGACAGCATTGTGGACTGCAATCAGGCAATCAGCTTCCGGGCAAACAGATGGTTTTACAATACGAGAGGACGTTGCTACCTTGGGATGAACCAGCTTCATGAAGCGCTGAATGATTTTGTGACAGCGAACCGGCTTGATTCTTCTTATACTCCTGCTGTCGAGAATGCAGGGACTGTGGTTGGCAAGATCGGACTCTCCAATGTGATCAATACTGCTGTGCAGGAGAAGGAGAAGGGGAACTTTGAGAAAGCAAAGATATATCTTGAAGGAGTGATGCTTGCTGATCCTGCAAATGAAAGAGGCCTGCAGGAATGCGGAGGATGGTATTATGACAGAAAACAGTTTTCGGAGGCGCTGGATTACTGGAAAAAAGCGCTGGACGTCCACAGGTCCTGCCAGAATTGTTATCTTTGTGCAGAAGCATACAGCTGTCTGCACAGAAACCAGTCTGCAGAGGAATACTGTAACCGGGCATTGTCCTGTCCGGATGACGGATATTATGAACGGGTGAAAAAACTGCAAAAAGAGCTGCGGAACAATCCGCAGTCTCTTGAAAGTCATGCAGGCGCCGTAAACTGATGAATGATATTGCGGACGGTCTCATACAGAAACGGCTTGATTCCTTCGATGGATTCCGGCTGTTCAAAGAGTATGGCATTGTAGCTGACACCGCTGACCAGCTCGATGATCATATAGATCATCAGCTCCTGATTTACAAACTGATGGCCGGAGGCACGGAGAAACTCGGTATATTGATGATAGACAGAGTTTTTGTCCCGTGCAGGACCGGCGGTCAGTGCATTTTTGAAGATTCCCCAGCTCAGATGCTTGGAGATGAAGATCAGAAGCGTATGGTTCTGCTCAAAACTGTCCAGAATGTGGTCAATGATGGCAATGACTCTCTCCTCAAATTTCCGTGCCGGTATGCAGTCTGTTTCCAGAAGAGCGTCCTGAAAGATGAGAGATGCCCTGGAAGAGATCAGCCGGTTGCGGATATCGTCCTTATCTTTAAAATACAGATAAAATGTGCCCTTGGCGACACCCGCCTCTTTTACAATATCGGAGACGGATGTCTGAGAGAACCCTTTGACTGTGAACAGCTCAAAGGCAGTATCCAGAAGGGCATTTCTTTTTTTCTCTTTTTTTTCGGCTATTTTTCCCATGTTGCTTCCCCCGGTAAAACCATAAAAAATTTATAAAAAATATTGACTAGTGGTCATTTCTGTAGTATAACATATAATGATAGAAATGACTAGTAGTCATTTTGGAAAACAGGTCATTTTTTGAAAGATTACAAAGAAAATCTGAAAGGTGAGGAAGATGAAACGGATAGGAAAATTTATTGCAGGACGTAAGACGTTCATTGTACTTGCTGCATTTCTGCTTCTGATCCCATCTGCGCTCGGGTTCATTGCCACAAAAGTCAACTATGATATTCTGAGTTATCTGCCGGATTCTCTGGAGACCGTGGCCGGGCAGGATATCATGGTCGATGAATTCGGTATGGGTGCATTCTCCATGGTCATAGTAGACGGGATGGAGAAGAAGGATGTTGCGGCACTGGAGGAGAGGATCGAGGCGATGGACCATGTGGAAAAGGTGCTGTGGTACGATGATTTTGTGGGGATCGACGTGCCGGTCAGCATGATTCCGGGTGCGGTGGCGGACGCTCTGTTTCAGGGGGATTCCACCATGATGATCGCACTGTTCGATCAGACCACATCGGCAGAGACGACCATGGAAGCCATTGAAGAGATGCGTGCCCAGGTGGGGCAGCAGTGCTTTATCAGCGGTATGAGCGGAATTGTTACAGACATTAAGAATCTGGCAATGAAAGAGATTCCCGGCTATGTTATGGTGGCAAGCCTTCTTTCCCTCCTGGTGCTGATTCTGGCCACGGATTCTTTTGCAGTCCCTTTTATTTTCCTGACCAGCATTGGTCTGGCAGTGGCTTATAATATGGGAAGCAATCTGTTTCTGGGCGACGTTTCTTATATTACGCAGGCTCTGGTCGCTGTCCTGCAGCTGGGAGTTACGACGGACTATTCCATCTTTCTCCTGCACAGCTATGAAGAGTGCAAACCGCGTTATGAGAACCGGGATGACGCCATGGCGGAGGCAATCAGCGAGACTTTTATCTCCGTCATGGGAAGCTCTCTGACGACGATTGCCGGTTTTGCAGCTCTGATCTTCATGACCTTTGCACTTGGAGAAAATCTGGGAATCGTTATGATCAAGGGCGTCATCATCGGCGTGCTGTGCTGTGTGACGGTGCTCCCGGCCATGGTGCTCCTTTTTGAGAAACAGATCATGAAGCTTAGACACCGGTCCTTTTTTCCGGATCTGGGAAAGCTGTCGGACATTATCCGAAAAACATACTGGGTATGGATTCTTCTGTTCCTCTTTGCGTTTGTTCCGGCTTATCACGGCAACAACGAGGTAGAGCTGTATTACAATATTGATACCGGACTTCCGGATGACCTGGACAGTGCGGTTGCCAATGAAAAGCTGAAGAGTACCTTTGACATGAGTAATGTACATATTCTTCTGATGAGCAGCGGGAACAGCGCGAAAGATAAGGCCAGTATGATTCAGGAGATCGAAAAGGTGGACGGCGTGGACTGGGCGCTGGGCATCCAGTCGGTACTCGGAGGCGGAATTCCGGAATCCATGCTTCCCCAAAAGCTGACTTCTACGCTGAAATCAGAGAATTATGAGATGGTCTTTATCTGCTCGCAGTACAGTTCGGCGACCGCTCCGTGTAATGCACAGATTGCCGCGATCAATGATATTGTAAAGAAATATGACGATACGGCAATGGTGATCGGAGAAGCGCCGCTGATGAAGGATCTGGAGGATGTGACCAGCGTAGACCTGATGACGGTAAATACTTTATCGATACTGGCGATCTTCCTGATCGTAATGATTGTATTTAAATCCGTCAGCCTGCCGTTCATACTGGTGACGACCATTGAGTTTTCGATCTTTGTAAATATGGCATTTTCCTATTACCGCGGAATCAGCCAGGCATTTGTGGCTCCGATTGTGGTAGGGACCATTCAGCTGGGGGCTACCGTGGATTATGCCATTCTCATGACAAACAGGTACAAGGATGAACGTCTGGCGGGAAAGAGCAAAAAAGAGGCGATTGAGATTGCGCACAAGACTTCGTTTCATTCGATTATTACCAGTGCGTTCAGCCTTTTTGCTTCAACGATCGGCGTAGCCATGTATTCAAATATTGATATGATTAAATCGATTGTGATTCTGCTGGCAAGAGGAGCATTGATCAGTATGGCGATTGTACTTTTGTTACTGCCGTCGTTCTTCATGGTGTTTGACCGGCTGATCTGTTACACCACCCTGGGGATGAAAAAATGTCTGAAACAGCAGAATATAGAGACTGGAGGCGGAGAAAATGAAAAATAAAAGATTGTTAAGTCTTGGACTGACCATCGTGCTGACTGCATCGGTCTGCGGCTGCAGGGAAAGCACAGAGACCATGAATGAGGCAGAGGAAGATACAGAAGCGGCAGAAGCAGAAGAAACGGCGGAAGCGGCAGAGATCATGGAGAGGGCGGCCGGCCGTTCGGCCGGAGGAAGCGTAGAGAAGGAAGAGACGGTATATGTGAATGCAGATGCCGGAGGAACGGTAAAGAGCATCACGGTCAGCAGCTGGCTGAAGAACGGCGACGGCGCAGAGGAACTTACGGATGTCACAAGGCTTACGGACGTGGTAAATGTAAAAGGCGATGAGACCTTCACGCAGGACGGCGATACGTATGTCTGGGCTGCGGACGGCAGGGACATTTATTATCAGGGCGAGACCGCAGAAGCGCTGCCGGTGGATGTAAAAGTCACCTACTATCTGGATGAGAAGGAGGTCAATCCGGAAGAGCTGGCCGGAAAAAGCGGGAAAGTAAAGATCCGTTTTGACTATGAAAACCACAGCACGCAGAAAACAGAGATCGGAGGGAAGGAGACGGAGCTGTATGTGCCGTTTGTGGCAGCCAGCACCCTGATCCTGGATTCCGACCGGTTTGTAAATGTGGAAGTGGAGAATGGAAGGATTTTATCGGATGGCAAGAATACGGTCGTGGCAGGCGTGGCCATGCCGGGACTGTATGACAGCCTGGATCTTCTGAATCTGGAAGGATTTGAGGATGTGGACATTCCGGAGTATGTGGAAGTGACTGCTGATGTAACGGATTTTGAACTTGCCATGACTGCAACGATCCTGATGCCGGATGTATTAAGCAGGCTGGACACCGACGATATGGACGGCTTTGATGATCTGAAGGAGGACATGGAAGAGCTGAATGATGCCACCTATGAGCTGATCGACGGCTGTGTGGAGCTGGATGACGGCGTTCAGGAGCTGAAGGACAACATGCCGGATCTGTGGGACGGAGCCGTGGAGCTGGACGACGGAGCCGTGGAATTGAATGACGGAGCCTGGGAGCTGGATGACGGAGCGCAGGACCTGATGGACGGGGCAGATAAGCTGAATGACGGAGCGAAGGATATCCGCGAAGGAGCAAAAGAACTGGATCAGGGCGTTGGAACGCTGCAGGCCGGAGCCGGACTTCTCAATGAGAACATGCCAAAGCTTACAGGCGGAGTGAATTCGCTGGCAGCAGGCCTTCAGTCCCTTCAGAATCCCATGATGCTGGGACCGGACGGCAAAAGCGGCGACGCAGAACATCCCTATATCAAGGCAAGCGCCGGGCTTCTGAGAAATGGGGTTGATACGCTGGTGGCAGGGGTCCTTGGAATGGGAAATACGCTGGAGCAGAAGATCGCAGAGAACCAGATAGAAATGCAGGAGGCGCAGAACCAGGTAGTCCTGTTAACAGGAAATCTGAAAAAAGCAGCAGGAGAGGCGGAAGCGCTGCAGGAACAGCTGACGGAACTGGCAAAGCAGATGGGAATGCTGCCATCCGCAGGCAGTACAGAACCGAAGACGGTAAAGGAGGAAACTCCTGCTTCGGAAGAACCGGATTCTGCTCAGACAGATGAGACAGCCGCATCGGAAAGAGAGGAAAATCAGGAAGAACCGGACGGTGAACCGGATGCTTTGGAAAAATCATCTGCTGACACAGAAGATGAAAAGAAATCATCGGAAGCATCAGAAGGTGAAAAGGAATCATCGGAAGCGTCAGAAGGCGAAAAAAAATCATCGGAAGAATCAGAAGGCGAAGAGAAATCATCGGAAGCGCCAGAAGGAGAAAAGGAATCATCGGAAGCGCCAGAAGGCGAAGAGAAATCATCGGAAGCGCCAGAAGGAGAAAACAAATCACCCGTAGCGCAGGAAAACGGGAAGGAGCCGTCCGCTGCATCGGAGAATCCAGAAGAGGAGACGGATTCTGTGCCGAAGGAGACCGCGGAAGAAGAGCCGTTAGCGGAACAGGAAACAGAAGAAGAGCCGGCTGCCTCGTCGGAAGCAGCAGAAGAAGATGAGACAGAGAAACTGGAAGATGCGGGCGAAGCCGAAGAACAGTCCGAATTTGCAGAGACCTATCTGGAAAGCCTGAGCGAATCGGATGGAATGACTTCCATGCGTATGGTTCAGATGGCGGATGCAGGACAGGGAGCGGGCAGCGCGGCTGTTTCCGACCCGGCAGCAGTCATTGAAGGATATCAGAAGGTCGTGAAGCTGCAGACCGATCTGATTGTGAAACTGAATGAGATCACACAGCTGCAGAACCAGCTTCGGGAGGCGGCAGCGAATTATGCGGGGCTTGTGGGCGCAGATACGGCACTGCAGCAGGTTGCAGGCCAGTTAGGCGCCGGTGCAGATGCCGAACAGCTTGCACAGCTGACGGAAGGCATGGCGGCTCTGGAGACCTCCATCGGCCAGATTTATGACGGAGTTGCCCTGATCAACAGCCAGATGGGAACTTTGACGGCGGGGGCAGCAGAACTGCAGCAGGGAATCGGCAGCCTGAGCACCGGAACCGATGCATTGAAGGCCGGTACCGAAAAACTCTATCAGGGCGGCATTGACCTTAGAGAAGGCAGCAAAGAGCTGTATGACGGTACACAGGAGCTGAAGGATGGTACCGAAGAACTGAAAGACGGCACGCAGGAACTGAAGGATGGTACGCAGGAACTGAAAGACGGCGTCGTCGATCTGGTGGACGGCGCGGACGAACTGAAGGACGGCACCGAAGAACTGCTGGACGGAGTTCATGAGTACAACGATGACGGAATCCAAAAGCTGTACGATACGGTCAACGTGGATCTGCAGAATCTTCTGGACCGCGTGGATGCGATTGCGGATCTCTCAGGAGCATACCAGAGCTTCTCCGGCAAAAGCGATGCCATAGAAGGCAGTGTGAAATTCATCATCGAGACCGAAGCCATCGAGCTGGATGAGGACTGATCGAATCAGAGCGTCCACAGATGCAAAGAGCTGGCACTTACAGGGTGGCAGCTCTTTTCTCATTTAAGATGAAAGACGGCTGTTTTTGTAAATTCGCCGTAACAGCCAGAAGCTTCCGTAGAAGATCAAATACAGTATACAGATGAAAAAGCGGATCCTGCATTGCTGACGGAGCTGACGGGTATAGGTTTTTGCGTTTAAATGGGATTCGGTCGTTAGATATGTATTTTCGCCGGTGATGGACAGTACCCGCCGTTCTACCGGCATGCCTTCCTCTATCATCTTCTGACCGGAAGTTTTGGAGACGACTTTCCGGCTCCATTGGTATCCGCTTCCGTCGGTTGCGCGGTAATAGAGCATGTAGATCGTTTTTGTGGGCCGCATGCGGCGGCTCCGGCTGGAACCGGTTGTATTTTTTACCTGAACCGGAAGTACCTCATAAGGCTCAAAACGGTGAATTCCCCGGTCGGTATAGCTGTCCGCCGGCCGTATGTGCAGATAATCCCGTACGGATATGACGGCCATGCAGACGGCAGTAAACGCAAGCAGCACACAAAATTTCTGAATCACAGAGCAAAGCCCTGAAGGATTGATTTTTTTCATATGTTTCTCCATGAATTCCGCTGATTTTTCGCAGACGTTTTCTGCTTTTTTTCCGGCGGAAATGTCTTACTTGTATTATGCCATAATCCGAAAATATATACAAGAGAAAAGGAACCTGGATTTATGAGCGGAAATTTCACAGTGCAGCACGGAAAAGTAAAAAGCAGAAAATCGGATTTTATTTTTGGCCTGCAATATTTTCCGTTCGGTCGCCTTCTGATAAGTGTAAAAGGATATCGGCCGGTGAATACCGGCTTCGGTTTTCGTACGGCCGGTACGGAAACCGAAGTTTTTTTGGTTGGATTAGACAAAACAGAGATGTTAAATTTAGTTAATTTTCACAAAAATTTTCAAACAACTAAATTGAGACTTACAAAATTTTTGAAAATTTGGTATAATACAAATATATTTGGGGGAAATGTCTGAAAAATAAGGGACTAACGGGTGAGTAGATAGAGAGAAACCAGCATGTTCACGGATACATGCAGGTTTTTTTTCACGGCAAATGTTGATCCGCCGGATATGCTGCTGATTGTACAGGAGGCAGCGGAACTTGAAAACCACACAGGCCCCTGTCGGGTCAAAGCGTCATTCCAGTCAGGAGGGAATATCATGTTTAAGAAGGGTGAATACATCATCTATGGGCGAAGCGGAATCTGTAAAATCGAGGACATCACTCAACTGAGCATTTCGGGAGCCGACAAAAAGAGACTGTATTATGAACTGACGCCTCTGAATATCAAGGGAAACCGGGTATATTTTCCGGTGGATAAGAAGGATGCCAATGCCAGAAAGGTGATCACGGAGCAGGAAGCGTGGGCTCTGCTGGATGAGATTCCGAACATTGAGGAGATCGGAGTTACCAATGAGAAACTGCGGGAGGAAAGCTATAAACAGGCTTTGAATTCCTGTGATTATCGTCAGTGGGTGGCGGTCATCAAGACACTGTACCAGAGAAAGAAAGCAAGGATTGCGCAGGGAAAGAAGATAGGAGCGACGGACGAACGGTATCTGAAGATGGCGGAGGACGCGCTGTATGGGGAGCTTGCCTTTGTGATGGGCAAGAACAGGGCGGATATGGGACCGTTCATTTTCCACTATATCAAGGATAAGGACGGCGCAGAGACGGTGGTCTGAACAGTAGCGCGTCTGAAACAATCGGTGCAGAAATAAAAAACAGATTGACAAAACCAGAAAATTTGTGTACAATGCAGTTCAGAAAACAAAGAGGTTTATTCCCGGACGGGAGTAGACCTTTTTTTGCGCAATGGGGCGATGATGCGGTGAAAGTGTCGCAGGTCGCCCCATTTTTATGTTTCCCTGGCATGAACGGTTCCGGGAGACAGATATTCGGACAGAAAGGATGAGTAAGATGAGGTTAACTCCGAAAGAACAGGAAAAACTGATGCTCCATATGGCTGGAGAACTGGCAAAACAGAGAAAAAACAGAGGATTGAAACTCAATTATGTGGAAGCGGTGGCATATATCAGTTCTGAACTGCTGGAGTATGCCCGGGATGGAAAAACCGTCGTGGAGCTGATGGCTCTTGGCACAAAGTTGCTTACGAAAGAAGATGTGATGGAGGGAGTGGCGGACATGGTTCATGAGGTACAGGTGGAAGCCACATTTCCGGACGGCACCAAACTGGTGACCGTACATAATCCGATTCAGTAGGGAGGGAAAGGCAGATGAAGATTGGTGCAGTGATTCCAAAAAACAGAGAAATCGTATTAAATGAGGGAAAGAAAAGCAGAAAGATTCTGGTAAAGCATACCGGTGACCGGCCGGTGCAGGTCGGTTCTCATTTTCATTTCTTTGAAGTGAACAAACAGCTTCTGTTTGACCGGGAAAAGGCGTATGGATATCATCTGGATATTCCGTCCGGTACGGCCATCCGTTTTGAACCGGGAGAGGAGAAGGAGGTGCAGCTTACCGAAATGGGAGGCGCCAGACGCGTCTACGGACTTAATGACCTGACCTGTATGCAGGCGACGGAGACTACAAAGGCGCAGGCAGTGGAACAGGCAAAGCGGCGCGGATTTATCAGATAGAGGAGGCAAAAGAGTATGAGTTACAGAATATCCGGTGAAAAATATGCGATGATGTATGGCCCGACGACCGGAGACAAGGTGCGTCTGGCGGATACGGATCTGATTATTGAAGTGGAAAAGGATTACACGACCTACGGGGATGAAGTAAAATTCGGCGGAGGGAAGACGATCCGGGACGGTATGGGACAGTCCGTGAAGACCTGCAGCCGGGATGGCGATCTGGATCTGGTCATTACCAATGCGCTTATTCTGGACTATACCGGAATCATAAAAGCAGATATTGGTATCAAGGACGGGAAAATTGCCGGAATTGGAAAGGCGGGCAACCCCGGCATCATGGACGGCGTTACGCCGGGCATGACCATCGGGGCTTCCACGGAGGCGCTTGCAGGAGAGGGCATGATTGTGACGGCAGGCGGGATCGACAGTCATATTCATTTTATCGCCCCTCAGCAGGTGCAGTGTTCGCTGTATTCTGGTGTGACTACCATGATCGGCGGCGGCACCGGTCCGGCGGACGGTACCAATGCGACGACCTGCACGCCGGGACCGTGGAATATCCGCATGATGCTGAAAGCGGCGGAAGAATATCCCATGAATCTTGGATTTCTCGGAAAGGGAAACTGTTCGGATGAGAAACCGCTTATCGAACAGGTGGAGGCAGGCGCTATGGGCATGAAGATCCATGAAGATTTTGGCTCCACGCCGGCAGCCATCAACCACTGCCTGAACGTGGCGGATGAATATGATATTCAGGTGGCAATTCACACAGACACCCTGAACGAGGCCGGATGCGTGGAAGATACCCTGGATGCCATTGGGGGCAGGACGATCCATACTTTCCATACGGAAGGCGCCGGCGGGGGACATGCGCCGGATATCATCCGTGCGGCGGGGGCGAAGAATGTGCTTCCCTCCTCTACCAATCCGACCATGCCTTTCACCGTCAATACGCTGGACGAGCATCTGGATATGCTCATGGTCTGCCATCATCTGGATAAAAATATCCCGGAAGATGTGGCGTTTGCAGATTCCAGGATCCGTCCGGAGACCATAGCGGCGGAGGACGTACTCCACGATATGGGAGTTTTCTCCATGATGAGTTCGGACTCGCAGGCTATGGGGCGTCCGGGGGAGGTCATTACCAGAACCTGGCAGACCGCTCATAAGATGAAGCAGGAGAGAGGCCCGCTGCCGGAGGACGAGGGGCATGACAATGACAACTTCCGCGCAAAACGGTATGTGGCGAAATACACGATCAACCCGGCCATCACCAACGGGATTGCAGATTATGTAGGTTCTGTGGAAGTGGGAAAATATGCGGATCTGGTTCTCTGGAATCCGGCCTTCTTCGCGGCAAAGCCAGATATGATTATCAAGGGCGGCATGATTATTGCGGCAAAAATGGGTGATGCCAACGCTTCCATTCCGACCACGCAGCCCGTTCTGTATCAGCCCATGTTTGCGGCTCACGGCGAGGCAAAAGGAGAGAGCTGCCTGACCTTCGTATCCAAAGCGGCATATGACAATGGCATAAAGGAAAAATACGGCCTGCAAAAGACGGTCGTTCCAGTGAGAAACTGCAGAAATATCGGAAAATGCGACATGAAACTGAACGATGCGACGCCTGAGATCAAGGTGGATCCGGAGACCTATACCGTCACTACCGACGGGGTAAAGCTGGAATCCGGACCTGCGGAGACGCTTCCGCTGACGCAGCTGTACAGTCTGTTCTAAGAGGGGGATATCATGTTAGGAGTATGTTTGTTATTTGTAGGGATCGTGCTGATTAACAACGGGATCTGTGCATTGTCGGGGATCGATCCCCGATCGGCGGCAGTCATGAATATTCTGACTGGGGGGCTGTCTTTATTTATTAACTTTACAAATCTTGTGCTGGGTAATTATTATGCGGCAGGAACAGGCCTTCTGTTCTGTTTTACTTATCTGTGGGTTGCCATAATGAATATTTTTCATCTGGACGGAAAACCTTTTGCATGGTTTTCCACCTTCGTGGCGGTTAATGCCGTTATATTCGGCTACATAGAGGGGATTGCCGGAAGCGCGTCCCTTGGCATCGCGCCGGACTGGAGATGGGCGGCGATCTGGTGGCTCTGGGCAGTTCTCTGGGGTTCTTCTTTTGTCACGGATATCATAGGAAAGAAGCTTGGAAAATTCGTTCCCTGCCTTCAGATCTTCGAAGGGGTCGTGACTGCCTGGATTCCGGGGGTCATGCTTCTGCTGGGGATCTGGTAGGCCCGGAGACGTCGTTTGCCGGGGAAAATGAGAAAGAGGTCAAAAATATGATATGTGACAGGATATTGGGAAAAGTAAGCGACACACAGTTTGCAGGACTTGAAATCGACTATGTGGATGTAGAATGGCATGAGGCGTTCTCAAGGCTTCACCGCAAAATCTCCCAAATGGGAGAGGATGTGGGGATCCGGATGGGGAACGAGGTCCTGAAGCGCGGACTGAATCAGGATGATGTGTTGTATGCAGATGCCAGGAAGGTGATTGCAGTTAACATTCCGGAATGCGAGGCGATTCGGGCGGCGGTAGACAAAGATCATCCCGGCCAGATCGCCAGACTGTGCTATGAGGTGGGGAATACGCACACGAGCATGTTTCGCGGCGAGGATGCGTTCACTTTTTATACCCCTTATCATGAGGCGCTTTTGCAGAAGCTGGATCAACTTCATGGTGTAACCGTGGAAAAAGTGTGGAAAAAATTTGATTTTACGCAGGCGCTTTCCTCTGCAATCAATAACCACCATCATTAGGAGCAGGACATGAACGAGAGAGAACGGAAAAAATATTTTCTTCTTCTGCAGGTAAATGACGCTCTGTTTCCTGTCGGGGCCTATGCTCATTCCTATGGTCTGGAAACATATATTCAGAAGAATCTGGTATCTTCTGCAGAAGACGCATGGGATTACATCCGCCATCGAATGCTCTATGGCTTCTGTTTCCAGGAGTTACTTGCAGCAAAGCTTGCCTATACATACGCAAAAGAAAAGGACCTTCCTAAGATTCAGGAGCTGGAAGAACTTCTGGAAGCTTCCCGTACCCCGCGGGAGATACGGGAAGCGGGAAAGAAGCTTGGTTCCCGGTTTGCGAAAACGGTTCATGATATGGATATTCCGTATGAGACAGATATCTTCTGCCGATACTGCGCAGTCATGGGAAAGCAGCCGCCTCTGCATGCGGTCATATACGGCGTATTCTGCGCGGCTGTCGGCGTTCCTTATGAAGAGGCCATGCTGCATTACCTGTATGCCCAGACCTCTTCCATGGTGACCAACTGTGTGAAGACCATCCCACTGAGTCAGACGGACGGACAGCATCTGCTGTATCAGAGTCATACAGTTTTTCAGGAGCTTATGGATCGTCTGGAACAGTTAACAGAAGAGGATCTCTGTCTGTCCATGCCGGGATTTGACATCCGCTGCATGCAGCACGAAGTACTTTATTCCAGAATCTATATGTCGTGACTGTGTACAGATCCAGAATTAAAATTGTATGAAATGCCAGATAGACGGCATACAGGGAGGAATGAACATGTCTTATGTGAAGATAGGGGTGGCCGGTCCTGTTGGTTCCGGAAAAACCGCCCTGATTGAAGCGCTGACAAGAAAAATGGCACAGGATTTCAGCATTGGTGTCATTACGAACGATATTTATACGAAGGAAGATGCAGAGTTTTTATGTAAAAACAGTGTGCTTCCCATGGAACGGATCATTGGAGTGGAGACCGGAGGATGCCCGCACACGGCGATCCGGGAAGATGCGTCCATGAATCTGGAAGCTGTGGATGAAATGCTGGAACGTTTTCCGGATCTGGAGCTTCTGTTTATTGAGAGCGGCGGAGATAACCTGTCGGCAACCTTCAGTCCGGAGCTGGTGGATGCAACGATCTTTGTGATTGACGTGGCGGAGGGCGATAAGATTCCCCGAAAAGGAGGTCCGGGAATTACGCGTTCGGATCTGCTGGTGATCAACAAGATTGATCTGGCTCCGTATGTGGGAGCAGATCTGAAGGTCATGGAGAGAGACTCGCAGAAGATGCGCGGCAGCAGACCTTTTCTGTTTACGAATATAAGGGAAAGTTCCGGTGTGGACGAGGTCATCGGATGGATTCGGAAAAATGTGCTGCTGGAGGGCTGCCAGTGATGCAAAATCAGTTTGGAAAGGTCTCGAAACTGAATCTGGAGGCATCCTTTCGGGACGGAAAGACGATTTTGGGCGATATTTCCTTTACCGCTCCTTTCAAGGTCATGCGGCCGTTTTATGAGAAGAAGGACCGAATGTCCGTGATGCTTCTGACCGCGTCTGCAGGAATCCTTTCAGGGGACTGCCAGGAGATCCGCATCTGTGTAAAGGAACATGCCCATATGGAGCTTCTGTCTCAGGCGTATGAGAAGATTCACAGGATGGAGGAGGGGTTTGCCTCCAGAAAGGTATTCATCTGTGTGGAAGACCATGCCTCCCTTCACTATATGCCTCTTCCGGTCATTCCTTTCCGGGATGCCGACTACCGGAGTGAGATGGAAGTGGAACTGAAAGGGCCGACATCCGGATTTGCCCTGCTGGATGTCTTAAGCTGCGGCAGAGCGGCTCATGGAGAGGCTTTTCAGTACCGCAGGTTGGAGAACAGAGTTACGATCCGCCAGGAAGGCAGGATGATCTATCGGGATCTGACCAGATACGAGCCGGAGTGGATGGATATGCAGGGCTTTGGGCTGTATGAAGGGTATACACATCTGGGGAACCTGGTGATCTGCAACGGTCATAAGACAGAGGACTGGGTGAAAAGAGTACGAAGCCGGATAGATGACGCAGAAGGGATGGAAGGCGGCGTGACAGAGACGGCGCATGGGGATGCCGCAGTCAGGATTCTTGGCAGGAACGCAGAGAAAATGACTGCGCTGCTACAGAATATTCTGGCAGATGAGAAACTTTAAAAACAGCACTGTGAGAACAGGTGCAGTACTTTAATCAGGAGAGTAAAGTGTACGGGAGAGATTTATATGCCTGTGAGGGCGCAGTCAACGAACAGCTTGCCAGATACGGAGTAAAGTTCGGGATTTACAAAAACAATACCTTTAAAGAGCAGCTTTTTCCCTTTGATGTGATCCCGCGGGTTATCACAAAGGAAGAATTTCAGAAGCTGGAAGCGGGCCTCATCCAGCGTGTGGATGCGCTGAATCTGTTTTTAAAGGATGTGTATGAAGAAAAAAAGATCATAAAAGACGGGATAATTCCAGAAGATTTTGTCTATGCTTCCAGCGGATATCTTGCACAGTGTGAAGGGCTGTACCCGCCCGGGGGCGTGTATTCTCATATATCCGGGATTGATCTGGTGAAGGGAAAGGACGGAACATGGTACATACTGGAGGATAACTTAAGAGTGCCCTCCGGAGCCTCTTATCCCATGATTGCACGGGAACTCTGCAGAAGGTGTTCTCCTGCGACGTATCAGAAAAATTGTCTGGAGGACAACCGCAACTATGCCGGGCTGCTGCGGGAGACCATGGATGCGGTCAGTACCGGCGGGATCTCTGTGATCCTGACGCCGGGACGGTACAACGCCGCTTATTTTGAACATTCTTACCTGGCGGAACAGACCGGGGCAAAGCTGGTAAACGGCAGTGAGTTGGAGGTATCCGGAGACTGCCTGTATTATGAAGACTATTCCGGCAGGAAGGAAAAGGTGGGAGCCGTATACCGGCGTATCTCCGACGAATATCTGGATCCGCTGAATTTTAATCCGGAATCCCTGATTGGCATCCCGCATATTTTTGACGTGTACCGAAAGGGAAACGTGGCGCTTCTGAATGCGCCGGGCAATGGCGTGGCGGATGACAAGGGGATCTACTACTTTGTACCGAAAATGATCCGGTATTATCTGAACCAGGAGCCGATTCTGCACAATGCGCCCACATATCTTCCATTTTATGAAGAAGACAGAAAATTTGTTCTGGAGCATTTTGAACGGCTGGTACTGAAGGATGTGGCAGAGGCGGGCGGTTATGGGGTTGTCTTTGCAGACCGGATGACGGCAGAAGAAAAGGAACATTTCCTTGCGCTTCTGGAACGGGAACCCCGGCGTTTTATTGCCCAGGAAGTGATTGATTTTGAGGATCTGTGTATCATGGAGAATGGAGAACCGGTTATGCGAAAAGCGGACTTAAGGGCTTTCGTGTTAACCGGAAAAGAGACAAAGGTATGGAAGAGCGGGCTTACCAGATTTTCCAGGAACCCGGATTCTTTTATTGTCAATTCATCGCAGGGAGGAGGATTTAAAGATACATGGGTGTTATCTCAGTAGAACAGACGGACAGGCTGTACTGGCTTGGACGGTATGCAGAGAGAGTCTATACGACGATGAAGCTTTATTTCAGAACATATGATACAATGATCGATGCAGGGGAGGACTATGACCGGTTCTGCCGGGCGCTGGAGATTCCCAACATCTATACATCCAAAGAAGATTTTATCAGCCGCTATTCCTTTGATGAAGAGGATGTCAATTCTCTGATGAGCAATCTGAAGAGGGCCTATGACAACGCCGTCGTCCTGCGGGAAGAGATCGGTACCGAAGCGCTTGCCTATATCCAGCTTGCCGTATATGCCATGCAGAGAGCGGAGGACAGCCAGGCGCCGCTGATCGAATTTCAGAAGGTAGTGGATAATCTTATGGCATTTAACGGGATCTGCGATGATCAGATCCTCAGTGAAAACGTGCGCAATCTGTTAAAGGTGGGAAAAAGGGTAGAGCGCATCGACCTGTACGCAAGGCTTCATGAAAGCAGGGAAAATCTGGAACGTGAGATCTGCCGTCTGGCAGGGAGGATCGACCGTTGCAGTCTGAAATATCATCCGGAATCGCTGGACAGCCTGAAAAGCCTGATCGGACAGAAGGAGCTTGACTATCACAGGATGATCCGGCAGATTGAACAGATCCTGTAGGAATGGTCAGGAGGGATGTGGTTGAAACGTTGGAAACTGATCTATGAGCTTCGAATCCTTTTTTCTGAACCGGTCTTTGATCATTTCTACAGCCTCCGGTGCTTTCCGAAAAACAGGAGCATGCAGGAGGTCTGCAGCTGTGCATATAAGATTGTGCCCTGCTCCGGCTCTGAGTGCCAGGGCAGGGATTCTTTTGGCAATCAAATACTATATGGAAGGATGGAGGAAGCTGGCAGGGAATTCGGAATTACGGTGACAGCAGTGGCTGCAGTCCGGGAGGGTCCGGAGCCGGAACCGTCTTCGTATTACAGGCTTGGCATGTACCGGTATCAGACTCCGTATACCAGCCCAGGGCAGAGCATTCGGGAATTTTTAAAAATGCACCAGAAACCTGGGCATGAGACGGCGAAATCTCCGGAAGCGCCGTTCCCGGCTGGTTTTCTTAACCGCCGCACAGAACCTGGAGCTATCTGGAAACGGACGGAAGTTTTGATGGATGAAGTATGGAATAAGTTTTCCTACCAGAGCGGGAGCACAAACGCAGGGACGACCGCAGAAGAGGCATTTGCACAGAGACAGGGCGTCTGTCAGGATTATGCGCAGATCCTTCTCTCCATTCTTCGGGAGGAGGGGATTACGGCGAGATATGTGGCGGGAGCGGTTCCGGGCGAAGGAGAGACGCATGCCTGGGTGGAGGTCTGGCAGGATGGATACTGGAAAGGCTTTGATCCGACGAATAACCGGGCGACGGATGCGTCGTATCTTGTCTTTGCAGTGGGGCGCGACGCTTGGGACTGTGCGCTGAACCGGGGAATTTTCCGAGGTAATGCCGGACAGGAAAAACGCATATATGTGAAAATGGAGGAGACAGAGCATGGTTAAGACGATCGCGGCGGTATCCCTTCCGGTGCTGGAGGATTTAAAGATCCGGAAAAACCGGCTGACCGGAGGAAAGCAGAAAGAGAAGAAGAGAATCAGTATCGTTACCGGGATCCACGGGGACGAACTGGAAGGGCAGTATGTATGTTTTGAGATCAGCCGAAGGATACAGGAGCATCCGGAATATCTGAACGGGATTGTGGATATCTGCCCGGCCATGAATCCGCTGGGAATCGACTCCATCACCAGAGGAATTCCGGCCTTTGATCTGGACATGAACCGTGTGTTTCCTGGAAACCAGAGCGGATCCATGACAGAATACGTGGCGGCCGAAGTGATCGAAGATCTGTCCGGATCGGATCTGTGCATTGATATTCATGCCAGCAATATCTTTCTCACAGAGATTCCGCAGGTTCGGATCAATGAACTTCACAGGGAACAGCTGGCGCCTGTGGCGGAAAAACTGAATGTGGATCTGATCTGGATCCACGGCAACAGCACGGTGCTGGAATCCACACTGGCCTACAGCCTGAACAGTGCCGGGACTCCGACGCTGGTGGTGGAAATGGGAGTCGGCATGCGAATCACGAAAAAATACTGTGAACAGCTGACGGACGGAATCTTCCGCGTCATGCAGGAGATGGGAATGTGGTTGGGCCCTGTGAAAGAAGTCAGAAAACCCATGATTGCGGATGGGTCGGACCCGGTCAGTTTCCTGAATGCGCCAGTGTCCGGTATCTTTATCAGTCAGGCGAAGCACGGAGACTGCCTGAAGCACGGGGACGCCGTAGGACTGATTGTGGATCCGCTGGAGGGGACGATCCGAGAGCGGCTGAAAGCGCCGACGGATGGTGTCCTGTTTACCATTCGGGAGTATCCGGTAGTGGATGAGGGGTCGCTGATTGCGAGAATCCTGAAAAGACAGACAGATTTACAGGAGAAATAAAAATGAGAAAAGAAATCATATATGAGAACCGTTCTCTGTACCGGGACGCCTTCCGGATCCAGGCATACATTTTCGGAACGGGGAGAAGATCGGTCTGCATTGCAGGGAGCATGAGGGGAAATGAATATCAGCAGCTGTATACTTGTTCACAGATCATACAGGCATTGAAGAGGCTGGAGAAAGAAGGCCGGTTGCTGGACGGACATGAGATCATGGTCATTCCGTCGCTCAATCCTTACTCCATGAATATCGAGAAGCGCTTCTGGCCCATCGACAATACGGACATCAACCGGATGTTTCCGGGTTACAGCGAAGGAGAGACGACCCAGCGGATTGCAGGCGCTGTCTTTGAGAAGATCAAAGACTGTGCGTTCGGAATTCAGTTTGCGTCCAATTATATGCCGGGAGAGTTCATGCCTCATGTGACGATGATGAAGACCGGATTCGAGGATGTGAAGGGCGCCATGGAATTTTGCATGCCCTATGTGGTGGTTCGGAATCCCAGACCCTATGATACGACAACACTTAACTATAACTGGCAGATCTGGGAGACAAAAGCGTACAGTCTGTATACTACGACGACAGACCGCATCAATCGGAAAAGCGCCGAAAGAGGGGTCGATTCGGTGCTGCATTTTCTGGAATCCGTCGGATGTGTCAGATACGGCAGGCGTCCGGGCTATCTGTCAAAGGTGGTCGATGACCAGGAGATGATTCCGGTCCGGACAGAGGAAGCCGGACTCTTTGAGCCGATGGTGGAAGTGGAACAGGAAGTGAAAAAAGGCGATCTGCTGGCCCGGATTCTGGATCCGGTGGACGCAGAAGAGCGTTCCCGAATCTATGCGCCTGAAAGCGGGATCCTTTTCTTCCGGCATGGCGGTCAGCTGACGTATGCGCACACGGCAGTATTCAAGCTGATTCCGGTGTAGAACATGAACCTGTCGTCCTGTTGCCTGACATTGCCGCCATACAGGAAAAAGTCTCAGGAATCCCGTTTATCGAAGCAGAACATGCTGAAAAAGGTTGTGATGCCGGGCGCACATTCATAATCCATATGGCAGAGGTCTGTCATTTCTTTCACAAAGATGCAGTAGGCGGACATACAGGAACACTGCATTTTGGGGAAACGGCAGGGCTCCCCTGTGGTGATGGCGCAGGGGTCGCACAGGCTGCAGCCGCTGACGCCGATCATCAGTCCGGGTTCATCCACCTGGTCGATAAGCTGCCGGGTCAGTTTATTATGCTCGTTCTTTGCCGGTTTGATCTGGGCGTTGTCTAGCGGATCCTCGATGTCCCACATGGTCTGCATGACCAGTGCCTGTTTCCAGCAAAGCACTTTTTCCTTCATCTCTTCCACGGTTCCGCAGGCGGGCGGACAGGCATAGTTGACGCCGTATTTTCCGCACTGGTTCTCCTCGCACAGCGTACGGAATGCCGGAACGAACACCAGTTTGTCCGTATCAATTATGGCGGCGTCGGCAAAACCGAGTTCCAGTGCCAGATCAACTAATTTTTTTCCATCCATAAGTGGTTCCTCCTGTTCTTTTTCCTGACCGGATGTATTGTCATTGCACAGGACAGCATTTCTGACTGCCGGATATCACAGGCTGACCGGTCAGTCTGACAGTGCAGTGACGATCTGTCCGAAATTCATATAGTGAGATGCCTTGATCAGGATGGAGTCGCCATCCTGCAGGATCTGATCTTTTGCATCCAGAAATGCGTCCACCGTGTCATAGTGCAGGCAGATCGCCTGTGAGTTCTGTGCCGTCTCATGGATGGCCCTGCTGAGGGTTCCGATGGTGATGACCACATCCGTATGAAGTTTCTGGATGTGTTTGCCCACTGATCCGTGCAGCTCTTTTGAGCGGCCGCCCAGTTCTCCCATATCCCCCAGTATTGCCACTTTTCTGGTCAGCGCATACTCCAGTACATCCAGCATGGCACATACGGATACCGGATTGGAATTATAGCAGTCATCCACCAGGGTGTAGCGTCTGGTGTGCAGGATATTGCTGCGGCCGCTTAAGGGTTTGAG